>Ga0302246_1000114_pt1 | contig 79547 bp, 68 predicted proteins | sample AAG_UR_Trp_MG_FD_193533 | JGI IMG/M metagenome (GOLD analysis project Ga0302246, IMG submission 193533) | Enriched activated sludge microbial communities from anaerobic digester in WTTP, New Holstein, Wisconsin, United States - AAG_UR_Trp | ecosystem: Engineered > Bioreactor > Anaerobic >... | reverse complement strand
TAAATATGCTACTGAACCGATTCATGGTTGAGCCCTCCTTTGGATTTGAGATTTGGCAAAAACTTTTATACCAAATCAGGGCTCAACTTTTCCACCTCCTCCAAAATCTAATTTGGACAAGTGTGGTTCTTCATGTTTTTTCTCTCCTTCTATCTTCCCTGTTCTGCGAGATATTTCCTCTTAATATCGCAGGAGATTCTTCATTATTTGCGCCCCTCGGAATGACCGAAACGGGCTTTTCACAAGACCCTCAATTCTGTGACAGGCTTCCGACGGCCGCAAACTCCGCTTCTCCCAATACCCGGTCGATATCGAGAAGAATCTTGACCCCGCCGGCCATTTTGGCCATGCCGAGAATATAATCCGTATCCAGGCTGCCGCCGAAACCGGGGGTGTCGTCGATTTCACCGTTCCGGATGTTCAGAACCTCCGATACGGAATCGACCACGATCCCCATGGCGATGGTCTTGCCCTCCCCCGAAATCTCCACCACGATGATGCAGGTGCGCTCCGTATACGCCATCCCATCCATGCCGAACTTCAACCGCAAATCCACAATGGGGATGACTTTTCCACGGAGGTTGATCACCCCCTTGACGTAACCGGGGGTCTGGGGAACGTGGGTGACGGACATCATCCCGACAATCTCCCTCACCTTTTTAATCCCGATGCCGTACTCCTCCCCGGCAAGGCTAAACGTCAGGTACTTCCCCTCCCGGTTCACTGACGGCTGAATCCGATAACTCGTCGATACGTCCGCTGCTGATTCCATCATTTCTCCCTTTCCGATTATTCAAAACGTTCCCTTACCGCCACCTTGAGATTCGACGACGGGGCGCCGGAGGCTGAGCCGCAGATCGCCGAAAACCCGGCAAACAGAAAATTACGGACATCGTGACCATTCCTCTGTCGGCCCTTGCGGCCCATACAATCGAACGGCCGTACGAATAACAACTAACGTGCCAAAAATGGCGCCCTCGTAAAAAATTATTTTTTGCCATTCCAAGGAGCGCCAAGGTGACGAAGAATCTCCTTTAATATTCGATTATCAGCGCAGGCTGACCTCGAACACAGCGAAAGGCTCAGGATGACAACCCGGACATTTTCCAACTTTTTACGGGTTCGGCAGAAACGGACGCCTCGGGTATTGGTTCGGGTTGTTCGGATTGCGTACAGAAAAAGCGGACGGGTTTTCCCTTTGTGACGGACGCCGGTGACAAGCGGAAGCGTTCAGCCTCGGGCAGGAATATTGTGTTTCTTCAGAAGGTCATACAAACGGGTTCTGCCGACATCGGAAATCCGGCAGGCCAGTTCGATATCCCCTGCCGCGATTCTCATGAGCTGCCGGAGATAGTTCCTTTCGACCTCCATGTAGGTTCTTTCCCTCAAATCTTTCAACTTGGGCAGGGATTGATCCGGAAAGAGGGGCGCACCCTCATCGAAGGGAGGATCCACATCCAGGGCGGCCCTGGCCAGTTTCACCCGGATGGAACTCGGCAGGTGTCGTTGAAAAAGGGTCGGGCTGGAAAAGGAAGCGGCGATAGCCCGCTCCAGTGCATTGACGAGTTCCCGGACATTTCCGGGCCATTCGTAAGAAACGAGGGCGTCCATGAAATCGGGGGAAACGGCCTTGGTTTCAAGACCGTTGCGCTTGCAGATCTTGTCAATGTGATAAAGCGCGATATCGCCGATATCCTCCGGATACTCCCGTAAAGGAGGGAGAACGATCGCCAGGGTCTGGAGCCGGTACAGGAGATCCTCGCGGAAACTTCCCACACGGGTCATCTCCTCCAGGTCCCGGTTCGTGGCGGCAATCAACCTGAAGTTGCTCTTGATTTCGTTGATGCTTCCCAGGGGACGGAAATGGTGCTCCTGCAGAACCCGCAGAAAGCTTTTCTGCATCGCCAAAGGCAACTCGCCGATTTCATCGAGAAAAAGGGTTCCTCCGTCCGCCTGCTTGATCAGCCCTTCGCGACGCTGATCCGCCCCGGTAAAGGCCCCTTTCTCGTAACCGAAAAGGGTGCTTTCCTTCAGGGTTTCCTGAAGGGCGGCACAATCGACCACCACAAAATTACGGGAGGCACGGCTGCTGCTGGCATGAATGGCCCTGGCGAAAAGCTCTTTGCCCGTCCCCGTTTCGCCGGTAATGAGCACATTCACATCCGTGACGGCCGCTTCGGAGATAAGCCCGTAGCAGGATTTGATCTTGGGACCGTTCCCCACGATCCCCTCCAATTTCAGATCCACCCGCGGCTTCCCCTTCATTTTTTCTTCCCGGTATTGAAGGGCCCTGATCAGGGGAAGCATCATGACATGAACCGATGAAGGTTTCTGGATATAGTCCCAGACACCGTTATTGATGGCCAATTCCGCACCGTCGGCGGTTCCCATACCGGTCAGGATAATCACCTCCGGCGACGAGGGCGCCTCGCGGATACACGGAAGCATCTCCAGGCCGTTCCCATCCGGGAGATTCACATCCAGGAAAACCACGTCAAAGAAACCGTTTTGAACCTGCTTCAATCCTTCTTCCAGGGTATAGGCGCATTGCGTCTCGTACCCTTCCCGGCTTACGACGCCGTCCAGGAGCTCGGAAAACATCTCGTCGTCATCGATAATCAGAATTCTTGCCACGTCTGCATTCCCTCCGACGAAGTCAAATCCCGTCAAGAACCCGCCTGACCAAATGGGCCAGCTGCTGCAGCGGGATGGGTTTCAGGACGAATTCCCTGATGCCGCTTTTTTTGGCCTCGTCCTCCGTAATCGATTCATTGAACCCCGTACAGAGAATAATCGGCACCTCCGGGTTGATCGACAGGACTTCTCTGCTCAAATTCAAGCCGGTCATCTGCGGCATGGTCATGTCGGTAACAAGCAGATGAAAGCGACGCGGGTTTTTGGCGACCATGTCCAGGGCCTCCGAACTGTCGGTCACCGATACCGCGTCATAACCCAGAACCCGCAAATATTGCTCCATCGCCGCAACCAGCAGTTCCTCATCGTCGACCAGGAGAATGGATTCACGGCCTCCGGGAACCGCCTGCGCCACCTTCCTCTCCCCGGCCGATTTCACCTCTTCCATCGCGGGAAGGTAAACATGAAACGCCGTCCCCTGTCCGGGGTCGCTCTTTACGCGGATGGCGCCTCCGTAACTGTCGACAATCCCGTATACCACGGAAAGCCCCAGGCCGGTTCCATCCGCCTGTCCCTTCGTCGTGAAAAAAGGGTTGAAAATTTTATCGAGGATATCCGGTTCGATGCCGCAGCCGTTATCCGAAACCACCAGGTGTGCGTAGCTTCCGGCCTCGTCCCCCTCATAAAGCGAGGTCACTGCATCCGGTGCATCGATGCTGGAAAGATGGACATCGAGCACGCCCCCCTTCTTGTCACGCATGGCATGGGCGGCGTTGGTACAGAGATTCAAAATGATCTGATGGATCTGTGTCGGATCCGCCATGACCGTCAGCGGCTCGCGAGGGATACGCTGGTTTATTTTGATGGTGGTCGGCAGGGATGCCCTCATCAGTTTGAGCGCTTCCTTGACGATCCCCCTCACATCCACGGGTTTTCTTTCCTGCTCCCGCTGGCGGCTCAGGATCAGGATCTGGTTGACAAGGTTCTTGGCCCGCTCGCATGCCCGCAGAACCTGCTCCAGGTTCCCCCCCTGCAGATTTGCCTTGTTCCGGTTGATCATGGCCAGTTCGGTGTAACCGATGATGGAAGCCAGGATATTATTGAAATCATGGGCGATACCACCGGCCAGGGTTCCAATGGCTTCCATCTTCTGGGCCTGCCGCAGCTGGGATTCGAGATGAACCCGTTCGGTCATGTCCCGGATACATTCAATGGCGCCGACGAGATTTCCCCGGGAATCGCGCAAGACCGAGGCGGTTGCCGACAAGGTGACATTTCCGGGCAGATTGGAGGTTCGGGCCTCGCCGAAAAGGGTATCCCCTGCCCTATGAACGGCTGTGTACCGCTCTTTTTCCAACTCCTTGTCCTGATTCAGGGCCAGATCGATGAGGATAGGTCTTCTGACGCCGTAAAAAGGCAGGGCGTATTCAAAATCACCTTTGCCGAGCATGTCTTCCTTCCCGGTACCCGTCATCACCTCGATGGCCCGGTTCCAGGCCAGCACCCGGCCGTCACCGCCAATGACCAGGGTGGCGTCGGGCAGAAATTCGATAATGTCGGCCAGCCTCCGCTGGGATTCACGCAGTTCCTCTTCCGCCCGTTTCCATTTTTCGATATCGGTATGGGTCCCCACCATGCGGACCGGGCGGCCACCCGCATCCCATTCAACCGCCTTCCCGCGGCCCAAGATCCATCGCCATCCGCCGTTTTTCATCTTCATTCTGAACTCGACGGATTGTATTTCTTCCTGTCTCGGGGACGGCATCTGTCTGAGCCGGTTAAAGACCTCTCTTACCCGCGGGAGATCATCGGGATGGATGTAGGTCTCCCAGATGTCGTATTCCAGAGAAACTTCACCCGGATCGTAACCCAGCATGGTAAAATAACTGGGGTTGGCATAACCGTTCCCGGCGGCGATATTCCAGTCCCAGATTCCGTCCCGGGTCACGTCAAGGATCAGGGACAGCCTTTCTTCCCTCCCGCGAAGCTCCGCTTCCGCACGGCGGCGTTCCAGGATGGTTCGGAGGTGTCCGGCAACCGATCGGGCATGGAAAACATCCTGTTCATCATACGCATGGGCTTTATTGCCCATCCCGATAACAATCCGCAGTTTTTCCCGCTCGAACACCGGGACACTCATGAATCGGAAAACGGGGCTGTACAGGTCGGATGGTTTTTCTTTATCGGGAATGTGTGAAAAATCGTTATAAACGGTGGGATGCTTCAGATCAAACCAATCTGCGCCGTTGCGGGCCGGATCGAGGAGGCAACGGAGGTCATGAAAGGCCTTGCCGTGTTCCAACGCCTCCTGATCCCCAATGGTCATGGAAATGGAACGCTGGTCATCCGCGACGAGATGACAGAAGCCGAAGGTGCTGCCGGTGAGGCGGACAACCTGGTCCAGTACGTAGCGAAAAAGTTCCTTTTCCTCCATTTGCATGGTCTCTTCATGGAGGCTCAGCAGAAAATCTTTCCACGCCAGGGTCCGGTGGAGATCCAGGTCCGGTTCTTCAGCCCGGTTTTGGATCTGATCTAAAGAAGATATTTTAAGGCGCAAGGAAGTGATTTCATCAACGGGCGGCTCTGTTGTTTTACCTGTATCCTGCATTTATACAACGGCTTAATCTGACATGGGATCCCGAAAACCGTCAATGCACCGATCGAACTCAGCCGGGGCATTGGCAACATAGGAAGATCTTCTTTACTTCACAGGGCGGGTGAAAGCAACTTTTTTGTGTGAAATATTTACAGAAAAATTGGGCTCCGGCGGCGGACGGAAGCCGTTCCACGGCGCTATCCGCCCTCTTCAAAATGACAAAACACGATTTTTCGGAGCATCATCAAGGAATCAGTTGACAAATTTTGCATCCTCCTATAAAAGACCAAAACAGTCTTATTTAGTGCAGGGGTTTGCAAGCATGCTTCATCTGACCCGGAGAGGGGACTATGCCATCAGAGGAATGGTCTACCTGGCCACCAGACCCGGGCAGGAAATATCACTTCTCGGTGATATTGCAACTGCCGTCGACGTTTCACCGGCTCTTTTGGCAAAACTATTTCAGCAGCTCGTCAGGAACGGCCTGGTTCGCTCCTATCGGGGTACGGGCGGCGGATTCCATCTTGGCCGGCCGCCGGAAAAGATCACTCTCCTCGAAATCGTCGAAGCCATCGAGGGCCCCATCGTCCTGAACCGTTGCCTTATGGAGGAACGCGCCTGTGACCGGGATGCGTTCTGCCCGGTCCACCCCGTCTGGAAAGAGGTGCAGAATAAAATGAAGGACATCCTGAACCATGTGACGTTGAAAGATCTGGCCGGAAAGTGAACGGTTTTTTTGCCCCTATAATGGACTATTACGGTCCTATTAGTTCGGATTAAGGGACCCGTTCGATCAGGATCCTAATAAAAGGAACTCAAGCCACCATCGATATAAAAACAACCCAAGAAAGGAGATCCATCATGAAAAAATTTGTCTGTTCGATTTGCGGTTACATCCATGAAGGGGAGAATCCCCCTGGAAACTGTCCCCAGTGCAAGGCACCCGCCTCGAAATTCCAGGAACAGAAGGCAGGGGAAATGAACTGGGCCGATGAACATTCTGTCGGCATCGCAAAGGACGCCGATCCGAAAATTCTGGAAGGACTCCGCCTGAATTTCACGGGCGAGTGTACGGAAGTCGGAATGTACCTGGCCATGAGCCGTCAGGCCGAGCGTGAAGGGTTTGCCGAAGTGGCCGAGGCGTACAGGAGGATCGCCTTCGAAGAGGCCGAACACGCCGCCAAATTCGCCGAACTGTTGGGTGAAGTGGTCCTTGCCGATACCAAAAAGAATCTCCAGATGCGCCTGGACGCGGAAAACGGCGCATGCAGAGGGAAAAAGGACCTCGCCGTCATGGCAAAGCAGCAGAATCTCGACGCCATCCATGACACGGTTCACGAAATGTGCAAGGATGAAGCACGGCACGGCAAAGTCTTCCAGGGGTTGTTGGACCGGTATTTTGCATGACATCCTGCGATACCGGACGGGATGAAACAGCCCCGGAAGGATCTTGGAATCGATTGAATAGATCGGAATAATCTTCCCCTCCATCGGGACCGCCCCTTTTTCACCGGGGGCGGTCCTCCCTCCCATTCGGCAGATTGCCCCTTATTTCCCACGCCGCCCCCGATTCAGGCCGGTCAAAACGACGCCGAAGTGCGGACCGCCGTCCGCCCGTCAACCGCCTCCCGGCCCGGGAAAAGGGGGAGAATCTATGAAATTCTAAGAATAATCAGGCTTTTTCGATGGAAAGTGACGGATATATCTGCTAAGAGTGACCCCAATTTCCGACAGGAGGATGAAATCCTTGCGTATTTTAGGCCTTGATTTCGGCGAAAAGAGAATCGGCGTCGCCGTAAGCGACGAATTGGGGCTCACCGCCCAGGGGGTCTCGACCATCGTCCGCAAAAACAACCGGCAGGTGATGGACGAACTCAGGCAATTGATCAACCGTTACGATGCAAAGCAGATCCTTGTCGGGTATCCCCTGCGGCTGGACGGTTCGGAAGGCATTCAATGCGAGAAGGTCAACCGTTTTGCCGGTTTCCTCGAAACGGCCCTCGGCCTGCCGGTCATCAAGTGGGATGAAACCCTCTCCACGAAAGAAGCGGAAGAGATTCTCCGGGAATCGGACGTACACTGGAAAAAGCGTCGCCAGGTCGTGGACAAACTGGCCGCCACCCTGATTTTACAGGATTACCTCGATCACTCCTCCCGGAATACCGGATAAAGGACGCCCGTTCGGTGATGAAAAAGCATCTGTCCAAGAAACTTCTGATCCCCGGCTTCCTCGGGTTGATTGCCGCCGCCGTCTTCATGGGGTTTATCTTCGACACCACGCAACCGGTCCATGGCCACAGCGAAACGGCCCTGATCGATATTCCCCGGGGATACCGGTTTGTCGAAATCGTGGATCTCCTCCACCGGGAGGGCGTCATCCGCAACAGGGCTTTTTTTTTCCTCCTGGCCCTGTCCCGGGGAGCCGCACATCACATGAGGGCGGGGGAATATGAATTCCCGGAAAACATGTCCCCCCTCGAGGTTTTGAACAAGCTCGTCAAGGGAGACATCAAACGCTACCGGGTCGTCATCCGGGAAGACCTGACCGTCCGGGAGATTGCCGATTGCCTCAGCAGCTTCGGCCTCATCAATCGCAAGAAATTCGACGCGTTATCTCGGGACAGCGATTTTCTCGCGTCCCTTGGCATTGAAGGTGAAACCATCGAAGGCTACCTCTATCCCGAAACCTACTTTTTTGACCGCTCCATGGGAGCGCGTCAGATCATGATCCGCATGGTCAACGAATTCTGGAGGCACATCACACCGGCCATGAGGAACCGGGCACAGGCATTGGACATGACTCTCCATGAAGCGATCACCCTGGCCTCCATCATCGGCAAGGAAACGGGATACGGAGAGGAGAAAAAACTGGTTTCCGCTGTTTTTCACAACCGCCTGAAAAAAGGAATGCGCCTCCAGAGCGATCCCACGGCGGTCTACCACCTGAAGGATTTCAACGGTCCCATCAAGCGCCGCCACCTCGCCCTGGCATCAAGCCACAACACCTACCGCATCAACGGACTGCCCCCGGGACCGATTGCCAATCCAGGCATAGATTCCCTGCAGGCCGCCCTCTATCCGACCCCGGCAAACTACCTTTACTTTGTGTCAAAAAACAACGGCACCCACTTTTTTTCCACCAATTACGCTTCCCACAACCAAGCGGTAAGAAAATACCAAGTTAACGGAAAAAAAGAATAATTTTCCGCTTGACAAACCCCGTCCGCCCCTCTATATTCGGAACCAAGTGGAGGAAAGTGGTTTATCGTGGAGGATCTTGGAGATGTCCGTTTTCAGGGGGCAATACTTTCACACGATCGATGACAAGGGCAGAGTAATCTTCCCGGCCAAGTATCGTGAGGTTTTTGCCGAGCACTACGAAAACCAGCTTGTCATCACCAACTGGGACGGCTATCTCATCGTCTTTCCCTTCAAGGAATGGAACGTGATCGAAGAGAAGATGACCCAGCAATCGATTTTAAGGAAAGAAGTCAGGTCTTTCCAGCGTTTTTTCATGTCCGGCGCCGTTTATTGCACCCTGGACAGCCAGGGTAGAGTGCTGATCCCCCAGAACCTGCGGGAATACGCACATCTGGATAAAGAGATCGTCCTGGCCGGAATGCTGAAAAACATCGAGATATGGAGCAAGGATCGCTTTGAAAGCGAGCTGAAAAACACGGGTGGGGATCTCGAATCCCACGAGAAGTGCATGGTGGATTTAGGCATTTAATGCCGGAAGGGTGCTGAATGGGGGGGTATCACACGCCGGTGTTGCTCGAAGAGGTGATCGTCAATCTCCGTTGCCGGCCCGGAGGAATCTTCGTCGACGGCACGGTCGGCGGAGGGGGGCATGCCCGGCGCATCCTGGAAACCACGGCACCGGACGGTCTTTTAATCGGCCTGGACAGAGACGATGATGCCCTTCAGGAATCGGAAAAAAGCCTTGCCCCCTTCGGCCCGAGAAAAATTCTCCGAAAGGCGAACTACTCCGAATTATCCGGCATCCTCTCTGATCTCGGCATGACCCGGGTGGACGGAATTCTACTTGATCTGGGGGTGTCATCCCATCAACTGAACGCCCCGGGGCGGGGTTTCAGTTTTGCATCCGACGACCCCCTGGATATGCGGATGGACCGGAATCAGGAAATCAGTGCTTACGAATTCGTCAATCATGCGTCCGAGGAAGAGTTGCAGCGAGTGATCCGGAAATACGGAGAAGAAACGATGGCCGGAAGAATCGCCCGATCCATTGTCCGGGAAAGGGGAAACGAACCGATCCGTACCACGTCCGCCCTGGCGAAAATTGTCGTCCAGGCGCTCCCGCCCGCCTGCCGCAGAAGTAAAATTCACCCGGCGACCAAAACGTTCCAGGCCATCCGCATCCGGGTCAACGACGAACTGAACAGCCTGGTGGAGGCGATCGAATCCGGGATAGACAACCTGAAAACGGGGGGCCGTTTCTGTATCATTTCCTTTCATTCCCTGGAGGACAGAATTGTCAAGAACGCCTTTCGTGACTGGGAAAAAACCTGCGTCTGTCCCCCGGATATGCCTGTCTGCACATGCGGACGGCAGAGAAAACTGAAGGTATTGACCGCAAAACCGATCCTTCCCAAACCGGTTGAAATCAACATGAATCCCCGGGCCAGAAGCGCCCGGTTGAGAACGGCGGAAAGGATATAGTCATGGCCAAGGATCTGATGATCGAATCCACGGAAGCGGTCAGAGAGGAATCCGAATCGAGCCACACCCTGACGAATCTCGGGTATTCCCCTTTCATCGCGGTTGCCGTGATCATCATGGCTGTCGCCGTTATGTACGTGTGGTCCCACAATTACATGACGGCCCTTGAATACCAGGTGGCCAGCGAAATCAGTAAAAAGGAAGCGCTCCTGGAAGAACAGAAAAAATTAAGGGTGAATCTGGCGACACTGAAGTCCCCCCAGAGGATCGCCGCCATCGCGACAAATAAATTACAGATGACTTACCCTGAGCGGGAACAGGTCGTTTTCATCAAAGATCCGGGGGGGAAAAAATGAATACCGAATCCATCAAATGGCTGAAATTCAGGCTCTGCACGATTCTGTGCCTTTTCCTGATCCTGTTCGTCGCCCTCATCTCCCGGGCATTCCAGTTGCAGATCCTCGCGGGGAAAGACCTCCGATCCATCGCCCAGAGGCAGCACATGAAAACGCTCCAGATGCTTCCGGAGAGGGGGATCATCTTCGATCGGAACGGCGAAAAGCTCGCCGCCAGCGTGCTCATGGATTCCGTCTGCGCCGATCCTTCCAAGATCCGGGATCCCCGGGCGTTCGCGAATAAAATGGCCGGGCTTCTCGGTGTGGACAGGAAACTGATCTTGAAAAGAATCTCCGCCGGCAAAAATTTCTGCTGGATCGCCCGGCGGGTCGCCCCCGAACAGGCGGAAGCGGTTGAATCGCTCAAAGAAGAGGCGGTGTTCATCGTCAAGGAACCGCAACGCCTGTACCCGAACGGAGAGCTTGCGGGCCAGATTCTCGGATTCGTCGGCACGGAGTCCAACGGTCTCGAAGGTCTGGAAACCCGGTATGACCGGTATTTAAAGGGAACCCCGCAGAAGCTTGTCTGGGCCAGGGATGCAAAGGGCCACTGGCTTTATCCCCGCGTGGAGACGGTCGCCCGGACGGAAGATACGGCAACGAACATGATTTTAACCATCGACAGCCGCATCCAGTACCTGGTGGAAACGCAGTTGAAAGCCGCCGTCCAGGAAAAGGGAGCCAAGGGCGGCTACGCCATCGCCATGAATCCCCAGACGGGAGAGATTCTCGCCCTGGCCAATCAACCTTCCTTCGATCCCAATTTTTACTTCAAGGGAGGACCGGGGCACGCCAAGAACCGGGCCGTCAATGATTGCTTCGATCCCGGCTCAACCTTCAAACCTTTCCTGATCGCCGCCGCCCTGGAGGAAAAGGTGGTCAGGGAAAAAGACCGTGTGTTCTGCGAAAACGGCAGCTACCGGGTAGCCAACCGTGTGATTCACGAGGCCCAGCGGAAACGCCGCGGATCCCTGTCCATCCGGGAAGTCGTCAAGTATTCGAGCAATATCGGTTGTGTCAAGGTGTCGGAAAAACTCGGGAAGGAAAAATTTTACGAATATATCCGGGCCTTCGGCTTCGGGAGCAAAACCGGCATCGATTTGCCGGGCGAATCGTCGGGCCTGCTGAGACCCGTCTCCGCCTGGACCCGTGTCGACACGTCGACCATTGCTTTCGGCCAGGGAATTTCCGTTACCGCCGTCCAGCTTCTGACCGCAATGTCCGCTATCGCCAACCACGGTGTCCTCATGAAGCCCTATATCGTCCAAGCCCTGACGGACAAGAAAGGACGGATCATCGAGCAATATTCGCCGACGGTGGTCCGCAACGTCATATCACCCGAAACGGCCAGGACGATGACCTCCATCCTGACGAGCGTCGTCCAGGACGAAGACGGCACCGGGAAGAATGCCCGCATCGCCCATCTCAATGTCGCCGGGAAGACGGGCACATCACAGAAATTCGATTTCAGCCGGGGCGTTTATTCCTCGGAAAAGGTACGAACCTCCTTCCTGGGATTTTTCCCCGCGGAAAATCCCCAGATCGCCATCCTGGTCACTCTGGATGAACCGCAGCGGGACAAATGGGGGGGGGTCGCGGCGGCACCGGTTTTCAAGAAAATCGGGGAACAGATGCTGACCTGTTTTAAATCCTACATCAAGGATCCTTCCCTCTTTGTCCCGGAAGAAAACATCTTCCCCGACCCGCCCAAGGTAAAGCTCGTTTCCGCAACCCAGATCGTTCCCGAGACCACGGAACAGATGGAGGAAATGGAGATGGAAGACGAATCGACCATCCCAAATTTTCAGGGCATGACCGTAAGAGAAGTCTTGAAGAAATCAAGAGAAAGAGGTATTGAGCTGAAAATTAACGGATCCGGCTGGGCCGTTTCGCAGGTGCCCCAGGCCGGCGTCCCGATTCGTTCTCATCCATTCTGCGTGGTTTCTTTCAAAACGGAACGTGAGTGAGGCAATACCCGAAACCTTCGTCCGGTGTTGACGGTCACCCGGGGAATTCTCTGCAGATCCCGGGGCGGAAAAACTTCCGGACCAATCGATCCTTCAGGAACTGTTTTTGCCGCACCGGAAGGTGAAAGACAGGCTGCACCGATGCACCAGAATATGGATACTTTCAAGGAAGGGAAATGGACATCTCCGAAGTCGTCAAAGATCTTCATCTCATCAGCGCTACAGGAGCGCTTTCCGGGGAAGTATCGTCCGTCTGCTACCATTCGGGGGACTGTGAAGAAAACAGCCTGTTCGTCGCCGTCTCCGGCCTGAATGCGGACGGACACGGCTTCATCGGCGATGCGATCCGCCGGGGCGCCCGCTGGATCATCCATGAAAAGCCCTTTTCCCCCCCCGAAAACATCACCGCCCTGAAAGTTCCCGACAGCCGCAGAGCCCTGGGTATCGCGGGCAGGAATTTCTATGACAATCCCTCCTCCGAGCTGTGCCTGATCGGCGTCACCGGAACGAATGGAAAAACGACCGTGACGTATCTCCTGGAATCGATCATTGCCGCCGCCGGATCTTCCCCGGGCGTCCTGGGAACGGTTAATTACCGCTATGGCGGGAAAACGTTCCCCGCGCCGAACACCACGCCGGAATCGCTGGAGTTCCAGAAAATACTGAGAAGAATGGTCGGTGAAGGGGTGACGCACTGCATCTCCGAGGTCTCTTCCCACGCTCTCGATCTCGGCCGGGTGGACGACTGCGATTTCGACGTCGCCATCTTCACGAACCTCTCCCAGGACCATCTCGACTACCACCTGACGATGGAGCGGTATTACGAAGCGAAACGGCGCCTCTTCCGGGAGCTGCTGCCGAAAAGCCCCAAAGGAAACCGCCGGCGCATGGTCATCAACGGCGACGATCCCTGGGGCAGGAGATTGCTGAAAGAAACCGGCGGCGGACTGACCTTCGGACTGGGCGCGGGCCATGATGTGCGGGCGGACGACATTAAAATCAGTTTGGAAGGGATCGAGGCACGGGTCCTCGTCCCGGACGGAATATTGCATATCGCCTCTTCCCTGATCGGCCGTTTCAACCTCTACAATATTCTGGCGGCCATTGCCGGCGCCATCGCCGCCGGAATCGACCCGTCAGGAATCGAAGAGGGGATCCGCCGGATGAAGGGAGTGCCGGGACGGATGGAAAAGGTCAGCAAGCCCGGCGAACCCCATGTTTTTGTCGATTACGCCCATACGGACGACGCCTTGAAAAAGGCAATCGAAAACCTGTCGGGATTCGGCGGCAATCGCATCGTGACCGTCTTCGGCTGCGGAGGCGACCGGGACCGGGGGAAAAGGCCCATTATGGGATCCGTTGCCGCTTCGCTCAGCAACACGGTGATCGTCACCTCCGACAATCCGCGTTCCGAGGACCCCCTGGCGATCATCGGACAGATCGAGGAGGGGATCCGCCGTGAAAAAATCCGGGAAGTCGCGCCGGCGGAACTGTTTCCCCCGCCGCAAGACAAGGTGTACTGCATCATCCCGGACCGTAAAACGGCCGTCGAAACGGCCGTCATGACGGCACGGCCGGCGGATATCGTCCTGATCGCCGGAAAAGGCCACGAAGATTACCAGATCGTCGGCAAGGAACGCTTTTTCTTCGACGACCGGATCGTCGCCCGGGAAAGTCTGGCCAGGCGTTCAGGAGGTCTCGCATGACCGGGCGTCCATCACCCTGCCTGACCATCGCCGATATCGCGGACGCAACGGGGGGAACGCTCTTGCGGGGATCCATGAACGAAAAGATATACGGCGTATCGACGGACACGAGGGACCTCCGGACGGGCAACCTCTTCATCCCCCTGCGGGGACCGAATTTCGACGGTCACGATTTCATTGCCGGGGCGGTTGACCGCGGCGCCCGGGCTTTCCTGGCCGAACGGAGGAAACGGGGCGGCATCCCCGCCTTCTCCGGCGAGATCGCCTGGATCGAGGTCGGCGATACCCTTGCCGCCCTGGGAGACATCGCCCGCTGCTGGCGGAAACGATTCGAAAATCCGGTTATCGCCGTAACGGGATCGGCGGGGAAGACCACCACCAAAGAAATGATCGCATCGATCTGTTCGCTGGACCGGAACATTCTGAAAACGGAGGGAAACTTCAACAACCTCGTCGGCCTCCCCCTGACGCTGCTCAAACTGAGGGACGGAATCGATCTGGCCATCGTTGAACTGGGAACGAACGCCCCCGGAGAGATCGAGCGCCTGGCCCGCCTGGCCGGGCCGTCGATCGGCGTCATCACCTGCATCGGGCCGGCCCACCTGGAAGGACTCGGCACGGTAACCGATGTCCGGGAAGAGAAGGGAAAGCTGTTCGAAGTCATGGCCGGGGAGGGTATCGCCGTCCTGAACCTGGACGACCCGGAAATCGCCGTTCTTGCCGGCCGGTGGAAGGGAAGGCGGATCACCTGCTCCCTATCCGGCCCGGCCGACATCACGGCGGAAAACATCCGGCCGGCCGATGGATGGAAAACGGCCTTTACGCTCCATATCCGGGGAATCCGTGAGGACGTCGTGCTGGCCGCCCCCGGTCTCCACAATGTCCGCAATGCCCTGGCCGCGGCAGGCGCCGCATCGGCCGCCGGATGCGATCCGGGAGTGATCGCCCGCGGGCTGAACGCGGTCCGGCCGGTCACCGGCAGGATGGAGATCGAAGCGTTGGGCAACGGCGCCCACCTCATCCACGACGCCTACAATGCAAACCCTCTGTCCGTCGCAGAAGCCCTGAACACACTGGTCAATCTATCCGGCGACGGCAGGCGAATCGTGATTCTGGGGGATATGCTCGAATTGGGTGGGAAAGCGCCTCATTTTCATGGGGAAATCGGCCGGAAACTCGGCCGGTCGGGCATCGATACCCTGTTCCTGAAAGGGGAATTTGCCCGTTTGACGGCGGAAGCGGCCGTCGAGGCGGGAATGGACCGGGGCCGTATCTTCCTCTTCGACGGGCCGGACGATGCGATACCCCTGCTGAGAGAGGTCAAGCAAGGAAACGCCTGGATTCTCCTGAAGGGGTCACGCAAGATGAACCTGGATGAGCTGATCCCGGGAATCCGGCTCCTCTGGGAGAGGCAAAACGATTTAAAATAAACTATCTCAAGAAAGAGGCTTCATGCTCTATCATCTGTTATATCCGTTACATACGACGTTTTCTTCCTTCAACGTCTTTCGATACATCACCTTCCGGACGATTTATGCCGCCATTACGGCCCTGATCATCTGTTTCATCGTCGGCCCCTGGCTGATCCGCAAACTCCGGAGCCTCAAGGTGGGGCAGTCCATCCGGGAAGACGGGCCCCAGAGCCACCTTTCCAAAGAGGGCACACCGACCATGGGAGGCATTCTCATCATCTTCGCCGTCGTCATTTCGACGCTCCTGTGGTCGAACCTGACCGTCGCCTACGTCTGGCTGGTCATCCTCGTCCTGGTCGGTTACGGAATCATCGGCTTCTTCGATGACTACGGGAAACTCGTCAGCAAAAGCAGCCGGGGCGTGCCGGGAAAAGTCCGCCTGGCGGGTGAAATCATCATCGCGTTTTTCGTCAGCGTCGTGATCTACGTCCGGCCGGAATTCAGCCACATGGTCACGATTCCCTTCTTCAAAACCGTCCTGCCGGATATCGGTATTTTCTATATCTTCCTGACAACCTTCATCATCGTCGGCGCGGCCAACGCCGTCAACCTGACGGACGGTCTGGACGGCCTGGCCCTCGGCCCGGCCATCACCTGCTTCATGACCTATCTCCTTTTTGCCTATTTCGCGGGGAACATCAAGATCGCTCACTATCTTCAGATTCCCTTCGTCCCGGGAGCCGGAGAACTGACCATTTTCTGCGGGGCCATCGTCGGCGCCGGAATCGGGTTCCTGTGGTACAACGCCTATCCCGCCCAGGTGTTCATGGGAGATGTCGGTTCCCTCTCCCTGGGAGGCGCCCTGGGGACCCTGGCAATCCTGACCAAGCAGGAAATCCTTCTCGCCATCGTCGGCGGGATTTTCGTCCTGGAAACTTTTTCGGTCATCTTCCAGGTCGGCTGGTTTAAAATCACCAAGGGCAAGCGGATCTTCCGGATGGCCCCCATCCATCATCATTTCGAACTGAAGGGATGGGCCGAACCCAAGGTCATCGTCCGCTTCTGGATCATTTCCATCTTACTGGCCCTCGTGGCCATCAGTACGTTAAAACTGCGTTAAAGGAAACGGCATGGATATTTCCGGACAGAACATACTCATCATCGGCCTGGGCAAAACCGGCATCGCCGCCGCCCGCTTTCTGGCGAAACGGAAGGCGAAGGTCGTCGTAACGGACCAGAAACCCAGAAACGAAATCGTCGATACCCTGGCTGAAATACGAAACGAGGGGATCCCGATCGACATCGCTCCCTACGATATTTCAGCGCTTCACGGCATCGACATGGTCATTCCCTCCCCGGGGGTTCCCCCTCACGACGTTGTGCTGTCGGCAGCGGTGAATAAAAGCATCCCCGTTCACAGCGAACTGGAAATCGCCTGCCGCTACCTCAGGCCGCCCATGGTCGCCATCACGGGGACGAACGGCAAAACGACCACGACGACCCTCACGGGGCGGCTCCTCGCCGATGCGGGCAAGAAGGTCTTCGTCGGCGGTAATATCGGCATTCCCCTGATCCGGTACTGCGACGGCCCCCAGGAGGAGGATTTCGTCGTCGTCGAGGTCAGCAGTTTCCAGCTCCAGTGGGTGACGGCGTTTCACGCCCACTGCGCCGCCCTTCTGAATACGACCTGCGATCACGTGAACTACCACGGGAGCTTCGCCGCTTATCAGGAAGCCAAGGAAAGGATCTTCCTCAACCAGGACGAAAGCGACCGGGCCATTCTCAACGCCGACGAAGGCTACAGCCTGGAGCTCTCGCAGCGGCTGAAGGCGAAGACCCTCTTTTTCAGTTCCACCCGCGACGTCGCGCCGGGCTTCTCCATCCGTTCCGGCAGGCTCGTCCTGTCCGGTTTCGGGAAAGACGACGAGGCCTATCCCCTGGACATGATCAAAATCCCGGGGCTTCACAACATCGAAAATGTCATGACGGCGATCCTGGCCGCCCGGATCTGCGGCTGCCAACCGGATCGGATCATCCAAACGGTTTCCGGGTTCCGGGGCATTGCCCACCGCATCGAATTTGTCGAGGAGAAACAGGGGGTCGCCTATTACGATGATTCCAAGGGAACCAACGTGGGCGCCGTCATCCGGGCCCTGGAAACCTTCCGCAACCCCGTGATCCTGCTTTTGGGGGGACGGGACAAGGACGGGGATTTTGAATCCCTGGCGCCGCTCATCAAGGAGCGTGTCAAGACGCTGATCCTCTTCGGCGAAGCCCGGGAACGGATCCGCGAAAAGCTTGAGGACCTGGTGGAAACGGAGCTCCGCCCCACCCTGCGGGCGGCCGTCGCGGCGGCCCGGAACCGGGCGCAGAAGGGCGACGTCGTTCTGCTTTCACCCGGTTGCGCCAGTTTCGACGAGTTTACGGATTACAAGGAACGGGGAAACTTCTTTCAGACCATGGTAAAAGCATTCTAAAATGGAATCGTTGCCCATCGCCCAGAACAGACAGGATTTTCTGCTGATGATCGCCACCCTGATTTTGGTTACGATCGGAACGGTGATGATTTACAGCTCCAGTGCGATCATCGCGATGGACCGCTATCAGGACGGCCAGTACTTTCTGAAAAGGCAGGCTGTCTTCGTCGCCCTGGGGCTCGGCCTGATGTATTGTCTTTCCCGCCTGCCCTACCAGAAGCTGAAGATGGTCGCATACCCGGCCATCGCCGTTTCCTTTGTCATGCTTCTGCTTTTATTCGTCCCTGCCCTGGGAAAGCGGGTCGGCGGCGCCACCCGGTGGCTGAACCTGGGTTTCATCGCCTTTCAGGTCGGCGAATGGGTCAAGGTTTCCGTCGTCCTGTTCCTGGCCTTTTTCCTGGCGAGGAAAAAACCGTATGTCAAGGAAATCGTCCGGGGCATTCTGACGCCCCTGGTCATCACGGCGTGCCTGATGGGCCTGATCATCCTCCAGCCCGATTTCGGCACCACCGCCATCATTGCCGTGACGACCATGATCATGCTCTACCTGGCCGGTGCGAGAATCGCCCATCTCCTGGGACTGGCGGCCATGTTCGCACCCTTTGCGGTCTGGGCGCTCTGCCGTGGATACCGCTGGGAACGCCTGATGGCCTTTCTCAATCCCTGGAAAGACCCCCACGGGTCCGGTTTCCAGATCATCCAGTCCATGATCGCCTTCGGCTCCGGCGGCCCCTTCGGCGTCGGTGTGGGAGACGGCATGCAGAAGCTGTTCTACCTGCCGGAGCCTCACACGGACTTCATCCTGTCCGTGATTGCGGAGGAAAGCGGCTTCGTCGGCGTGTCCGTCGTCATTCTCCTGTACACGGTTTTCATTCTCCGGGGCTTCATGGTTTCCTTCAAGGCGCCCGATCTCTTCGGGATGCTCCTTGCCGCGGGGCTCACGATTCTGATTTCCATGCAGGTGTTCATCAATATCGCCGGGGTTATGGGACTGATTCCCCTGAAAGGGCTCACCCTGCCCTTTTTAAGCTACGGAGGAACGTCCCTGATGATGAGCCTCGCTGCAGTGGGGGTGCTGTTGAACATTTCCTCCCAGGAGACATGAGGTGAAACGAAGATGAAAATGATCATTGCCGGCGGAGGAACGGGAGGGCATCTCTTTCCGGGTATCGCCGTTGCAGAAGAATGGATGAAGCGGGACCGGGAAAACCGGGTCCTTTTCGTCGGGACGGAACGGGGCATCGAAAAACGGGTTCTGCCCGGCCTCGGCTTCGATCTGGCCCTGATCGACGTGGCCGGGATCAAGGGCAAGGGATTGACGGGCAAGATCGGCGCCGTCGCGAAACTCCCCCGGAGTTTCCTGCAGTCGGGAAAGATCATCCGGGCCTTCAAGCCCGACCTGGTCCTGGGTGTAGGCGGCTACGCCTCGGGACCGGCGGTGCTGACCGCCCACCTGATGGGACTGAAAACCGCCGTTGCGGAACAGAACGCCTTTCCCGGCATGACAAACCGGATATTGAGTCACTTCGTCGACAAAATATTCGTCACCTTTCCCGAATCGGCGAAGTTCTTCCCCGGGGGGAAAAGCCTGTACACGGGCAACCCCATCCGGGCGGCTTTCTCGTCGGCACCGGCAGAGCCGGAGGAAAACGGGGCGGACCGGAAGTTCAACCTGCTGATTTTCGGCGGCAGCCAGGGGGCGCGGGCCATCAACCAGGCGGCCCTGGCGGCCCTCGATCACCTTGCGGAAATCAAAGGGCGGCTTCACATCATCCATCAGACGGGAGCACAGGACCTGGATGAGGTGAGCGGCGCCTACCAAAACAGAGGATTCGATGCGGAGGTGCATTCTTTCATCATGGACATGCCCAGGATCTATGGCAGGGCAAACCTCCTCGTCTGCCGGGCGGGGGCGACGTCCATCGCCGAACTGACGGCAAGCGGCAGGGCTTCCATCCTGATCCCCTACCCCTATGCCGCCAGCGATCACCAGACGAAAAATGCCGAAGTCCTCGTCCAGGGCGGGGCGGCGGAAATGATCTCCGAGAGCCGGCTGTCGGGAGAGAAACTTGCGGAAACCATTCTCACCCTTTACCGGGATCCCGGCCGGATTTCCCGAATGGAAGCGTGTTCCCGCAAGCTTGCCCGGATCCGGGCGGCCTCGCAGATTGTCGATGAATGTTTTTCTCTCGTCGATAAGAAACGGGGATCATGATATAAAACCACGGGGCAGCAGGCCGTGTCTGCTCCCCGGACAAAAACAGACAACAGGTGAAATTTACATGATAAAATATGATCCAGTACAGGTGATGCAGAAAAAGATCAAATGCATCCATTTCGTGGGAATCGGCGGCATCGGGATGAGCGGCATCGCGGAGGTCCTGCTCAATCTCAAATATACCGTAACCGGGTCCGATCTCAACACGACCGATACGACCGAACGCCTCCGCAACCTCGGCGCCGGCATCTTCCAGGGCCACCTGTCGTCCCACATCGGGAACGCCGACGTCGTCGTCACCTCCACGGCCGTCCGGCCGGACAATCCCGAGGTGCAGGAGGCCCATCGCCGCGGCATCCCGGTCATTCCCCGGGCCGAAATGCTGGCGGAGCTGCTCAAGATGAAATTCTCCGTCGCCGTTTCCGGCAGTCACGGAAAAACGACGACCACCTCCATGATCTCGACGATTCTCGCCCACGGGAAATTGGACCCGACCATGGTCATCGGGGGGAAACTCGGAAGCATCGGCAGCAATGCGAAACTGGGAAACGGCGCCATTATCGTGGCCGAAGCGGATGAAAGCGACGGCTCCTTCTTAAAACTGAGCCCGAACCTGGCGATCATCACCAATATCGACCGGGAGCACCTGGATTACTACCGCGGCATCGACGACATCAAGGACGCCTTTCTGCGGTTCGCCAACAGCGTCCCCTTTTACGGAATCACGGTCCTGTGCACGGACAACGAACACATCCGGGAAATCCTCCCGCAGATCAAGCGGAAGGTCCTGACTTACGGTCTGACCGGCCCCGCCGACTACCGGGCGGAAGACATCCGGCCGGAGCAGCCGGGCAACCGGTTCACGGTCATCGAAAAAGGCGTGCTCCTGGGAGAAGTGGTCCTGAACGTCCCCGGCCGTTTCAATGTCGTCAACGCCCTGGCGGCCATCGCCGTGGCCAGGGAATTCAACCTCCCCTTCGAGGCCATCCGCGACGGCATTGCCCTGTTCACGGGAGCCCAGCGGCGGCTGGAAGTCAAAGCCACCCTGAACGGGATCACCATTGTCGACGACTACGGCCACCATCCCACGGAGATCCGGGAGACTCTGCGTGCGGCAAAACAGGCTTGGCAGGACCGCCTGATCGTGGTTTTTCAGCCCCACCGTTTCAGCCGGACCCAGGCGCTCCTGCCCGAATTCATCCAGGCATTCGGCGATGCGGATGACCTGATCCTGGCCGACATCTACCCCGCCGGGGAAGACCCCATCGAGGGCGTCTCCTCCCTGGCTCTCCGGGACAGCCTGGCTGAAGGGGGGCAGAGAAACGTGATTTATATTCCCGCTTTCGACGACATCGTGGACCATCTTCTGTCCGTTGCCCGTCCGACGGATGTCGTGGTCACACTTGGGGCGGGTAACGTCTGGAAAATCGGGGAAGCCCTAGCCGTCCGCCTGAAGGACACGATCCGGGAAGGAAGATAATCGGGATGAACGCCATGGATCAGCAAATCGCCGGACCCGACTGGGAAGCCCTTTTCCCCGGCGCCGTTTATTTCGACGAACCGGCCAGCGCCCATACCTCCATGGGGGTGGGCGGCAAGATCGATACGCTGCTGTACCCGGAATCCATCCGCGATCTCGGCGGGATGATCCGCCTGCTCAGCCGCCACGGCATTCCTTATGCCGTTGTCGGGAACTGGACGAACCTCATCATCACCGATAAAGGATGCCGGGGTGCCCTCATCTGCACAAAGAATCTGAACCGGATCAGGATGCTGCCCTCGGAGAGCGCGGTGAGGGACGTTCGCGCCGAAGCCGGCGTTTCCCTGCCGGAGCTGGTCGCCTTCACGGTCAGGGAAAATTTAACGGGCTTCGAATTCTGCGCCGGCATCCCCGGCAGCGTCGGCGGAGGCATCCGGATGAATGCCGGCGCCTACGGCCACAGCATTTCCGAATCCGTCGCGGCGGTCACCCTGATGGACCCGACGGGAAAAACCGAAACCCGGAAGATCGATCAACTGCGTTTCGAATACCGGAATTTTCACCTGCCGCAGGGGAAGACGATTATCGAGGCCTCATTCCGCCTCCGGGAGGATCCGGAAAAGCAGGTCGGTGACAGAGTGCGGCAGATCATCGCGGATAGGCGGGACAAGCATCCCCTTCAGTACAAAAACGCCGGTTCCATCTTCAAAAATCCAAAGGACCGGCCGGCGGGACGGCTGATCGAAGAGGCCGGTCTGAAAGGCTTTGCGATCGGCGACGCCATGGTATCGGAAAAACACGGGAATTTTATCGTCAATCGGGGACGGGCCACGTCCGGCGACGTCCTGGCCCTGATCCGCTATGTCCAGGAACGGGTCCTCCGGGAAAAAGGAACGGCCCTGGAGTTGGAAGTCAAGATTGTGGGAGAGAGATAGCCGATGAGAAAGGTGTCCCAATCGGCCCTGCGGGTGAGAAAAAACCGTTTTCAGAGATATTTCCGTTACTTCCTCCGGGATTTCGCGGTCTGTACCCTGATCCTGGGCACCGTCTTGCTGCTTACCTCCACCCTGATTTACCTTTACAGCTATCTTTTAAGCGATCCCTATTTCCAGATCCGGGAAACGGTCGTCCGGGGCTGCCGGGAGGTGACGGAACGGGAGGTGCTGATCCTGGCGTCGCTTTACCCCGGGCAGAACCTGTTTTCCGTCAGGACGGAAAAAATCGCCCGGAGGATAGAAGGCAACCCCTGGATCCAGGAAGCCCATGTCGGCCGGGAGCTTCCGGATCGGCTCATCATGGAAATCCGGGAACGGGTGCCCCTGGCCCTGGTTGAAAAAAAGCAACTCCTCCAGATCGTTGACCGGAACGGAACCATTTTCAAAAAACTCGGACGGGAGGACAATCCCGATCTGCCCGTCCTGACGGGATGCTACAAGGACGGGATTCTACAGGAGAAACTGTTCAAAAAATCGCTTGAACTCCTGACGTATTTATCCGATACAAAGCAGGCGCCGATTTCCTGTGAAAACCTCTCGGAAATCCATTCAGACGAGATTTTCGGCCTGTCCCTGATCACCGACACGGGGATGTGCCTGGTTCTGGGTTTCGACGATTACGTGAACAAGCTTCGGGCATTGCCGGCCGTTCTCGAAGGCCTGGAAAAGAAAAATGTCGATATGGCCCTGCTCCACATCGATCTGCGCGATCCCGCCAAGATCACCGTCCAGAGCAAGGTCAAAAACGTTCCCCCGAAAACCCCTTCCGAGGGCAAAGAATACAGGACATGACCTGTTCCGATACGAACTGAAATATAAAAGGGAAATGCAACGCAAAGGAAAGGCAAACAAAAATGGCAAAAAAGACTAATCTGATCGCCGGCTTAGACGTTGGAACCACCAAGACATCGGTATTGGTCTGTGAAATGACGGAAAACGGTATCGACATTATCGGCTTCGGATCGACTCCGTCCGACGGACTCCGCAAGGGTGTCGTGGTGAATATTGAAAACACCGTCGATTCCATAAAAGGAGCCGTCGATGAAGCGGAGCACATGTCGGGCTGCGCCATCCGTTCCGTTTACGTAGGGGTTTCCGGAGGGCACATCAAGGGACAGAACAGCCTCGGGATTGTCGGCATCAAGGGCGGAGAAGTGACCCGTGAGGATGTCCAGCGTGCCGTCGAAGCGGCCAAGGCCGTCAATATCCCGACGGACCGGGAAATACTCCATGTCCTGCCCCAGAGCTTCATGATCGACGACCAGGACGGAATCAAGGATCCCGTCGGCATGACCGGTGTCCGCCTGGAATCGAAGGTCCATATTGTCACGGGCAGCGTGACCTCCATCCAGAACATCGTCAAGTCCGTCAACCGCGTGGGTCTCGAAATCAACGAAATCGTCCTGGAACACATCGCGGCGGCCGAAGCCGTCCTCAGCCAGGATGAAAAAGACCTGGGCGTCGTCCTTCTGGACATCGGCGGCGGCACGACGAACATCGTCGTCTACTACGAAGGCACCATCCGGGCCACCGCCGTCGTCCCCGTCGGGGGGAACTACATCACCAGCGATATCTCGACGGGACTCCGTACTCCGGCAGGGGAAGCGGAACGGATCAAAATCCAGCACGGCTGTTCCTACGGTCCCCTGATCCCGAGGGAGGAAACGATCCAGGTCCCCAGTGTCGGCGGACGCGAACCCCGGGAAGTTTCACGGCAGATACTGGGACGGATCATCGAGGCGAGAATGGAGGAAATCCTGAGCCTGGCCTACAAGGAAATCTCCAAATCAGGTTATGAGGACCTGCTCGCCGCGGGTACCGTTCTGACGGGTGGAACGGCCATGATGGCGGGAATCACCGAATTGGCGGAACAGACTCTGAACATGCCCGTCAGGAGGGCTTTTCCCCAGAAACTCGGGGGACTCAGCGAAAAGATCGAGCATCCCATGTACTCAACCGGGGTCGGGCTGATTCTTTACGGCAGCAGGCACGCATCGAAACGGATGAGAAGCGGCACGGGAAATGCCTTAACAAGAACGTACAAGCGATTGAAAAACTGGTGTCTAGAATTCTTTTAAGGGAGGAAACTATGTTTGAACTTACAGATGAAGAGAATGGACTCTGTTCGGCGCGAATCAAGGTCATTGGTATCGGTGGAGGCGGGGGTAACGCGATCAACACGATGATCTCTTACAACCTGACAGGCGTGGAATTCATCGCGGCCAACACGGACGCTCAATCCTTGAGAACATCGGCCTCCCCCGTCAAGATCCAGTTGGGAGGAGAGATAACGAAAGGTCTCGGAGCGGGATCCAATCCCGATATCGGCAGGCAGGCCGCCGACGAGTCCCGGGACATGATCCGGGACTATCTGGAAGGCGCGGACATGGTTTTCATCACCGCCGGTGAGGGCGGAGGAACGGGAACCGGCGGCTCCCCCGTCGTTGCGGAGATCGCCAAGGAAATCGGCGCCTTGACTGTCGCCATTGTCACCAAACCTTTTCCCTTCGAGGGGAAAAGAAGGATCCTTCAGGCCGAAGAAGGGATTCTTGCCCTCCGGAAAATCGTCGACACCCTGATCGTCGTCCCGAACCAGCGCCTCCTCAGCCTTGGCGGACGGAATCTCTCCTTCCCCGAGGCGTTCAAGAAAGTCGACGACATCCTGTACAATGCCGTGAAAGGGATCTCGGATCTGATCACCATCCCCGGATTGATCAACCTCGATTTCGCCGACGTGAAGTCCATCATGTCGGAGATGGGCCTCGCCCTTATGGGCACGGGCGTGGCAACCGGGGAGAACCGCGCCGTGGAAGCAGCCCAGAAGGCGATTTGCTCCCCCCTCCTGGAAGACAACAGCATTCAGGGCGCCCGGGGCGTGCTCCTCAACATCACCGGTGGGCCCGACATGACCCTGTACGAAATCAACGAAGCCTCCTCCCTGATCCAGACGGAAGCCCACGAAGACGCCAACATCATCTTCGGCACCGTCGTGGACGAAAACATGTCGGAGGAGATCCGGGTTACGGTGATCGCAACGGGTTTCGAGGACAACACGAGAGGCGGCAAAAGCCTTTCCAGCCCTTCACCCTACGGAGGATACAAGAAGGAAAATCTGAGTATCCCGACGTTCATGCGCAAGGATAAATCCCTCGAATCGATGAGCAGCGTCAACCTGGGAGCGATCGACGAAAACAGCGACGTCGATTTCGAGATTCCGGCCTTTCTGAGAAGGCAGGCAGACTAGGGCGCCGCTTCAGGCAACCGGATGTCTGGTGCAACCCGTCATGTCATGGGCCTTGACCAAAAAAAATCAGGAACTCCTGGATCACGAAAGGGGTTTCCGGAAAAAGATCTGGGGGGAAGGCTTGACGATCTGTCTCGCCTATCCCCATTTCTATGGGACCGGCATGTCCAACCTCGGGTTCCAGACCGTTTACGCCTTGCTGAACGACCTGCCCTTCTGTCTCTGCGAACGGGTCTTTCTGCCGCAACCGGGGGATGAAGCCCGGTTCCGGGCGAAGGCGATCCCCCTGTTCAGCATGGAATCCCGGAAACCCCTGAACGAATTCGACTTCATCGCTTTTTCCATCCCCTTTGAAAACGATTATCCCAACGTCCTGAAAATCCTGGAGCTGGGCAGAATCCCCCTGCAAGCCGCGCACAGGACAAGGACGGATCCCCTGTGCCTGGCCGGCGGAATTTCAGTCACCTTGAATCCCGAACCCCTGGCCGATTTCGTGGACGCCTTTCTGATCGGCGAAGGGGAAGACCTCATTCCCGGATTCTTTGAAAAAATGAAGACCTCCCTCGAATCGGGCCTGGACCGGGAAGCCTGCCTGGAGGAGGCTCAACGGACGGTCGAGGGGGTCTACTGCCCCCGCTTCTATCCGGTCAGCTACACGGAAGATCAAACGATCCGGGACATGCATCCCCTCAAAGACGGCCTGCCCGCAAAAATCAAGCGGAAATGGGTGAAAAATCTCGACTCCTTCACGACGGATCAGGTCATTACCACAACCGGCACGGAATTCGGCGATCTGTTCATTACGGAAATCAGCCGGGGGTGCCGGCGGGGATGCCGTTTCTGCGCGGCGGGATTCGTTTACCGTCCGGTCCGCTACCGGCACCTGTCCACCCTGCTGCCATCGATCGAGGAGGGAATCGGGCAGGGAAAGAAAATCGGCCTGCTGGGGACGGCCATATCGGATCACCCGGAACTCCCGGAAATCTGCCGGGCGGTCCTCGACAGGCATGGCAGCCTCTCCCTGAGCTCCCTCCGGATCGACCGGATCACGCCGGAAATCGCCGCCCTGATCCGGGAAGCGGAAATCGACACCATTGCCCTGGCTCCCGAAGCGGGTTCGGAACGCCTGAGGGAGGTCATTCACAAGGGGATTTCCGACAGGCAGATTTTCGAGGCCCTGGAACGCCTCCTCGACGAGGACATCCTGAATCTCCGCCTGTACTTCCTGATCGGCCTGCCGACGGAGCGGGAAGAAGACATCGATGCCCTGATCCGGCTCGTCAAGCGGATCGGCCACCACGCCCGGGCCTATACGGAAGGCAGAAAGTCGCTCCGCCGCCTGACATTGAGCATCAACCAGTTCATCCCCAAGCCGCAGACCCCCTTCCAGTGGCATCCGCTGGAGGACATCCAGGTCGTCAACAAACGGCTCCGGAAAATCATCCAGGCCCTCAGGGGAGAACCCGCCGTCCGGATCCTTCACGACCTGCCGAAATGGAATTATGTCCAGGCCCTGCTGTCCCTGGGAGACCGCCGGGTCGGCGGGATTCTCTCCGCCGTCCACCGCCTGAACGGAAACTGGTCCCAGGCCTTGAAGCAAGTCCCCTTAAACGCCGATTTCTTCGTCTACCGGGCGAAACCTCTCGACGAGTTCCTGCCCTGGGATATCCTCGAAGGGGCGGCTTCCAGGACGCACCTGCGGGCGGAATATGAAAATGCGCTCGCTCATCGCGACCGGCAGGAAAAAAACCACGCGGGAACCGGACAAGGAGAACCATATCATGGGAAATAGCGATCTCGGCAAAAACGAAGGAGGGAAAGCCTGTGGGTTCAACGCCGTCCTGGCCTACGCCACCGATACCGCCCAGAGGGGGATTCTGTTCGCCGATGCGTTGAGGATACGGGGCAATCAATACCTGAGGCATCTCTGGGACGGCCAGCCGCCGGTTTTGGCCTTTCCCTGCGAACTCGTCATGGACGGACGCAACCTGGAAAGGCCGGTCAACTACAGCCTGGTGCGCATCCTGGATCGGAGAACGGAAAAACGATCCGTTCCGGAATCCCCGGCCGGCCCGACGGCGGGAAAGGCGGCGGCGCGCCTGCCGGCGCGGCCGAGAAGGCCCTTCGTCATCATCGATCCCCGGGCGGGTCACGGGCCGGGCATCGGCGGATCGAAGACGGACTCCGAGATCGGGGTCGCCCTCGCTGCCGGGCATCCGGTCTACTTCGTTGTTTTTTCGGTCGATCCCGTTCCGGGGCAGACCATCGCCGACGTGGAACGGGCGGAGGTGCGGTTCATCGAAAAGGTCGCACTCCTCCACCCCGATGCGGGAAAGCCCGCGATCATCGGAAACTGCCAGGGCGGCTGGGCGGCGGCCCTGGTCAACGCCGACCGGCCGGATATCGTGGGCCCCGTGGTCATGAACGGCTCCCCCTTATCCTACTGGTCCGGCCCTTCCGGGAAGGATCCCCTGCGCTACCGGGGGGGACTGACGGGAGGACTCTGGTTGACATCCCTTATCAGCGACCTGGGCCAGGGGCTCTTCGACGGCGCCGTCCTGGTTGCCAACATGGAGGCTCTCAACCCGGCCAACACCCTCTGGAAAAAACATTACCACCTCTACGCGAACATTGATACGGAAACGGAACGCTACCTTGCCTTCGAAAAGTGGTGGGGCGGCTTCTTCATGATGACGGCCCAGGAGATGCGCTTTATCGTCCGCAGCCTTTTCGTGGGAGACAAGCTCGAAAACGGCACCCTGGTTCTCGACGACGGCAGGGGGATCAACCTCCGCCACATCCGGGAACCTCTCGTCATCTTTACCTCGGAGGGGGACAACATCACGCCCCCGCAACAGGCGCTCAACTGGCTCACGAGAGTCTACGACTCGGAGCGGGAAATCCGGAAAAACGGGCAGGTCATCGTCTACGTCATGCACAAGTCGATCGGCCACCTGGGAATATTCGTCTCCGCCGGTGTTGCCAGGAAGGAGCACCGGAAAATCATCGGAAGCGTCGAAATGATCGGTTACCTGGCACCGGGACTCTACGAAATGATCATCACGCAGGAACCCTCGAAGCCGGGGCGCAGCGATTACCAGGTCCGCTTTGAAAAGCGCACCTTCGGGGATATCCTCGCCATCGGCGGCGGAAGCCGAAACGAGGACGCGTTCCCCCAGGTCTCGATCCTGTCCGAACAGAACGACCGCTTCTACCAGATGTTCGCAAGCCCCTGGATCCGCTTTTTCACGACTCCCGTCACGGCGGAATGCTTCCGCCAGGCCAATCCCATGCGCTGGAGCCGCTTCCTGCTCTCCGACCTGAATCCCTGCCTTCTTCCCGTGGGCCCCACCGCCGAATGGATCCGGCGGAGCCGGATCGCAGCGGACGAATCGAACCCCTGCCGGGTCCTGGAAACGCACCTTTCGGAACAGATCACCGCTTCCCTGGATTTTTACCGCGACATCCGCGACGCGGGCCACGAGTTTCTCTTCAAAAGCCTCTACGACAATCCCTGGCTCAAACTCACGGCCCATATCTGCAGGGACCTTGCTTACTCCGAAGACGTCACTCCGGCGTCCGCGCCTCCCGGCCGGGACGAATATTCTCGGGGCGGCTTCGCTGAAGCCGTGGTCCGGATCATGATGGCCATGGCGGGGGAGAATCGTTTTTTTGACGAAAGGGAGCTCTCTGTGATAGAAGTCCTGGTCAGGGTGAACAAACGCCTGAAGAGAATCGGCGCCAGGAGGATGAAAAGCCTGATCGAAGAGCAGTCACACCTGCTGGATGCGGACCGGGAGCTGGCCCTTTCATCCCTGGCCGATCTCCTGCGCAACCGGGATGATCGCATCGAAGCCCTGGAAATCGCAAAAAACATCGCCGACACGAATTTCCGGTCCGGCCACGGCGAAACGGAATGCATGGACAGAATCGAGAAAATCCTCACGATACGATCGACAGGAGAAGATCCATGAAATCTTTCAAGATTGCCACATACAACGTCAATTCCATCCGGTCGCGCCTGCATATCATCACCTCCTGGCTGAACCGTCATCAACCCGACGTCCTGTGCATGCAGGAAACCAAGGTGGAAGACGGGAAGTTTCCCGTACAGGCGCTCACCGACCTGGGTTATCACATCACCTTCCGGGGAAGCAGGCAGTACAACGGTGTCGCCGTCGCCTCCCGGGAAAAACCGGAACAGATTCTCTACGGGCTGGACGACGGGGGGCCCGCCGATGAAGACCGCCTGATCGCTATCCGGATGGGGGATACGTGGATTCTCAACACCTATGTTCCCCAGGGACGTGACCGGGAATCCGAACAGTTTACCTACAAACTCCAGTGGTTCGACCGGCTGAAGGCGTTCATCCGGAAGAGATGGCGGCCTGACGACCGTCTCATCTGGTGTGGAGACTTGAACGTCGCTCCCGACACGATCGATGTTTACGATCCCAAAAGGCTTCTGGGACACGTCTGTTTCAATCCGGATGTATGGGCGGCCTTTGCGGGCGTTTGCGAATGGGGCTTACAGGATGTTTTCCGGAAACATCACCCGCAGGAACCCCGTCAGTACACGTTTTTCGATTACCGCGTCCCCCACACCCTGGAGCGGGGGCTGGGCTGGCGCATCGATCACATTCTCGCCACGGCGCCCCTGTACGGGTCATCCCGGTCATGCGACATCGATCTCGAACCAAGAAGGGCGGAAAAACCGTCGGACCATACGGTGCTGGTCGCCGAATTCAACTAAATATACGGGAGGTTAACAAATCATGACCGACACATGGGATGTGAAGAAGGTCAACGAAGATCTGCTGAGAAAATTTCAGAAAATCCAGACGGAGCTTTTTACCTGCGAAACCGTAACGGAACTGTGCGAAAAACTCCTGCAGCAGATGGGAAACGAATTCAACATCCCCTTTGTCTGGATGACCCTGATCGATGAACCGGCCACGACCTACCTGAAAAAGGAACTTTTGGTATCCCCCTATCTTGCGGAAAGATTGAACCTGGTCAACCGGGAGGTGTTCACGGCGATTGTCGGGGAAAACACATTCCCTGTTTTAGCCAATGAAAATGTGAATGCTTTTTATCGTCTTCTACCGGGAAATACGAAGTACTTCATCAAATCCTTCGCCGTTTGCCCATTCGCCTTCGGTAACGGCGTCGCGGGAAGCCTCAACTGCGGCGATCCTTCCGCCACGCGATACCAGCCGGGAATGGACACGACCCTCTTGAGAAACCTGATCCAGAAGGTCTCGACGCGCCTGGCCTACTTCATTGTCTGAGAAAAGTTTTCCGTTGCATGCGGATCGGGCACGGGGCAGCCGGTGGAATCCGGCGGTTCAACCCTTCAGATGCAGCATCTTTCCCAATACCTTGGAGACATCCTTGAAATCCGGCGTCGGTACGGTCAGAAAGCGGGGCTGAAACCGGTGACCGCCGGCGATGGTTTCACGGTCCCCGTCGGGTAAAATCAGGATCGTTCTCACATCACAGATCGGCTCCCTCAGAGCTCCGAGTTCCCGAACTTCTTCCTTGCTGGATGGGCAGAGAACAAGGACCGTATCCGACAGAGGACCCTTGAGCCCCTGGGACAGGGCGGTAATCATGTTGAACACGACCAGCAGATGCTTCGGGATCATTTTTTCGATGACGCCGAGGAGCCTTCTTCCATGCGGATAACCAGCCGGGCTGTATAAAATGACCTTCATGAGCGAGCCTTGACTTCCATTTCTATGGGATTTCGTCGATGACGTTATGGCGGTCGATCAGGTGCTTCTTCATCAGTTCGTAAAGGCGCGGCCTCGACATGCCGGACACCTCGCAGGCCTTCTTGATGCTGTTTCCGGAAAAAGAAAGAAGATTGATGATGTACTGCCTTTCCGCCTTTTCAATGGCCCCCGTCCGGACCTCCTTGTAACTCGGGAAATTTTCTTCCTGCTCCATGACCGGCACGGATGCCGGGTCGTCACTTTTGATCAGGGACCGTTTGACGCTCACGCGGATATAGAGGGGAAGATGCTGGGAAAACAGGGTCGAGCTGTCCAGGGCGGCGCTGTGGGCCGTTTCCAGGCTATGGATCAACTCCCGGATATTTCCCGGCCAGTTGTACGCCATGAGCACATCCACGAAATCGGGGCCGAACCCCTTCACTCCCATTCCATAACGCTTGCAGATTTTGATCGAATGATACAGGGCGATTTCCAGGATATCCTCCCTCCGGTCGCGAAGCGGCGGGATCTCCAGGGTCAGGGACTGGAGTTTTCCGAAAAGATCGGCGCGGAAAAGCCCCTCGTTCGTCAGCTCTTCCAAACCGCGCTTCGTGGAAACGATGAGTCGGAAATCGGTTTTGATATCCTGGCGGCTTCCCAGGGGGCGCACATGACGTTCCGCCAGAACCCGCAGCAAGCTCTTCTGGATCGGCAGGGGCATCTCTTCGATATCCTTGAGCAGGATGGTACCCCGGTCGGCCTGCTGAAACAAGCCGATTCTCGCCTTGTCGTCCATGGTGAAGGCGTTGCGCACATCGCCGAAAAGAACCCCTTCGAGGATCGTCATCGGCAGGGAGGTGCAATCGGCGACAACCAGATTCTGATGCGCCCGAACACTGTTCTCATGGATCGCCCGGGCGATCAGCTCTTTCCCCGTACCCGATTCGCCCCGGACCAGGACATTGTCATCGGAAGCGGAAGCTTTCGCCACAAAATCGAGACAGGCATCCAACTGGGGGCTCCGGCCGACAATTCCTTCCCGCTTCAGAGACTTGAGATTGCTCTTCTGCTTCTTTGTTTCCCGGTACTGGATGGCGCGGATGATCGGCAGGGTCATCATGGGCAGCGATGCCGGTTTTTCGATATAATCCCACGCCCCGCTCCGGATCGCCAGTTCGGCGCCGTCCGCATCGCCGTAACCGGTCATGATGATCACCTCGGGCGCTGAAGGAGCGTTCTGGAACTCCGCCAGGGAGGCAATCCCGTTTCCATCGGGAAGGCGGACATCGAGCATTACGACATCAAATTCCTTGATCGTTGAAAGGTAGAGTCCCTTTTTCAGGGTCAAAGCGGAACTGACGTTATGACCCATTTTCTGGATGATTTTTTTCAAAACCTCAACGGTCGTTTCATTGTCATCAACAATCAGAATCTCTGCCATCTGGTTTCACCATGAATTCATCATCGCATTCAAGTAAAAAAACCTACCGGCTTTTCTGGAACAAGCCGATCCTGAGATCGATCATCCTTCCCGATTTTATCGTTTCAAAGATAACTCTTTCCCCCCGCATAGCATCTCTTGTAATAAGAACTGGAAAGGGAATCCTTACGGATGTTCTTTCCCGTTCCGGCGGCATGGATAAAATCTCCGTCGCCGACAAAGATGCCTACATGCGTGACCCGACCGTTTCCCCGGGTCTGGAAAAAAACCAAATCCCCCGGCTGGAGGTCTTCCGGGTCGACGGGAACCCCCGCTTCAAACTGATCCCCGGAATGACGGGGCAGATCGAGGCCGTTCAACTGATAAACCGTCATGGCCAGGCCGCTGCAGTCGAAACCCGTGTCGGCGGACATCCCTCCCCACAGATAGGGGAGCCCGATAAACGCCTCCGCCGTCTTGACAATCTCCCCTCTTAAATAGGAGGTCCCGAATCTTCTTTGTTTCGCAACGGCATATGCATCGGGACTGACGATATAAAATTCCGCGATCATCCCCGACGCCCGGAGTTTTTCCGCCTTCCGCCGGGCCAGTTCACGGGTCGGATAATTCCCGAACCGGACCTTGTACAGGTCCCGATGGCTGACGTAATAAATGGCATTCAAGCCACGATCCCGCAGGCCGTCGGCCAATCGGGCGGCGTTTTCCACCTTGGCGAAAGCACCCACCTGGATCGTGTAACCCAGCCGGGGCAACTCCCGGCGAACTTTGGCAACGGGGGATTTCGACGGAACAGGACCTTTTGCCGCACAGGCTAACAGGTTGAGAACAAAAAGTAAAGCCGTTCCAAGAAGAAAAATGTTCCGGTATTTCGAACGGGTCATCACGACTCTCTTATCCGGGTGTCCAGCGGGACAGGACCAAGCGACGCGCCTCTCCCGCGGTCGCCAGCTCTCCTTCCAGTTGCGCCGTTTCGACGGCATCGAGAATTTCTTTAAAGAGCGGTCCCGGCTTGAAACCCATGCTCTGGAGATCGTGCCCCGAAAGAAGGCGGGGAGGATGAAGTTCCTCCCGGCTCAGGGCCGCGAGTTTCTCCCTGCAGAAGGTGTAATTCTCAAGGAGGCCGTGGCTGCCCAGGCAATCCAGACGGTGGAGCTCAAGATGCAGGTCAAATCCCGGCATGCGGAGGAACCGCTTCAGGCGATTGGGGCGCATATCCTTCACGGTCATAAATAACATGTGATGGCGGATCAGGGCAAGGATGGTTTCGGCATCCGTGTTGGAGAATTTCAACCGCCGGAGGATCGATTCGGCGATTTCCACACTTTTTTGGACGTGGCCGTAGAAATGGATACCCCGTTCGTCCGTGAACCGGGTCGCGGGCTTACCGATGTCATGCAGCAGAACCGCCCAGGCAAGTTGCAGGTCCCCTTCGGCCCCCAAGCCACCGGGAAGAAGGCTCAACATGCACAGCACATGCTCCCAGACATCCCCTTCCGGGTGATACCGCGACGGTTGGGTTACGCCCTGCAACGCCTCCGCTTCCGGCAGGATCTCCCGCAGAAGACCCGAGTACGCCAATAGCTCCATGCCCCGGCGGGCCCGGCGGCGGGTCAGCAGCCTGGCCAGTTCATCGCGGACGCGCTCCGCACTGATCCGGGAAATGGAAGGGGCCCGGCGGCGGATGGCCGCACAGGTATCCGGATCCAGATCGAAATCGAGATTCGCGGCGAACCGGACCGCACGCAGCATCCGGAGATGATCCTCGGCAAAACGTTCTTCCGGGTTTCCGATGGTCCGGATGAGGCGCTTTTCCAGGTCGCCCGTGCCGCCGATAAAATCCCGGACTTCGCCTGTCGCCGGATCCAAGAGAAGGCCGTTGACCGTAAAATCGCGGCGGCGCACATCCTCCTCGGCGCTGCCGAAGGAAACCACCGAAGGCCGGCGGCCGTCTTCGTATCCCCTCTCCCTTCTATACGTGGCCACTTCAAAGGGATGCCCCTGTTCGATCACGACAATGATCCCGAAGGACAAACCGATGGGAACCGTCTTCGGGAAGAGGGCCTGCACCTCCTGCGGACGGGCCGACGTGACGATGTCGAAATCTTCCGGTTCGGCGCCCAGCAGCAGATCGCGAACACATCCGCCAACCAGGTAGCCTTCGTAACCCGCTTCTTTCAGGCGCTTTATGATCCGTCCCGCCGTCTCGCGGGGAGAGGGCCGACGGATGGACATCTGCTCCATCAGAGGAAATGGTCTCCTGAAGTCCTCATCAAGTCATGAGGGGCCGGCGGCCTGACGCTTCGAAAGAGAAAAGGGCACACAACGGGACCAGGCAAGGCTTCACGGCCGATCAAAACATCCGGTGTCCTTCCCTCTTCCCCAGCTTGATGGCGCACAGCTCACCGCACATGGTGCATCCTTCTTCCTTGGCCGTTTCGCTTTTCTCCAGCCACGCCGCCGCTCTTTCCGGATCGATGGACAAGTCGATCTGCCCCTGCCAGTTGAACTCTTTCCGGTAACGGGCCATCTGGGCATCCCGTTCAAAGGCCCCGGGCAATCCCTTCGCCAGATCGGCAACATGGGCCGCCAGCTTGGACGCCATGATTCCCTCGCGGACGTCGTCGAGGTTCGGAAGTCGCAGGTGCTCCGAGGGGGTCACGTAGCACAGGAAATCCGCTCCGGCGGCGCCGGCGATCGCCCCGCCGATGGCGGCGGTGATATGATCGTAGCCGGGGGCGACATCCGTCGGCAGGGGACCCAGGACATAGAAGGGGGCCCCGTGGCAGAGTCTTTTCTGAAGCAGGATATTCGCCTCGATCTGGCCGATGGGAACATGGCCCGGGCCTTCGATCATCACCTGGACGCCCCGACTGCGGGCCCGCTCGGTCAACTCCCCCAGCAGAATCAGTTCCTGGATCTGCCCACGGTCCGTCGCATCGGCGATGCATCCGGGCCGCAGCCCGTCTCCGAGACTCAAAACCATGTCGTAACGCCGGGCGATATCGAGAAGCCGGTCATATTCCTCGTAGAGGGGATTCTCCCGGTCGTTGTAGTCGATCCAGCGGGCCAGGATCGAACCTCCCCGGCTGACGATACCCAGGATCCTGCCTTCCTCGAGGATACATCCGACACTTTTTTTCGTCACGCCGCAATGCACCGTGATGAAATCGACACCGTCCTCCCCGTGTTCCTCGATGGACCGGAACAGGTCGTCTCCGGTCATGTCGACGATGGATCTCCCCCCCGCAAGAACGTCCGCCGCCGCCTGGTAGATGGGAACCGTGCCCACGACCAGGGAAGATGCGGCCATCACGGCCTGGCGGATCTGCCGGATATCGCCGCCGGTCGAAAGATCCATGACCGCATCCGCTCCGGCATCAACACAGATCCGGACCTTCTTCAGTTCAAGATCGAGATCGTGGTGATCCTGGGATGTCCCGATATTGGCGTTGATCTTCGTCCTGAGTCCCCGGCCGATGGCCATGGGGGCACAATCCGCATGTTTTGTATTTTTCACCACGACGATCGTCCCGTCCACGAGCCCCTTCCGGATAAACTCGGGGGAGACCTTTTCCACGTCGGCGCAATGCTTCATCTCTTCCGTGACGATGCCTTCGCGTGCCCTATCCAGCTGTGTCATAAAATACCTCCGGCAGATCGACAATCTGCATAGAATTAGTCATTTTTAATTATTCCGATGAAGGATGATTTCCCGACCCCGGCCGCTCCGGGGTGTAACCGTTTTTCCCATTTTCCCGCCACGGGGGCAAGATGATTGAGGGGACCGTGCCCCGATCCGAGGGCAAAGGAATTCCGGATGGCCTCCGTGATATACTCCTTGGCCTGCGATATCGCATCCAGGATTTCTTTCCCCTGGGCGATGCCCGTCGCCAGGGCCGCCGAAAAGGTGCAACCCGTGCCGTGGGTATTCGAAGTGTCGATCCGCTCCGCCTTGAACTCGTGGAACGTGTTCCCGTCGTAAAATACGTCGACGGCCGCCCCTTCAAGATGTCCCCCCTTGACGACGACGTGACGGGCGCCCATTTGGCGAATCCGCCGCGCCGCTTCCCGCACGTCTTCCGCTGCGGCAATCTTCACCCCGGCCAGCACCTCCGCTTCCGGGATGTTCGGCGTGACCACAAAGGCAAGGGGAATCAACTGCGTCCTCAGGAGATCCATGATCTCCCCCCGGAGGAGAAGCGTCCCGCCCTTGGCCACCATGACCGGATCCACGACGAGCTTGTCGATCCGATACTGCCTGATTTTACCGATGACGGCTCTCAGAATATCCGGACGGGCCAGCATCCCCGTCTTGGCGGCATCCGCACCGATATCCTGCATAACGGCATCGAACTGTTTTTCCACGAATTCCGGCGGCACATCGAAGATCCCGTGAACCCCGAGGGAATTCTGGGCCGTAAGTGCCGTAACGACGCTCATCCCGAAACCGCCCAAAACGGTGATCGTCTTCAGATCACCCTGGATGCCGGCACCGCCGCCGGAATCGGACCCGGCAATCGTCAGGACCCTGGCCGGTTTCATGGCCCCGTTCCTCCCTCCGGAGCCTCTTTCTCCCCGGTCTTGATCACCAGCAGGTACCCCGTGGAAACGGAAACTCTCGCCTTCTCGCCGAGGAGACGATTGCTCACGCCGTAGGGTTTGCCGATTTCCATCGTGGCATTTTGCAGGGAATACTCGAAACCCATGAGATCGATACCCGTGACTTCCGTCGTCACGGAAAAAAGGGAAACAATCTCGCCGGGGGTTCCCTGAATTTCGGCGCTTCCGGAAACGACAAAGAGCTCCGCCGCCCCATCGATGATTCTCGCTTCAATTCCGCTTTTCGCCGCCGCGACCAAAAGTGAAATATTGGCCAGGGCGTGGTCCATTCTCCCTCCCAGGGCGGCGTAAATTTCGATCCTGTCGGGTTGGCGGTCCAGGGCGTACCGCAGGGCCAGTTCCGTATCGGTTTCATCCTTGCGGGGGGGATAGCGCAAAATCCGGCATCCGCCGGCCGTGAGTTCGTCCAGGCTCGCCTTCGGCAGAGAATCGAGGTCACCGATCACCGCCTGGGGCATCAGCCCCAACTCCAGGACGTGGCAAGCCCCGCCGTCGGCACAGACCACCTCTTCCGGACCCACTTCCAGAATCCTGTCCCTCAAAAGACGGGGCTCCGCCAAAGGGCCGCCGGCAACGATGAAAATCACCCTACGTCCGGATGGTTGTTCCGGTTCCGCCGTCATCCTGTTTTCCTCATCCCGTCAACAAAAAAGGCCACTCCCGACAAACCCGGAATATGGCCCTTGTTCTTATATCGTGTCAATACTTTTGCCACTCCCTACGCTGGCATTACCCAGATCAGGTTCAAAGGGTATCATCTCAGCCCGACCGGCACCCCTTTTCTCATCAAGAATTCTAAAAAAGACTCAGAGAACGCACCGTTAGCCGTGACGTACCACAGAGACCGGCTAATGTAAAGCAAAAACAGCCCGGGCGTTGCGGCTGGTTCCGGACGCCACCTCGGCCGTGGAAATTCCTTTTATCTCGGCGATCTTTTCCGCCGCCCGGGCAACGTAGGCCGGTTCGTTCCGTTTGCCCCGGAGCGACTGCGGGGGAAGAAAGGGGGCATCCGTCTCCACAAGAAGCGCATTCAGGGGCACCCGCCTCACGACATCCCGGATTTCCAGCGCCTTGGGATACGTCACGGTTGCCGGAATCGAAATATAAAATCCCAGATCGATGCATTGACTCGCCATGGCGTAATCGCCGGAAAAACAATGGACGATGCCCCGTTTCCGGCCTTTCCAGCCTTTCAGCATGGCCATGGTCTCCCTGTGGGCCATCCGGTCATGAATGATGACCGGCAAATCCAGGCTCTGGGCCACTTCCAGCTGTTCGCCGAATCGGCGGATCTGCATCTCCCGGGGGGCATGACCGCGAAAAAAATCCAGGCCGATTTCACCGTAGGCAACCACCTTTTCCCTCCGGGCAAGCTCTCCCAGGACATCGTAGGTCTCCGGACCGATTTCCTTGACATCATGGGGATGAATCCCGACGGCGGCATAGACCGGCTCGTACTTCTCCGCGATTTCGACGGCCCGGTGACTATCCGCAAGATTGATCCCGACGGAGACGATCACCTCGACGCCCGCCTGGCGGGCCCGCTCGATAACCTGTTCCCGGTCCTCGTCGAAATCTTCCAGTTCCAGGTGGGCATGGGAATCAATCAGCATGACGGACAGCCCCCTCCGGAAGGACTGACGGACACCGGGCCATCTTTCGGCGGAACCGCCGACCGGGGTGTTTCACTCGTGAAACCGCGCATTGTGACAAACCGCTATTGGCCATGAATCATCCCGCTCGCCTTCTCCACGTATTGCAGCGCCTCCTTCGCCATGCGGTCGAGAAGCTCCTGGCAGGAGGGGATGTCCTGGATCAACCCGAGAGACTGACCGATCATCAGCGGTGCCCGGTCCACGTCACCGGCATCCCACGCCTGCTTGATCCTCTGCCCGGAGAGAAGCGGGATCAGTTCCCGGAGACCGCCGTGACGCTGTTCCACATCCACGATATCCTGGATCAGCTTGGATCGCAGGGCTCTGCCCTGGAAACCGACGGTCCGGCCGAAAATGGTCGTTTCCGCCTCACCCCTTCTCAACAGTTCGTGCTTGATATTATCATGGACATCGCACTCCTGGGTCGCAATGAAACGCGTCGCCATCATGACCCCCTGGGCGCCCAGTACCATCGCCGCGGCCATGGAGCGTCCATCGGCGATCCCGCCCACGGCGACCACCGGGATTTCCACCGAATCCACAACCCGCGGCGTGAGAACCATGGTGGTGACATCGTCCTTCAGGGGATGCCCGCCCGACTCGAAACCAACGGTATATACGCCGTCGTAACCCACCTTCTGGGCATGCAGGGCATGCCGCACCGACCCGACCTTGTGGAATATCTTGACATTCGCCTTTTTCAGCATCTCGACGGTTTTCATCCCCGACGCGACATCCACGGGCATACCGGAGAATTCGATTCCCGCGACCTGCTCTTCCGCACAGACCTTGATGAATTCGTCATGCTGCGCCGTCGTAACCCTCAAAGAGGGCAGGCGGTAATACTCGCGGAACGAGGGAACGAACGTAATATTGATCATGAACGGTTTATCCGTGAGTTTTCTCGTTTCGTGGATAGCGCTGCGGAATTCTTTCTCTGTCGAATAATTGCCCGCCGTGAGATTGCCCATCCCCCCGGCGTTGGAAATGGCCGCGCAGAATTTCGGCTTGCACAGCCACATCATGGCACCACATATAATGGGATATTGGATTCCGAACATCTCTGTGATGGCCGTTTTGAACATGAACGAGTCTCCTTTCACATATCACTTCTTTATATTCGATATTCTTAATATCAATCAGGAAGGGATAAATCCTATAAAGACTATATCACAATTTCCGCCGGTCCGGCAATCACAAATAGCGGAAAGGCGCCTTGCCGGCCGTACCGGATGCGCCCCTCTTTCCCGCAAAAAAAGCCCCCCGGCCTTGCATGCCGGAGGGCTCCATACGGTTGAGGGAGTTGACCGGGATCTGTTTTCTCTACCAGTGCCCCCGGGTCATCTCCTTCTGGTGATAGTAGAGCTGCGGATTTTCCATGAAAGCCAGAGAATCCGTGATGCTCAGGAAGTGCTCCGTCTCCTCGTTGACCAGGAGCATATAAAACTTTTTCTCCATGGGATCGGTCGCCGCGGCGGCATTGGCCTGGTAGTACTTGATCCCCTCCTCCTCGAAGCTTAAGGCCGTCTTGAGCGCCTCGATGTCATCGGCGGTCCCCTTTTCCTTCTCCTTGCTGTGCGCGAGGGCCTCGGCAAAGATATTGGCGGGCACGTCCCGGGGCTCGGAAGCCGCCGCTTTCTCCGGCCACTTTCCCGACGCCTCCAGCGTTTTATACAGTTCCTGGAATTTCCGGATATGAGATTCCTCCGCGCGGATCAGAAATTCGAACATCCACTTTCCCATCTCGTTTTTCGTCTCTTTCAGGCATTTCTCGTAAAATTTCTTCCCGTCCTCTTCCATTTTCAGTGCGCGTTTCAACGCTTCAAGCCGGCTGTCGCTCATCATACGCCTCCTTCGTCATCGGTTATGTTTGAAAACCTTCTTTATCCCCACTGTATCGCGAGGGAAACAACCTTCAACACGCCGCAAACAGTTCAAATTTAGGTTCCCAATCCGGATTCGTCAAGACGAAACACCCTTTTTTTTTATATCGGGAACCGTCTTAACCGGAGGGAATTGGTAACCACGGAAACGGAACTCAGGGCCATGGCCGCCGCCGCGAATTCGGGATTCAGAAGCAGGCCGAAAAAGGGATAAAGCACTCCGGCCGCAATCGGAATTCCGACAACGTTATAGATAAACGCCCAAAACAGATTCTGGCGGATGACCTTGAGGGTGTTCAGGGACAAGCGGATGGCCGCGGGGACCATGGTCAGGTCGTCCCGGATGAGGGTGATATCGCCGGCCTCCATGGCCACATCGGTTCCCGCCCCCAGGGCGATGCCGATATCGGCCGCCGCCAGGGCCGGGGCATCGTTGATCCCGTCACCGACCATGGCCACAACCTGCCCTTCCTCCTGCAGGCGTTTCACCGCCGCCGCCTTGTCGGCGGGCAGGACATCGGCCATCACCTGCTCAATGTCCAGGGCTCGCCCGACAGCCCTTGCCGTCGGCAGATGGTCCCCCGTCAGCATCACGACCTTCAATCCCATCCGCTTCAACGAGCGGACCGCCTGTTTCGCCGTTTCCCGCGGCAGATCGGCGAAACAGATCAGGCCCATCATCCGGCCCTCCCGGGCGACAAAAACACAGGTTTCACCACCGCCGGTCCGGGCTTTCACTTCCCCTTCCAAATCGCCGAGCAGGATACCGGATTCCTCCATGAACCTTGCATTTCCCACCAGGCATTCCTGCCCGCCGATCGTCGCCTTCACCCCCTTTCCCGCAACGGCCTCGAAACGCTCAACCGGTTGCGGTTCCAGGCCCCTGGCACGGGCCTCGCTGACGATCGCCTGCCCCAGGGGATGCTCCGACACCGTCTCGGCGGACAGGGCCGTCTGCAGAACGCCGTCCTCGGAAGCATCTTCCATCGGAATAATATCCCGGATCATGGGCTCACCCCGGGTCAGGGTCCCCGTCTTGTCGAAGACCACCGTCGTTAAGCGATGGGCCTTCTCCAGGGTTTCTCCTCCCTTGATCAGAATCCCCCGCTCGGCGCCGATACCCGTCCCGACCATGACGGCTGTGGGCGTGGCCAATCCCAGGGCGCAGGGACAGGCGATCACCAGAACGGAAACGAAATTCAGGAGCGCCCTGCTGAACGAGGCGTCCGGAACGAGAAAATACCAGACCAGAAAGGTGATCAGGCCGATGATAAAAACGACGGGAACAAAAACAGCGGCAATCCGGTCGGCCAGGCGCTGTACCGGTGCCTTGGAACCCTGGGCCTCCTCGACGAGATGAACGATCTGCCCCAGAACCGTCTCGGCGCCCACCCCCGTCGCCTGAAATTGAAAGCTCCCGGATTTGTTCAAGGTCGCGGCGAAAACCTTGCTCCCCGCATTTTTGAGGACGGGCATGCTCTCACCCGTCAGCATGGATTCGTCGACGGTGGACTCGCCGGAAAGGACAACGCCGTCCGTCGGAATTTTTTCTCCCGGCCGGATCACGACCAGTTCGCCCCTGACCAGATCCTCCACGGGAACGTCCTTTTCAACCCCGTCCCGGATGATCCGGGCGAATTTGGGTCTCAGGTCCATCAACCTCCGGATGGCCTGGGACGTTCTGCCTTTCGCCCTCGCCTCCAGGAAACGGCCGAGGAGAATGAGGGTCACGATCATGGCCGCTCCGTCGTAATAGACATGGGGCATAAGATCCGCCTGGGTGAAGAAACCGGGAAACACGGTGGCGGCCACGGAGTAACCGTAGGCGGAAAGGGCCCCCACGGCCACCAGGGTGTTCATATCGCTCGTTCCCTTCTTCGCCGCTTTATAGGCGCCGGCGAGAAAGCGCTCACCGACCCAGAAGACAACGGGCGTCGTCAGGATCAACAGGATGTAAAGGAGGACCGGCCTGGGAATCGACGCCAGGGGGGGAAACCAGTGCTGCATGGAACCCACGAAGACCAGGACGCTCAGGACCGCCCCGACCGAAACCCGCTTTTTCAGGTCCCTGATCTCGCGCTCACGGGCCTGGGCAATCGGGTCTTCCCCCATTTCGTCCGGGATGCCCAGGTATTCATACCCGCTGTCCCGGATCACCCGTTTGACTTCGTCCACGCCGCCCCACGCAGCCGGATCATAGACGATCGAAGCCCTTGCCGTGGCGAGATTGACGTTCACGTCCCGCACTCCCGCCACCTCCCCGACGGCCTGCTCCACCCGGCGGACACAGGCCGCACAGGTCATCCCGCCCACGGAGACGGTCAGTTTCCGCAAACCCGCCGGAGGCGTTTCTTCCACTTTCAGGACATCGTAGCCGATTTCCTCCACCGCCTTGACCAGCCGGGAAACATCCGTTGCCGCCGGATCGAATTCCACCGTGGCCTTCTCCGCCAGGAGGTTGACCGATGCCTCCTTTACCCCGGGCCGGCTCTTGAGACCTTCCTCCAAGCGGTGCACGCAGGAGGCGCAATGAAGGCCGCCGACATCGAGCACGACCTTCTCAGGCGACATCATAACCCGCCTTTCTGACCGCCGCGACAATCGTTTCCATCTCCACCGGCTTCGTTTCTTCAAAGGTCGCTTTCCCCGTTTCCAGGTCCACCTCGACGCGGGTCAGACCTTCGATGCCGTTCAACGCCCTGGTTACCGCCATGACACAGTGCTGACAGGACATACCCTTGATCGTGATGCTTTTCATCGTTCCCTCCTTTTGAAATGAATGCCTTGAAACCGTTCTTTCCCAGTGTTTTTCAAATTTCACAACTCGATTATTTCATTGAAAAAATATTTGAATTGAACGGATTAAGTTGCTATGATCGGCACGCTTTGCCACCTCGGCAAATATAATCACAATCTTGAAGATTGTACAGTTCACCTCCTGGGGGGAATTTTCAGCATGAACCGTTTTCGCACCTATTGCAGAGCGACCTTGCCATGATCATACGATGCTGGGGCGCCAGGGGGTCCATTCCGGTCAGCGGCAAGGAATATCTACGCTACGGCGGAGACACGACCTGCATCGAAGTCCGGTCAAAACACGGCGACATCATTATCATCGACGCGGGTTCCGGCATCCGCCGGCTCGGGGGGCGTCTGGCCGCCGAAGAAAAACGGGATTCGACCCTTATTCTGACCCACTCCCACTGGGACCACGTGATGGGCTTTCCCTTTTTCAAACCCCTGTATCACCGTTCAACCCGGATGGATGTATACGGCTGCCCCCACGCCCAGAAAGCAACCCGGGAAATCCTCGCCGACATCATGGGACCGCCCCACTTTCCCGTCCACGTGGACGATGTCAGGGCGCAGATCAACTTTCACGAATTCTGTGACAAACGTTTTTCCGTCAATTCCATCCTCATCGATCCGATCCCCCTGAGCCACCCGAACCAGGGCCTGGGGTACCGTTTCACGGAAGACGGAAAATCATTTGTATTTCTGACGGACAACGAACTCACCTACCGGCACGAGGGAGGATGCGATTACCGGGATTACCTCGCCTTTTCAAAGAACGCGGATCTCCTCGTCCATGACGCGGAATACACGGAAGCGGACTACCCGAAAACGCGGGGCTGGGGACATTCGGTCTACAAAGACGCCCTGCGCCTGGCGATCGAGGCGGGCGCCCGGCGTTTCGGTCTTTTTCATCACGACCCGGAACGATTCGACCGGGGAGTGGACCGCATGGTTCAGGAATGCCGGCGCATCGTCCGGGAACGGAACGTTCCCCTCGAATGCTTCGCCCTCCACCAGGACATGGAAATGATTCTTTAACCCCGGCCCGCTTTCTTCCGGAAACGCCTTTCCTCCTTTCCGGAATCCCTCCCGTGATCCGCGACCAGCAGGTTCTTCTGCCTCTCCTTTCCCGAAATGCTCTTTTCCACGAAAATGCCTTTCCCGGTAAAGGGGTCCTTTTCCGCATAGTACATCACGCTCGAATAAGTGGACGGCAGGGGCGTGAAAATCTGGACCTGCTCCGGCCGAATCTTGAGCTCCCGCTTCACAAAGGAGCGAAGGGCATCCATATCCCCATCCCGGCATCCCGGATGGGCCGCAATAAAATAGTAGGTCAGGAACTGTTTGTTCCGGAGGCGCCGGTTCAACCGGTCAAAGGCCTCCTTGAAGCGGAGGAGTTGCCCGTTCGCCGGTTTTTTCATCAGGGCCAGCACAGGATCCACCGTGTGTTCGGGGGCCACTTTCATTTGCCCCGACGTATGATGCCGGATGACCTCTTCGAGGTAGGCCATGCCGCCCTTTTTATCCTGAAGGAGCAGATCGTAACGGATCCCGGAGGCGACAAAAACCTTTTTCACCCCCTTGATCCTCCTGATTTTCAAAAGCAGAACCCGCTGCCGGTCGTGATCGACCGGCAACCGACTGCATACCTGCGGATACAGGCATCGTTTTTCCCTGCAGCATCCCCGTTGAAGTTTTCTCGCGCATTCGAACCCGTACATGTTCGCCGTCGGACCGCCGACATCGCTGATATACCCTTTGAATTGGGGATGAGCGCACAGCCGCCTTGCCTCCGCCAGGATGGAGGATTCGCTCCGCCATTGGACGGTTCGGCCCTGATGGACGGCGATGGAACAGAAGCTGCACTCCCCGTAGCAGCCCCGGTGGCTCGGAATGGAAAACCGAATCGTCTCCAGGGCCTTGACCGGCCCCTGGCCTTTGTAGAAAGGATGGACATCCCCCATGAAGGGCAGTTCATGGACGGCATCCAGCTCGGCCTGAGAAAGAGGGAGGGGAGGAGGATTCTGAACCAGGTGGCGTCCGTCCTGTTTCTGACAGAGTCCCTGGGCGGTCCGGGGATCGCTGTGATCGTAAAACAGGCGGAACATGCGTACAAAGGCGTCCCGGTTGGAGGTAACCTCTTCGAAAGAGGGCAACGCCAGGTAGTCCGGCCGCCCTTCCTTGGCCAGGTAGCAGAGTCCCCGGATATCCCGGGGGTCTTTTCCAGAGCGGAACGCTTCCGCGAGCTCCAGGACGCTTTTGTCGGCCATGCCATAGAGCAGGAACTCCGCCGGGGCGTCGCAGAGAACCGATCGACGCACCCGGTCGGACCAGTAATCGTAGTGGGCGATGCGCCGGAGGCTGGCTTCGAGCCCTCCCAAAACGATCGGGGCCTTATGGCCCGGAAGAGAGCGGATTAAATTCGTATAGGAGATCAGGGCACGGTCGGGACGTTTCACGTTTTTGCCGCCCGGGGTAAAATCGTCCCGGTTCCGCCTCTTCTTCGTCGCCGTGTAATTGGCGACCATGGAATCGAGGCACCCCGCCGTCACCCCCCAGAACAGGGCGGGCTTTCCCAGCCGCCGGATATCCCCGTTGCTCCGCACATCCGGCTGGGCGACGACGCCCACACGAAACCCGGCATCAACGAGGATATGGCCGATTACGGCCACGCCGACAAAGGGGCTGTCGATATAGGCGTCACCCGTTACCAGGATGATATCCAGCTCTTCCCAGCCTTGCTCTTTCAGTTCTTCAGGGGTTGTGGGAAGAAACATGAATCGTTCAACTCACTGATGTTTTTCAATTTTTCAATTCATTCCTGACGCCCTGAGGGGCATTTCCCCCGAGGGGCGCACCCGGCTCAGCCGACCAGCCTGGCGGTAATGGCCGCCACATGCCGGCCCTGATAACGTGCCCCGGCCAGCTCCTGCTCGATCGGAACCCTCGCTCCCGTGTTGCCCGCAATCGTCGAGGCCCCGTAGGGGGAACACCCGGCCACGACGTCCGTCTGGGTTTGCCCGGTAAACGTATAGGGCAGGCCGACAAGAATCATCCCATGGTGAAGAAGGGTCGTGTGGACACTGAGGATCGTCGATTCCTGTCCCCCGTGCTGCGTGCCGGAGCTTGTGAAAACACTTCCCACCTTGCCGACCAGGGCTCCCTTCGCCCAGAGACCGCCCGTCCCGTCCAGGAACTGGCGCATCTGGCCGCACATGTTTCCGAACCGGGTCGGCGTTCCGAAAATGACGGCATCCGCCGTGGCCAACTCTTCCACGCTGCAGACCGGAACGTGGGAAAAGGCCTGCTGGGCCTCGAACGCCCCGATTTTTTTGAGCAGTTCCTCGGAAAGCGTCTCGGGAACGCGTGCCAGGGACACTTCGGCGCCGGCGACTTCTCCCGCCCCCTGTGCCACGGCTTCGGCCATGCGATAGATATGGCCGTAGGCGGAATAGAATACGATTAAAACCTTCATGGATCTTTCCCTCCTTTCATAACCGGACAAACCCGGCCCGTCGATCCCCCCCGATAAAGCCGGGCTTTAAAAAAACGGAATCATCCCTGCAGTCACCGCCCCGGTCGCAACGGCCGCCAACGACAAAACCGCCGCGGTTCGCCCCATGACGCGGTGAATCATCCGCATACGCTTTTTATTTTTGACCCGGGCCTGGAGAAATCCCACCACAAGCGTCGCCGCCATGAGCACGATCAATACGGCACCCAGCCAGGTATGGGGAACGGACAAATGACCGCCCCCCGAGAGTTCCACCATCAGGACCGCAGCCACGGCACCGGCCACGAAAAAGATTGCGGACAGGACCTCCTGCCTTTTATGAAGGCGAAACCACCCCATCTTTTTCTTCAGATACCGAACCGTAATCACTCCCCCCGCAAGAAGAAGGAAACCCAGAGACATCAACGTCATATGGATGAAAAAGAATGTTTCCATGGAAGCCTGCTTTCTTTGGAAATGGAGCCGTCCCGGCCTTTCTGTTCATCACGGGTTCTTCGCCGACGGAATGGTCAGACTTTCTACGCGGGTTCCGTACAGGCTGCAGTAAGCGGTGACCACGAAGGTGTCTCCCGGCACCGCCGGGATCTCGTATGTGTAGGTGAACTCGTCTCCCGGCTGGCTTGTGTAGGAATAATTCGCCAGAGGTTTTTTGTTCTTCGTGACGGCGACGGTTTTGACGTAGTGCCAGCTCGGCGCGAACGAGGGATGCAGGATCGTCACCTTCAGGACTTTCGCCGCGGTATCATAGGCCAGGGTGACGCTTTTCGGCGGATGGGCGGAAGCCGTTACCGGCAAAAGCCCCATGAAAAGAACCAATGCAATGAATGAGACCTTGATTCCGGATATCCAATTTCTGTTGTCCCGGTTGAATGCCCGATTCACGTTCATCGCCGCTGTCGATTTTTTTCTTGGAAGCATAGCACACCTCCCTGCTTGTGGATTGTCTTGGGTTGCGATAAACCGGTTACTGGTTGACGACGCCGTAAAAAACGCAATTCGTCCTCTTCTCGCGGACGGGGCCAGGAAAGGAGAAGGGCAACAACCTGAGCGATACCGATCCTCGGCGCGCCGCGCCAATCCTTTCCCGCCGGGAGAAAGGGGATTTTCAACTCTTTAGAGGCTCCGCATGGAAAAAAACTTTTTATGGAGACAAAAACGGTGTAATAAAGTAGCCTAAATTACACCCCTTTACAAGGCACAATTTAAAGAGGTCGGTCAAATGTCAGACGAAACATTCATGAAACGAGCTTTGGAACTCGCCCGGAGAGGCAGGGGCCGGGTCAGCCCCAACCCCATGGTGGGAGCGGTCGCCGTCAAAAACGGACGGATCGTCTCCGAAGGCTACCACCGCAGTTACGGAGAAGCCCATGCCGAAATCAACGCCATCCATGCAGCCCGGACATCCCTGGAGGGCGCAACACTCTATGTGACTCTCGAACCCTGTCATCACCACGGGAAAACCCCACCCTGCGTCGAAAGCGTCATCGCTTCGAAATTCGCCCGGGTCGTCGTCGGTATGGAGGATCCCAATCCGCTGGTTTCCGGGAAAAGCATCGCCGAATTGAAAGCACACGGAATCGGAACCACCGTCGGCGTCATGGAAGAAGCGTGCCGGCAGCTGAACGAGACGTTCATCAAATACATGAAAACGGGACGGCCCTTTGTCACCCTCAAGTTCGCCCAAACCCTGGACGGACGGATCGCCACCTCGACGGGGCACTCCCAGTGGATCAGCGGAGAGCAATCCCGGCGGTTCGCCCACCGGTTGAGAAGCCTCCATGACGCCGTTTTAGTGGGCGCGGGAACGGTGGTCAAAGACGATCCCGAATTGACGGTCCGCCACGTCAGGGGAAGAAATCCTCTCCGGATCGTCATCGACCCGTTGCTTGAAATCCCCCTGGACGCGAAAATTCTCCGGGACCAGGGCCGGGCCGCAACCCTCGTCGTCACCCGCCCCGATGCCCCGCCGGAAAAATGCCGCCGGATCCGCGCCATGCAGGTCGGGCTTCTTCCCTTCGGGGATCAGGGGGCGGATCTGTTCGACCTGCACCCTCTTTTCGCACGCCTTGGGGAACAGAGGATATCCTCCATCCTGGTGGAGGGAGGCTCCGGGATCATCACGTCCGTTTTGCGGCAAAGGCTCGCCGACCGGGTGGTGGCGATCATCGCCCCCAAGATGATCGGGAACGGCCTCAGCACGGTAGGCGACCTGGGAATCGATTACATGGATCATGCCCTGGGGCTCACCTTCAAAAAAGTTTCCCGGAGTGGTCCCGATGTGATCCTTGATGGAAGAATGACGATGCCCTGAGATGCGATGAATTCAGACCGGGAAACCACCGTTCAGCTCTCTCCGGCAAACGCCCGGTCGGCTTCCGACTGGAGGAGATCCCCCTGCCCCTGGTACTTCGGGGAAAAATGAAAAAGGGTCATTCTCTTTACGCCCGCCTTTCTGGCCAGGCTTCCCGCCTGACGGGCCGTCAGGTGGTACTTCTTCGCCGCCCGGCTCTCATCCCCGTGCAGGAAAGGCGCCTCGACAAAGAGCAAATCGGCCTCTTCGGCAATCGCCAGCATGCGGGTCTCATTGTCGGGACTGCAGACGGCATCGGCGATATAGGCGATTTTCATCCCCCTGGTTATGAGAACCAGTTTCTCCCGCAGTTCCCCGAGGGGGAAATACCGCTCATGAACACGGCCGTCTTCTTCATCGCGCCAGAAAGCCCGGATGTCCGTCTCCGGAGGTGCATTCCGAGCGATTTTTTCCTTCAGGTCCATCAACCACGGCCCCGGAGGAATCCCCATCGACTGCAACACGTCCTTCCGGATGTTGACCCGGAACTTTTCTTCCAGGGCAAAGGCCAGGCAGGGGACGCGGTGGTCCAGGATCTCCGTCTTCACACGGTAAAAGGGATGATCGCAGAGGATTCCCCCGCTGATTTTTCCTTCCTGCTCCCCCTCTCTCCTGAAGGCCCGGCGGCAGGCAAAACAGGCGGTTCGCGTTTCTTCTCCCACCACTTCCGTCACAACCAGGTTGAAATCGTTCTCGTAGTTTTCGACCAGGTTCCAGGTATAGCTGCCCAGGCGGTTTTCGACATGGCGCAGAAATCCCCCGGGACCGAAGAGCCGGATGGTCTGGTCGCGTCCCAGGCAGACGCGGACCAGGTGATCGAAACCGATAAAATGATCCATGTGGGTATGGGACACGAAAATCTGCCTGACTTTAAGCAGGTTACGCGGCGAAAGCGCACGCAGGTCCCCCAGGTCGAACAGCAGGGCTTCCCGCCGGTATTTCAGCTCGACGAAAACCCCCGGATCATCGAAAGGATCGTTGATCAGCCGGGCATCAAACATGAAAACGCCTCCTTAAAACAGGAAAATACCAGACAATGACCTTTTTCGCCATGATGGATCGGCGGCGGAAAGCGACGGCACGGGTCATCTTTTCCGGAACCATTTTGATCAACTTCACCTTGACTTTGTCGCACGCATGCGGGAAAAAAGCGGAAAATAGGCAAGATCGGTGGGTTGTCATCGTGACCATTTCAACGGAAAAGGAAAACGCTCTCCAGGAGAGAATGGCGAAACTCGGGGTCCGTGAAGAAGACCTCCGGGAAACTTTCATCCGTTCTTCCGGACCCGGCGGCCAGAAGGTCAACAAAACCGCCACCTGCGTTTACCTGGTTCATGTTCCGACGGGCCTGACCGTAAAATGCCAGCAGGAGAGGTCCCAGACGCTCAACCGCTTCCTCGCCCGGCGTCTGCTGCTGGACCGGATTGAAAGGCTGCAAGAGGGGATCCTGAGATCGGAAAAGGAGAAAATCGAGAAGATCCGCAGGCAGAAGCGGCGCCGGTCGAAACGGGCAAAGGAGAAGATGCTGGAAGAAAAAAGGAAGACCGCGGAAAGGAAACGATCGAGGACAAAACCCGTCCTGGACGAATTGGAATAAAAAAAGGGGGAAAGAAGACGCTTAATTTCGCTTCTTTCCCCCTTGATAATAACGAATAACGTTTTTACTGCCTTATCCGGCCACTTTAACCGCCGGGTTCATGGTGTATGAATTTAAGTAAAAACAAACAACGGGTTTTCTCGACCTTATCCGATTCCGACCAGTTTCAGCATCGGGTTCGCATAAAGCAGAATCAACGAAACGACCAACGCGTAGATCGCACAGGATTCCGTCATGGCCATACCGACCATCATGGTCAACATGATCTTGCCCTGGGCTTCGGGATTCCGGCCAACCGCCACACTGCCGCCGCCGGCCGCCTGTCCCATACCGGCACCCGCTCCGCTCGCACCCACACCGATCGCGATGCCTGCGCCGATGAGGCTGCAACCCAAAACAATCGCCTTCGTGTAATCAACCCCTCCAGCCGCCGCCGGAGCCGCCTCTGCCGCCAACGCCATACCTGCCGATGCCAAGAACGCGATCACTGTCCAGAAACTGTATCTCAATACGTTTTTCACTGTGCTCCTCCTGTTTGATTTTTTGTTTTAAGACTGAAAAACAAACCTGAAACCTCGTTTTCACCTCCTTCCCGCTTTGTCTTCTTTCCAGATACCGGTAACGATCCGGAAGATTCCCACTATTAATAACAGGTCCTATTGGAGGCGGAGAAAAATGTCAAGCGAAAAATCCTCTCTTCGGAAGGAAAAGAACATTTTTCTCATTCTCGTCCTGCGCAAATCAGCTTTCCCGCAAGATGACCGCGTGAATGAGCTTGATTTTATTCCATCGCCGTAATAAAAAACCGGGGTGAAGCATGTTGCACGTTTCTCTCGGACGGTTCGAATCTGAATTTTTCCGGAAAAGAAAGAATGACGGCATCGGGAAAAGTCGGTCAGGCTGCCATGCCGGACTTGGAGGCTGTGCCGCGATGTCGTTCTGAGGCGTCAGCCGAAGAATCTCGCATTGACATGGGATTCTTCAACGCTTGCGCTTCTCAGAATGGCCCAGGAGGACTTCTACAGAACCGTCAAGGATAAACCTTGCCCGTGCCATGAATCTTTCTATCGGAATGAGGGAGAAATCGGCTATGAAACTGACGGACAGGCAAAAGAAAATCATCCGGTTCCTCCAGAACGACGTCCCGTTGGAATCCCGTCCCTTTCGTGTTCTGGAAGAAACCGACGGGATAACGGAAGCCGAAGTCATCAGCGCCGTCAACCGTTGGATCGGTGAAAAAATGATCCGGAAATTCGGTGCCCTGGTACGCCACCGGGAACTGGGGTTTACCGGGAATGCCATGGTCGTCTGGTCCGTTCCTCCGGACCGTTGCGATTCGGTGGGAAACCGCCTGGCCGCATTCCGGGAAGTGACTCACTGCTATGAGCGGACCCCTCCCTTTTTAGGGAAATACAATCTGTTCACCATGATTCACCGGCGTGATTCTTCTTTTGACGCCCTGTTGCAACGGATGGCCGAAGCGGCCGGAAGCCGGGATTACCTGATCCTGGAAAGCCGGGAGGAACTGAAAAAAACCAGTATGGAGTATTTTTAGCATGAACAGGACATCGGAATGTCTTTTCCAGGAGGCCCGTCAAGTCATCGCCGGCGGCGTCAACAGTCCCGTCCGGGCCTTCGGTTCGGTCCGGTCCTTACCACGGTTCATCCAGCGGGCCTCGGGATCGAAGATCTACGACACGGACGGACGGGAGTACATCGATTACGTCCTCTCATGGGGTCCCATGATCCTCGGACATGGTCATCCCCGGGTGGTCGACGCCATCCGCACGGCGGCGGAAAAGGGAACCAGTTACGGCGCCCCGACGGAATTGGAAACGTCCATGGGCATCCTGATCAAGGAAGCCTTCCCTGCCATCGAGTTGATGAGAATGGTCAGTTCGGGGACCGAAGCCACGATGAGCGCCATCCGCCTGGCCCGGGGATACACGGGGAAAGACAAGATCGTCAAGTTCGACGGATGCTACCACGGCCACGCCGATTCCCTTCTGGTCAAGGCCGGCTCCGGCGTCGTCACGTACGGCATCCCGGGCAGTCCGGGTGTTCCGGCGGCCCTGGCGGCGTTGACTTTTTCACTTCCCTTCAATGACATCGAAGCGTTCGAAGAAACCATCGCCTTGCAGGGAAACGATATCGCCTGCGTCATCGTCGAACCCGTCCCGGGCAACATGGGGGTCGTTCTCCCGGAACCCGGCTTCCTGGAGCGAATCCGGGAACTGACGGCGAAAAACGGCATTCTCCTCATTTTCGACGAGGTCATCACGGGATTCCGCCTGACCTATGGCGGTTACCAGACCATGAAGGGAATCGTCCCCGATTTGACCTGTCTGGGCAAAATCATCGGCGGGGGGCTTCCCGTCGGCGCCTTCGGCGGCAGGAAGGAGATCATGGACTGCCTGGCCCCCACAGGCCCGGTCTACCAGGCGGGGACGCTTTCCGGCAATCCCCTGGCCATGGCCGCGGGGTTCGCCACCTTGAAGATGCTCAAGGAATTGCGGAAGGAATACGATTCTCTGAACAAGAAGGCGGAGTATCTCTGCCGGGAGATCAAACTGCTTTTTGACAAGAGGGGATTCCCTGTCACCCTCAACCAGTCGGGTTCCCTATTCACCCCTTTCTTCACTTCCGACCGGGTGACGGATTTGATCTCGGCACAGAAAAGTGATACGGGCTTCTTTATCCGATTTTTTCAAGGGATGATGGAACGGGGAATTTACCTGGCCCCTTCCGCTTTTGAAGCCGTGTTCCTGTCTTTCGCCCACACGACATCGGACATCGAAAAAACCGTTGAAATGATGGAGGATACCCTGAATCACCTTTGAACCGGACCGATATGGCGAAAACGCGGGATATGGCAGCCGGTGAAAATACGGAGGAAAGTTTTACACCAGGGACCGGCCGGCATCGATCGAATGATCCCGCTTTCGACGATCCCTTTTCAGCGTGCAGGCACGGCGTTCACCCCTCGTAAGCGTTTGGTATTTTTGTTTGACTTGACCTTTTTTTCGTGTTATAGGCCCCCCTGCCAATGGATAAGGAGACGAAGAAATCTCTCGTACAGATGACTTACGCCAGCAGCGTGGGCATCTTTATGGTGATCGTGATTTTCGGCGGTTTGCTGCTGGGAGGTTACCTTGACCGCAAGTTCGGAACATCCCCTTATTTCGCGCTCCTGCTCTTGGTCATTGGCGTGTTTATGGGTTTCCGTAATGTTTATCTTCTATTGAAGAAATTTAAGGATGAAAAACCTTTCATCAAGAGTATAAAAAGTGAGCCGCATAGAAAAAGACCCCCTCCAGCAAAAAATTGAGATGGCCAATTGGGTTCTCCTGGGGGTATTTGTCCTGCTCAGCCTCGTTGTCATGTCTTTCAAGTTTGCCCTGGGTGTTCTCATCGGTGGTCTCATCTGCATCGTCAATTTCTACCGGTTGCACAAAAACCTGGTCGATGTTATCACCCGTTCACCCCAATCCGCAAAATCCGCGATGATGATCAAATATTACATCAGGATGGCCGTTACGGCGGTGGTCCTGTATTTTATCGTTACGAGCGGCTTCGTGGATGTCGTAGGTCTTTTGATCGGTTTGTCGATCGTCGTCATCAACATAATCCTGACCACTGCGGTCATGATGTTCCTGTCAAAAAAAAACTGTCTGGAGGAGGTTAAATAGAAAATGCATGCCCTTTCATTCCTACATCTGGCGTTTCCCGCCGTTCCCACGCATCTGCTTTATACGTGGCTGGTGATGATTTTCTTGATTTTGCTGTCACTTCTTGCGAAACGCCATCTGCGCATCAATCCCGGCCAGATCCAGAACGTTATGGAAGTCATTGTGGACGGCATGCACAAGCTGCTTATCGACACCATGGGGCCGGCGGGGCTTAAGTTTTTCCCTCTCATCGCAACGATCGGCCTGTTCATCCTGGTTTCCAACCTCCTGGGCCTCATCCCCGGGTTTGAATCGCCCACGGCGAATCTGAACACCAACGTCAGCATGGCCCTGATCGTTTTCTTCCTGACCCATATCATGGGTGTCCGGGTTCACGGCTGGAAGTACCTGAAACAGTTTGTAGGTCCCAGCCCCTGGTTGGCGCCCCTGATGATACCGATCGAGATCGTCGGTCACCTGGCCCGTCCCGTCTCTCTGACGTTCCGGTTGTTCGGCAACATGGAAGGAGGCCATCTCGTTCTGGCCGTCATCCTGATCCTGGTTCCCTTCCTGGTTCCGCTGCCGATCATGGCGCTGAAAGTGTTGATCTGCTTCATCCAGACGCTGGTCTTCATGCTCCTGTCGATGATGTACATTGCGGGCGCCATGGAGGGCGGGCATTAATAAGAATACGCAGATAGACCGTTCCTGAAAGGAGGCCGGCCTTGAGACAAGGCCGGCCTCCTTTTTTTATGCGGCGGAAGCTAGCCTTGCGCAAACCAAAAAGCCACGACGAACGGACTCCGAGAAACATCCCGGTTTTTGAAAAACGAGATCCTTCACGAAGCGGATCCGCGAACGAAGCGAAGAATTCAGGATGACAACAGGGGGGAAATCATTCTGGGACGCACAAGCGAAGTGAAGAATCTTCTTCGAGGGGAGGCTCTTTGCTTCGCTCGGAGTGACAACACGGGCGTAAACCTTCCCCGGGATGACCAATCCGGCATTGATCGACTTTTTACGGTTTCATCCGGAATAGGGCATAGAAAAAAAATTCCCCGGAGGGGTTGACCCCTCCGGGGAACGTCCAATGTTATTCCGGTTAAAATTTTCCTGCCGGTTTACAAGCCGATCTGCTCAAATTCCCAGCTGACCTGGGCGCTCAGGTAATCGGCACCGTTGGTATAACGGATCTCCGAGTCGGCAAGCTCCGCGGCACGGAGGGTACCCTTCCCTGCAACGACTTCGATGAACTGGACCCGCGTCGCCGCCTTGAGTTTTTCCGTCAGGCCCGATTCGGGTATCTTGTCGAAGAGGGTCGGATAATTCGCCTTCAGAGCCTCGGGGAAGCGATTCAGACGGCGCTCGCCCGACAGGAATGTACCGGCCCGCTCGCCGGAAACTTTCAAGGGCAGAATCAGGTCCGCCTTCTCGCAGGTCGGCGTCAGGAAGGCATCGGCAACAACGATAAACTCCGCCTTGCCCACGATCTCGTCCGCCACCATCTCGTTGATGGCGCAGCCGATGGGATCTTCTCCCAGGATGAACAGCCCTCTGCGGGCCGCTGTTTCATCGACAAAACCCATTTCCAGAAGGCCCTGGGCATTCGCCGTCAACGGGAGGGGCAGGACCGGGCATTTCTTCAGCAGCGCCAGGTTGGCCGCCCACTGGGCCGCGGCGGCACCCGCCTTTCCGGAAACGACGATGACCGGATTCGCCGCCTTGTTCAGGGCCGCCAGCATCCTGTCATCCGCATCGCAGGCTTCCACCTTGAGGCCCTTGAACAGGGCTTTCACCTCCGCCGTCTTGACCGATTTGGACACCGTCTTGCAGACACCGGCCAGGGCCGCGGCAACGGAATCGCTCACATCAAACTCATCGAAGACAAAGTCCAGTTTCTTCGGGTTTTCCACGCCGATGCCGAACAGCGTCGCACCCTTGGCCTTGGCGCCTCTCATTCTGACCCCCAAAACGGTCATCATGTCGTCGTCATCGAACCCGACGGCCAGGACCATATCGGCGTTATCGACCGTGTCATAGCTCCATGGCGATCCGGCCGTTCCGAAGGTATCCGCAATCACCTTCCCGACCTTCAGGGAGTCGGAGGAGAAAGAGGTCTTCAGGGCACCGTTCATATTCTTGTCCACGAAGGTGTCCACCTGGGCCAGCTCCTCCAGGGTCAGGCGGCCTCCCGCGTAAACGCCCCAATCCTTTCCGGGAATCCGGCTGACACCGGCCTCCAGGATTTTATGGGCCTCCGCCCAGGAAATGGATTTCAGAACATCCTTTTCCCGTTTCATGGGTTCCGTGATCCGGGGCAGGTTATTGATGTAACGGGTACCGTAGCGGCCGTACTTGCACAGCAGGCCCCGATTCGGATCGCCGTCCTGGGCCCTGACGGAAACCAGGCGGCCGTCGACCGTCCCCAGATGGAGATGACAGCCGAAACCCTCAAAGGTACAGACACCGGGCATCTCCACCACGTCTTCCGGAACCGTCTTGGTACCGGGGAACTTTTCGTCGAGAGAACCCGTCGGGCAGGTCTGGACGCAGGTGCCGCAGGATTCGCAGTCCGTTTCCTGCAAAGCGCTGCCGAAGGAAGGCTGAACCGTTGTGACATACCCCCTGTCCACGAATCCCCAGGCCCCGACATGACGAAGCTCATCGCAGGCCCGCACGCAGGCGCCGCAGAGAATGCATTTATTCTGATCCTTGATGATGAAGGGATGCCTCACATCCGGCTCGTAATGCAGTTCCCCCTCGGTCTTCAGCGCTGCGGGATCCGCTCCCACCGCCGCACCGACCTGGCGGAGTTCGCAATCGAACTGGGAGAAGCATCCGCACTCCAGGCATCTTCCGGCTTCCCGGCGGAGTTCCCGTTCGGGGAAGCCCGTCTCGCACTCGATAAAGCTCCGGATCCGTTCTTTCGGGTCCAGCATGGGCATTTCCGCACGCGCTTCACTGGTGAAACGATCCTTCCATTCCTGCTCGAAGGGTTTCAGGGCCTTCAGGGATTTACCCCGCTGAACCGAGTAAACGCCGGGGATGGGGGTCAGTTCCTGCCCCCTCAAGTACCGGTCTATCTGGGTTGCCGCATTGCGCCCGTCGGCAATACACTCGACGACCGTGCAGGGTCCCCTCATGGCATCGCCGCCGGCGAACACTTCGGGAACATCCGTCTGGAACGTATCCTCGTTGACCACGAAGGTCGCCCACCGGGTGGTCTGAACCTTGCTGTCGGCACCGATACAGGAGACATCCGGCTCCTGGCCGATGGCCATGATGATCGTATCCGCCTTGATCATGAATTCCGAACCCTTGACCTCGACGGGACGACGACGTCCCGAAGCATCGGGTTCACCCAGCTCCATGCGGATGGATTCGATCGAATCCATCCTGTTTTTACCATGGATCTTGATGGGATTGGTCAGAAAGTGGAAATGCACTCCTTCCTCTTCCGCGTCATGAATTTCAATGGGATCGGCGGGCATTTCCGCACGGCTCCGCCGGTAAACGATGTAGCAGTTCTTCGCCCCCAGACGCAGAGACGTCCGGACCGCATCGATGGCCGTATTGCCGCCGCCGACGACGACGACGGTCTCGCCCAGATCGAATTTCTTGCCAAGTTTCACCTCCCGCAGAAAATCGATGCCCTGGTAAACCCCTTCCAGTTCCTCGCCGGGAATCCCCATGGACTTGCTGACGTGGGCGCCGATGGCCAGGAAAACGGCGTCGAAGGACCGGCGCAGGCCGTCAAGGGTAAACTCCTTTCCCAGCGCGGTATCGCAAAGAATTTCCACGCCGAGCGATTTGATCTCCTCGATCTCGGCATCGAGCACATCCTGGGGCAGACGGTAATCCGGGATACCGTACCGGGTCATGCCGCCGGCCTTCGGCAGCTTCTCGAGAACGGTGCACTTATGCCCCTTCTGGGCCAGGTAATAGGCGCAGGAAAGGCCCGCCGGCCCGCCGCCGACGATGGCGACCGTCTTCCCGGAGGGAGGCGCCACCGGCGGAATGAAACGGGTTCCCTTCTCGAAATTCTTATCCGAAATGAACCGCTTGATGAACTTGATGGAAACGGTTTCCTCCACGAGATTGCGCCGGCACTCCTTCTGGCAGGGTGCGGGGCAGACGCGTCCCAGAACACCCGGGAAAGGCACTTTCTGCTTGATGAGCTTTTCCGCGTCGGCGTATTCGCCGTTGGCCGCCAGGCCCACGTAACCCTGGATATCGATGCCCGCAGGGCAGGTCAGGTTGCAGGGGGCCACGCAATCGGCGAAATGGTTGGAAAAGAGCAGTTCCATATCGATCTTCCGGAGATTTCGGATCTGTTCCGTCTCCGTATTCACCACGATCCCGTCGAAGATGGGGGCGGCGCAGGCCACCACGGGATATCTCGCCTTATCCTGTTCCACAAGACAGAGACGACAGCTTCCGAAAGGATCGATCTGCGAACGGTCACAGAGGACGGGAATGCCGATACCGTTGCGCTTGGCTACCTCGCGTATCGTTTCGCCCTGCTTGCCTTCGTATACTTTACCGTTTATCGTAACTTTGATAGCCATAATTCCTCCTATTCGACTGTAATCGCGTCGAATTTGCATGCATCCTTACAGAATCCGCAACGGGTACAAATTTCGTCGTTGATGTGGTGAACCTTCTTGCGTTCACCGGTTGCGGCGCCGACAGGACACGTTTTCGAACAGAGCGTACAGCCCGTACATTTATCTTCCACGACCCGGTAGGTAATCAACGCCTTGCATTTCTTGGCAGGGCATTTACGATCACGGATATGGGCCTCATATTCATCGCGGAAATAACGCAGGGTGGTCAGAACCGGGTTGGGCGCCGTCTGACCCAAACCGCAGAGCGAACCCTTGATAATGGAATCGCAGAGTTTCTGGAGCATGGGAATGTCTTCTTCTTTTCCCTCTCCGGCGGTGATCCGTTCGAGAATTTCAAGCATTCTCTTGGTCCCGACCCGGCAGAAGGTACATTTCCCGCAGGATTCGTCCACGGTAAAAGCGAGGAAATAACGGGCGATGTCGACCATGCAGGTTTCGTGATCCATGAAAACCATGCCGCCCGAACCGACGATGGCGCCGGTGGCGGTGATTTTTTCATAGTCGATGGGGGTGTCATGAAGGTGGGCGGGAATACATCCTCCCGAAGGGCCGCCCATCTGGACGGCCTTGCATTTTCCGTCGTTGGCGATGCCGCCGCCGATCTCGTTGACGATCTCGTTGATCGTGATTCCCATGGGGACCTCGATCATACCGCCGCGCTTGATTTTTCCGGCCAGGGCGAAAACCTTGGTTCCCTTGGACAGGTCCGTTCCGTATTTCGAAAAAGCCGCTCCGCCTTCCCGCAGGATGTAGGGAATATTGGCGTAGGTTTCGACGTTGTTGTTGTTGGTGGGTTTCGCCCAGATGCCGTGTGTCGCCGGGAAGGGCGGACGGGTGCGGGGCATGCCGCGTTTGCCTTCGATGGAGGCGATCAGGGCCGTTTCTTCACCGCAGACAAAGGCCCCGGCCCCTTCAATGACATGAAGGGTAAAACTGAAGTCGGTTCCCAGGATATTCTTCCCCGAGAATCCCCTCTCTTCGGCCTGTTTGATGGCCAGGCGCAATCTCTTCACCGCCAGGGGGTATTCCGCCCGGACATAGAAGAAACCGGTCTGCGCACCGACCGTGTAAGCACCGATGGTCATCCCTTCGATCACGCCGTGGGGATCGCCTTCGAGGGTGGAACGATCCATGAACGCCCCCGGATCGCCTTCGTCACCGTTGCAGATCATGTATTTTTCATCTCCCGGGGCATCCTTGGCAAACTGCCATTTCATACCGCAGGAAAAACCCGCACCGCCACGGCCGCGAAGACCCGAAGCGCGGACCTGGTCGATCACCTGCTGGCGATCCATGGTCTTCACGACCTTTTCCAGGGCCTTGTAACCGTCGGCAGCCAGATAATCGTCGATGCTTTCCGGATCGATGACACCGATGTTCTTGGTGGCCAGCTTGACCTGCTTGTCCTGGTAGGAACTCTGCTCGGTGGGGTGATCCGGGTGGAGAACGATCCAGTCCTCGATATGTTCACCCTTTTCCAGGGCTTCGACGAACTTCTCCACCTTGTCCGACGTCAGCCAGCCGTAGGTGTAAATCTTTCCGTCTTCGATCACATCGATAACCGGTTCCAGGTAACACATGCCGTTGCAGCCTGTCCTTTTGATTTCGAAATTCGCGTTACCGTCCAGCAGGGCATGCAGCTTATTGAGCGTTTCTTCGGCCCCTGCGGCAATTCCGCAGGAATTGTATCCAACACGGAGGATTTTCATTGTTCTGCCTCCTTCTTCTTGTACTCTTTAACGACTTTGCGCACTTTATCCGTGGAGAGCTTCCCGTAAACTTTTTCACCGACCATGATCACGGGGGCGAGACTGCAGCAGCCAAGACAGGCAACCGATTCGATGGTGAACAGGCGATCGGATGTCGTTTCCCCTGATTTAATGCCCAGCTCACCTTCGATGGCCTCCGTAAGCCCCTCGGCGTTCTGGACGTGACAGGCCGTTCCGTGACAGACGCGGATCAGGTTCTTCCCGACCGGTGTCAGGCGGAACTGGGCGTAAAAGGTGACCACGCCGTAGATACGCGCCGTGGGGACACCCATTTTTCGGGCGACACGTTCCAGGGCCTCTTTCTCAAGATACCCCTTGTGCGCCTGAACCTGCTGGAGCACCGTAATCAGGGTTCCTTGGCGACCCTTGTAGCGATCCAGTACTTCATCGACATAACTAAGATCCAGTTGTTCCATTTTCAACTCCTTAAAAGAACGAGTCTTGACGCCTTCGCAAAATTACCCCGGTGAAGCATGGAATTCCCTCGCGCATACGCCCACCCCTGTGCGTACAAACGACCGGGGTTTTCCCCTGCCGCGGGAGATTTTTACGAAGCCGCTTGTTTGCCGGTATCGGTGCCGTTGAACACCTCGCCACCGCTTAAGTGAAACGACCCTCGAACACGGGCCGGTCCAGCGATCAAAACAGCTTTTCGCAAGTGATAAAGAATATTTATCTATTTTTTTCTAATGATGGGAAAGCCAAATAGCCGCGGCGACATATACTAAAAAGGAAGGGGAAGGTCAAGGAGAAAAAAGCCGGGGGAAAGCTTCCTTTCCTCCCGGCTTACGGGCTTTTCAACGGACGGGACGGCCGGTCCGGTTATACGGTCGACGCCAGGCGCTCCGCCACAATTTCCGCAATGTCTTTCACGACCACTTTATCCGCCGCCTTTTCGTCTTTCAAGCCGTCCTCAAACATGGTCATGCAGTAGGGACAGGCCACACCGATCACGGATGCCTGGGTTTCCAGGGCTTCCCGGGTACGCTCCGCGTAGATACGGCCGCCCAGATTTTCCTCCAGCCACATGCGGCCGCCGCCGGCACCGCAGCAGAAGCTCTCCGAACCGTGCCTTTTCATTTCCACCGGGGAATTCCCGCCGCAGGCTTTCCTGATGATCTCGCGTGGTTCCTGGTAGATATCGTTGTAGCGGCCCAGGTAGCAGGAGTCGTGGTAGGTCATGCTGCAGTCGAACCGGCCCTTCAGCTTGATCACCCCCCGCTGCAGCAGCATGTAGATCAACTGGCTGTGATGAATCACCTCGAAATCCGCACCGTACTGCCTGTAATCGTTCTTCAGGGTACTGAAGCAATGGGGGCAATAGGTGATGATCTTCTTCACCCCGTACTTCCTGAAGATATCGAGATTGTCCCTCACCATCTTGTCGAAGGCATATTCGTTGCCCAGGCGGCGCAGGGAGTCACCGCAGCACTTCTCCTCGTTTCCCAGAATACCCCAGGAAAGGCGGGCCTCGTTGAGAATCTTGGCCACCGCCGCCGTCACCATCTTGCTCCGCGGATCGAAAGACCCGGAACAGCCGACGAAAAAGAGGTATTCGACCTGGGCTCCGTGTGAAAGGATTTTGATATTCCGGTCGTGAACCCACTTGTCCCGCTCGTTCGGCGCGATCCCCCAGGGATTGAAGCGCTGCTCGGAATTTTCGAAAAAGGCGATCAATTCTTCGGGGAAGGTGGCCTTCTCCATGACCAGGTGCCGCCTCATCCCGATCAGCTTCGGCACATGCTCGATGAATACGGGACACTTCTGCATGCAGGCCCCGCAGGTGGTGCAGGACCAGATGGCATCAACGGACACGCTGTCGTCCCGGGCATCGATTAAGGGCACGATCATCTCGGCGTCATCGGAAGCCGCCTCGATGGTGTCGGAGGGGCGGGAAGCGAGAATGGCCCTTCCATTTCCCAGAAGATTCAGTTTACCCTGATGGATGACCTGACGCGGATTCAGCGGCTTCTGGGTATTATGGGCGGGACAGGCCGCCTGGCACCGGCCGCATTCCGTGCAGGACAGGAAATCCAGCAGGTCTTTCCACGAATACTGGACGATCTTGGAAACACCGAAACGCTCTCCTCTCCGGAAGATCATCCTCGGAACCGTGGTGACGAAAGACGCATTCCGGAAGAAACAATTCGGAATGGCCGTCAGGATATGGAGATGCTTGCTGTAGGGCAGATAATTCAGGAAGAATAAAAGAACCAGGGCGTGAATCCACCAGAAGACCCGGCCGACGATATGTGTCCCCTCGGGAGTCAGGCCGTAAAACAGGTTGGACAGCAGATAGGACACCGGCATGGACCAGGGGGAAACTTCCTTTTGTTCCAGACGGATTTCACTGGCATGATAGCCGAAATAAACCACCATCAGAACGGCAACGAGACCCAGAATCAAGAACGCGTCCGCCGTGGGATCGATGTGGGGAGGCCGGAAGAAAATCCGGCGTATGACGGCGTTCAGAACACAGATCAGAACGACAACCGACATGATATCCGCCATGAACAGCATCACGCCGTAAGGAAGATCACCGAGAAACCAGAAGGTAAAACGGGGAAAAATCCCCGCAACGAGGAACTCCAGGTTCATCAGGAGCAGAAACATGAATCCCCAGAAAAGAAACAGGTGATTGACTCCGAACCCTTCACTGACCACACGAACCTGGGCAAAGGCATAAACCAGCATGCCTCTGAATCTCGACCACAGATGATCGAACCGGTTCTCCCCCTGTCCAAGACAGATGATGGCGAACAGGCGGTACAGGTTCCTCAGAAAGAAACCCACCGCTCCGACCAGGATAAACAAAAACAACAGGGATTCTATACTGCTCAAGGGAACTCCTTTCTATCTTTCCAATCCATCCAAATCTTGATGACGCAACTACTGCAAATTCCCATCGGCGATCCGGTCACGTCTTCCAGTCCGCCCGGATGCGCTGCTTTCCCGCATGCTTCCGAAAACGGCCCGGGAAACCCGGATAGCCGATTCCTTTTTTATTTTCCCGCATCCCTTCACGGACGCGCGTCTTGCCCGCCCTGATTTTCGAGACTGAGCCAGAAGAGGTTCGAAATATCCGATGACACCGGATGCGCCCAGCTTGTGTGGAGCTTGTCGATCAGTGCGGGAATGATTTCGAAAATATCCCCGACGATCCCCAGATGGGCCACTTCGAAAATCGGCGCGTTGGGATCCGTGTTGATGGCAATGATATGCTCCGCATCCTGCATTCCGACCAGATGCTGAATCGCGCCGGAGATGCCGCAGGCGATATACAACTTGGGACGGACGGTCTTGCCCGTCTGGCCGACCTGGCGCTCGTGGGGCATCCAGCCGGCATCGACGGCGCTCCTCGAACAGGCCACCACGCCTCCGAGAAGATCCGCCAGATCATAGAGCATTTTGAAATTCTCCGCTCCCCGCAGACCCCGGCCGCCGCTGACAATGACGTTGGCCACCGAAATATCAATGGAGCCCTCGGTTTTAACCGGGATGACCTCCAGGACGGCGCTGATCAGCTTATCCGCAAGCAGATCGAAGGGCTCGGTAACGACGGGGCCGCTCCGTCCCGGCCTGGCGTCCGGCTTCGGCATGACGTGGGGACGTACGGAAGCCATCTGGGGACGGGCCGTTTCGGTCAGGATCGTGGCCATGATGTTGCCACCGAAGGCCGGCCGTGTCTGCTCCAAAAGACGCCTGGTCTGGTCGATCGCCAGGCCGGTGCAATCCGCCGTCAAGCCGGTACCCAGTTCCGTCGCCATGGCGCCGGCAAGATCCCGGCCCAAGCCGGTGGCGCCGATCAGGACGATTTCCGGTTTATATTTCCTGATCAGGGTAAGCGCCCCATGCAGGTAGGTTTCCGTCCTGTAATGTTCGAGCAGGGGATCATCGATCATAAAAACGATGTCGGCACCGTAGGCAAAGGCCTCGTCCGCCAGGTGCTTGATATTCGTTCCCAAAATGAAGGCGGAAAGCTGGACACGAAGATCCGCCGCCAGGGTTTTTCCGACGCCGAGCAGCTCCCACGAAACGGAATGAGCCGTCCCGCTGGTCTGTTCGACAAAAACCCATACACCCTGCCAGGCATCCGTGGATGAGGCCGGCTTCTCACCGGATTCGACCGCCGCTTCCTCAGCCTCTTCCACTGCGGGCTCCGCCGCAGCACCGGCGCGATCGAGCTCTTCGATCAGTTTCTGCTCCTCCGGCGTAAAAACCATTTGGAGCGCCTCGGCGGGGCACGCCTTCACGCATTTCAGACATCCGATACATTTTTCGGGTGTAATGACCGGTTCTTCCTTCTCATTCATTTCGATGGCGTCAACCTTGCAGGCCATCTGGCATCGTGCGCCGCAAGCTATGCATTTACCCGGAATCAATTCCGCCTTGCCCCGGGGCCTTTTCACCTTCTTTTCCATGATTGCTCCTAAAAAAGAAATTGATCTATTCCAAGGAACCAGCCGCTCCCCCTCCGCCGCTCAGGACTTCCACGTCCTTTCCTCCGCCGCTGCCGGTAAAATAAAGACCGGGGCCACGGAAGTTCGAACGGAGGCCGGACCGCTCCGGATGCCCGTTGGTCCGGGCATCCCCGATTCCCCTTAATTAATTTTCGAGAGAAATAAAATCCCAATCCAGGAGTTTCTTAAAAACGGCATCGACGGCCTTCCCCATCTTCTCCCCTTCCCCGTCCATGATCTCGCCCTTTTCCCGCTGGGGGGCGAAAATCTTCCGCACCTGCGTCGGAGATCCCTTCAAACCGATCCGGTTGGCATCGAGTTTCAACACATCGTTCGTCCAGATGGGTATTTTGACTTCCGCCGCGTCGAGCCGGCCGGGCACCGTGGGATAACGGGGTACATTCGTCTCCCTCACCACCGTCATCAAAACGGGCAGACGGGATTCGATAATCTCGTACATCTCCTCCAGGGCACGCCTGACGACGATGATCCGCTTCTCCTTGTGAATTTCAATGATCCGGTCGACCAGCGTCAGCTGCGAATACTTCAGGCGGCACGCGATCCCCGGCCCCACCTGTGCCGTATCCCCGTCGATTGTCTGTTTACCGCATATCACGATGTCCACCGGATCCTGCTTGTCCAATTTCCGGATCGCCTCCGACAAAACGAGACTGGTGGCCAGCGTATCCGCGCCGCCGAAAGCCCGGTCGCTCAAAAGAACGGCATCGTCCACACCCAGGGAAAGAGCCCGTTTCAAGACGGCATCCGCCGCGGGCGGCCCCATGGAAATGGCCGTAATATGGCCTCCGTACTTCTCCTTCAACCGGAGGGCTTCTTCGACAGCATGATTGTCAAAAGGATTGGTGATGAACGGAACCCCTTCCCGAATCAGGGTATTGGTAACCGGATCGATGATGACCTGAGTGGTGTCGGGAACCATTTTTACGCAAACAACGTAATGCATGCCTCTATCCCCATTTAAATGATTAATTTTTAACGTAGCAATAAGTTTTTGCCTTTTATAACAAATTCGGAATAAATCAAGTAAAAATACTTACAAAACCCTGAAAATCACCCTTGGCGCAGATAATCCATCAGGCGGGACCAGACTTGATCGGTCCCTTCACCGGTTTTGGCCGAACAGGGAAGGATGTTCACGTCCGGAAAGGAATGCAGGGCGCCCCGGATGGATTGCAGGCGCGCATGACGCTGATTTCCCGACAGTTTATCGATCTTGGACGGGACAAGGAGGACGGGGTGCCCGTACAGGGTCAGCCAGTCGATCAGCAATCGTTCCTCTTCCTGGATGTCTCTCCGGATATCGGCCACCAGAACCACCAGACGCAGGTTTTTCCTCTTCTTTAAATAGGTTTCGACCATGGGACGCCACGACGCCTTGACCGAGACAGGAACTTTGGCGTACCCATACCCCGGCAGATCGGCAAATGAAATTTCCCCGTTGAGGGTAAAAAACTGGATGAGCTGCGTGCGCCCGGGACTGGTGCTGGATTTAGCCAGTCTTTTTCTCCCGGCAAGGGCATTGATCAAAGACGACTTTCCCGAATTGGAGCGCCCCGCAAAGGCCACCTCGGGCAGTTCATCCGGCGCATACTGGGCGGCGCTCCCCGCACTTTTTACAAATTCAGCAGAAATAATCTTCATATTTTAAGATGATCCGTTTAATCTCTTTCAAAAGCAATTCCGTATTTCTCCAGCTTCCGCTCCAGGGTGGGACGGGAAATTCCCAGGATTTCACAGATCTCGCCCTTGTTCTTGTGGCTGTTTTCCAGCAGCACCTTTCTGATGTAAGCTTCTTCCATCTGCTCCAGGGTCGGAAACGTCTCCGTCCCCACCAGGTCTTCCGGCGAACAAACCCGGGACACCGCGTCCTCTACATGATTCTCCATCAGATCGGGGAAATCGCTTTTCCCGAGGATCTGCCCCCTTGACACGACCACCGCCCGCACGAGGAGATTTTCCAGTTCGCGAATGTTGCCGGGCCAGGAATATTTCATGAAAATGTCCATCATCTCCGGAGAGATCCCCACGACCTTCTTATGCAGATCCCGGTTGATCTTGGCAATGAGATAATCGACCAGGGGAGGAATATCCTCCCTTCTCTCCCTGAGCGGTGGAATGAGGATCGCCACGACATTCAGGCGATAAAAGAGATCGTCCCGGAATCTGCCTTCCTTCACCATCATCTTTAAATCCTTGTTCGTTGCGGCGATAATCCTGGCATTCACCTTGACCCGGTCTTTGCCCCCCACCCGTTCGAACTCCATTTCCTGCAGGACACGCAGCAATTTCGCCTGCAGGTTCAGGGACATTTCGCTTATTTCATCCAGGAAAACGGTGCCATAACGGGCCAGTTCAAACTTGCCCAGCTTCCGGCTTACCGCGCCCGTAAAAGAACCTTTCTCATGTCCGAACAGTTCCGATTCCAGCAAGGTCTCAACAATGGCCGAACAGTTGACGGCGATATAGGGTTCGTTGGGAGACGTGTTATGGTGGATGACCTTGGCAATCAGTTCCTTGCCCGTCCCGCTTTCCCCCTCGATCAGGACGGTCGTCTGGCTCTGGGAAACCACGCCGATGGTTTTGAATATCTCGCGCATCTGGCGGCCCGATCCGATGATATCCCCGACCTTGAAACTGCGTGACGGCTCCATCAGGAGACCCTCGATCTTCTTTTCCATTTCCTGGGTCTTGATGGCCTTCTTGATGGCCATATCCAGTTCATCGATGTGAATCGGTTTATGGATGTAATCGAAGGCGCCGCCCTTCATGGCGTTGATCGTGGATTCCATGTCATGATGCGCCGTGATCATGATGACCTTCACCTTCTCGCTCTCTTCCCGGAGATCCTCAAGCACCATGAACCCGTCGATATCGGGAAGGCGGATGTCCAGGATAACCAGGTCCGGCGAGGCTTCCACGAACTTGTTCAACCCGTCCGTCCCCGTGTTGGCCGTATAGACCGTGTATCCCTCTTCGGCAAGATACAACTCCAGGGTTTCGCAGATGGATTGATCGTCGTCGATCACTAGGATTTTCGTCATTGCGTCATCGCTCCCGTCGTCATGCTGTGGCCTTTCCTGACATGTCGTTGCAAACCGCTTCGAGGCGGGCCGGATCTTCGCCGTACATCTCATCCCGGCAATGGAACCGGCGATCAGTTTTCACTCACCGGCAGGGTGATTTTCACTTCCGTACCCTTTCCTTTTTCACTGGCCAGTTCGATCGTCCCGTCATGGAGCTCAATGATTTTTTTCACCTGAGTCAGACCCAGTCCCGTACCGTATTGCTTCTTCGTAAAGAAGGGGTTGAACAGGTGCTCCATGTCCTCTTCAGCGATCCCCGATCCGTTATCCCTGATTTCAATGATGGCTTCCCGGTGCTCTCCGCTCAAAAGACGGGCGGATATGGACAGGATTCCCCCCGGCTCCATGGCGTCGACGGCGTTGCGGTAAAGATTGATCAGGGCTTGGGCGACCATGTTCGGATCCACGAAAAGGAGGGGGAATTCCTTGTCATAATCGGTTTCCACCTGAATCCGCTTCTCTTTCAGGTACCTTTCGCAAAGGGACAAAGACCTCTCCAGAATTCTTTGCAGGTCGGCGGGTTCCTTCTTCGGCGCCATGGGTTTGGCGTAAATGAGAACATCATTCACCAGGTTTTCCAGGTGTTCGACCTCCCGCTGGGCGATCTTGAACCGCTTGAGGTCATTTCCTTCCGGATTCATCCTTTTCTCCAGGATCTGCAGACTCATCTTGATCGAGGAAAGGGGATTCCGGACCTCGTGGGCGATGCCGGCGGACAGCTGGCCGATGGCGGCCAGTTTCTGACTTTCGTAATACTTTTTTTCCAGGTTTTTGAATTCCGTGATATCCCGCTGCACGAACAGATAACGGTCCGTCCCCTTCACCCGGGTCGGCGTGATCAGAAGGTTCTTTTTGGTGCCGTCTTTGGCCTTGGCCTCGATCTCGTAGGGCTGGTAGATGTTGTTCTTGACACCCATCCAGACCCGTATGGCAATATCCCGGTGCTCCGGAGCCACAAATTCCGTAAAGTGCTTTCCCTTGAACTGGGGCGAGATGAGGTGAGCACCCCGTTTCAAGTCGCCGCTCACGTAACTGACCATGCCGTCCGGATCAAGTTCGAACAACCTGTCGGGGGAACTGTCGATAATGGATTGCAGGTAGGCATAAAGGGACTCCACTTCTTCCCGCAGCCGGATGTTTTCATCGAGTTCCATCTGCAGATTGTTCGCATACTCCTTGATCCGCCTGGACATGGTCACTTCCTTGGAAATATCCTGAAGCGTTTCAATCGCTTCGATAATCTCCCCCTTCTCATCATAGATGGGTGCGGCCAGAAAATAGACATGCTTCGGCTTTCCCCCGAGGTTTTCAAAGAAATGCTGGACTTCATAGGCCCCTTCGATTTTCTCCGATTTCCTCAATTTCGCCCCGTAGTATCTTTCCATTCCCTCGAAATCCTGGTCGATGATCAGGTCGGCGATAAGGGGACGTTCCTCGGAATACAAGGCCAGATAATGCAGCTTCGTTCCGACGATGTCCTTTGCATCGTACCCCGTCAGTTCCTTGCAGGCCCGGTTCCAGAGGATAACGCGATGTTCCTTGTTGATCACGAATGCAGGAATAGGGAAACCTTCGATAATCCCCTCGATCGTCTTTTTTTCCCGGATCAGCATCTCCTGCCACTCGCTGCGCTCGGTAATCCGTTTCAGCTCCTCCTTGAGCTTGAATTTTTTCCTGCTTTCATAAACGATGTAAAAAGCGACCGACAGAATCACGACGATCAGGCCCACGGTCCCCATCATCGTGTTGACGAAGGTCCTCCTGACCACGGAAACAATCGAATTGTAAGGAACGCTGACGGCGAGATACCAGACACCCCGGTTGAAGTGAACCGGCGTATAGGCGACCACGTACTTTTCTTCCGAACCTTTTCCATCCGGAAGCAGGAACTCGCCCCACGATGCCTTCCCCTGCAGCATCCTTTCCTTCAGGGAAAGGGCGGAGGGGACCTTGCCTTTTTCCAGGACGCTCACATCCTTTCCGACATGGCCGGCCCTCGGATGGATCAGAATCGTACCGTTTTGGTCAATCAACCACGTATCATGGGATACATAATTCTCACCGGCCTTGAAATATTCCGCCGTCAGGGTGGAAAGGGAAAGGGCCGCCAGGATAACACCGGAGAACCGGAAGTGATCATTGTACTTGGGAACCGCGACAAGAATGGATTTGATCATTTCCTTCTGTCCGTTTTCCCCGGAAGGGTTCAGAAGAATCAAATCACTCACATAGGGTTTCCCCGTTCGCTCGATTTCATCCAGATAATAACGATATTGCAGGCTCCGGCCAAAACTTCCCTCGATCAGGCCGGCCGGATGGACCGAAAGGACTTCCCCTTTTTCGTCCAGGCGGGCGATGAAGCGGACCTTCCCCTCCAGGTCGTCAAAAACCACCATGAGACTTTTCAGGGTTTCATCCGGCTGCATTCTTTTGATCGTGGGAAGCCTTGATAAAAGGAAAAGCCGTCTTTCGATGCCCCACAGAAGCTCCTCGATCCGCTCCGCCTTCTCCCTGGCAATGGACTGCTGCTGTTGACCGTACTGCCGGATCATGTCCTTTTCGATCTTGTGGTGAATCGTCACCGCCAGCACCAAAATCAGGCAAACGAGGGAAAGGGCCGCCATCCAGATAGAGACGGTGATGCGCAATCCTCGATTTTTTTTAACGAATCCATTAAACATGATGATCTGCGTCGACTTTGCAGGGAAAGATTAAAGAAAACCCCCTTTCTTCATCTGTAAGAAAGAGGGCCTCTGAAAGCGGATTCATTTTGGACATCCTGTTGTTATCCTTACGCCGATGTCTGCCGCATGCCCCTCTTACGCTTCGTCCTGCTTTTTTTTCTCATGATACGCTTTTACGGCAATGGCCACATAAACGCCTACGGCACACCCCAGTGAAATGAGCAATTTTACAAGGCCGCTTTCGATCTGAATAATTTTCTCACAGATCAGCCATACGACAAGATAAGTAACGGCTGTCAGAATTTCCTGCATGATGACATCCTTATAAAAACAACGTGATGAATGATTTTCTTTCGGACACGGCCGGTTACGGGGAAACGGCTTTACATGTTCTCGATGGCCGCGTGCCATGTTCGTCATCCTACTTGGATATGTTGAAAATTTCAACGACAATGTTCGCGATTGGCCGGTCGTTTCGCCCATTGGGGCCACATTTTTTCTCTTCCTCACCACGGGGAAAAGAAGGGAGACGCCGCAGGACAAACGGGAACCGTTTTTCTACTTTTCGTTCAATTGCGACCCACCGTTTAATGAATCTTTTAAAACGGACCGGCGGACCGCCTCTTCCACCGCCATGCGGATGAAAGCCAATAAGGAATGATTGCGAATGCTTATGAATTATATTCCGGGTCGGCTCGCGCATGGCATATCAATTGCTGACGTTCAGGACGAGTTTCCAATATTTCTCTTCATCAATATATCGTTTTATGTTAATGGGGAATTCGGGAACCATACAGTCTATATTTATAGGAAAGGAGAGAAAGAGATGTTAAGGAAAGTATGGAAAGGGTTGTTAACATTATTCGCATCAACAGTTGTTTTCTTGGTATCTTCGCCGATGGCTTTCGCGGCGGAGGCTCTTCCTACGGATCAAAACTACTTGAAGGTTCTGTTTGCGATTGGTGCCATGGTGGGTTCGGGCATTGCGATTGGCTGCGGTGCGATCGGAGCCGGTGCCGGTATCGGCAGTGCGGCGAATGGGGCTTGCCAGGCTGTGGGAAGAAACCCCGGCGTACAGGGAAAAATCATGACCGTCATGCTGGTCGGTATGGCCATGGCGGAGTCGGTTTGTATTTACGCCCTGGTTGTTTCGCTGGTTCTGCTCTTTGCAAACCCCTTCTTGGCAGGACCCCTGAAGGTTCTCTTCGGTTGATAAAAAAATAATCACTACTTCAATCAACTAACGACAGTTAGGGGGCAAGGGAATGTCAAACACCAAAAAAGATAAGCAGTTTTTCACAGTAGCAAGAGTCTTCTTCCTGCTTATCGTAATCCCCTTATCACTGATGGCCATTCTTATTGCCAACGGCATTTTCAAATTAGGGGTTACAGCTCGGGAAAAGGCAGTCACTGTCCTGGACCCGAAATCCCAGGAAGGTATCAAGATACTTGCTGCGAATGTGGCAGATGAGGTTGCCGGTTTCCTGAAGGAAAGAAAGAAGGATCTCCTTGTGGCGACGATCCTTCCTCAGACCGAGGCATCCTACAAGCAGTTCGTGAACGAAAACAAGAAAGACATCTGGACGAAGCAGGACGGCAAGATCGTCAAGGTTTCCATCCCGCTCTATCCGGAAATGGCGTACATCGACAAAAACGGAACGGAATTGATCAAGATCGTCAACGGCGAAGCGGTGCCGAAGGACAAGCTGGTCAACGTGGCCAATCCCGCCAATACGATGTACAAAAACGAGGATTACTTCGCAAAAGCCAAGACCTTGAATAAAGGTGAAGTGTATGTGTCCCGGGTTACGGGATGGTACGTCAACCGGTCGGATTTCGATAAGGGTAAGCGCTTTGCCGGGATCATCCGGTTCAGTACTCCGCTCTTCGACAAAGACGGTTTTGCCGGGGTTCTCGAATTCGCTCTGGACGTAAGGCATCTTGCGGAGTACACGGATCACATCCTTCCGACGCAGCCGGAGCCGGTCTACGAAGCGGACACGGCAACCGGGAATTACGCCTTCATGGTCGACAACCGGGGCTTTGTCATCTCTCATCCCGCCGATTATCATATCACGGGGCTGAAGGAAGACGGGACCCAGGTTCCTCCCCTGGAAGCCGCAACATCTACGGAACTCGTGAAGAAGGGTGAGGAAGTGTTCAATATCGGCCTCCTCGGCTTCATGGACCCCAATCTCCCGCAGATTGCCGGTGAGGCTTACGAGGGTAAACTGGGAATGAAGACGTACAAGCTGGGGGGACGCGAGAAATTTGTCGCCTATGCACCGATCCGGTTCGAGACCAAGGACTACCCGCTGCCGGGTGGATTCGGCTGGGTCGGGATCGGGATCGACGTGGATGCGTACAACACCCTGGCGCTGCAGGCGGCACAGAATATCGAAAAGGAAGCCAAGTCCTGGACATCGACGATCATCCTGATCATGATCGTGTCCATGGTTCTCCTGTTCTTCATTCTCTACCTGCTTTCGAGAGGAATTTCACGCTCGATCGCCTCGGAGGTTCCGGCTGGTTCGGAAGGTCCCGGCGATTATTACAGCGACGAGGATTAAATAGAAAAAAACAGGAAAAGCTTTTCGTTTTCAAAACAAAAGGCCGGAAGAAATTTCTTCCGGCCTTTTTCATATTATTCCGTAGTAATCATCACTCTCGGCACGGTTGATTCCTGTAGTATCGCGGAAAGGACTCCGGATGACCACAAACAAAAAGCCCTCCGCTAAGGCGCCATTTCCAAAACATTTACCCCGGTTATCCCCGGAACAAAGGCCGGAGAAATGTGCTTCCGGCGACGGACACCTTGAACCGAAGAGCAAGAAAAGCCGGAAGGGGTTTCCTTCCGGCTTCCAGGCAATCTATGTTTCAATCTCCGTTCGGAGATCCCGGTTTTACACTCTTCCCAGCTTTCTCTCCGTGTCCAGAATCTCCGCCGTGGTCTTCAGAACCGTGTCGGCGTTCAGAGAAATACTGGTAATCCCGTATTCCACCAGCAGCTTCGCCACCTCCGGGTAATCGCTCGGGGCCTGCCCGCAGATGCCGATCTTTCTGCCGATTTTCTTCGCCTTGTTGATGGCCATCTTGATCAGCTCCTGGACCGCGGGATCCCGCTCGTCAAAGATGTGGGCTACTTCCGCCGAATCCCGGTCCAGTCCCAGGGTCAGCTGCGTCAGGTCATTGGACCCGATGGAGAAGCCGTCGAAGATCTTGCCGAATTCCTCGAGGAGGATGACGTTGCTGGGAATCTCGACCATCATGTATATCTCCAGACCGTTCTCACCCTGGACAAGCCCCCTGCCGGCCATCGTCTTAACGACTTCCCTGGCTTCCGTCAACGTCCGGCAGAAGGGGATCATCAGCTTCACGTTGGTCATCCCCATGACATCCCGCACCCGCTTCATGGCATCGCATTCCATGGCGAAGCCGTCCCGGTAGCGGTCGTCGTAGTAGCGGGAGGCGCCCCGGAAACCGATCATCGGGTTTTCCTCGACGGGCTCGAAGAAGGAGCCCCCGACGAGGTTGTAATACTCGTTGCTCTTGAAATCGCTCATCCGGACAATGACATCGTTCGGATAAAAGGCCGCGCCGATTTTGGCCACACCCTGGGCGAGGCGGTCGATGAAGAACTCCCGGCGATCGGTGTAACCCTTCGTAATCCGCTCGACCTCTGCGCGAACCGCCGCGTCGGTCACCCGGTCGAACTGCACCAGGGCCATGGGATGCACGCTGATGAAGTGACTGATGATAAACTCGAGCCTGGCCAAACCGATTCCGTCGTTCGGAATGGAGGCCAGCGAAAAGGCGTTCTCCGGGTTTCCCACATTCATCATGATCTTGGTCGATGGCCGCTTCAGGGTGGTCACGTTGATCCGTTGGACATCATACTTGAGGATCCCTTCGTAAACCTTCCCCACTTCGCCTTCCGCGCAGGAAACGGTCACTTCCTTGACGTCACGCAGCACTTCCGTACCGCTCTCCGTACCGACGATACAGGGAACACCCAGTTCCCGGCTGACGATCGCCGCATGACAGGTCCGCCCGCCGCGGTTGGTCACGATGGCCGCAGCGATTTTCATGACCGGCTCCCAGTCGGGGTCGGTCATTTCCGTCACGAGAACCTCTCCGGCCCTGAAGTCCTTGATTTCCTTCACCGACTCGATGATATGGACCGGTCCGGCGCCAATCTTGGAACCCACGCTGGTTCCGACCAGGATGGGTGTTTTTTCTTCCCTCAGGATGTAATTTTCCAGAACGCTGCCGTCCTTCTGGGATTGAACGGTCTCCGGCCGGGCCTGGAGGATGAAAAGCTCCTGGGTGAATCCGTCCTTGCCCCATTCGATATCCATGGGCTTGAAATACCCCGCCTTCTGGGAGTAGTGATCCTCGATGATGGCCGTCCATTGAGCCAGCCGGAGAATCTCGTCATCGGTCAGGCAGAATCGGTTCCGATCTTCTTCCGGTACGGGAATGATCTCCGTCGCCTTCTCCTGGACGGGATTCGAATAGACCATCTTGATTTCCTTCGTTCCGAGCTTCTTCTGAACGAGGGACCGGAACCCTTTTTTCAGGGTCGGTTTGAAAACATAGAATTCATCAGGATTCACGATGCCCTGTACGACGGTTTCCCCGAGACCGTAGGACCCGGTGATCAGGATCGCCTCTTTGAAGCCGGATTCGGTATCGATGGAAAAGATCACCCCCGACGCAGCCTGGTCGGACCGGACCATCTTCTGCACCCCGATGGAAAGGGCAATCGTGAGATGATCGAATCCCTTGTCCACCCGGTATGAAATTGCCCGGTCGGTGAAAAGGGAAGCGAAGCATTTCTTACACGCATCGATCAGGGCCTCTTCGCCTCTGACGTTCAGGAACGTTTCCTGCTGACCGGCAAAACTCGCGTCGGGCAGATCTTCCGCCGTGGCGGAACTCCGGACGGCGACATCCGTATTTTCCCCGTATTCCTCGCAGAGGCGGGCATACCCTTTGAGGATATCGTCACGAAGATCGTCGGGAAGCTTGGCGTTGTAGATGAGAGAACGGATCTGCTTGCCTTTTTCACGCAGATTGTCCATGTCATGGGTATCCAAATCTGCAAGAATGCGCTTGATTTCCGACCCGATCCCCGCCGATTCCAGCAGGTAACGGTAGGCGGCGGCCGTCACGGCGTAGCCGTCGGGAACGCTTACCCCCTTGGAGGTCAACTCCCTTCTCATTTCACCCAGGGAAGCGTTTTTGCCGCCCACCTGGGGAATATCCTTTAACTCTATTTCGTCAAACCATAAAATATGCTGATCGTTCATCTTCAGAGCCTCCTAAACTGTTCGCCATCAAAACGACAGGCGATTTTGATGGGGCACTTCCTACCAGTTTTGCCCCCTGAAGTCAATTGAAAAATATCTTAAGTGATGACTTCAATTAGGATTTTTCCCTTTCTCTACAGTAGGTTAGAATTTCAGCGGAAACGGCAGATAAACGGGCAATGGGCCTGTGACCTCCATCACAGGTCCATTTGCCACGAGTTCCAGTTTCCCCGTATCAATCCCGTTTTCTTTTCCACCTACCGCCCATGCGTAGAGTTTCTGCGCATCCTTGAGGACGGGATCAAACGGCACCGCATAGACCCGCTTCTGCATCTCTTCGTCGAAAAGGCCGATACAACCATGAGAAGCGGGCTTGCCCGGCAAATCACGGGCATGAATCCAGTAGGCGATTTCATCCGGGCCGACGTAAAAGCGAATGGCGTAGTCCATCGGGTATTTCGATTTGCCGTCCTCCGTATCGTACAGGGAAGAAAAATGACCCCGGTCGCGGGCGTCGACGCGAAACAACCCGGCGGGGGTTTCGTATCCTTCCTTGCCTGTCGCTGCAGGCATGGAGAACTTCAACTTCCCATGTTCATACGCCCCGATCCACTGTTCCGTCACATTCAGCAGAATATACCTCCGATACGCCCTGGCCTTCTCGTACAGCTGCGGCATCGGGGTATAGTCGACGATATCCGCCATGTTCAACGGCACCTTGATGGTCATCCCGGGGTAAACGTGCCGGCGGTCAACCCGGTTGAACCGTGCCACATGCACCCACTTGTCGCCGAACAAACGCTCCAGGCTTTCGTCGGGCATGATGAAATGAGGCCTCCATGGAATATTTTTCAGGCTGGGGTAGACAAAACGCCCCAGATCCTCCCTGGCCGGGTCATCCGGCAGGGTCCCCGGAAGAGAAGTGCTGGGAGGACGAAACAAGACGATGAAGCACAGCAGGGCGGCGGCCAGAATCAAACGGAGAGGTCGATGTAACATGCTTGTCTTTCGGAGGATAATTTGGTTGTAAATATCATCATCCTCTGCCGTACTCAACCGTTTTTTTGGGGGTCTTTCTCCTCCTTCGGAAAGAAAGACACGGCCCCGGAAATCGGTGCCCGGTTCAGGTCAGTCCCCTGAAACCGTATGTGAAAGAGCTGCTTCATGACCTCATCGAAATAATCCGGGAGATAGCAGTTCCACAGTTTGATCGGAAGCTCGCCCACTTCCAGCCGTCCGGATGAGGGAAAGGTGAAGAGGTATTCCATCAGGTATTCGATATTCTTTGCCAGGTGCCCCCGGTACTGCTTTCCCCGGCGCTGTTCGATGATCCGGTCTTCATGGATGCAGCGGCCTATTTCACTTTCCAGATTTTCCTGATAGCTGATGAGGATGATTTCCAGGCAAACGTCCGGCTCCCCATCGAGAACGAAATCCCGGAAAGCAGCCGGTACCCGCTCTCCCGTGATTCCCCTGTATTCCATCAGCTGCAGCAGATGTTCACCGGGCGGCTCCATGTCGAGAATGCGTTCCCGGGGCGGACGGACGCTCACGATCAGGTTCGTTGCGTTGTAGCGGCCCTCGTGGCGCTCCTGCTCGATGACGTCGCAGCCAGGCAGGGATCGGAGGCAATCCATCAGTTTTTCATGGCCGTCGTCCTCCACGATGATCTTCAGGCCGGCGACGTCATTGATTTTGAGGACGGGCATATTCTCCAGGGGCTGATGCGCCGCCAGCCGTGCAATGACACGGCTCTCCGCTTCAAGGAATTCTTCGACCATCTCCTCCGGGGGAGTCACCAACTGGATCCGGGAAACACCACGCTGCCGGGCCCTCTCGTCCGCCAGGGCGTCGGCCTGCCTTTTTATGCTGTGAAAGACCCGATCCGTGATCAGACGGGCACTCTTTTCCGCCAGGCGGCGGATCCGCTTGATCCGCGTCGAACCCACGAAAAATTCCTGTCCCGCGTCTCCCTTGAGAAAAACTGTCCCCACGAAAGGCGTTTCCCGGTAAAAACGTCCCGGATTGTCATGATATTGGCGGATCAGCATGTCAATCCGTTCGTTTCGATAGGGCGGATTGGAAACGAGCAGATCCTTCAATTCGCCCTTCCGGTTAATGCGCCGGGTGGCCAGCCCCGATCCGTGGACCTTCGTAAAGAGATCTTCCGCAAAGACCGCGAGGTAACGGGAAACATATTCATCGTTGAACAGGACGATCCGGGCAAGACGATCCGCATCGGAAGGAACCGCTTCATCGTACATCCAGCGGCGGATGATGTCCTGCAGTTCTTCCCGGTGCAGATAGCTGGCAATCTGGATCATGGTCACCGCCCCTCGTTGGAATTCCCCAAAAAACAACCGGAAATCTCAAGTAATTATGAGCAAGTGCGTCTTCCATGTCAATGGAGAAATATCACCCAAAATCCGCGATTGTTTTTCGATAGAGAGGATTTAAGGTTCAAGAGGGTTCAAGAGGGTTCAAGGGGTTCAAGAAGGATTCAACCCATCACAATTGACCCGGGCGCCTGCGCGAATAAGGA
>Ga0302246_1000112_pt1 | contig 80134 bp, 66 predicted proteins | sample AAG_UR_Trp_MG_FD_193533 | JGI IMG/M metagenome (GOLD analysis project Ga0302246, IMG submission 193533) | Enriched activated sludge microbial communities from anaerobic digester in WTTP, New Holstein, Wisconsin, United States - AAG_UR_Trp | ecosystem: Engineered > Bioreactor > Anaerobic >... | reverse complement strand
AATCGGCCCTGCCTTCCATTATTGCGTCGCACATCGCCATAGAGCCGCCCACCGCATACAGGGCTATCTCGTAGGAGCGCTTACATACCGACGTATCCATTGAATCGAAATAATCATCTCCCCGCTCTATCTCCTCCCTCGCACGCTTTATATACGCCGGATCGTGCACCAGCTCTATATGCTTCGAGTCCGCCCTTCTCGGGGCCACGCGCACCAGGTCTTCGTAATAGGGGCGCGTCTTAAGCAGAGTATCTATGGCGATAAGCCGCTCGGCACGCTCGGGATGTCCCCATTCCGTCTGGTGCTCCAGGAAAAGCGGATCGAAACAATAGGCGGTCCTGCCCATGGATTTCCTCCTTCAACGGATCTCCCCCCTTGTGGTTCAGGAGGATGATCATTCCCGGCGCCGCGCTCCGTTCACTTCCTCGGGCTTAGCGGGCCATAAAAATCGTGCTATGTCAAACGCTTTTCATACTGAAGAGCGGTTGCCCCTTCGTTCCTGTATCATTTCCCGCTTGCATTTACCGGGAACACATCGCTCATCCTCTTTTATGCAAACGATCATGCTCGAAATTGTCAGGGCCGCCCATGGCGGCTACGGCCTTGCCTTTGCGGATGGAATGGCCGTCTTTGTCCCCTATTCTTTCCCCGGGGACCGTGTGCGCGCTTCAATCACCCTTCGCAAGAAGAACCACGCCTTCGCCGAAATCGTCGATCTAATCGAGCCCTCGACCATGAGAATCGCTCCGGAATGCCCGAACTTCGGGCGCTGCGGCGGCTGCGCCTATCTCGGGATCTCCTACGCGCATGAACTGGAGATCAAAAGGGACATTCTCCACGAGTGTGTCGAGCGTATCGGCGGCATCCGGCGGGACGCAATGCCGCCGCCGCTTTCCATCGATGGACCGCGCTTTGGATACCGCAGTCATGCCACCGTAAAATATGAAGACGGCAGGACGGGACTTTTCGCCGCTGGAACATCCACGCTCGTCCCATTCCCCTCCTCCGGATGCCTGCTTGTATCCGAAGGCGTCAATGACGCACTGAAAGAGGCCCCCCCAGCGGGACTGGGGGAATTCAGGATAGCGGAGGACTCGACTGGACGGGTGTTCCGCTCTTACGAGGGCGATATTACGCTGGAGGAAAGAGAGGCGGGCATAGTATATCGGCGACATATTTTAGGATTTTTCCAGGCGAACCGGTTCCTGAGGGGAAAAATGCTTCTGGCCGTCGGCAACCTCGCCCGACTGGAGCCCGGAACGCGTTTTCTGGACATAGGCTGCGGTTCGGGTTTTTTCTCTCTCCACCTGGCCAAAAACTGGAACCGGGGAACAGGCATCGACCGCGACAGAAGATCCATATTCTGGGCGCGGAAAAACGCACGCCTCAATGGGATAGCGACCGTTAAATTTCTAGTGGGTGACGCCGGCTCGTTCAACACGGGAACTCGAACCTTGGACACGGTCATCGTCGACCCGCCCCGGTCCGGGCTTTCGCCCGGGGCCAGGAAAGCGATTATGGGAGTCTCCCCCTCCAGGATCGTCTACGTTTCATGCGATCCGGCCACATTCGCCCGCGATCTGAGGGTTTTTATCGACGCCGGTTACAGTACTGGCGGGTTGACTTTAATCGACATGTTTCCCGGCACCATGCACATCGAAACCGTCTGCGTGCTGGAGCGCTAATCGGCGTCGTCCAACATCTCCATGAACGTCACGGCGGTTACCTCCGCAAGAGGGAATATCGCGGCCAGCCGGCAGGGGTAATAGCCGTCTATATTGGGTTTCGTACCGTGGGGGTTCTCCGGCTGCGGGCTCCGCTGAAGGCCCCGGTAATACTCGAGCGTCATGTCATCGAGGTTGATAACGTACCCGTATTCGCAGGCCGAATCGAGAAGAAAATCGTTCGCCACCGGAAAATGGTGAATGTCCCTGTCGTAAATCGCCGAAAGCAGTCTGGCTCCGCGGAAGCCCTGAAGAAGATTGTACCACTCCACCGTTCCCTGTCCCGGCGCGCGGTCTTCGTGCGGATTCCAGTACTTCCGGACGAACTCGTCGGGGGCTGCGTCACCCGGATAAACCGGTACGACGGAAAGAAACTTTTCGCGAAATGTGCCCCAGCCGTTCTCGCCGTTTATTCTTACGACAAGCGCGCAGATCTCCTTGCCCAGCCATCCCGGATAGGAATCGAAATGATGATAGTTGAGTAAATATTTCCCGTCAATTTTTACGCCGTATGCGCCCCGTGTTGCCATTTTCCATCCTTAACGCAATCGCTTAAGCGCTCAAACAAAAACACGATCGATGACGATCATCGCAAATCAAGCCCTCCCAGATAAAAAAACAGTGTCGCCGGCATCATGATCAGATGGTAGAGCCCGTTCCAATTCAAAGGGTGGAAGATATTGACCCTTGCCACCTGAACGGCGGACGCGGCAAACGCGATAATCAGGCCAAAAACGAGATTCATACTGCCGCTTCCCGTGGAAAGCCCGTGTATATTGAGCCCCAGGAAAAGAACCATCACCGGGGCGTAGTTTATGATGACAACGAGGAATTTATCCGTCAGAAAAATCAGGGCCCAAAAAACGCATAACTGGATGACCCCGACGGCCATGACGATGTCGCGTAGCGCGCCGTCGAAAAAACGGAGAGCGCAGACCAGTACTATGGAAAAGGTCATGGCGCCGGCCGCTATCCATGAGATCTTCTGCATCGCCACCCTGCCTTTCGATTCCCGGCCCAAGGGTTCGAAAAACCCGTGATCGATGCCGCCGATAAGCGCGCCCAGTCCCATGAGGGCTATCGCGGCCGCCCACACGCCATAAGGGCTTACGAACTCATCCATCCCGCCGAAAAGAATCCCGGCAAGAAAAAACGACAGGCTGGCCCACAGAAAGTTCGTGATGGCGGTGAGAGCGAGCGGTGTCATGGTTGCCTCCATTGGAGAGAGTACCCCCTTCTCAAAAAAGGGCAAGATTTTATCCATAATAATAAAATCTTCCGGGGCCAGGGGAACGCTCCTATGACTCTTTGACAATCGATAAACTAAAAGATGTCAATATAAATTTGTTCGTTAGTATTTGAATTGAGGGTGCGCCCCTCTTACGGCTCCTCCCCGGCCTCTCCGCATGGGGGGATTTTGGGGGCGGGGATGCGCTTCCTTTCAACATTCATCGCTTAAAGCTTCGTTTTCGCTCTTTTAAGACGGCCCCATCGTATTATTTTTACTCGGTGAAATGAGCCCGCATCGTTTCACCGTTGTCTGGATGTACGATGGCGCTTAAAAGTATAAAAGGAGGCCTTTTTAAGGCGCCCCGGGCTTGACCGGCCATAATGTGCTTTTATTTAATGAGGACCGGATGCAATATGACGGATCGGATTCCTCCCGTACCGGAATTCGGTTCCGGAAGGTAAAGCGGCAAACGAGACGGATGCGCCAAATGGAGTTGGTAATACTATACGAGGACAACCATGTGATAGCGGTCGAAAAGCCGGCCGGGATGATTACCCAGCGGGACGCCACCGGAAGGACCGCGCTTATCGATATTGTGAAGGAATACATCCGGGGAAAATACGGGAAACCCGGCGAGGTCTTTCTCGGCGCGGCGCACCGCCTGGACCGCATCGTATCGGGACCCGTGCTCTTCGCACGGACATCCAAGGCGGCGGGACGGCTTTTCGACGAGTTCAAATACCGGCGAGTGATGAAACTATACGCGGCGCTCGTGCACGATCCATCCGGAACGATGACCGTACCCGGCAACGATCCGGAATGGAAAACGCTAACGCACCATCTTGAACGACGACGCGACACTACGATCATCGCGGCCTCGGCGGGACCCGGATCCAAAGAGGCTTCCCTATCCTACGTCCCGATCGCTGCCGGATCCAATCTCGCCCTCCTCCTGGTCAACCTGCATACGGGGAGGAAACACCAGATCCGCGCCCAGCTCGCCGCCGGCGGGTTCCCCATTACCGGCGATTTCCGTTACGGTTCCCCGGAGCGGGGCGACCCCGACGCGATAGGCCTTCATTCATGCTTTCTTCGTTTCACTCATCCGACGCTAAAAGACTCGATCGAAATTTATTCCGGGCTTCCCGTGCGTATCTCGTCACGCATAAAGCCCCAGCGCCCGCTTATCGAGATCATACAAGGCGTCATACGGGCGTAATTGAGTCCGGGCATTTATCGTTGACAAATGCCGCTTCCAAATGTTATCGTTCCGGCCGTATAAAGCGGGGGACGAGAATGGGATTTTTTAAAAACGCGCATAAATCGTTCATTAAATACGGCGAAATGCTGGTGGACAAAACAGAGGAATATACCCGGCTCGCCAAATTGAGCCTCGAGATCAAACGGCTGGAATACACCATAGAAAAAAACCATACGGAAATCGGCGAATACGTTTCCGGCAGAATCGAGGAAGGGGCCCGCGAGATCAGCCTTGAAGACGAAGCCGTCCAGGCCCGGTACAGGAACATCGTCGACTGCAGGGACACCATCGCGTCACGAAGAAAAGAAATCGAAGAGATCAAGCAGGCCCGTTTTGCGGGCCCATCCACCGGTTCCGGAAAAACCGCGGAATAGCCCGCAATCGGGCCCGCGCCACAACAGCATGCCAGAATCATCCAAGCGGATCATTGAAGCCATACGCGCCTTCAAGGGGCCTTTCACTCACGCGGACATCCTCGCGCAAACGCGGGCCCGCAGCGGCGCCCAGGCGCGTTCGAGGCACGGAAAACCCTCAAATAAGGGCGGGCGAGAGCGGCCGATCGTCGACGAAACGCTACGCGGGCTGACCGCCGCCGGCCTGCTGCTTAAGCGCGGCAGGAGTTACACCCGCACCGACGGCTTTAGCCCGGAGGGCGTTATTACGATCGACCGGCGGGGGGCCGGAACAATTAAAACCGACGATGGGCTGACGCTTGGCGTATTGAAGGAAAACATCGGGAACGCCCATTCCGGGGACCTCGTCAAGGCCGAGCTTGACGATATCAGAAACGAGGTGTGTTATGCGCGCGTTACGGAGGTACGCAGGCGCGGGAAGGAGCGCTACATGGCCCGCGTGGAGACCAAACTCGGCGACCGCATCCTGCTGCGCCTGGTGGACATGCCGGGCGGGGTTACTCTCCGCGCCCGGCGTTCCCCCTCCGAACCGCTGAAGGGCGACCTCTGTATCGTCCGGCTGACCGGGAGGACCGTGTCCGGTATGGCGGAGTGCTCGGTCGAGCGCTCGTTTTCGCCGGACGACGAGGAATACGACGTTCAGCGCATTCTGATCAAACACTCCATACCCGACCGGCACCCGCATTACGAAGAGCTCGACGCCTTCGACAAGAAGTTCCTCTTCCGCGAAAAGAAGGGGCGCAGGGATTATCGCAAGCTCTACACCGTCACCATCGACGGGGACAACGCCAAGGATTTCGACGATGCCATATCGTTCGAGTCAGGGCACAACGGGCACAGGCTGTATATCCATATCGCGGATGTTTCCACGTTCGTAAAGCCGGGCGGAGAACTCGACATGGAGGCGGCGCGCAGAGGCACCAGTTTTTACCTGGGGAACCATGTCGTTCCAATGCTGCCCGAACCGCTCTCCAATGAATTGTGCTCGTTGAAGGAAAGGGTCGACCGGCTCAGCCTTACGGCCGAGCTCGTCTTCGATAAATCCGGAAAACCGATATCGCAATCCTTCCACCGGGGACTTATAAAGGTGGACCGCCGCCTCACCTATTCCTCGGCGCACCGTATGATAGAGGGCGGTAAACGCGGTAAAACCGACAGGCTTCTTCTTTCCATGTACGAATTCGCCATGATTCTCAAGCAGAGGCGTATGCGCCAGGGCCGCCTGGACCTGAACCTGACGGATTCGGAATTCATATACGAGGGAAACACTCTCGTGGATCTTATCGCCGCCCGGCGCTTCAAGAGCCATACGATAATAGAAGAGTTCATGCTAAGCGCCAACGAGGCGGTTTCGAAGGCCCTCCGCGAAAACGGAATTCCCACCCTGTATCGGATTCACGAGACCATCTCGCAGGAGAAGCTAACGGCGCTCAAGAAATTCCTCCAGACCCTCTCCATGCCCCTTCGCTCCGTGGGGAACATCGGCGCGGCTCTTCAGGAGGTGATAGAGAGCGTGAAGGGGCGTGACGACGAAGTGGTGGTGAACTACATCATCCTGAAGTCGCTCATGCAGGCCTATTACGGAACGGAACCGCTTGGGCACTTCGGCCTCGGATTCAAGGACTATACGCACTTCACTTCTCCGATACGGCGCTATCCCGACCTCGTAGTGCACCGATGTCTGAAGACGCTCATAGAGCGCAAAAGCCCGCCCTACTCCGTCGAGGCGCTCCGCCCAGTTGGGGAGAGGAGCTCCGAGATGGAGCGCATCGCCCAGAACGCCGAGCGGGACCTTCACCGTCTGAAGTCATGCCGTTTGATGCGCGAACGCATCGGCGAGGTTTTCGACGCGGTGATAAGCGGTATCTCGCGCTACGGTTTTTTCGTAACGCTGATGGAGCGCCCCATAGAGGGCATGGTCCCCCTGCGAACGCTTACAAACGACTACTACCTGGTAAACGAGGACGAGTTCACCGTCGTCGGGCGCAGGCTCGGCAGGCGCTTCAGACTCGGCGACCGCGTAAGGGTTCGCCTTATCGGCGTGGAAATCGAGACCATGAGGATTGATTTCGAGGTGGCCACAGCCGCATCCTGAAGCCCCTGCCCCATGATGCCTGGCATACAAATAAAGCGCCGCCGGATTTCGGCTCCGAAATTTTTGTTGAAATAATCGATTTCCCCCGGTCTCTTAGCCTTTACGCGGAGGCACCCAGCCCTCCTACATCAATCCAGGGAAGGCCTTGAATACCCATGAAACTGACTGCGCGCAAAACAGGACACGAGTTCGGAGAACGGGACACCATGGCGCTATTTCTCCCCGAGGGCGGCGAGGATGTCAAGGGCGCGGAAATCCCCGACGATATCTCGCATATCGTTGACCGGGCAAACCTAGGTTTTTTCGGGGGGAAAAGCGGAGAATGCGCCTTTATACCGATCGCCGGAAGGCCTGCGCTTATAATCGCGGGCCTCGGAAAACCCGCCGAAATCACTCGCGAAACGCTAAGAAACTCCGCGGCATCGGTGACAGGCACCGCGCGAAAAATGAAAATAAAGGAGCTCGATGTCGTTCTCCCGCGCCTTAAGGGTCTCGAGGAGAAACCGGTCCTATGTGCGCTTGCCGAGGGCATGTATCTGGCCAATTACGCCTTCGACCGCTATAAAACCCGCAAGGACGAAACCGACGCCCCGATCCAGTCTGTCAGTTTCCATTCCGTAGACACAGCCGGCGCGGCAAGGCTGCTAAGGGAGGTCTCCATCATCTGCTCCAACTCCCTCCTCTGCAGGGATCTTATAAACGAAACGAGCGAGCGGGCCAATCCGGTATCGATTGCCGCGGAGGCCAAAAAACTCGCCAGGCTGAAGGGCGTAAGCTGCACGGTCCTCGGGCGCCGTGAACTCGAAAAGCTCGGCATGGGCCTCCTGCTCGCGGTCGGACGCGCAGGGGCCAATCCTCCGCGTATGGCTATTTTAAAATACACCGGCAACCCTCGCGGTAAAAAGTCTCTGGCGCTGGTCGGCAAGGGGATTACCTTCGATTCGGGCGGCCTAAACCTCAAGCCCTCCGGACACATAGAGGACATGCGCAGCGACATGGCGGGCGCGGCCGCTTGCATTTATACGATAAAGGCCGCGGCGGAACTCGGGCTGAAAAAGAACCTGTACGCGGTCATCCCGCTTTGCGAGAACATGCCCGGCGGAAACTCTTACCGCCCCGGCGACGTCTATCGCTCCTACAACGGCATGACTGTGGAGATAGGCAACACCGACGCGGAGGGGCGGCTCGTCCTGGCCGACGCGCTCGCCTATACCGAATTTAGGCTTAAGCCCGATTACATAATCGACATCGCGACGCTTACGGGCGCGTGCCTGATATGTTTCGGGGAGATTATAGCCGGGCTCCTCACCCCCAGCGACGAGCTCGCCGGGGCGCTTCACGCGGCCGGCGAGGAGACCGGCGAGCGCCTATGGCGCCTTCCCCTCTATGGGGATTACGCGGAGGACCTCAAATCGGATATAGCCGACATATCCAACGTCTCGTCCACTCGAAACGCCGGAACGATAATCGGCGCGAGCTTTCTAAACTCTTTCGTAAAATCGACCCCCTGGGCGCATCTGGACATAGCCGGAACCTCCTGGGGATCGAAACAGCGGGGCTACCGCCCTAAGAACGCCACCGGGTACGGCGTGAGGCTTTTTATGGAATTGATTAAAAACTTGGAGATTTAATGCAGATCGCGCCCCTCAGGATACGGCGCGCAAGGAGAGAAAATGAGATTTTCAACGAAGGAACTGGTCGATATTGCCATTGGCATAGAGGAGTCCGGATATTATTTTTACAGCCAGGCACGAAAGAGGTTCGACGATCCAAATTTCCGTGAACTCCTCGCCTTCCTGGCCGAAGAGGAGCTTCGCCACAAGGAGGTTTTCGGCAATATGCTCCGCAATCTGGGCGAAGCCCCCGGTGTCTTCACCGACGAATACTATCAGTACCTTAAGGCCCTTGGCGAAGACAGGGTATTCAGAAATAACGACGATGTGGACGCCGTCGTCGCGAAGGTCAATTCCATATTCGATGTATTGAAAATAGCCATGACCGCGGAGAAGGACTCGATACTCTACTACAGCGAGCTCCAGAAGATTCACGAAAAGGACGTGGACGCCGTGAATGTTCTCAAAAAACTCATCGATGAGGAGCGCAAGCACGTAGTGCTCCTCCTCGAGCTCAAGGAGCGGCTGGAGCTCTCCTCCGGTTAGCGGTCTAGGCCCGGGCCCGATCAGTAGAATTGCCTGGTCGAGGAGCCGGCCTCCTCGCCCTCCAGGCGCGCGAGCTCCTGAAGAAGTTCCTTCTGGCGCGGTGAAAGCTTTTTCGGAACGCGCACGTTGATCTTGACCAACTGGTCGCCGCGGCCGTACGAGCCCAAGTAGGGTATGCCATTGCCCTTAAGGCGGAATATCTGGCCGTTCTCGGCGCCAGCCGGTATCTTCATCTTAACCTTGCCGCCGGTAATCGTCTGGACCTCTATCTCCCCCCCCAGACAGGCAAGCGAGTAGGAAATATCCACGACATTCAGTATGTCGTTACCATGGCGATCGAACACCTGGTGCTTTTTGATGTGGATCACCACGTAGAGGTCGCCTCTAGGCCCGCCCGAAGGCCCCTGCTCGCCCTCGCCGGTAATCTTCAGGCGGGAGCCCGATTCGACACCCGCCGGTATCTTTACCGTGATCTTGCGTTTTTTCGTAACAAGTCCAGAGCCGCCGCAGGTTTTACAGGGTGAGGTTATTATCTTGCCCTCACCACGGCATTTGTAACACGTCTGGGTGATGGAAAAGAATCCCTGGGTCTGACGGATCTGGCCGGTGCCGTTACAGACGGGGCATACGGCGGGTTTGGCCCCCGAGCCAGAGCCGCTGCCGTTGCAGGTTGCGCAGGTCTCGCTGCGCGGAATCTCTATCTGCGCCTCCTTGCCGGTGGCCGCCTCCTCGAGCTCGATGATCAGATCGTACTGTATATCCGCGCCACGGCGCGGCCTTTTGCCCCTGCCCTTGCCGCTGAAACCGGCGCCGAAAAAGCCCTCGAAGATATCGCCGATATCGAAATCTCCGAAGATGTCCGAAAAGTCCGTGTACGCCCCGCGCCCGAAGCCCTCGAAACCGGCCACTCCCTCATGCCCGAACTTGTCATACTGGGCGCGCTTTTTAGGGTCGCGCAGAATTTCATAGGCCTCTGTGGCCTCTTTAAATTTTTCTTCGGCTTCCGCGTTGCCTTTGTTCTTGTCGGGGTGATATTTCAGGGCGAGCTTTCTGTACGCCTGCTTGATCTCGTCCTCTGAGGCGTTTTTCTGAACGCTCAGTATCTCGTAATAATCTCTTTTGGTAGCCACAAAGCCCTCTTAGCCTAAACCGTCCCTTCGTTTGGACTCTTAACCGCGTGAGGCGGACGCAGGTGCGTCCGCCTCCCCGGAAAAAACACGTTATTTCTTGTCGTCATCCACGACTTCGAAGTCCGCGTCAACAACATTATCCTCGCTCTTGGACGCGCCGCTTCCCGCCTCGGCATGTTCCGCCGACGACTGGGCGCCCTGCTGCGCTCCTCCGGCGGTCTGCTGCTGGGCCGAATCGCGATAGATGCGCTCCGCGAACTTATGGGACGCCTGCTCGAGCCGCGACTTCGCCGCGCGTATGGCGCCCGAATCGCTCCCCTCCATCGCCTTTCGCAGATTGGCTATCTCCGTTTCGATCTCCTGCTTTTCCGAGGCCTCTATCTTGCCTTCGTTCTCCTTTATGAGCTTCTCGAGCGAGTAGATGAGCGAGTCGGCCTCGTTTTTCGCCTCTACAGTATCGCGAAATTTTTTGTCCTCGTCGGCGTGAAGCTCGGCGTCCTTCACCATACGCTTGATCTCGTCCTCGTTCAGGCCGCTGGAGGATTCGATACGAATCTTCTGCTCCTTGCCTGTGCCAAGGTCCTTGGCCGACACGTGCACAATCCCGTTTGCGTCGATATCGAAGGTCACCTCGATCTGTGGAACGCCGCGCGGCGCGGGGGGTATGCCCACCAGGTCGAAACGTCCGAGCGTCCTGTTCTGCGAGGCAAGCTCCCTTTCGCCCTGCAGCACGTGAATCGATACCGCAGGCTGGCTGTCGGCTGCCGTCGAGAATATCTGGCTCTTTCGTGTCGGTATCGTCGTATTGCGCTCGATGAGCTTGGTCATTACGCCTCCAAGGGTCTCGATCCCCAGCGAAAGCGGGGTTACGTCGAGCAGAAGAACGTCGTGAACGTCGCCGGCAAGCACGCCGCCCTGGATGGCCGCTCCTACGGCGACAACCTCGTCCGGATTGACCCCCTTGTGCGGGTCCTTGCCGAATATCTGTTTTACCAGGTCCTGCACCGCCGGAATACGCGTGGAACCTCCCACAAGGATCACCTCGTCTATATCGCCCGGATTGAGACCTGCGTCCTCGAGGGCCCTGACGCAGGGCTCCTTGGTCGATTCGATGAGGTCCTCGACGAGCTGTTCGAACTTCGCCCTGGTCAGCGTCATGATGAGGTGCTTGGGCCCGCTCTGGTCGGCGGTGAGGAAGGGGATGTTGATCTCCGTCTGCGCCTTGCTGGAGAGCTCTATTTTCGCCTTCTCGGCCCCTTCCTTGAGCCGCTGGAGGGCCATCTTGTCGCCGGAAACGTCTATGCCAGTCTGCTTTTTGAATTCGGTTATAAGCCAGTTCATGATCCGCTGGTCGAGATCGTCCCCGCCGAGGTGCGTGTTCCCGTTCGTCGATTTAACCTCGAAGACGCCGTCTCCGAGCTCCAGAATCGATATGTCGAAGGTTCCGCCGCCAAGGTCGTATACCGCGATCTTCTCGTTTGCCTTCTTCTTGTCCAGTCCATAGGCAAGCGCCGCGGCCGTCGGCTCGTTTATAATGCGCTCGACATGGAGTCCGGCAATCTTCCCGGCGTCCTTGGTGGCCTGCCGCTGCGCGTCATTGAAATAAGCCGGCACGGTGATGACCGCCTGGGTGACCGGTTCGCCGAGGAAGTCCTCCGCTGTCTGCTTCATCTTCTGCAGAACCCTCGCCGAGATCTCCTGCGGGGTGAATTCGCCGGCCAGGGTCTTAATCTTAAAACCACCCTTGCCGTCATCGACCACATTGTAGGACACCATTTTCATTTCGTCTTGAATCTCCGAGAAATTGCGCCCCATAAGCCGCTTGGTGGAGCGGATCGTGTTTTCGGGGTTGGTGATGATCTGGTTTTTGGCCACCTGGCCCACCAGCCGTTCCCCCTTGTCGGTAAACGCGACGATCGAGGGGGTTGTCCGCTGGCCCTCGGAGTTCTGTATCACCACCGGTTCGCCGCCCATCATCGCCGATACGCAGGAATTTGTAGTTCCCAAATCGATTCCTATTATCTTTCCCATTGTCATGCTCCTTTATAGGTTCAAAGTTATTTCGCCTTAATTATGTTTCAAGTTCCGGCCTTGTATCGCCTCGGTCGTCAACACTGCGCTCCATCCGCGCGGTCACCGTCTCCGGGGACGCTACCCTCACATCCTCCCTGTTCCGACACGCGGGCCGGCCGGCTTACCCTTACCTTCGCCGCCCGGACCACGGTATCCCCCATCCTGAAGCCTTTACGGTAAACCTTCGTGATGGTATCGCGTTCAACGTCCGGGCTCTCGTCTATCTCGACCGCCTCGTTTAATGCCGGATCGAACTCCCGGTCGATCGATTCGATTTCCTCGATTCCATACTTCCTCAACATTTCCTCCACCTGCCGGGAGATCATCAGGACTCCGTCCAGAAACGCGGTCCTGGCCTCCGCCACGGTGCAGTTATCACTGACCGCCCCGGCGGCATCGACGGCGTGCAACAGGTCGTCGTTGATGGCTATAATATCCATCGACATGTCCCGTATCGCGAGGTTCCTGTACTCCTCCTGGGACTTCGCGAGGCGCTTCTTGTAATTTTCGAAATCCGCCTGCCTGCGCTTTAGAACGTCCTTGAGCGCTTCTATCTCCTCGTTCTTCTTCACCAGCTCCTCATCCTTTTTGTTGATCACCTCGGCCACATCGCCCGCGTCGAGGCGGATCATATCGTCATTCTCCGCGCGACCGGGAGGACCCTCGCCCCCCCTGTCCTGCCCGGCGGATTCCATGTCCGATTCCCCGGGCCTCGGGCGTGAGGGGTCCGCGGCGTTCTTCGATTCGTGCTCCTTACCGCCCAACTCCCTCGCTTCTTTCGACTCACGCATCATTCTTTCTCCTCCACGCAACGCTCTTCAGTCCGATCGGCTCCGAGCCCGATTTCATTTCGACATCTTGGTCAGAAATTCGGAAAATACCTTTCCAGTATAGTCGACCAGCGGAACGACCTTCTTGTAATCCATTCTGGTGGGGCCGATTATGCCGACGACCCCCACGCGCTTGTTGCCTATTTTGTACGAGGATGTGACTATGCTGCATCCGGAGACCTCCGCCTCCGTTATCTCCTCGCCGATCAGCGTCTGTACGCCGTCGCGCTCCATGGTTTTCTCTATGATTCCGCGAAGCACCTTCTTCTCCTCGAGAAGCCTTAAAAGTCCCTTCAGCCTGTCGGCCTCTATCATCTCCGGTATATGGAGAAGGTTCTGAACTCCATCAATATAGAGATCGGGGTCCTCGCTCTCGGAAAGCGCAAGCTCCGCTATGTCCAGGGCCATGGCCCTGTCGATCTCGGCGTCCTTGCCCTCGCGCAGATTATCGAACATATCCTTCTTGATCTCGAAGAGCGAATACCCTCCAAGCTCGCCGGTAAGGAACTTGCTGAACCTGTACAGCTCGTCCTGTGTTATGTTTGTCGATACGGTCACCTTCTTGTTTATCACGATTCCGTTCCGCGTCACGAGGATCGCGAGGATCTCGTTATTGTCCAGAAGTACGAGCTCTATGTGCTTGAGGACTGTAAAATCGGGCCGCGGCGTGAGCACCACGCCGGCGTACTGTGACGCGAGCGAGATCGTCCTCGTTAGCGAGCTGAAGATCTTGTCGAGCTGCATCTCCCGCTTTATCATCTCCTCCCGGACGCTTACCTTCTCGTTCATCACGAACTCATAGGAGTCCAGAAGGGAATCCACGTAATAACGGTAACCCTTGTCCGTAGGCACCCGGCCGGCGGACGTGTGCGGCTGCATGAGGTAGCCCATCATCTCGAGATCGTACATTACGTTCCGCATGGTCGCCGGGGACAGGTTGAACGAGTACTTGTGCACAAACGAACGCGAACCGACCGGTTTCCCGGTGGTAATATACTCGTAGACGATGGCCCCCAGGATGGCCGCCTCCCTCTCGTTGAGAGGCCGATCTATTTTCTCATCGGTATTCATGTCGTTACCGTTATTAGCACTCTATACGATTGAGTGCTAATAATTTACAATAATTATTTTCCTGCGTCAAGTCAAAAAAAGTAAAATCATTAAAAGGGGGGGATCGGCTACTTTTTTCCGCTCTTTTTCTCTTTTTCCTTTTCCTTCTCGTCGGCCTCGAGCCTGGCGCGCATCGCGTCGATGGCGGTTTTAAGCCTGGTAGCCTCGTCTGATTCCCCGAAAAGTACATGGATGCGTCGCAGGACGGTAAGGAATTCGATGGACTTGAGCATGTCGCCGGGGACCTTTGTGGATTGCTCGTATTTGGTCCTGAACTGCTGGGCCGCGTCGCGGAGGCTCTGTTTGCAAAGGGACATCAACTGCTGGCGCTCACGATAGAACTCCATGCGAGGGTCGCGGTATTTCTGTACATCCGAGAAATTTATACTGTTCTTCACGATGGCGGCCACGCGCGCCTGGAGGTCGACAAAGGACCATTTCCATTTCGAGGTCTCGCCTATCCTGTCGATGAGTGTCGAAAGCGCGTAATTAATCCGTTGAATCAGCTTCAGGGTCTGCTGCGGGTTTATCCGGTCGATATCCGCAAGGTACTCCTCGTTTTCCTTTAAAGAGCGGTCGACCTGGTCGCCGAGAATGCCTTCCATCTTCTGTAGAACGGAGAAGAATTCCTTGCGCGCGTTCTTCAAGGCGGCCTCGTTCTTTATTTTCAGTATCTCGAACGAGGCGTCATTCATGCTGATGTTCAGCATGATGATTTTCAGAAGCTCCACCACGGCCTCAACCGTAATGTAGCCTTTGATTCGGGGCATTTCCTTCTTTTTCTTTTCGAGTTCGCCGAGCCGTTTATACGACGCGTCTATCTGTGTTTTGAAGTCTTTGATATAATCGTTATAAACGGACTTTTCAGCCTTGGTTATGGCCATTCCGCCACCCTACGCATACGTATCTATAATGGCCCCCCTGTTCCCCTCGCGGGCCTCCGTCCGCTCCTCCCGCCTTTCTTCGGCGGGAGCGGAAGCGACGGGCGTTTCGCTGCGCGTCGAAAAACCCTGCGGCACAACGTCCGGGCCGCTTATAGCCTGAACTTCCATGGCGCCCTCCCGCACCCTTCAGTCAGCTATATATTACTACATTTCGACAATAAACGCAAGTAAGTTATCCTTTTTTCATCTCAGGCGAGGGTACCTCCATCCACCACGAGCACCTGCCCGGTAATGAACTCCGCCTTGTCGGAACAGAGAAACAGCACCGGATGGATTACGTCCTCTACCTCGGCTATCCTCCCCATTGGGATTCCCTTTTCTATTTCCACCCGGATGGCGTCGTTCGACCAGAATGGTTTGCTGAAATCGGTCTTTACCATGGCGGGGGCGACGGCGTTCACCTGAATGTTGAACTGGGCAAGCTCGAAAGCGAGCACTTTGGTAAGCATCTCTATCCCCGCCTTCGCGATCCCGTATATCCCCATGCCGGGAGCCGCCTTTCGTCCCGCGATCGACGAAATGCTCACGATTCGGCCGCGCTTTCGTTCGCGCATGATCATTGCCGCCTTTCTCGAGCACAGAAACGTTCCTGTCAGGTTGGACTCTATTATCTTGTTCCAAGTGGCCGGCTCGGTGTCCACTACGGAGCCGGTGAGAAGGTTCATTCCGACGTTGTTTATAAGTATGTCCACGTGCCCGAAGGTTTTTACCGCGGCGTCGAAGAGGGCGTTGACATCCTCCTCCTTCGCTATATGCGCCGGGACCGCGAGCACCCTGTCTCCGCCATCGATGGCCGCGACGGCCGCCTCTAGCCCCTCCTTTTTCCGTCCGCAGACGACCACCTTCGCCTTCTGCGCGACAAGCGCCTTTGCAAGCTCCAGGCCTATCCCCCGGCTTCCGCCCGTAATGACAGCGACCTTTTCCTCAAGTCCGTACCATACATTGCTCATGCGATATCTCCGTTATTATTCTGATGATGGGCCCGTGTCTCTCGGCTTTTCGGCGCCATCGATAAACATCTTTTTAATCATATCGCCGCCCTTTTCCCGTATCACCCCGGCGCCATTGGAGAGGCGCTGGATGATCTCCGCGCCGCTTTGCGGCATCTTCCTGCCCGTATACGACAGGTACCCCGTGTACAGCAGGGCGAGCAGCAGAACAATGGCGATGAGCTTAACGACGCCCTTCGCCAACTGGTAAATGACATACAGCGCGATTCCGGCCGCCGCTAAAGCCATCACCGTGTCAATGAACTGCGAGCTCATCGTTCCACCTTCATTAAAAGACGCCGGCCGCTTCTACAGCCGGACCCTCCGCGCGTCCCCGGTGAGGGTTCCGATATTCATCATAAAGCGCGACATGCCCACAGGAATGCCGAGGATCTTCGTTTCTATGAATTCTGCGATTATATTGCCCTGGCCGCCCGTTTCGTAATAGGCGTAGCGCGTCACTGCGCCGCCCCTGCTGCGTATTTCGCCGCTCTGCGCCGGCTCGATCCCTATCGCACGCAGCGCCCTTAGCTTTTTATCCAGATTGGACACGAAAAAGCCCACATGATGCAGTCCTTCGCCTCTTGCTTCGAGATGTTCGGCGTAAATGCCGCCCGACCCCGCCCTGCTCTCTATGATCTCCAGTTGAACGCGGCCTATATAACCAAGATGGATGTCGATGTCGAGAACAAGCTCCTTGCCGCGCGAAACGACCCGCATCTCGCCGGAGCTCTCGGCCCTGTACCAGCACCGCACACCGAGAGCCTGGGTGTAGCGCAGCATGGCCTTTTCCGCGTCGCGTACCACTATGCCGATCTGGTCCACCCTGCCGCCAATCGAAGCCGGCCACAATTTTGGCTTTCCGCCCATTGCTTCCACCATTCTCCCAGCAAAGGATTGCGCCCGATAAATCCTGAGATACGCCCCGCCGCAGGGCCGCATTTGTCATCGATATTGCCGTCTTTCTCGGCGATGTCAATCCATTTACGCCATTTCGTCATCCGAGAGCATTAAAACGAGACAGAGGCTGATTAAAAACAAGCAACCCCACAGAAGCATGGCTCGCTTGCGGGAAGATGATAAGCAGGCGAAAGGGAAACAGTCGAAAGTCGAAAGTTGAAAGTTCAAAGTTCAAAGGTCAAAGGTCAAAGGTCAAAGGTCAAAGTTTGAATAGGTCATCGTCCACAAGGGGCTACAGCCCCTAACTCTGTAATAAGGGGATTCTTCGTGGAATCAGGCTAATATCTTCAGAGAACAAGGGGTTGTAACCCCTAACTTTTGCACGACGAGCATATATGGCCTATCCGTAAATAATCCAACCGGCCATAGGCATCAGCAAAACCCCCTCTAGGGGTGGCGCAGCGCGCCGGGGGCGTTAGTCTCCGCACCCCTGGAGTAAGTATTAGGAAAAACCTACAGACTATCCAAGCAGACGCTTAGTAGGGCGTAGCCCGTAACGAAGCGCGGCGCTTCCATGATGTCTTTCGCCCCACGAAAGTAACGAAGGCCGTTATATCTTTCATCGACTGAAGAGAGGGACTTCCCAAAAGTAACTTTTGGGACGATCCCTTCCGTTCGGGTGTATAGCAAGATATAACTTTGCGCATCAGGGCCGAGAATACATCTTCTCTATCTCCCCGGAGTACACATCGAGGACCACCCTTTTCTTCACTTTCTGCGTCGGGGTCAGCATGCCGTTCTGCTCGGTAAAGCGTTCGCAAAGCACCGTATGCTGTTTGATCTGCTCGAAACCCTCGAGCTCCCTGTTGGCCTTTGCGATCTCCTCGGCGATGAGGCCGCGTATGTTCCCCTTCTCGATGAAGTCGGGCCCCACCTTGACCACAATGGGCGCTCCGGCCGAGCTGTCTATCACCACGGCGTTTTTATCGTATCCAATGCCCTCCCGGTCGAACTTGTCCTTGAAATATGTAAGGTTCGGGACGAAGAGCATGGAGATCACCGCACGCTCGTCGCCGATGGTGAACACCTGGTCAATGTAGGGGCTGGTGGCGAACAGACTTTCGATCTTCGCCGGCGCCACGTTCTTGCCGCTGGAAAGGCAGATGATCGCCTTGATGCGGTCTACTATCTTATAGTAACCGAATCGGTCAACCTCCACCTTGTCGCCCGTCTTGAACCATCCGTCCTCCGTAAACGAGGAACGGGTCTCCTCGGGCTTGTTCCAGTACTCCCTGAAGATGCCCGCGCCGCGCAGCTCGAGCTCTCCAATTTCGGACACGCGCAGTCTGCTGCCGTTTGATTCCAGACCGACGGAACCGGGCCTGCAGGCCCGAAGAGGCATGTTGGCGCAGGCGTTGAAACTCTCGGTGGAACCGTATCCCTCGCTCACCCTGATCCCGATTATATAGAAAAATCTTAGGAGCTCGGGCGATATTGAGGCGCTGGCGGAGAAGGAGTGCTTAAAGTTACTCCCAAACAGCGCGCGCACCTTGGCGAAAAGTTTGTCGGCTATCCTGAATTTGATTTTCAATCCAAGCGGCAGGTCCCGCGTTACGTCATAGTCGTGGCCCATGTTATAGGTGTCGGTTTCGGGATCATAACGCCGCATAAAGACCTGTTCCCCGACGCCCAGCGCCCAGTCGAAGAGTTTTCGCTTAAGCCCGCTCTCGCCCATAGTCTGCTGGAGCTGGATGTATATCTTTTCGTAAAGACGCGGTACGCAGTTTATCCAGTGCGGGTTGTATTTCTGTAAATCGGCCACCAGGGTTCCGGGCGAATCGGCGTAGCAGATGGTGCATCCGTTGAAGATGGCGGCAAGCTGGCACGAGCCCCTGTCGAATATGTGGGCAAGGGGCAGAAAACACAGGGTGGTGTATTCAGTTTTGAAGTCCATACCGCAATACTTGAAAAATTCATTTACCCCGTTCATCCTCGAAGAGGCGTTATGATGCGTAAGCACCACGCCCTTGCCCTGTCCCGTGGTGCCGGAGGTATAGAGAATGGTGTATATGTCGTCGAGAACGACCCCGTCGCGCCTAACGATAAAGGCTTCGTAATTCGCCTTCGTTTTTTTCCATTCCTCACCCATCCTCTCAAGCTCGCCCATCCCGATGACCCTTGAATCCTGGCCCTTGTATTCACGGTCCATCACGATGATCTTTTCAAGCTTCGGCATCCGGTCAATGCCGGAGAGGACCATTTTCAGTACGTCGGCGCCCCTTAAAAAGATGAATTTACTCGCGGAGTCGTTGACGATATACGAGACCTCTTTTAAAGAAAGCGTTGGATATATCGCTACGCTAACACCGTTGGCGCAGGCTAGCGCCATGTCTGCATGCGTCCAGTAAGGGCCGCTGGCCGACATTATCGCCACCATCTCCTGCTTTTTCAGGCCAAGGCTCATGAGGCCGCAGGCGTAGTTCTCGACCCTCTCGTAGGCCTCGCCCCAGGTCATGGTGCCGTTGCCGTCCCCCTTGTAAAGGGCCGGGTTGAAACGCTGAAGGTCCTTGGCGGCGTAGGTTTTGGAATTCTCTACGTATCTCTGCGTAACGGTGGGAAGTTTCGTCCGCTCCCATTCCCACTGGTCCTTCCAGGGCAGGTTGAAATAATCAATGTTTGGCATATCTTTCTCTCCTGACACTCATTCTATCGCAACCGGCATCACCCACAGGGGGGCGTATCATGCCTGTCATATAAATATGGGCTCAAATTAATTGAAAACCATTTTAAATATGCTTTCAGTATTTTTTTTATATCCATAATGTAACATTTTTCAGAGGAAAGGCCGTCGAAAGTTCAAAGGTAAAAGTTGAAAGTATGTGAGCTGGTGCTTTATGGTTACGATTTCAAACTTATTCTACCATGAGACTCCCCCTCTCCTTTTTTCCCGAGCTTAATGGGAGAGGGGGCCGGGGGTGAGGGCGTTAAGCAGTTCAAAGTTCAAAGCTCGGCCATAGGCATCAGCAAAACCCCCTCCGGGGGTGGCGCAGCGCGCCGGGGGCGAAGGAGGTAAGCAGTTGGAAGTTGAGGAGAGGCAGTCGAAAGGAAAGGCCGTCGAAAGTTCAAAGGTAAAAGTTGAAAGTATGTGAGCTGGTGCTTTATGGTTACGATTTCAAACTTATTCTACCATGAGACTCCCCCTCTCCTGTTTTCCCGAGCTTAATGGGAGAGGGGGCCGGGGGTGAGGGCGTTAAGCAGTTCAAAATTCAAAGCTCGGCCATAGGCATCAGCAAAACCCCCTCCGGGGGTGGCGCAGCGCGCCGGGGGCATTAGGCTCGTAGAATACCTGGAGTGAGAATCTCTCATAATTGAGCCAAAAACCTCAAGCTCATCGCGTGAACTCCCCCTCTCCTTTTTTCCCGAGCTTAATGGGAGAGGGGGCCGGGGGTGAGGGCGTTAAAAGAAAAACATGGCCGGCCTTGACAAATCATTCACGATGATGTAAGGATTAGAAGCTGGCGCTATCGGCAACAACGCCAGCGAGGCAAACAGCGTGACGATAAAACGTAAGCCCATACTTCTTATAGAAAACGATAGCTCAAACAGGCTCGAGACCAAAAGGGCCCTCGAGGGTTTTGGTTATTCCGTTCTCGCTGCGGCAAACGGCGAGGAGGCCATGGAAATCATCCGTAGCAAGACGAACGCTGGCCTGGTCCTTTTGGATACGGATTCGGACAACAGCGTCGACTTTATCCAAATAGCCCATGAAATAACCCGAAAAACCCAATCCCCTATAGTATTCCTCGCCTCTCGTTTTGAAGAGAACAACTACGAAAAAACCAGGGAAATACCCGGTTACGGATATGTCATCAAAGGCAGCGGGTGGCCCGCTTTGCGCTCAACCATAGAGACGGCTTTCGATTTATATAGATCTCACAGGATGCTGGGAGAAAGCGAGGAGCGCTATCGCGCATTGTTTGAGAATAGCCAGTCCATCATGCTGCTCGTAGATCCGAAAACCGGCGATATAATCGACGCGAACAAATCCGCCTCCCGCTGGTATGGATGGAGCCTCGACGAACTCAGAAACAAAAAGATATTCGATATAAACGCCCTATCCCCGGAGGAAACCCGGCGCGAGATGGAAATGGCGGAAAAAGAAAAGCGAAACGTCTTTTTTTTCCGCCACAGGCGCGCCTCCGGCGACATCCGGGAGGTCGAGGTTTATTCCGGCCCTATTCCCTTCAAGGGGAAACAATTGCTGTACTCAATAATCCATGACATATCCGTTCAAAAGAAGATGGAGGAGGAGTTGAAACGCAATGCGGCAAGGATGCAAAGCCAGGTGGAAATTCTACAATATCGGAGCGAATCGGTCCAGGACTTCCTCGACTACGCCCTCAAACAGGCCCTGGCCCTGACCTCCAGTTTATACGGATATATCTATTTCTATGACGAAGAGAAGAGACTGTTCACGCTGAACACCTGGTCTAAGGAGGTCATGGAAAGCTGCACCGTACAGAACCCCAGTACGATCTATCCGCTCCATGGAACCGGAATATGGGGAGAGGCGGTGCGCCAGAGGAAGACGATCATGGTGAACGATTTCCAGAATCCCCATCCCCTTAAAAAGGGGTATCCGGAGGGCCATGTAGAACTTACCCGTTTCCTGACGATTCCCATAATTGTAAATGATAAAATCGTCGCCGTAGTGGGGGTGGGCAACAAGGAGACGGATTATGATGAAAGCGACGTGCAGCATCTTACCATATTGATGGATTCCGCCTGGAAGGTGGTGAACCAGATGGAATCCTCGATCGAGATAAGCCGCCTCCTGGAGGAGAAGGAGCTGCTTCTAAGGGAGGTGCATCACCGCGTTAAAAACAACATGAACACCATGATGGGCCTGCTTTCCCTTCAGGCCAACAGCACCGATTCGGCCTCGGCCGCGGACACCCTGCGGGACGCCCGATCGCGGATAAACAGCATGATGATAGTCTACGACAGGCTGTTTCGATCGGCGGACTATAGAAGCATATCGCTTCGCGGGTATCTGGAACCTCTGATGGACGATATTATAACCTCCAGCACCCTCTCGGCGGTCATAACGTCCGAAAAACAAATAGACGATTTTACCTTGAATACGGACAAGTTGATACCGATAGGAATTATCATTAACGAACTCCTCACAAATGCCATGAAATACGCCTATACAGGGAGGCCGAATGGGAGCATTACCCTTTCGGCTTCGAGAAATAAAAATACGGTCGAGATCGTCGTACACGATGACGGCCCCGGACTCCCCGAGGCGGTCCTTTACGGCGGGACCGCCGGTTTCGGGCTGGAGCTCGTGCGCATGATGTTGGAACAGCTAAACGGCACCATTCGTATCGAAAACGACCATGGCGCCCGTTTCAGCATCAGCATTCCCGACATTGTATAGGACGGTTTTTCCGATTGCCTCCTTCCTTATTTCAACTCCGGTAAACCCAGAACCCCGGCGGCCGTTGCGGTCCCTTCCCCACAGGTATCGGCGCACTTCTTCATGACATATTCATGGACTATTTTAAGACAGGCCTCCACGGCCCCCGGCTCGATGTTCTCGACGGTGTCATCCCGCGTGTGATACACCATGCGCTCCTTTTCGACGTCGGTGGGAAGGGCGATCAGCGTGGTCGCCTCCACCCCTATCTTCGCGAATTCCGCCGCGTCGGTGCCGCCTACGCCGGGATATACCCGGAAGAGCTTCGCCTCGTACCCGGCCCTCCCGGCGAGGGCGACGCATTCCTCCGCCATGGAGCGGGACAGCTTCACGAACCCGTTGATATCCGACACGAGAAATTTTATCCTGTCCGCGCGGTATATGCTGTCAAGGTTTAAGACCCTGGTCGGAATCGAGAGCAGTTCCGCGCGGTGTCGCTTCGCGAATGCCCGCGACCCCCTGAGCCCCGCCTCTTCCGCGTCGAAACTGGCGAACACGAGCCGCGTGTGCCGCGGCACGCCCCCTCCGGCCTTCTTCAATTCTCCAAAATATCGCGCCAGCTCGACCACCATTGCCGACGCTATAAGATTGTCGCCGGCCCCGGGAGTACCGTTTTTGCCCATAAAAAAATACATCGGCACTATGAACACGAAACAGACGAAAGCGCCCCAGGTGAAATAAGTGGCGAATTGCGGTGTTGTTCCTTCCATGAATCGAAACCCCGCGATTATCCAGGCGAAAACCGGCGCAACCGTAAGAGCGGATATCATTCCCGCAACGCAGATCCGGTAGCCGCGCGGCATACGCGCCATGAGGGTAAACTCGTACGCGCTATCATGATGCCCGCTTACGACTATCTGCGAGCGCGCCTCTTCCACCGGTTCTATGACGCCATACACGTTTCGTCCTTCGCGTTCGGGATACAGCGGATCGAACACCTGCCAGTAACAGATGAACTGGGTGAAGGCCATGATCTGTGCCAGCGTATACCCTGCCGCCGCCGCGAGCACGTAATCGAACAGCAGCAGGAAGGTCGCCGCGATAAACAGGGTGGACGATGTGTACATAAAGCCCAGGAATGAGCCGGGATGCATGCTGAATGTTTCCAGGTGCGCCCTGTCGCAGCAGCGTTCCAGGTTCTCATGCAGTTTTTCCGCGGCCCTTCGGCCGCCCTCTCCACCCGCCAGTCGCGGACCGCACTCTTCGATAAGCTTTCCGGTTAACACGAGTGATTTCCGTGCGAGGTCCGTTTCGTCGAATTTCTTTTTCATGCGGACGATTTTTAACTCCTCCGTATTCAGGATTCCATGGCGTTACGGGCGTACGGTATAGAGGCCGTATGAAACCACCGGTATTGCCGGAAAAGGCATGCCTCCGATAATCCACGCCCCGTATACACAGACAGACACGGGTCCGGCGTACAGGTTGCAAAAATATGAGTGAACGCTCGTTATATTTTATCCGCGATCAGCCTATCCGTATACTACCTTCAGGAGGGCGCCGAATCACGGCTCTTGCTGAGGCCTGCCATCCGGAACGCCCGGGACGGTCGCGGAGCAAGCCGCACTGATAGTAGATGCACGGTGTCTTTATCGTTTGACAAGGAGAAATCATGGTGGTACGGTTCATCATTCCGATCTTCGCATGCCCGATACACGATGTGGCCGGTATGGAGGAAACACCATGTCATCCTTCATCAGAAAATATTGTGCGGTCGTACCGATGGTGCTCGCGGTCGCGTTCATGTCATTCTCCACGAATGTCCGCGCTCAGGCCGAAACGGCCACCCCTTGTGGCAGGGCCGGCAATCCCAGGTTGCCCGAATTGTTAAAGAAAGGATCCATCGGCGCGCTCACCTGGTGGGGAGGCGTGCATATGGGCGGCGATATCTGCGACTGGAGCAGCTCACACCTCGGGGCGACCGGCAAGCCTCCCGTCAAGCCAATTCCCACCGCGAACATGGACGAAGACGAGGCCGAATACGCATCCTGGAGGGCCCTTGAAAACTGGTCGTGCATGTACACCGCCCTCAGCGCCATGGACGGCGATACCTCGACCGCATGGTGCGAAGGAAAAAAGGACGAAGGTGTCGGCGAAGTACTCGTCGTGAAGGTGGACACGACAAAACCCGTACGGATATGGAGCGGGCTTGGCGCGAGCGACCATCTATATAAGGCCAACAACCGCGCCCGAAAAATCAGGATATGGGCCTTACAGGCCAGACAGGCCCGCAAGGAGATCGGCCAGTACGAAACTGGTCTCGTTTTCGAAGACATTACCGTGGTTGGCTCTCATGAAGTCACCCTGAAGGATCTGAACGGCTGGCAACCGCTCCCCCTGCCGCCTCGCAGGGGACTGGCCTTCCGGAGCGTTATCGAAAACGGGAAACCGGCCGTTGATCACAAAGACAGCACCTTTCTCGCCGTCGAGATACTTTCCGTGTACAGGGGAACGAAGTACAACGATACCTGTATTTCGGAAATAGGTATAGAACAAGGGAAATGATGATATTCCGTGAGACCGTGGGGACCGCGTTTCCGGCGACGGTATCGCAACCGGGTATTCCCCGAATCGCGAAGGAAAGGTCGACATGATTGAAAACAGTGCCGTACTCCTGGATCATCGATCCGCACGCTTCCAGCGGATAAAGAACGCGCTTCTCGGTGAGCCCATGCATCTGTGCCCCGAGAGGGCATACCTGGTCACCGAATACTTCAAGAGGCACGATTCACCGGCGGATCCGATGATCGTCCGCAAGGCAAAGGCCTTCCGGCACCTGATGAGCTCGAAGTCCGCGATCATCTTCCCCGATGAGCTGATAGCCGGCAATATGGGCACCCGCAGGAAATCCGCCATAATCCAGCCGGAGCTCTCGGGCGTCATTTCGATGATCGCGGACCTCGCCCGCATCGAGAAAAGAGGCACGAACCCCATGCGGATATCCCGGCGCGATCGCCTGAAGCTTTTCACGCGCGTGGTGCCGTACTGGTCTTTCCGCAATCTTGTCTTCCGCGCGTTCTACCCGCGCATCGGACGTTTCCTGCGCTATGCGGCCGAGCAGCTCAACGCGACGTATTACCTTATAAACGAGGCCGGAGGCATCGGGCATTTCCTTCCAAACTACGAAAGAATCCTGAAGATCGGAATCCGCGGATATATCGAAGAGCTTGAGAAAGGCGGGGCGGACTTCCACCGCGCGGCGATTATCGCATGCGACGGAATCGTCGCTTTCGCGGGGAAACTCGCGGCTGAGGCGGCGCGGCTCGCGCAAACCGAAAGCGACGCGGAGCGCCGGGCCGAGCTGAAGGAGATAGAGCGCATCTGCGCGAAGGTTCCGTTTGAGCCCGCAGGAACGTTCCACGAGGCGGTCCAGTCCCTCTGGCTATCCCACATGGGCGTATGCCTTGAGAGCATCAATTCGGCCGTTTCATTCGGGCGGATCGACCAGTATCTCTATCCCTATTTCCGCGACGACCTCGAAGCGGGAAGCATCACGCCGGAGCGTGCGCGCGAGCTTCTTCTCTGCTTCTCCGCCAAGGCGACGGAACATGTCTTTCTTCTCTCCGAGCGCACCAGCGAATACCACGGCGGATATCTCGTGGCACAGGCGGCCATCGTTGGAGGCATCGACGAGGACGGAAATGACGCGGTCAATGATCTCACCTATATCTTCCTGGATGTTATGGAAGAATCCGGGCTGCGCGACCCGAACTACCAGGCGCGCATTCACCCCGGAGCACCCGAGCGCTATGTGCTGAGAGCCGTGGATGTGGCGAGGAGGGGGAACGGCGTTCCCGCCCTCTTCAACGATGAGGCGTCGATATCGGCACTGCTGCGTCACGGCTATCCGCAGGAAGAAGCGCGCAACTACGGCGTGGTCGGCTGCGTGGAGCTGGCCCTGCCGGGAAAGAGCTTCTTCTCGACCGATGCCGCGCTCTTCAATCTGCCCGTATGCCTCGAACTCGCGCTCAACCGGGGGAGGCGCCTCCGCGGAGGCGCCCGCGTGGGAGCATATACGCCGTCCCCTGCGGGCTTCGGCGGTATCGAAGATCTTCTCGAGGCGTTCCGCGCGCAGGTATCCCACATGGTTGACCGGTTCATCTCCGATATTCAGGTCATCGAACGCGGCAACCGCGATTATCACCCCACCCCGTTTTCTTCCATGCTGGTGGACGGATGCATCGAATCCGGGAAAGACACGACCGCCGGTGGCGCGCTGTACAACTCCAGCGGGATACAGGGCGTGGGCGTAGCGGACACTGCGGACTCCCTGGCGGCCCTCGATCATATCGTTTACCGGAGGCAACGCTATACGCTGACGCAGGTAATTGACGCGATGCGGACGGATTTCACCTCCGATCCGGTCATGCGGGCCGAATTGCTCAACGCGCCCAAATACGGAAACGATGTCGAACTTCCCGACGGCTACGCGGCCATGGTCGTGCGGATTTTTCATTCCGCTCTCGCCCGGCACCTGAACACGCGTGGGGGGCCGTATGTTCCCGGCTTTTACTCCTCGACTTCCCATGTCGGCTTCGGTCGGTACACCGGGGCCCTCCCGAGCGGCAGGCGTTCGGGCGAGCCCTTCGCCGCCAGCCTCGACCCGTCCCAGGGGCGAGACCGCCTGGGCCCCACGGCGCTCCTCAACTCCGTCGCCAGGATAGAGTCCGAGCTGGCGCCCAACGGATACGCCCTCAACCTGCGGTTCGACCCGCACACGGTCGCGGGAGAACGCGGGCTTTCCGTTTTGACGGCGCTCGCAAAAGGCTTCTTCGCTTCGGGGGGGATGGAGATGCAGTTCAACGTGGTCGATCCCGCCACGCTCGAGGAGGCCCGGCGGAATCCGGGAACACACCCGGGGCTTGTGGTGCGCGTCGCGGGCTACTCGGCGTACTTCGACGATCTGCCCGACTCGGTAAAGGGCGAAATCATCGCGAGGACCAGGCTTGGTTTATAAACAGCGTACCGGGACACCATTCCGTGACCGGCTTCGCGTTCGATCTTTTCGCACATGAGATCTCCGCCCCCGCCCCGGAGAAATGTATTATTACACTTTACTATTTTTGAATTGACTTTTCCCGACGCATGCGTCATGATCCCCCGCAATTATGACTCCAGGAGCTTTTCCTCACAGGGATCTCCCTGCGCGCGCCGACCCGCCAGCCTCCGCCGGCACGAGAGCCATATCCTGAACACGGAGGATTCTGCATGCAGAAAACGTATACGGTTTACGCGTACCGATGGATGGTTCTCTTCGTATTCGCGCTCCTCAACGGCGTCATACAACTCGACTGGATAACCTTTGCGCCTGTTACGGTGGACGCAATGGCGCTGTACGGCGTCTCCGCCTTCTGGATCGTGTTGCTTTCCATGTCGTTCATGCTCGTGTACCTCGTCATGAGCGTGCCGGCGTCGTACATCATCGGGCGCTATGGAATCCGTATCGGCGTTGGAATCGGCGCCGCGCTCACCGGTGTATTCGGCTATGTCCGCGGGGTGGGAGGCGAGAGTTACACCGCCGTGTGCCTGGCGCAGTTTGCGCTGGCGGCGGCCCAACCGTTCATCATGAACGCCATCACCAAGGTGGCGGCCGAATGGTTTCCCATCAACGAACGTGCAACGGCTTCGGGGGTTACCGCGCTCTTTCAGTTCATTGGAATCATAATAGCAATGGCGGCCACGCGGCCCATCGCCGAGATGTTTCTGCCGGCGGGAAGCACCGCCCTGACCCTGCCGGCGATGAAATCGATGCTTACGGTTTACGGATATGTCTCTATCGTTTCAGCCGTGCTGTTCATCCTAATCGTCAGAGACAAGCCCCCTTCACCGCCGGACGCGGAATCGGCCGAGGAGCGCTACGGCATGTTCGACGGGCTGCGCCACCTTTTCCGGCAGCGCGACATGATATTTCTGCTGCTGATTTTCTTCATCGGCCTCGGGATGTTCAACGCCATCACCACTTTCGTAGACCTCATTCTCGCGGGCAAGGGCTACAAGGCCGGTGGTCACGAAGCTGGGGACATCGGCGCCCTCATGATGATTGCGGGAGTTCTGGGAGCCATTGTCGTGCCGATTTTCTCCGACAGGCTCATGAAACGAAAACTCTTTCTGGTGATCTGCATGCTGGGCCTCATCCCGGGGCTTGCGGGGCTTACCTTTGCGTCCTCCTACGCATTGCTGCTCATCGCCAGCGGTGTTTTCGGCTTTTTCTTCATGGGCGCGGCCCCGATCGGCTACCAGTACGCCGCCGAGGTGAGCCATCCGGCCCCGGAATCGACATCGCAGGGGATGATCGTTCTTTCGGGACAGGTTTCCGGCACCATTTTTATCACGCTGATGGCCATACTGGGGCATGTAACCATCGAAGCCATGGCCGACGCTAACAGGGCGGAAAGCACCATCACGCTTACGCCATTCATGATCGGGTTCATCGCGCTGGCCGTAGTGAATGTCGTGCTGAGCTGCCTGATGAAGGAATCGGCGCTTGCGAAGGAGGAGATTTCGTAAAGTGCGCTTTGCCGGCATGGTTCGGCCGCGAGAAAAATCCTTCGCCCCACGATCGATGACGTCGCAGGGCGGGAGTGGTCGAACCGGCCGCCGGTTTTAGCCTCGCGGTCTATCGGCGGGACCGACTCACATAAGCCCGCGGTACGCCCCGCCGTCGATAAGGATGGTCTCTCCCGTGATGTATGCCGCCCTCTCCGAGGCCAGAAAGGCGACAAGCGAGCCGAACTCCTCCGGAGATCCTATACGTCCGGCCGGTATCCCCGCGGTGATGGAGCGCCTCGCCTCCTCGTATGCCATTTTGGATTTTTCCATCATTCCAGCTATAAGACCCTCGACGCGGTCCGTCAGGATATAGCCAGGCGCGACCGTGTTGCAGGTGATGTTGTGCGAGGCGAGCTCGCCGGCGAGCGTCTTCATGTAAGCGACCACGCCGACGCGCGATACGTTGGAGAGCGCGAGGTTCGGAGCCGGCTGTTTTACGGTTATCGACGTGGAGGCGATGATGCGGCCCCATCCGCCGCGCTTCATGGCGGGCAGAAAGGCGTGCACAAGGCCGATGGTGCTTAGAAGATTGAGCTCCAGGGCCTTACGGAAGTCCTCGGGAGCGAAATCCTGAACTATGCCCGGCGGAGGCCCGCCCGCGTTGGCGAAAAGTATATGGACCTCGCCTAAGCGCCGAAGCGCCTCCCCGGCGAAGGCCTCCACCGCCGATGGATCGGTCACGTCGCACGGAGCGGCAAATACATCCACCCCGTAATTATCTCCGATAATCTCCGCGGTCTTCCGTATCGCGTCGGCGTCCCTGGAGCACAGGGCGAGCCTCGCCCCTTCGGCCGCAAGCGCCTCGGCCACGGCGCGGCCGAGCCCCCTGCTCGACGCCGTAACTACGGCAACCCTGTTCCGCAAGCCTAGATCCATTCCGCACCTCCTTACAGCGCTCTCGGCGTGAAAATCCGCCGAGGGTCCCGGTCCCCTAAAATATCTCGAGGGGACCGGCCTCAGTCAAGCGAAACTGGCGAAGCCTGATAAGCCGGACGCGATGAAGCCTGTCCGCTGAAATCTCGGCGAGCGCCATTACCGCGCGGTCTATGCGAAGCGCCTTCGCCTCCTCCGTCGAAAGTAAAAGGCGAAGCCCCTCATCATCGAATTCCGCCTTTAGTACGGCATCGTCAAAGGCGAGCTCCACCGTCCCCTTTTTCGCCTCCCTCGTAAAAGAGACGCGCGATTCGACATTCCGCCTCATCGCAGAGAGGATTTCTCCGTCTTCCGTGACGGCCGCATACTCCATCGCGCCGGTTAGCGCCATGAGCGACTCCCTCGAGTCGAGACGGCGCGCGGATTCCACTCTTATTCCCTCCGGAAGCCGGCCGTTCATGAGGCCCGGCAAAGCCATTACGTCCGTTTCCATGTACAGGTCCACATCGAGAAACTCGCATAGGCTTTCGACACCGAGCGGCAGGGGGAAGCCCGAGGACACCCTTTCGCGCTTGTTAAATCCCTGGGAAAACGAAACCGGTACGCCCGCCATTCGAAGCGATCGTTTTACGATCTCGATAAAATCGATATGAGGCACATAACGGGCCAAGCCGGTCTTGGAAAGGCGAAGCCGCGCATGGCCGGCCACGGTATACTTCCGCTCGAAAGCCTCAAGCGACCCATCGTGCGCCGTTAGGGCCGGCATGGGCCTTGTGGCCCTTTTCGCAAGAGAGGACGGGCTTACGCGGCCGCTCTTATGAATGTCCAGCAGTCCCTCGAAACCTGTCTCCACGGCATCCCAGGGGAAGACCGTATCGTCCGGTTTTCGTTCGAGGAGAGAGCTCCAATCCGGAAGCCGTGCGTTTAGGTTCCTCTCCCATAAGGCGTAGTCGAAATGTTCGCTCCACGAATCGAGCCTCGCCCCGTCCATATAGGCACCCAGTATAACGCTCGAGAGGCGCTCGTCGCCGCGCGAGAGCACCCCCTCCAGCACCGAGGATTCCACGTTGTGGTTCTTTATGCTTGCCTGGCGCGGCGCTTCCCGTTTGAGGCGCTTTACTACATCCAGAAAGTACGCCGCGTCCATCTGGCGCTCCCACTGGAAAGGCGTGAGCGGTTTTGGCACGAAAGGGGACACCGTTACGTTTATCTCCCTTTTCCCCCTCGCAAGCGAGGCGATTCTTTTTAAAAGCGCGGCAGTCTCCACGGCTTCATCGGTCGTTTCGCATCCGGGAAGGCCGATCATGAAATATAGTTTTATGGTGCGCCATCCCTTTTCGAAAACATGCGCCATGATGGAAAGCAGGTCCTCCGTGGATATCCTCTTGTTGGCAAGCATACGCATCTGTTCCGACGCGGATTCCACGGCGAAGGTAAGGGAGGCCTTCCTGAGGGAGGAGACGCCTTCTATTATCGGGAGCGTTCCGGTATCCACGCGAAGCGAGGGCAGCGAAACCGAAACCCCGCGCTCGTTTAAGCCGGGAAGAATTTTGTTTAGAAGGTCTACCAGCCCGCGATAATCGCTTATGGACAGCGAAGCGAGGGTAAGCTCGTCGTAGCCCGAGTTATCGAGCATGGTCATAATCCCGTCGGAGAGGGCCCCGGGGGCATATTCCCTGCAGGGAAGATCGTAATAGCCCGCGTGGCAGAAGCGGCACATATTGGAGCAGCCGCGCGTAACCTCGACGATGGCCCTGTCCTGCGCGACGCGTATGTTCGGGACGATGGGGCGAAGAGGAAAATGCGGCGAGGAGGCGCGATACGAACGCTTTTTTACTCTTTTACCCTCCACGGCCGCAAGCCGTCCATTTGACCGCACGTAACGGTGGAGCGATGGAATGTATACGCCTTCAATCTCCTCTAACATGGCGAGCGACCCGGTTCTCGGTACGCCCTGCCGTTTCGCCCGCAGCAGACACTCCGCTAATTCGACGATCCCTTCTTCGCCGTCGCCCAAATAGAAGGCGTCGACAAACTCCCCCATAGGCGCAGGATTGCATGCGGCCTCTCCGCCCGCGATGACGATTGGGCAGGCCTCGCCGCGGTCCGCCGCCGCGAGCGGGATGCCTCCGAGGTCCAGCACCTGGAGCAGGTTTGTGTAAAGAAGCTCGTGCGAAAGGTTGAAGGCCAACATGTCGAGCTCGCAAAGCGGAGTGCGGGTTTCGATTGTAAATAGCCGGAGGCCCATGGCCCGAAGCCGCGCCTCCATGTCCATGTCGACCGCGAAAACGCGCTCGCACGCCGCCCATTCGATAGAGTTTACTATATCGTATAATATTCTGATGCCATGATTCGACATCCCGACCTCGTACAGGTCGGGATAACAGACCGCCATGCGAAGCTGTGCCCCGGCCTTCCGCACCTGGTTGTACTCTCCGCCCGTGTAGCGCGCCGGCTTCTGGACGGAGGAGAGCAGCTCTACCAAAAGTTCATCCCTTAACGGCGGCATTCGCTGCCTCCTTCAATCCTTCGCTTAGCGCCATAAAATCGGCAATCGACATATCCTCCCCCCGTATCCTCGAGTCGAAGCCCATCCCCGCAAGAACATCGGCCACCGTTTTCCGGTCAAGCGCAATATGCGGGGACTCGGAAAGGGCCTTTATAAGGGTTTTTCTGCGACCCCAGAAGGCCGATTTTATTAGAAGGTGAAATAGCGCGAGCTTCTCTCCATCAAGCTCTACGTCGCGCCGCAGATCGAGCGCTATGAACACAGAAACCACGTCCGGCCGCGGATAGAAACACTCGGGCGGTATGGAAAAGAGCGTACGCGCCCTGTAATAGATGCCGAGCGAAACGGAGAGGGCGCCGTACTCGGGGCTTCCGGGGGCGGCCGTAATGCGCCTGGCCATCTCCCTCTGGAGCATTACGTATACCGAGGGTATGCGATAGTCCGAGGCTATCCGGAAAAGCGCTTCCGACGAGCAATAATACGGAAGGTTCGAAACAGCCTTCGTAAAACCCAGCTCTGGCGCCATTTTAAGGAAATCGCCGTGTATCAATTTAAGCCGGGCGTTGCCCGCAAAGCGCTGTGAGAGAAAGCGCGCGAAGCCGGCGTCTATCTCCACGGCCGTTACCGAACCCGCCCTATCGAGAAGTCCACCGGTCAGCGCGCCGAGGCCCGGCCCGACCTCGAGCACGCTGTCCTCGGCGGTCACACCGGCCGAGTCTATTATCTTTTGCGTGATGCCGGAATCGCACAGGAGGTTCTGGCCGAGCCTTTTGTTCGGCGAAAGCCCAAGCGACCTGGCGGTCCGTATGATCTCGTTTCTGTTCATCCGACCCATTATAATCCGGCGATAATATCCCCGGAAATGCCCTCGGCCCGCCACCCGCCAAAACATCGCGGCCGACCGGCATTGACCAATTTATCCTATACCTCTCTTAGAAATCAAGGGAAGTCCTAAAACTAATAATTTTAACTTTTCTTTATAACCTAACTACCTGCAGATTAAGTAGTTAGTCTTTTCTGTCCATCTTCGGCCGACGATAAAGCCTAATTTTTATGACTGCCCTTAAAAGTTGAAAGTTTGGCCATCGGCATCGGGCAACCCCCTCCGGGGGTGGCGCAGCGCGCCGGGGGATAACAGTCGAAAGTTGAAAGTTCAAAGTTGAAAGTTTGGCCATCGGCATCGGGCAACCCCCTCCGGGGGTGGCGCAGAGCGCCGGGGGATAACAGTCGAAAGTTGAAAGTTTGACCATCGGCATCGGGCAACCCCCTTCGGGGGTGGCGCAGAGCGCCGGGGGATAACAGTCGAAAGTTGAAAGTTTGGCCATCGGCATCAGCAAAACCCCCTCCGGGGGTGGCGCAGAGCGCCGGGGACGTTAGCCTCCGCAGCCCTGGAGCAAGTAAAAGGAAAAGCCTAAAAGAGAAGCCAAGCGGCCCTTTATGCTCAAATTTCCGGCCCGACTTTCCGTCAGTATAATCGGGACCGCATGCAAGGTTACATCGATGTAAAATTAGCGTTTAATAACTGGATTTCACCCCGTACTTGTTTGACAAATTAACGCCGAAGGTCTCAGTTGCTCATCAAAAGACAGGGCTTTCCCGGAGGAACAATGAAGCGCACCGAAGTAATCATCGCCGCCGACAGAAACTACCTGGTAGAACGGGAAAAGAACGTCCCCATATCACGGTATTTCGGGGAGGATACATTCAACGCCACCACCATGCGCGAGAGACTGCCCGAGGCCGTGTTTAACCGGCTGCAGGACACCACCATAAGAGGCAGGAAACCCGATCTGGAAACGGCCAATGCCGTGGCCCACGCCATGAAGGAATGGGCGATTGAAAAGGGGGCGACCCATTACTGCCACTGGTTCCAGCCGATGACCGGATCGACCGCGGAAAAACACGACGCCTTTATCGAGTTCACCAGTGATGGGACGCCGATCGAGCATTTTTCCGGCAAGCAGCTCATCCAGGGGGAGCCCGACGCGTCGAACTTTCCGAGCGGCGGGATTCGCTCCACCTTCGAGGCGCGCGGATACACGGCATGGGACATATCGAGCCCGGCCTTTATATTGAAGCGGGGCATAGGCAGCGCCCTTTGCATTCCTTCTATATTTATTTCCTACTCCGGCGAGGCGCTCGACAAGAAGACCCCGCTTCTGCGCTCCATAGAGGCGATCAATACGAGCGCCGTCAACATGCTTCGGGTCCTCGGCAACAGGAAGGTCCGCAGGGTATACACAACTCTGGGGCCGGAACAGGAGTATTTTCTTATCGACCAGGACTATTATTATAAAAGGCAGGATCTGCTTCTCGCGGGAAGGGCCGTCCTCGGCGCGACTCCCCCCAAGGGCCAGGAGCTGGGGGACCACTATTTCGGGAGCATAAGGGAAAGGATATTCTCGTTCATGCACGATGTGGAGGAGGAGCTCTACAAGCTCGGCATCCCCGCCAAGACCCGGCACAACGAGGCGGCCCCGGGCCAGTACGAAATCGCCCCCCTCTTCGAGGAGGCCAATCTTGCGGTGGACCACAACCAGATCTTGATGGAGACGCTTCGTTCGGTCGCGACCAAGCACAGGCTCGCCGCCCTTCTGCACGAAAAGCCCTTTGCGGGCATCAACGGCTCGGGCAAGCATCTCAACTGGTCGCTCGCCGACGATCTGGGCAACAACCTGCTCAATCCGGGCAGAACCCCGCAGGACAACATCCAGTTCCTCGTATTCCTCGTTGCGACCATCCGCGCGGTTTACCATCACGCGGATATTCTCAGGGCAACGATCGCGTCGTCCGGTAACGACCACCGGCTCGGCTCGAACGAGGCGCCGCCGGTGATCATCTCGGTATTCTTAGGCGAGCAGCTTACCGGCATCCTGGAGGACATCGAAAAGGGAATCGTGAGCAACGGGACCAACGGCGCGATTATCGATATGGGAATATCGAAGCTGCCGGTCCTCTCCAAGGACAACACCGACCGAAACCGGACCTCCCCTTTCGCCTTTACCGGAAACAAGTTCGAGTTTCGCGCCGTGGGGGCCTCCCAGTCCATATCGTTCCCGGCCACCGTGCTAAACACCATCGTCGCCGAGAGCCTGGACATCCTCGCCGGGAAGATCGCCGCAAAGGGGGAAAACTTAAGGCAGGCGACCCTCGATGTGCTGAAGGACGAGATAGGTACCATAAAAAGGGTCCTCTTTATGGGCGACAACTACTCGAAGGAATGGGAGGCGGAGGCGGGGCGCAGGGGCCTTCCCAACAAGAAGACCTCTTACGAATCGCTTCCGGACCTCGCCACCCCAAAGGCGGTCGCCCTCTTCGAGAAGTACAGGGTGCTCTCCTCGGCGGAGCTAATGTCGCGCTATCAGGTGCGGCTGGAGCGTTATGTGAAGGAGATAGACATAGAGGCCGGCACACTCTGCGACATGGTCGACAGCCAGGTCCTTCCCGCGGCGATCCGCTTTCAGGGGGAGTTGGCCTCCTCGATCCTAAGCGCGGCTCAGGCCCTCGGCGATGACTCCCTTCTCGCGCCGCAGAGAGAGCTTCTGGCGTCCCTGACCGGCCTTATAGGCGAAACCATGAGGCTCGTGGCCGAGCTTAAAGGGAACGTCGAGCGCGCGGAATCCCTTCATTCCGAGGAGGAAAAGGCCGCCGCGTTCGGCACCACAGTCCGGGAAACGATAGCCAAAATTCGTTCCAGGGTCGACGCGATCGAGCTTGTAATCGACGACGAGATCTGGCCGCTGCCGCGCTTCTGGGAAATGTTGTTCATTAAATAGTTACCGGGACGGCGCCGGCAGGAAGGGGCCCGCTTCGAGCCACTTCCTGTGCCGGTTCGTCAGAACCTCAGATACTCCCTGCCCATTCGGTCTATGAGCTGGATGTGCGAATGCTTGCCCTTCTCCCGGGCCTCCTCGAGTATGCGGTATCCCTCGCTTCTGCACCGGTCGCAGGAGCCCAGGGGCACCTCCACGCCAAGGCACAGCGGGTTTACCGACGATATCGTTTCGATCTTTAGAACGCCGGCACAGTCGTCACATACCATAACGGACTCCACCTGGTTCTCGCGTATGCCGTCCGTATCGTAGTAGATGGATTTTTTACGCACCATGTAATTGCCGGGCATTCCCCGCATCACGAAATCGCCGGCGCGGTAATACCGCTCCAGTATCTCTTTGGACAATTTCTTTATATACTGGGTTACCTCGGGCTCCTGCCGGACCGACTCGCGTTCGAAATCCGGCTCGCGGACGTATGAATAATCCACGCCCGCCATGGCGAGGGCAATTCCGAGGTTTACGTAGGGAAGCGCCCCCTGAATGGAATAGCCTCCCTCGAGCACCGCTATATCGGGCTTCAGGATCTCGTTCAATCGCGCATAACCCTGCGCCGAAAAGCGCATGTTGGTTATGGGGTCCGAATAGTGGTTGTCCTGCCCGGCGGAGTTGATGATTAGGTCCGGCTTGAAATCGTCGAGTATGGGCAGGACCACCTTTTCGAGCACGTACAAAAAGCCCTCGTCCGATGTTTCCGGCGGGAGGGGAATGTTTACGGTCTTGCCGATTGCGTTTGGCCCGCCCTGTTCGTCGATAAAGCCGCTGCCGGGATACAGGGTGCGCCCGTCCTGGTGCATGGAGATGAAGAGCGTGTCCGGGTCGTGCCAGTAGAGGTCCTGGGTCCCGTCCCCATGATGGCAGTCCGTATCGACTATCGCGATCCTCTTTCTTCCATAATGCTCACGGATGTGCTCGATCATTACGGCTTCTATGTTGATGTTGCAGAATCCCCGGGAGCCGTGCACCACCTTCATGGCATGATGGCCCGGCGGGCGCACCAGGGCGAATGCCCGATCCTCCCGTTTCTCCATAACGAGCCTCGCCGCCTTTATGGCCCCTCCGGCCGAGACCAGGTGCGACTCGGTCAGTATGCTTCGAACGTCCGGAAAGCAGAAATGTGTCCGCTCCACATCCTCTATAGTGGCCAGGTCGGGCTTGTATTCTTTAATACCGGGGATGTCGAACACGCCCTCCTCTATCAATTGGTCCTGTGTGTAGAGCAGCCGCTCCTGTCTTTCGGGATGCGTGGGGCTTATCGCCCAGTCGAATGCCGGAAAAAAGATGAGCCCAAGCCTGTTTTTAGCCTTCAGCATGTTCCCCGCACCCCCTTTTCGTATTTCTCGAGGATACCCGGCTTCACCTGGCAGCGGACGCGAATGTTTCTGCCCGCGGTATGGTATCCCCGCACCATATTGAATGAGGCCGCGTGGACCACCTCGGCCTGTACGCGCTCCCCTGGTGCGGTCTTGCCCAGGTGTCCGATAAGGTAGCGCCGCGCGTCTTCACCCGCCTCCTCGAGCGTGTACGAGGCCGGCACCTCGCGCGATACGCCCAGCTCCGGGATCATCAGCATGCCCATCTCCGTATCGGCCAGCAGTTCGATGCTCATGGTCGTTCGGGCGAGCGCCGCGCCGATGGCGTTGGCTACCGCGTAATCGCGCGGAACGGTCACCTCGAGCGAAAAGGCCCTCGCAAGCTCCTTCCTGAACGCCTCCGCCGGTCCTCCGACGACATATATGCGCTCGGGCGCGATCCTTCGGCCCTCGAGCATTTCGTGAATGGTATAAACGGGGCGCTCGTTGATCTCCGCTATCATTTCGTCCACCGAGGATTTTATGAAAGCGGTGGCGCGCTCCACGGCCCTGCGGGCCAGCTCCTCTCCGTTCATGCCGTTTTTCTTGGCCAGGTCCTCCATCGCCCTCGCGGAGGCCTCCGTATTCCCGTGCGCGTCGGCCCCAAGCCGGTTGAAGGCGTCCACCAGTGTTGCAAGCACACCCCCGTCCGCCACGGCCGGGCCGAGGCGTTCCGGCCCAACCCTCACCTCGCCGCCCTCTACCCTGAGAAGAGAGTCGCCCCCTATGCCGATGGAGCGGGTTCTTAGGGCGCGGACCAGTGTGTTCCTTCCGTTAAGCGCGATACCATCCGGCTCAATGAGGGGACCGCCGCTTGCGAACACGGCGATGTCGGTGGTGGTTCCTCCGATATCGAGGACGACCGAATCGACGCCGATGTCGCAGAGCGCAAGTATCCCCATTACGCTTGCGGAAGGCCCCGAGAGTATGGTTTCGACCGGAAGCAGGCGCGATACGGCAAGCGGCATGGTGCCGCCGTCGGCCTTGAGCACGTTTACCGAGGCGCGTACACCGTACTCCCCGAGCGCCTTTTCCACCGCGTCGGCAAAGCGATTGTAGATCCGCCACACGGAAGAGTTATAATAGGCGGTCGCGATACGCCGGGGGAAGTTGAGGTTTCCCGAAATGGCATGGCCCTGGGTGATGAAATCCGCCGAGCCGGCAAGCGCTTCCCGCATCGAGTTCTCGTGGGCGGGATTCCTTGTGGAGAATTTGGACACGGCCGCATAGGCCTTTATGCCCGCCTTGCGGCAAGCGGCTATCGCCTTCTCCAGGCGCTTTTCATCCAGGGGGAGTATCTCCGCTCCGCGATGATCGAGCGCGCCTTCGATGCGATGATACTGATCGCCGATCGTAAAACTGGCCGGCTCTATTCCCGGGCCGGCGCTTACAAGCATTCCCACCTTTTCGATTGTATTTTCCACGATAGCGTTCGTGGAGAGCGTAGTACTGAGGTTGATGCGCTCGATCCCGGCGGCGTCGACCTCACGCAGCATGGCGGCGATACCGCCGTTGACCGATTCGAAGAGGTTTTCGTGATTGGTTACCACCTTGGCGGCGGCCCTCACTCCCCTTGCGTCTACAACCACGACGTCCGTGTGAGTCCCCCCCACGTCAATGCCGAGCAGCATGCGGTACCTCGCCGGTAAAGTGTTCCCTGAACATAATTTCCGTACGGCGCCCTGTCAAGAAGGATACAGGCCTCCCTGGGCCATTTTCATTGTTTACAAATCACGGGTTTTGGTCTAATATGAACCATAAAGGATTTCTCCATGCATCGCGCTATCGCATCATTGACGACACTCGCCCTTGCGGCGATTTTTCTGATGGCCTCAGCCCGCCATGCTCCGGCTGAAAAATCTGGACCTCCGCGCGCGGTCCGTGGGGTGATGGACCTTCGCCACTACGATTTCGATCGCATGAATCCCATATTGCTCGACGGCGAATGGGAGTTCTACTGGGAAAGGCTTCTCGAACCGAACGCTTTTGGCAAAGGAGGGGCGTGCCCTGCGGCCGAATATTTTGAAGTCCCCGGTGTCTGGAACGGCCGCACGTCCCCCGCCGGCGGCCGCATAGGAGGCGACGGCTTCGCCACGTTTAGGCTTCGGATACTCACCGGCGGCCCGGGCGGGATCCGCACGCTTAAGATTCCCGTAATGGCCACAAGCTACAGCCTTTTCGTCGACGGCCGGCACATCGCCTCAAACGGCGCCGTTACGCAATCGGCCCGGACTACACGGCCCCGGTACAATCCTACCACCGTCTCCTTCGAGCCTGCCGGCGAAACAATAGAGCTCGTTCTGCACATCGCCAATTACAGCTCCGACAAGGGAGGGCCCTGGAATTCTATCCTGCTTGGCTCCGAACAGCGGATCATGAAAAAACGAGACCAGCGCCTTCTGTACGAATACACCCTTCTCGGCGGACTGATCGTGATGGGCCTTTACCACCTCGGCCTTTTCCTCCTCAGGAGGAACGAGCGCTCGCCGCTCTATTTCGGCGCATTCTGCCTGCTCATCGCGCTCAGGATCACGCTGACGGGTGAATTCATACTCGTGCGGTATTTCCCCGACATCGACTGGGAGTTCGAGATGAAACTCGAGTTTCTGACCATCTATATAGGTCTTCCGGTGTTCGCACTCTTCATCCAATCGCTTTTTCCGAAGGAAATGCCCAAACAGGCGCGCGTCCTTTATTGCGCGGTCGGAGCGGTTTTTTCGATTCCGACCCTCGTCCTGCCCCTGCGGGTGTACAGCCATCTCCTGACACCCTTTCACCTGGTCAGCATAGCCGCGTTCGTTCATCTCATTTACACCCTCCTGCGCGCTGTCATCCGAAGGCGTAATGACGCACGCCTCCTGTTGGTCGGACTTGTAGTCCTTATGGCCTGCGCCATAAACGATATCCTCGACGCCGATCTCCTGGTGCGTACGGGATATCTTCTGCCGAGCGGCCTTTTCATCTTCGTTCTGCTGCAATCCTTCATTCTTTCGAGGCGTTCCTCCGCGGCCTTTGCCGATACAATTAAACTTGCCGACCTTCGCAGGGAGCTCGAGATCGCGCGACGCATACAGAAATCCATCCTGCCCGCCTCGCTTCCGACGCTCGAGGGGATGCGCATGCACGTCTTTACCCTTCCTCCAGAGGGCATAAGCGGCGATTACTACGATTGGCACATTATCGACGGCCGGCGAATCGGCGTACTGGCCGCCGACATAGTCGGACACGGCGTCCCCGCGGCCATGATTGCGTCCACGCTCGAGGTCCTCTTCTCGCTCGTCAGGAACATGGCCGATTCGCCGGCCCCGCTGCTGCAGGCCATGAACGACATGCTAATGGGCAGGAACATCAGCCAGTTCATTACCGCCTCGTACACGTACATCGATCTCGACGCGCGGGAAATCGTGTACGCGAACGCGGGCCATCCGCCTTTTTTCATCCTGCCCCGCGGCGCAGGCGAACCGATCGTGGCCGATGCCAAAGGCCGTGCAATGGGCTGGATGAAGGACATCCGCTGCGCCCAGCGCACCCTTCCGCTCCGGCCGGGGGACAGGCTGGTTGTTTACACAGACGGAATAATTGAATGCCGAAGCGCGCGGGGCGAGCTTTTCGGCGAGAAGCGTTTAGTCTCCTGTCTCCGCGGGTGGAGGGACCTGCCCGGCGAAGAACTCGCCAAACGGCTCGGCATGCGGCTTACGGCCTGGAGGAGGCCCGCCGGCGATTTCGAGGACGATATTACCCTTATTATTATAGACCTGGAATGAGAATGCCGGGGGGCGAAAGCCCCCCGACCCGCGTAAAATCAATCTCCGGCGTACTGCCCCGCAGCGCGGAGTTTCGTCTTTTCTTCCTCTTCGAGTGTGTTAAACGCGACCTTGCCCACAAGGGTCTTTGGCAGATCGTCACGGAATTCCACCTCGCGCGGGCAGCTCCATTTAAGCAGGTGCTCCGCGCAATGCTTGATGAGCTCGCCCGCCATTTCGGGGGTGGCCTTCGATTTGTCTTTAAGCACAACGAAGGCCTTCACGCGCGAAACCTGCGCCTTGTCCGGCACGCCAATGACGCAGGCCATGTCGACGGCCGGGTGCTGGCGCAGAACGTCCTCCACCTGGCCGGGATATACGTTCACCCCGGAGGACTTGATCATGCGCTTGATGCGCTGCTTGAAGTACATGAAGCCGTCGGCGTCCATGCTCGCCATGTCCCCGGTATGCAGCCAGATCTTCCCGTCGGAGTGCTTCTTTAAAACCCTGGCCGTTTCCTCCGGCTGGTCGAGATACCCGAGCATTACGGCCGGGCCGTAAAGGCAAATCTCGCCCTCCTCGCCCGGAGCGCACTCCTCGTCGGAGCCCATTTTCACTATCTTGGCTATCATATCCGAAAAGGGAACCCCGATGCTCCCCTCGCGATACTCGTTAAAAGGCATGGCCCCAATGGCGGTAACCGCTTCAGTCAGGCCGTATCCCTCGAGCAGCTTGACGTTGCCTCCCTGTCTGCGGACTATCCCCTCGAACTCCTCTTTTACCTCGCGCGGAAGGGTGTCCGCCCCGCTAAAGCAGCCCTTAAGGCAGGAGAGATCGGTCCTTTTGAACTTCTCGTTTTTCGACAGGGCCATAAAGAGCGTCGGTACGCCGATTACGAATGTAGGGCGTTTGGATTTGATAAGATTCGCCACGTCCTCCGGCGTGAAGGTCGGAACGAGAATGCTCTTCCCGCCCCCCATAAACGCGGCGTTTACGCATACGCCCAGGCCGAATCCATGGAAGATGGGGAGAATGGCCAGCACCGAGCTCGTCCTGTCCATGCCGCCCCAGTGCGCGACCATCATCCCCTCGCTTATGAAGTTGTAATTGGAAAGCATTATTCCCTTGGGCACTCCGGTGGTGCCTCCGCTGTAGAGTATGACCGCCATATCGTCCGGCGCCATATCGGCCTTCGCGGCCTCGGGATAGGACCCGTGCATCAGCTCGTTCCACCAGACCACCCGCTCGTCCCGGGGCACCTTGGGAATTTTTCGGCCCTTGGTCAGGTTGAAGCCGATCCTCTTGACCAGCCCCAGGTAATCGGGAATACGCGCCAGGATGAGCTTTTTGCAATCCGTCTTGTGCATCACCTGGTTGAAATTTCCATAGAACGCGTCGATGGTAAGCGCCATTACGCTCTTGCTGATGTTGAGATAAAACTCGATTTCCTTCGGCGGCGAGAGTGGATGGATCATGCTCGCGACCGCCCCCAGTTTGTTCACCGCGTAGAAGCATATTATGCCCTGGGGGCTTGTGGGCATCGAGATGGTCACGCGGTCGCCCTTCTTCAATCCCAGCGCGGCAAGCGCGTCAGCGCACCTGTTAATCTCCTCGGCAAACCGCTTGTAGGTCGAAGTATAGCCGAGAAAATCGTAAGCTATCGCGTCCGGGTATTTGGCCGCGGTATTCATTACCGCCTGATACATTGTGATCCTTGGGTAATCGATCGATTCGGGTACATCGCCGTAGAACTTGAGCCATGGTTTTTTCTCGTACATGGTGACCATTCCTCCGTATTAAGTTATGGCGCGGCCCGACGGTCGCGTCTATCGGGCTTTCATCCCTTTTTCTGCTTGATTATCTCCATGAAGGCGTCTATGCGGGTCTCTATCTGGCTTTCGCTCCAGGAGCGCTCGTCGACCATGTCCGCCTCTATCATCAGGCTCGGAAGCCCCATCTCCTTCTGTAGTGTTTTCATGATGTCGTACTGGCCGAGCGAGTACGGCTTACAGCTCCGGTTGGAGTGCATCACGAACCCGTCCACCTCGTATTTTTTAATCATCTTCTTGATGATCTTGAGCATCTCGTCGACGCCGATGTTCAGGTAAATGCGCGTATATCCTTCGACCATGGACCCCAAAAAGTCGTTTTCGTCGAGGTAGTCCAGCGAGCCGCACCAGGCCGTGGTGTAGGTGTCGGCGACCAGGCAGGCGTCGTACGAGGCGAACTTCTCCGACAGCCATCTGGTTTTGTACCATACGGGCAGATTGTCCCACAGCAGGCGGTAGCGCTCGTTGGGGATAGAGCCGATCTTCTGCGCCGCGCGCTCCTTCATCTCTTCGAGGAGCATTACGTAGTAGTCAACCGCCGTCTGGGTCCCCCGGAGCGTGACGATGAGGGCCAGATGGAAGAACGCGTCGAAGGCCGAGAGCGGCGCGGGCTTGTTCATGGATGTGTCGAGCACCTCCTGCCACAGGCGCTGCCCCTGCAGGGAGAGCCGTCCGACCTCCTTCATCCTGTCCATGTCGAACTTTTTACCGCAGACCTCTTCGAGGAATTTGATATATTCGTCGATCTGCCTGCGTACGTATTCGCGCGCCTCGCTCGAGAACTCGGTGTGGCAGAAGGGCGTATCGAATATAAAAAGCGGCACCTTGTAGTAGCGCGCCTGTATCTCATACCATTTGAGCACCGTGCCGCAGATGTTGTTGCCGCACACCAGGAAGTCCGGCGCCGGGAGGCCGCCGATCGGGCCGCCGTTTACGAGTGAGGCGGCTATGTCCGAGCGCGCATACGAGCACAGGTCGCGGCAATATCCCATGTCCTCGGCCTTCTCGCACAGGTCCACGCCCATCTTCGCCGCCCCGATCATAGCGCCATGGTTCTCCGGGTATACCGGAATGGCGTCCATCACGATAATCGGTTCCACCGGCCCGCCGCTGGTTATCCAGCCGACTTTTTTCCCGTTCTGGGAGGCGGTCTTTGCGTCTATATAGTACGCGGTCATTATCTCCTTCATCTTTTTGACGGACTTGACCTTCATCTTTTCCTTTTCCGGGTCCTTTTTAAGCTGTTCTTCCGACATGTTCTTTCTCCTCGATTGGTGTCTAACGGAAACGTCCGGCCGCCGCGTCGGGGCCCGGCGCCGCCCGTCAGCGAAGCATCTCGATAAACGCCTCGAAGCGCGTTGAAAGCTGCCCTTCCGATGGAAGGTCCTGCTCGATCTCCATCAACATGCTCGGGACCCCAATGCCGTCCAGCATCTCCTTCATGTACGGATAGTCGAAGGCATGGGGATCGCAGAACTTGAGCAGAAGGAAAATGACGCCCGAGGCGCTGTGCTCCTTCGCTATGCGGACAAGATTGTCGCCGCGGGCGGTGATGGACGAATGCTTGGCCGGGCAGACGACGCGATCGGTATACCGGTCGGCAAGGGCCTCGTAAGGATCGCCCTCCTCCGACACCAGCCCCTCGAAGTAGCGCGACCCCGTGCACAGATCGTCCCAGACCACCGCGCCGCCCGATTTCTCGATGAGGTCGTATATAACGGGATGATCGCAGAGCCCCCCGCTTACCACGATGCGCCGGCGAGCGTCGGGGCCCTTTGCCTTCTCCGAGCCGAGCGCCTGGGCGAAGGCGGAAAGTTTCTCCGCGGCCTCGGAGCGGTCCATGATCATTGCGCCCTTAACCAGGGTGTATACGTCGGCCCCGGAGATGATCCCCGGGTTTTCACTTCGCAGGCGGTAGATCTTTTCGAGCGCCCGCTTGATGGTGTTGAAGGTTTTAATGGATTTTAAGAGGGCTTCGTCGGAGATGGAGAGGCCCATCTTCTCCTCGAGCTCCCGGCGAAACTTACGCAGAACGTCCGCCATGTACTTCCTCGCGCTCGCAGTGTCGAGCTTCACCGGGAGCACCACATCGGCGTGAAAGCTGAAATCAATATTGAGCCGCCAGATGTCCGAAAGCCGCTGTATGGAGTCGCACGTGTGAGGGAATACGGCCCCGTCCAGAAACTCCAGCCTGCCGGCCAGCGCCTCCTCGAGCACCCCGCGCACCAGTGAACAGCTATAGGCCTGGAGATGGGCGTCGGCATGGGCTATCGCAAAGCGGGTCCCGAAAAGCCTCATGGGATGGATCCCAGCCGCATGGATGATCTCCTCCGGCGTATAGGTGCAGAAATAGCCGAGGATCTTGCCGCCGGAGCCCTGCTTGAGGCGCCGCGCGTACCCGCCGCTGTCGTCTATTACATCTTGAAATTGCCGGATCGTGTTCATGCCCTGCCACCTGTAGTATGGAATAACGAGGCCGCCTAAGGCGCCGCATCGAGTCCGCGGAACCCGGAACGGCGGATAATCATACTTGACATTGTACGACAATATCGTACGATGTTCCATTATTATAGCAGAGCATATAATATGTCAATCAGATAAGCGCCGTTAAAATAAATATTTCACGTCGGCGGAGAAAGGAGCGAACATGGCGAAGCAGAAACGCCTTATCCAATCCATAAAACGGGCGTCCGACATACTTGGCATTTTTATCCAGGAGAAACGGACCATGGGGATTACGGATTTTGCGGCGAGGCTGAACCTCCCTAAAACCACCATCTCCAGCATCGTGCAGACCCTCGAGGCGCTTAAGTTCCTCGAAAAGGACCACATCACCTCCAAATACCGCCTTGGCCCCGCCCTCTTTCAATTGGGAATGAAGTACGCCACGAACATGGACCTGGTCATAATAGCCCGGGCATGGATGGAGCGGCTGTGCTTCCAGTTCATGGAGCCGGTAAACGTCGGCATGCTGGTAGGCGACAGGGTAATAGTGGTGCTTCGCGTTGAGCCCGAAAACCGCTTCATGGTGTTTCCGCAGGCCGGTTCGGTCATCCCCATCCACACTACATGCATCGGGAAGATTCTGTTCGCCCACATGCCGGCCGGCGAGCGAAACGGAATACTGCGGGACTATCCCTTTGAAAAGCTTACCAGGAACTCCATCGGGGACCATGAGAGCTTCATAAAGGAGCTTGAAAGGGTGGCAAGAGAGGGCATCGCCTTCGACAATGAGGAGTCCATCGTCGGGCTGGCGGGAATCGGCGGGCCTATTTTCAATTACACTGGACAGGTTGTGGCTGGTTTCGTCATCACCGGAGAGGCCGAACACATCCGCCGCGACCGGGATCGGATGGCGGCTTCCGTGCGGTACACCTCGAGTCAGGTGTCCTTACAGCTTGGATACAGCTCTAAAACATAAAATTGCTCTGTTCAACAGCTTTTTTGTGATAATTGGGAGCCGCCCACAATGGCCAGCGGACCCAAGGGTTCCTTCCGGCCATAATGCGAAAGGGCCACCCCTGCCGCTCCGAAAGGACGCTTCGACGGGGCAGGCGGATCTCCCTTCAAGGCCGTCCTTTGCTGCCCCAAGCCTGATAGAAAGCCGACTCGCCCAAAAAATGCTTGCCGAATCGATATGAATTGATTATTTTTTATTAGCACTCTATGGTAGTGAGTGCTAATATCGGGCGGGCAGATGCCGGCTGATATACTTCAAGCACATCCCCATGGCGACATGGGGATTTTTTTATATGCGCCACTTGTCCCTAAGATCTTCCATTTCCAGTTCGTAGAAATAGTCGGCGACCGCCTTTTCCGCTTTGGCATGGATTGCCGGAAGCCTCTCCGCGACTGAAGGGTCGCGGGCCAATAGCTGCTTCCTGATATGGGCCGTGAAGGCCTCCAGTGGAGGGACAAGATAATTTTTAAGGTAAGTATACTGCTTCCAATCCTTGTCCTTTTCGAAAGCCTCTATGCGATAGCGCATCGTTACGCCCAGCCTGTATATCTTCGAGTAAAAACCGATTATCTCGGAGACATCCTGGTCTTTCAGGGCCGCCGCAAGCGCCTTTTCTCGCGCCGGCATGTTCGTCTCGCTGAAGGAATACGAAATTATATAATCTATGCCTATCTCGCGTTCATAGCCGTATCCATAGTCCAGGGCCTCGGTGGCCTTCTCCAGTATCTTTTTTTCGGAGGGAGTGAATATCGATTCGTCGCGGACAGGCGCAATAGAGCAACCTCCGGCGAATGCGACAAGAAGCGACACGAGCGCCCATTTCATTTTCATCGTTCGATCAATGCCCTTTATTCTAAATCTTCAAACCGCAGGGGAAAATCTTCCGGGATATCCCTGAGCAGCCTTCGGCCAAGCAAGCGCTCCATATCGGCTATCGGCAGCCCCACTCCGGGACGCTTGACGGCTATGGCGTCGCGCCGCAATTCTTCTCCGGCACTAAGCGGCCTTCCGCTAAAAAGGCTTCTGCGCGCCGATTTTGCAACCTCTTTTTCCGAAAAGTCGTAATCGACTCCCCCATGGCCGAACATGGTGACGGCCCTCTCGACGTCCTCCCTCATTTTCATGAAGGAAGCGGGATGCAGCGATACCGCCGCATCGGGGCAATCATAGCCCTCGGCCGGCATGAAGTGCTTCTCGAACACTCGGGCCCCCAGCATGGCGGCGAGCGCGCAGCCGGCGCCATCCACGGCGTGGTCCGAAAAGCCCACCGGCAGAGCGAACATCGAGCTAAGCGACGATATGCGCGAGAGGTTGGCGTTTTCCGGTCCCAATGGATACAGGGCTACACAATGAAGCAGGACGAGTTCGCGCGTTCCAAAGGAACGCAGGGTATCGATAGCCCGCCCGATTTCCGCCCCTGTGGAAATGCCCGTGGACATAATGACCGGCTTTTGGGTCCGGCCCACCCTTTCGAGAAGCGGCGTATTCGTCACCTCGGATGAGGCGAGCTTGTACATGGGCACCCCAAGCCGTTCGAGCATTTCGACCGATGGGATATCAAAGGCGGATGAAAAGAAGATAAGGCCGCGCGCCTCCGCCTCATTTTTAAGCGATTTTAAGTCGTCCTCTCCGATTACGAACCGCTTAAAAAACTCGATCTGCGAAAAATCCGCCGTAAGCGCCTTGTCGTTTCGCAGCATGGAACTCGTATATCGCGAATACATCTCCTCCGGGACAAAGGTCTGGAATTTGACCGCGTCCGCTCCGGCCGACGCCGCCGCCCGTATCATCGCCCTTGCCTCCTTCGGGCTCCCGTTATGATTTATCCCTATCTCCGCGATGAAGAAGGTTTCCCCGCCTCGAAAAATTCCTTCAATATTTTTCATCCCGTCTCTCCAGCATTCGGCCTTAAAAGCCCTCTCTATGCCGCCGTACTATATTTTCGGCATCGGGCCGTTATTTTTAATTGACACGGCGCCGAAAATCCTTATTCTTTACAGGCGCTTTATCCTGTGGATAAACGGCCTTTCCAGGGCACGATCGCTCATCGATCCCCATGGAAACCGGACACCCGGAACGGCTTTTATCTCGGGTATAACATCAATCTACATTTTCCATAAGCTCGGGGTTTGTCAATGGGGAATAAATTTATTATCGCCCTCGATCTGGGCACCACCGGAAACCGCGTATTCTGTTTCGATGAATCCGGCCTTCCCATCTCGAGCGCGTACCGCGAATTTACACAGCATTTTCCTCGCCCTGGCTGGGTGGAGCACGACCCGGAGGAGATATGGTCATCGCTGGCGGGCCTCATCCCCGAGGCCATCGCCAAGGGCAATCTAAACCCCTCGGACGCTATCACCATCGGAATAACCAATCAGCGCGAGACTGCGGTTCTATGGAACAGGGACACCGGAAAACCCGTGTATAACGCCATCGTATGGCAGTGCCGCCGCACGACCGACATCTGTAACGACATTAAAAACAGGGGGCACGAGGAAACCTTTAAAAAGAAAACCGGTCTTGTCGTGGACGCCTACTTCTCCGGCACCAAGATCAAATGGATCCTCGACAACGTGGCCGGAGCGCGCGAGCTTGCAAAAACCGGAAAGCTCCTCTTCGGCACGGTGGACACGTGGATACTGTGGAAGCTCAGCGGCGGCAAATCACACGCGACCGACTACACCAACGCCTCGCGCACCCTTGTATTCAACATAGTGGAGAAATGCTGGGACCGCGAGCTCCTCGAGATCCTCGACATTCCCGCCGGCATCCTGCCCGAGGTCCGCGACTCCTCCTCTTTCTTCGGCAAAACGCTCGCCGCCCCGGGTCTCCCCGACGGTGTTCCCATTGGCGGTATCGCGGGAGACCAGCAGGCAGCCATGGTGGGGCAGAACTGCGTATTCGAGGGCACCATAAAGAACACCTACGGCACCGGATGCTTCATGCTGCTCAACACCGGCCGGTCCTTCGTGCTTTCCGACAAGGGGCTTCTTACAACAATTGCCTGTGACGCTCACGGCAAGCCATGTTACGCCTTCGAGGGCTCTGTGTTCGTGGCGGGCGCGGTCGTTCAATGGCTGCGCGATTACATGAAGTTCTTCGAAGAGAGCTCCGATTCCGACAGGCTCGCCCTTTCGTTCGAAAAGGACGATGAGGTCGTGATGATACCGGCCTTTGTGGGCCTGGGGGCCCCCTACTGGAAGATGGACGCCCGCGGCGCGATCTTCGGGCTGACCCGCGACACCACGCGCGAACAGATTGTGAGGGCGGCGCTCCGCTCCATCGCCTTCCAGTCCATGGATGTCATAGAGGTCATGCAGCAGGACTCGGGCAAGACCATAAACGAGCTCCGCGCCGACGGCGGGGCGACAAGGGGGCCGTATCTCATGCAGTTCCAGGCCGACATCCTGGGGATACCGGTGCTGCTCCCCGAGGTGATAGAGTCCACCGCGCTTGGCGCCGCGTATCTCGCCGGGCTTTCGAGCGGGCTGTACGGCGCCATAGACGAGGTCGCAAAACGAAACCGCATCGTGAAGCGTTATACACCGAACTTCACCGAACAGGAGAGATCCTCCCAGAGAAAGCTCTGGAAGGACGCCGTTAAACGGCTGCTGTAATCAAACAGTCTGGAGGAAACCGATGGCAAAGCCGCTGCTGGGAGAAATGCTGCTCGAGGACGGCGAGATAAGCCGCGAACAGCTCGACAAGGCGCTCGAAGTGCAGAAAAAGGAAGGTGGACTTATGGGTATCATCCTCGTCAATCTCGGCTTTATTCCGGAGAAGACCCTGGTGAAATACCTGGCCCTTCAGGCCGAACGCGTGGTCAAATCCGAGTAGGGGCTATCCTCGGCCCTGGTTGATCCTCTTGTATATCAGATCGTTCGTAACTTTAAGGATCTTGTCGATCTTAAACGGCTTCTTTAGAATATAGGCCAGCCCCTGGTCGAGCAGGCGGTTTAGGCCGGGGATCTCATCCACTCCGGTGATGAAAACGATATCGGTCGCGGGGCTCTCCTTTTTTATCATCTCGAAAACCCTGTCCCCCTTGATTCCGGGCATCAGATAATCGAGAAACACGATGTCGATGTCCTCAAATCCGCACATCTCCACCGCCTCCTCGCCGCTCGATACGGCTATCACCTGATAGCCCGCGGCGTCGAATGCGCGTGAGAGGAACTCGCGGATGGGTTCCTCGTCGTCGACTATCAGGATACGGGTGTTGCCGAAGAAGACGATCCCGCTCTGCTCGTATCTTGCCCCCTTGTCTTCGCCAAGCTCGGTCCGGGAGAATACCAGTCCGATCTCCTTGCCGCAATCCTCCTCGCTCGTTATGGTGAGCAGCCCCCCATGGCTCTTCATGATGCCGTAGGCCACCGCAAGCCACAGGCCCGTGGCCCCTCCGCCCCCGCTCCCGTCCGCCGGGCGCGCCCCACTCATGGAGGGATGAATCGCCATGTCGACCTGGTCGCGCGTCATTCCGCAGCCGTTGTCCCTTACGGTCAGCACCACCTTTTCGTCCACGTATTCGGTGGAGATCTCTATTCTGCCGTCCGTTTCCCGGTCTATCGAGTGGATCGAGTTCTGCAGCACGTTGAGAATGGCCTCTTTGATCTGTTCGCGGTCGGCAAGGACCCTGGGGATCCGGCCGTTTTTCAGCACAAGATCTATGCCCTCCCTTTCGATTACGGACTTCTGCATCGATACGACGTCACTCACAATCTCGCCGAGCGGCTGGTATTGGAACTTGGCGTCGCGCCCCTTTACGAATACATTGAGGCTTTCGATGAGCCGCGCGCCACGGTCCGTCTGGCTGTCTATGACAGAAAGCGCGCTCTGTATGGATTTGGACTCGGGGCTCTGCATGTTGATTAGCTCCGTATAGCCCTGAATTACGGCGAATATATTGTTGAACTCGTGCGCGAGGCTGGAGGCCAGCACCCCAAGGCTCGATATCTTCTCCGAATGCATCTCCTCCGGACCGAGTTTTTCCATGCCCTCGAGTTCCGCTATCCGCTCTCTGAAGAACGCCGACGAGCCTATAATCCTCCCGGAAAGCTGGTAGAAGTTGACGTTCTGCTTCTGGCGTAAGAGCTCGCCAATATCGAAGACCATTCCGATCATCCCCATCGTCCTGTCGCCGCCGATTAGCGGCACCAGCACCGCCATCACCTCGAGCCCATCGCGCGTTTCGGCTTCCGAGGCCGGAAGGTAAATGACGTTTTTTTTCTTTATGGCCCGCCGGACCATTAGGGAAAAGTTGGGGAAGGCGCCTATGTAGCCGTCGAAACCGCCGCCGGCCTCGGCCACCAGAATGAGTTTCTCCTCCGATTCAATCGAAATATACGCCGCCGCGGATAGCGGGGACGCCTCCTTGAGGATTGCCTCAACGCATCCCTTTAAATATTCGTCGACCCCGCCGGCCCTCGATGCTCCGTTCAAAAGGGCCATGGCGAGCTCGAACTGGGGTTTGCTCAGCATTACGCCTTGCCGCTCGAGCCGAGAACGTCCGTGTTTTTCTGCTTTATCATCTTTATAAGCTCAGCGCGGGCGGGCGCCAGGTATTTTCGCGGGTCGAAATTCGACGGGTCCTTGGAGAGCGCCTCCCGAATGCGCGCCGTCATGGCGAGCCTGCCGTCGGAATCGATGTTTATTTTGCACACTGCGGACGCCGCGGCCTTTCGAAGCTGATCCTCGGGAACGCCGAGCGCGTCCTTTATCTTCCCTCCATACATGTTGATGATCGCAACGTATTCCTGGACGACGGATGAGGCCCCGTGCAGGACTATGGGAAAGCCCGGAATGCGCTTCTCTATCTCCTCGAGTATGTCGAAGCGGAGCTTCGGTATTCCGTCCTCCGGCTTGAACTTGTAGGCCCCGTGGCTCGTGCCGATAGATATGGCGAGCGAATCCACACCGGTCTTGCCGACGAAGTCCTCCACCTCCTGCGGTTTCGTATAGTGCGAAACCTCGGAGGAGACCTCGTCCTCGATCCCCGCAAGCACCCCAAGCTCCCCCTCCACCGTCACATCGTACCGGTGGGCGTATTCCACTACGCGAGCCGTAAGCTTGACGTTTTCATCGTAGGGCAGGTGCGATCCGTCTATCATCACCGAGGAGAACCCGTTCTCTATGCACGAAACGCAAAGCTCGTATGAATCGCCGTGGTCGAGGTGGAGGGCGATCGGTATGCTTGCGCCCAGGCCCTCCGCCATTTTGACCGCCCCCATCGCCAGGTAGCGCAGAAGGGTCTCGTTTGCGTATTCGCGCGCCCCCTTGGAGACCTGTACAATCACCGGCGAGCGGGTTTCGGCGCACGCTATGACGATCGCCTGAAGCTGTTCCATGTTGTTGAAGTTGTAAGCGGGAATGGCGTAGCCTCCGCTTATTGCCGCCTTGAACATCTCGCGGGTGTTGACCAGACCGAGTTCCTTGAAATTGACCATAACCACCTCCTGTGCCCTCTATTTATTGCCGTTCCTCCTCGAACATGAGTCACGGCCAGAATCCGCCGGGCCATGACGGTATCTAATTTGAAACGCCCTGAGCAAGCGGGTGTCAAGAAAGAAACCTGTACTTATTAACGGATTTGTGTTAAATTTATAGCCCGGTGGCGCGGCCGGCCACCTCAACGCCCCCGGCGCGCTGCGCCACCCCCGGAGGGGGTTTTGCCGATACCGTTGGCTAAACTTTCAACTTTGAACTTTCAACTTTCGACTGTTATCCCCCGGCGCGCTGCGCCACCCCCGGAGGGGGTTTTCCCGATACCGATGGCTAAACTTTCAACTTTGAACTTTCAACCTTCGACTGTTATCCCCCGGCGCGCTGCGCCACCCCCAGAGGGGGGTTTGCCGATACCGATGGCTAAACTTTCAACTTTCAACTTTGAACTTTCAATTTTCGACTGTTATCCCCCGGCGCGCTGCGCCACCCCCGGAGGGGGTTTTTCCGATACCGAGTGCCGGTAGGATTATTTACGGAAAGGCCTTATATGCTCGCCGTGTAATCGCAAGGGATTACAACCCCTTGTTCTCCGAAGATATTAGCCAGATTCTACAAATGATCACCTTATTACAGGGCAAGGGGCTGTAGCCCCTTGTGGACGATGGCCGATTCTAGCTTTCAACTTTCAACTTTGAACTTTGAACTGTTAATCGAATCCCGGTACCCCGGGCCGCGTTAAGGGGAAATCGTCACGGCACAATCTCGTCGAGCCAGCCGAACTTGTCCTCGGCCTCGCCGGTGCGTATCTTCGAGAGACGGTCGTAAAGCTTTGTAAGGACCGGGCCCGGCTGATCGCCGTTTCCGAAGCTGTAGTCTTTACCCCTGAAATGTATGGTATTGACCGGGGTGATGACCGCCGCCGTTCCGACCGCCCCGACCTCGTCGAAGCCTTCGATTTCGGCTATGTCGACAGGGCGCCGTTCGACCTTCATCCCCATGTCTTCGGCGATTCTGGCCAGACTCTTATTGGTTACGCTTGGAAGTATCGATTCGGAATCCGGGGTTATGTAGGTGTTCCCTTTTATCGCTATGAAATTCGAGGTGCTGAACTCGTCCACGTACCTTTTTTCCTTCGGGTCGAGATACAGCACTACCGGATAGCCCTTTTTTTTGCCGTAAATCTCTCCTCGCAGACCGGCCGCGTAGTTGCCGCCCACCTTGCAGTCGCCCACTCCCCGCGGCGCCGCCCGATCGTATTCCTCGACCACAAGGGCCTTGACCGCCTTGAATCCGCCCTTGTAATAGGGGCCCACCGGCGTTACAAAGACCAGGAAGATGTACTCGTCCGCGGGTCCCAGGCCCACTCGCGCGCCGGTCCCTATGATGAGAGGCCTGGCGTACATACTGGCGCCCGTGCCGTAAGGCGGCACGAAGCGGGCGTTCGCCTTAACCACCCTGTGCACCGCATCCCGGAACATCTCCTCGGAGACTATCGGAGTGATAATCCGCTCCGAGCTCCGCTGCAGGCGTCTGGCGTTCTCGTCCACGCGAAAGGCGACTATTCGCCCGTCCACCGTTTCGAAGATTTTAAGCCCCTCGAAGGCCTCCTGGCCGTAATGCAGGCACGGGGCCGCCATGTGCATGGGGAGATATTCGTCGGCCGACAGCTCGGCCTCCGACCAGCTTCCGTCCCTGTAATAATACCGGACATTGTAGTCGGTTTTAACATACCCGAAGGGCAGTTCACTCCAGTCCAGATTCGCTTTTTCAACCTTCATCGTTTTCATCGCCTTTACCCGGGCCATTAGACCCATTATGGAATCAAAGATATGCTTATGGGAACCCTTAAAAATTAAATTTTCAAGATTTCCATAAATTGTAACTACCGGCAAAATCAGTACTTACGTCTTCCGTCCGCCGAAGGCGGGCGGGAAAACTTGATAATTAGAGCTTGCCTTATGGAATTTCAGCCATGCCCCGCCAAGCCGGACAAAGTATGCACGCTACGGCGTCGAAATCAAATTGTCAATAAGAAACTATCGAACCGGGCCCGCGGCGCTGTTTTCTTTTGAATGCCTCCCCCGCCGGGCCGGCACGCTCATCGAATCCGGCGGTTGTTGATGATTCTGCTGATGGTTTCGAACTCCTCGTTTGAATCCAGCAGGAACTCCACGCCGTATTCGCCGGCGATTTCCCAGACCACCCGCGACTTAAGGGCGCGTCCGGCGCCGCTTTCGAGATAGAGGGAAATGACCTCGCCTGCGGCGAGCCTGCCCCTGGAAACGATGCACGCGCCCGTAACCGAGATATTCTTGAGCGAGCATCGCACCTTTCGTCGTGCGTCGGGGGACATGCGGTAAAATCCGCTTTCTCCCGGCACGCGCCGACTCCTTCTTCTGTCCTCGCCCATCATCCCCGGCCCTCATTAGCTTATAAATGCGCTTATAGCACCCCGGCCACGGGCGGGCAAGCGCGAAACGAAATGGGTGAGGAAACCCCGAAGCCGCCGGTCAATAGATGTCGATGGGGCCCTCTGTTTCGCCTTCGATAAACTGGCGTGCGTATCCATCCTCCCTGGAAAAAAAGTCCCCGCATGCGCCACGAAACGATATGCGCCCGCCGTACATAAGCGCCACGTCGAGCGCGACCTTTTCGACGAGCTTTAAATCGTGCGTCACTATGATCGAGGTGGCGGAAGAACCCTCGGATATCTCGAGGATTAGATCGGCGATGGAGTCGGAGAGGATGGGGTCGAGGCCTGCGGTCGGATCGTCGTAAAGTATGATATCTGGCTCGAGGCAAACGGCCCGCGCAAGCCCCACGCGTTTCTGCATGCCGCCGGAAAGTTCCGATGGGAGCTTTCGCTCATTCCCCTCAAGGCCGACGCTTCGAAGGGCGCCGCCGACGATCTCCCCGACGCGGTCCTCCGGCACGCCCCTGCGCCGGAGACCGAAGGCGACGTTGTCGTAGACGTCCATCGAATCGAAAAGCCCGCCTTTCTGAAACACATAGGCAAGCGACACGCCCTCTCTCGCGCCGGCCCTGCGGCGGGCGTCTACCCCGCCGACCGTAATCTCCCCCTCGAATTCATCGATCAAACCGGCGACGCATTTCAAGAGAACCGACTTCCCGCATCCGTTCTTTCCCAACAGGGCCGTTCGTCCGCCGCAGGGCACGGCAAGCTCGACCCCATCGAGCACCATGCGGCCGCCGAAACCCAGGCGCACCCCTCTCGCCGCAATCACTAATATCTCCTCTGACGGTCATTCCGCAGTGAATGAAGTATGTTGAGATACGAGATGTACCGGTCCTCGCATATCCTCCCCTCGTCCACCATGCTTTTCACCCTGCAGTCCGGCTCGTGATCGTGACTGCAGGGACGAAACGCGCATTCCCGGCCCAGTTCTCCGAATTCATGAAAATAATCGCCGGCGCGCTCCGGCTCTATGCCGGCCAGGCCGAACTCGCGCAGGCCAGGCGTATCCACGATCCTCGTGCCGTCCGCGGAATGGATCATCTCGACATTGGTGGTGGTGTGCCTCCCCTTCCCCGTGCTTTCGGATATCTCCGCGACGCGCAGGTCCAGCCCGGGATACAGCCGGTTTAAAATGCTCGTCTTGCCGACGCCCGAATAGCCCACGAAAAGCGAGGCCCCCCCCGCAATGAAGTTTTTAAATTCCTCCATCCCCCGGCCGGTCCGAGCGCTAACAAAGGCGATGTCGATGGGGGCGTTATCGTAATATTCCATCACCGCGGCGACGTCCTCCTTTCGCGCCAGGTCGCGTTTGTTGACGCACAGCAGTACCGGAATGCGCTCCCTGCCGGCCCGCACCGAAAGCCTGTCCACGAAACGGAGGTTGGGCCGCGGGCTGTCGAATGACTGGATGATGACTATTCGGTCCAGGTTGCTCGCTATTACGTCCTCTTTCCTGGCGCGCCCCTTTTCCCTGCGGGAAAATGAATTCCTGCGGGGGAGGATTTCGGAGATCACCCCGGAGCCGTCGGCGCCGAGCTCGATCCTCGCAAGATCGCCCACCGCTACAGGGTCGGAGAACGCGCTCGCCCCTTTTTCACGGCGCATGCGCCCGCGCAAAACGCAGTTGATCCGCATGCCCTCGAAGAGCACGGCTGAGTACATGCCGAACACCTTGACGACTGTCCCTATGCCGGATTTCATGAGTCGTCTCCAGCCGGACCGGCATGTGGTTGAAGGGGAAAAACAAAAGAGGCGGGGTCGATGCACCCCGCCTCCCAGACTAAACATGAAGTTATGCGCATACGAACGTCGTAACGCGCTATTTCTGCGGCACTACCTTGAAGGTTACGCGGCGCTGCTGGGCATCGTTGGGATCGACACCGGGGATAAGCTCGGAGGAGCCCACGCCCTTGTAGGTCATCTTGGGCGACGTAATGCCTTTTTCCCTCAGAGCGTCGTGAACGGCCTTCGCGCGATCGGTGGATATCTTTTTATTTCCGGGCTTCGCGCCTACCGGGCCTTCGGGTCCGCGGGCGTCGGTATGTCCGGTAACCTGGAGTACATATCCCTCGGGAAGCTTGTCTATGACGCCCTTAACCACAGGGGCGGCGGCGGTAGCCCACTTGTCCCATTTCTGCGCCGGGACCTTGGAGCTCTTGTAGTCGAAACCTTCCACGGGAATACGCGCGAGCTGCTCGTTCTGGACGTTCACAATGGAACCCGCAGGCGCTACATCCTGTTTTACCTCGGGGGTCGTTCCACACGCAAATGCGAACGCGATAACGCTGATAAAAACGATAACGGTTAATTTTCTCATTTCGTCCCTACTCCTTCCTTTCATCTGATATCAAGGCCCTCGCCTTTTAAAAGAATTTAGCAAAACAAACAACAATGTCAAGACAAAAACCAAAAAAAACCATTGATCGAAACGAAAAGCGCTAAAGTTATCGGAGCGACCGGCCGATAGTCTTACAGGATATCAATATGGCAATTCCCTCCCGATTATTGTTGTATTGACCATCCTGGCACTGCGCGTAAAAGTCTTGTATGGAAGGCAGAATAGCCGCCCAGCTATTCTGCCTTTTGTTTTACCCATTTCCCGATGGGAGCTTGTAAAGGACCAGTGGAACGAAGCCCTCGAGCTCGCCCATCACCAGGCCCATCTTTCCGACATCGATGACCCTGAAGGTCACAAGGTATTCCATTCCACCGTGCAGGTTGAGGAAGGCCGGAGCCCGTTTTCGGTCTTTTGCTATATGTTCGACATCGAACTCCACATCGATATTTTTGCGGTCGTAGAAAACCAGACGGTTGAACACAGTATCCATGTATTTAAGCTTAAGGCGCAGGGTGATCGTCTTCCCCTTGTACGCGGTGATGTTCGCCGCGATATCGGCAAGCGGTATGTCCTGATATTCCTGTGCGCGCGCGCCGCTCGCGAGCGCGATAGCGCCGCAGAGGGCGAGCGAGACGGCCAATCGAAGCATGGTGCCCCCTTCCCCCGGCTGTTAACAGCGTTTACAGCCAGGCTTTAAAAAAATACGCGGTTGTGATGCCGAGATAGTTGCCGATTGCATAACCGATTATACCGGCCGCCAGCCCCCCCACGATCACCTCCCGATTTTTCAGGGAGCTTGCGACTACCGGTACAAAAACCGGAGAAAAAATGCCAGCAGTCGCGGTTATTATCTGGGTATCCCTGTCTATGCCAATCGGCCTACAGATGATAATATGCAACAAGGTCGACCCAAAAATAACCAGTATTGTGTAAACAATAATATTCCCGGAGGCTTTTAAAAGCTCGGAAAAATCCACCGTTGTTGCTATCGTAATACAGAAGATCAGGATTATATACTGGCCTAGCGGGTACGACATTTCAATCTTTCTCACTCGTGGCAAGAAAGAGCAGCATATTCCCAGCGTGCTTACGGCAAGCATGAGGACCGTCATGTTGTATTCTTCGGGTGAAATGTAATAAAGTCCGGTCCCTATTGCGAATATTACAAGAGAAATGCCGAACGCCGCAAGCATCGGAATGAACTTCTCCCTGCCGAAAATGCCGGCATAGCTGTCGAATCCGGCATCTTCACCGGCGCAGGCCGCTTCGGCTTCGTCGGAAATGGATTGGCCACCCCCCTTCTGAAAATCGAAAGGCTTTAAAAACAGGCCTATTACTCGCTGCCCCAGAAACATCATGAAGAGCAGCCAGAAAATCTCGATAAACCATGATGCCGCAGTCGCAACTACTATCGTCTCGGGGTTCGCCTTCAGGGCAAGGGCCACGCTCATAAAATTCATTGTCGCGCCCGTAAATCCGGCGACATACATACCGGCAATTTTATGGGCTTCGTGAATTGTTCCGGCGTATATGACATATCCGACAGCCGCCACAAGTATCAACGATAGCGCGAAGATAAAAAACGAAAGAAGGCTTTTACCGGCCATGCCGGTCCATCTTCGTATATCTGTCGGGAAGATCATAAGAGGGATGGCCAGTGGCACCGATATCGACATTATTATCTTCTGGACGCCTCCCAATCCGGCCGGAACGGCGCCTATATTCGCCAGCACCATCCCGGTGACAAAGCAGATGAGGGCCGCACCGAGCTTTTCGAGAACGGGAAACCTATGGCACAAGTACAGGACCAGCGCCGGAAACGTTATATAAAACAATATCGCAAGTATAGGCGTCATGTGACGATTCCTCCTATCTCGATGGAGCGCACAGGTCTGTGTCGTATTGTTCAAGCCTCAGACCGCAGGCCACACCTCCTCAAAGACCCTGAGAAAATTAAGCCCGAGGAACTTGCGGATATCGTCTTCCTTATAACCCCTGTCCATCAGCCCCTGGCTGAAGCGTGCGAGGAAGGCCACCGACGGAAATCCGGCCAGATTCACCGCTTCGAAGTTGCCGGAAAAGGTGCCGTAATAATCGCCCACCGCAAAAGGAAGCGTTTCCAGCTCACGTAAAATGAGATCGCGGGGATATGCGCCGGGAGTGGCCTCTTTGTCCGTGCCAAGCCCCACGTGATCGATGCCCGCCAGGTTCACTACATAGTCGACGGCGTTAAGGAAATTGTCGATAGACGGCACCACCTTCTCGCCGTTCCAGTTCATCGGCGGATAGGGAGTCAGCCCGATGACGCCCCCTCTGGCGGCAACGGCCTTTATCTGTTCATCCGTGATATTGCGCCTCTGATTGCTTAAAGCCCTGGGGTTAGAGTGGGAGAATATGCAGGGCTTCGAGCTGAGATCTATCGCCTCCAGGCTTGAACGGATGCCGGTATGAGAGCAATCAATTACTATTCCGGCGCGGTTCATTATGTCCACCAAACGGCGGCCTTCCCGGCTCAGACCTCCGTCCGGGTCCTCGACGCAGCCGTCCGCCGCAAAATTTCTATAGTTATATGCGAGTATCGATACTCGTGTACCGAGGCGGCGAAAAACATCCACCATGCTCTCCAGATAATAATGGCAGAACGGACGAGAGTTCTGAAAACCAACGATTATTCCCACCCGACCCTCGCGCTTGGCGGTACGTATGTCTTCCGCGGTCTCTATGAGCATCAGTTTGGGGTCGCGGCGGATGACTTCATAATAATCCGCGATGCTTTTTACCGCTTCACCCGAATCGTCCGACGTATCCGGAACGGTGATGTTCAGCGCCGTAATACCCGAGGCCTCAATGGACTCGTTATACCCCTCGAAGAAAAAGGAGCATGCATCGATGATGATCGCATCGTTGTGAATGCGTCTTGCCTCTTCCGACACGGTTTCAGGGTAGCCCACGCAATCACCTCCAAAGTATCTTTTCACGGCATGCATACCTAAAGATGTCGGCCAACCATCGAAGTGTCAATTCTTTAATGCAGGGAAATAAAACCGTTAATTATCCTTTTTGCTTCCGGACTCTTCAGGGAATCGAGCAAAAAGTCGGATATTGATTTATTCTCTTCCGGATTTCAATTCGCTTTAGCCGTTTTTTTGTATATCCGGTATTTATTCCTAAAGCTCTAAGGCAAGAAATGCTCTACTAACTACGCCACTTCATCGGCCTTGGCGAGCAGGTATCTTGCGCTTTCAAGGACCACCCGCGACGAGGCGGCAAGTTCATTTATCTCCTTGACCATGTCGGAAACGATCGCGTTTAGATCCTCTATGGCATTGCCCGTGTTCTCCAGCGCGTTCTTTTGCTCGTCAGTCCCCGTACCTATCAACCGCGCCAGCCTTATGTTCTCTTCCATCTGTTTTATGATGGCGTTTATGTACTTCTCCTCCACCATAAGGCTATCCTGGAGAATCTGGATATTCTTGTTGCTTCCGGAAATTGAATTGATCATCTCCTTTATGGTGGCGGAAGACGTCTTGATGACATTTACCCCTTCCCCGGTCACTGCATCGTTTAGACTAAGCACCTTTTCGATCTCCTTGATGCTTTCAGTCGTCATGACCGCGAGTTTGCCGATCTCGTCGGCGACAACGGCAAAGCCCTTGCCGTGCTCGCCGGCCCTTGCGGCCTCGATGCTCGCGTTGAGCGAAAGCAGGTTTATCTTGTCGGCTATATCGACGATGATATTGACCGTTTCGGATATCCTTTTGCTCTGGGCGGCTATGGTGTTCATGGTGTTTTCCACATCCATGATCTTGTCATTCGCCTCCTGGCTCCTGTTCGCGATCCCCTGGATCTGGCTGTTGGTGAGTCCCAGGTTCTCCCGGGTTTCGTCCTTGATGTGCCTGAAGGCCTCGACGATCTCGTCCATCTTTACGTTACCGTCGATCTGTTCGAGACTTGAATCATGTATGTTTTCAGATGAGCCTCGGAGCTCCTCGAGGGTCGCGGAGATCTCCTCGAATGTGGCGGCCTGGCTCTGCATCCTGTCGTTGAATTTCATTACAAGCGTATTTTGAGAGTCAACCTCGGTGAAGAGCATATTGACCTTTTCGCGGATTTCGAGATTCATGTTATGCATCTGGTCGACCCGTTTTTCTATTTCGAGCTGCTGTGTTTCCGTTCGTTCTATAAAAGTGTTTAAAATGCCTATTAACCGGTAAGCCACAAAAGAGATTATAACCTGGCTGACAACAAAAAATATCTCCCTGGGAGGTATAACGCCCAGATATACATCCCCATTGACGATGGCATCCCACGAATATTCCGCGCCGCTTGTAAGAGCGACATAGATGAAGGCGCTCCAGCAAGCAATAGCGACCCCGGAGACCGCAAGGAAAAGTTTTTCACGTAAAAAAAGGCAGGTGATGAGAACCATTACGACAATGAGAACGGAAGAGTTATAGGAGCCGAGGGCAAATGTCCAACCATGAGTGATGGAGTATTTTATTTTTGCGATAAAAGGCACCGCAAGCGTCAAGAACGAGACGATCCACGGGATAAAAAGCGAATCCCTTCGGAGTCTTTTAAGCCTGTACTGGGTAAACGCGAGCCCCATGCAGAAAAATGCGAGAATGGTCGGAGGCAGTATATCTTTCAGAGGCATTCGCGCGACAGCCAGAAAAACGAGGGCGCTCATCATGACCATGGAAAGCGCGATAAAATAGGCGAAGGTAGTTTTTATCTGCAGAGCTTCACGGGCCGTGTATTTCGCGCTCATTTTCGTTCCTCGATATTAACTTGATCATAAATGAATGCTTTTATGCAACTTGGGTCGAACCAGTCGGCGTTTCCGGAAAGATAGTTTCCAGTTGGAAGACGCCGCCAGTCGCCGAATGAGTTGAATTTCAGGCGGCGGGTTTTGTCCAGAATTATTTGGCTTTGCTTCAGTCATGGCCTGCAATCGCCAATATCGACATCTCCCAACTTGAGCCGGGATTCTGATTTCAATATAGGGCAATTTCCCATCCTCCCCAAAAAAACCGGAGTATTTTAGATGACATTTTTCCCTATCCATGTTATGGATTTCGTGTAAATACGAACAGTAGGTCAGCATGCTTTTCATCGGCCATTTTATCGATCGCCACCTTGGCCGAGTAATAAAAGGGGATTTCGACACATCCGCAATAAGCATAGCGAAGGCCTCGCTAAACGACGGCCAGACCATCCACGGTGTAAACGACATCTTCATCGGACCGCGAAGCCATATCTCACCCAGGTGCAGGGTACGCTTTGGGGGGAGGGAGTAACAGCAGTCGTCGAACGGAATTATCGTCTCCACAGGCTGCGGCTCCACAGGGTGGTTTGGGTCGATAGTGGAGGGCGCGCGGAAGATATCCTCCGGTTTCGACAAAACCGAAGAGGGCAAAGACCCGAGCCGATTCCCCTGGGATGCCGACCATCTCTTCTTCAGCGTGCGCGAACCCTTCGAGAGCAGGACCTCACAGGTTGAGCTCTCGTTCGGAATGATTACGGCATCCAGTCCGCTCGAGGTCACCTCCCTTATGGGGCGTAACGGCATAATCTTCAGCGACGGCATAGAGGGCGATTATATTGAATTCAATTCCGGCAAAACGGCCACAATCACCCTCGCTGACCGAAAGGCGCGCCTGGTGAAAAAATGACACATTGGGACGGAACCGCTCGGACCGCCCCGGGCAAAAACCCTTGACATCCCCTCTTATTGTGCCTCATCCTAATTCTCACCGCGCCCGGCGGACGAAAGCCGCCCGCCGCGCGCCCCCGCGGGGATACCCCGCGTATACTTGCACCCATGGAGACCCACGATGAGAAGCGATGTAATGAAAAAAGGAATGGAAAAGGCGCCCCACCGCTCGCTCTTCCGCGCGGCCGGGCTTAGCGACGAAGAGCTTTCGCGCCCCATAATAGGCATAGCAAATTCCGCCAACGAGATAATTCCCGGACACGTGCATCTTAACACCATAGTCGAAGCCGTAAAGAGCGGCATACTCGCCGCGGGAGGCACGCCGCTCGAGTTCTCTACGATCGGGGTGTGCGACGGCATTGCCATGAACCACAGGGGTATGAAATACTCCTTAGGTTCGCGCGAGCTTATAGCCGACTCGGTCGAGATTATGGCCATGGGCCATCCCTTCGACGGCCTGGTGCTGGTGCCGAACTGCGACAAGATAACCCCCGGTATGCTTATAGCCGCCATGCGCGTGGACATCCCATCGATCGTGGTAAGCGGCGGCCCCATGTTCGCCGGGCGTTACAAGGGGCAAAAGCTTACGCTTAACGATGTGTTCGAGGCGGTCGGTAAGGCCGCGAAAAAGAGGATAAGCCCCGACGAGCTTTACGCCATCGAGTGCTCGGCGTGCCCGGGGGCGGGCTCGTGCTCCGGGCTTTTTACCGCGAACTCCATGAACTGCCTGACCGAAGCCCTGGGGCTCGCCCTCCCCTACAACGGAAGCATCCCCGCGGTAATGGCCGACCGCGTGCGGCTTGCCAAAGAGAGCGGCCGCGCCATCATGGAGCTCGTAAAGAAGAACATCACCCCCCGAAAGATCGTTACACGAAGATCCATTGAGAACGCCCTGGCGGTGGACATGGCCATAGGCGGCTCCTCCAACACCGCGCTCCACATACCGGCAATAGCGCATTACGCAGGCATTCCCATCACCCTTAAGGATATAAACCCAATCTCCGAGCGCACGCCGCACCTCTGCACGCTGGCCCCGGCCGGCACCCACGTCATGGAGGACCTTCACGAGGCCGGAGGAATCCCGGCCGTGATGTCCGAGCTTTTGAAAAACAGACTTCTCCACGGCGACTGCATCACCGTTACCGGAAAGACCGTGGCGCAGAACCTTCGCGGACGCGACATCCTCGACGAGTCGGTAATCCGCCGCGTCAAGGCGCCCGTCCACGCCGACGGCGGGCTTGCTGTTCTTACGGGGAACATCGCCCCCGACGGCTGCATCGTAAAGCAGGCCGCGGTCGACCCGTCCATGCTCAGGCACACAGGCCCCGCAAGGGTCTTCACCTCCGAGGAGGCGGCCATGAAGGGCATAATGGGAGGGAAGATAAAGAAAGGCGACGTGGTGGTGATAATCTACGAAGGGCCGCGCGGGGGCCCCGGCATGCGGGAGATGCTGACGCCCACCTCGATCATAGCGGGCATGGGCCTGGACAAGGACGTGGCCCTCATTACCGACGGCCGCTTCTCCGGCGCGACGCGCGGTTCGTCCATCGGCCACGTATCGCCCGAAGCGGCAGCCGGCGGCCCAATCGCCATAGTGCGTAACGGCGACATAATAGAAATCGACATCCCCGCCAAGAAACTCAACGTCAGGCTTTCCGAAGCCGAGATTAAGAAGCGCCTGGCCGAGTGGAAGGCCCCCGGCCCCAACATCACCACCGGCTACATGAGCCGTTACGCGAAATTGGTGTCCTCGGCCGACCGGGGCGCGGTTTTCGAGAGCTGAGCCATGAAGGCAGGGATAGCGGGCGGCGGCGCTGTAGGTTCCCTTTTCGCCTCTCTCTTCAACGAGGCCGGCATGGACTACGCCGTTTACGAAAAGGACCCCGACCTCGCCCGGGCCCTTGCCGAAGGGACCACCCTTAGTATGCCGGAGGGAGAGCGAGTTTTTCGCTCAAAGGCCTCGAGCTCGCCCGGCATTCTGTCGGCCTGCGACATCGTGTTCCTGTTCGTCAAAAGCTATTCCACGGCCGATGCGATGCGGGACATCGTCGGCGTTATAAAAAGCGGCGCCATTGTCGTCAGTTTACAGAACGGCATAGGCAACCGCGAGATAATCGAACGCTTCGTCGCCCCTGCTCGTGTCGTATCCGGCTCGGTGACGCTTGGCGCCGCGCGCGTCGATTCGCATACGGTCGCCTACGGAGGCAGCGGGAGCGCCGAGATTGGAGGCCCCGAGGCGGGCGCGGTGGAGGCGGCTCGTTCCATAATGGAGCGAGCCGGGGTGCCGGTACAGATACGCGAGCGACCCGAGGAGGTGGTCTGGAGAAAGGCCGTAATAAACGCCGCCATAAACCCCCTGGGGGCGCTTCTCGACGTTCCCAATGGAAAACTCCTGGAGATTCCGGACGCTCTCGTTCTACAGGAGTACGTCATAAGGGAGTGCGCCCTTGTGGCTGGGGCGCTCGGTATCACGCTCGACGCGGATGAGCTCATCGAGACGGTGCGCGGGGTTTGCGTTAGGACCGCGGTCAACACCTGTTCCATGCTTCAGGACCTGCGCGCCGGCAGGCAAACCGAGATCGACAGCATAAACGGGGCCGTGGCGCGCTTGGGCCGCGAGGCGGGAATCGCGGCGCCGTACAACGAGGCCCTCACACGCCTGATAAGGGCGAGGGAACGAGCAGCCGGGGCCTGAGGGCCCCACCATAAGTCAAATCATTGCCGGACCGCTTCCTAATGCCGCAGGTCGGATATTTTATGCCCTATCGCCGGAGGCATAAAACATTTGACATTAGGCTCACGCGGTTAACATATAACCCATTCGCCGGAACGATCAGCCCGGCGCCTTCGCGGCGCGAATCACATGCAAAGGAGAGTGCCGTCCATGAGCACGGATAAAAAATTCTGCGATTACACGGTCGACGAGCGCGGCGTCGCGCTTATGGTGGTGAACAACCCGCCCATGAACACTCTTTCGCAGGGCGTTCTGGCGGACATAAAGGACGCCATTCGAAGGGCAAACTCGGACCCCGCGGTTCGGGCGGTCGTCTTTACCGGCGAGGGCAAGGCCTTTATCGCGGGCGCGGACATCAAGGAGTTTATTCCGAAGAACACGAAGAAGGACGGCGCGTCCTATCTCGAAAACGGCCAGGAGATGACCAACCTCATAGAGAATTCCGACAAGCCCTACATAGCAGCCATAAACGGCTACTGCTTAGGTGGGGGGATGGAAACGGCGCTCGCCTGCCATATACGCTTAGCCGACGAAACGGCGCAGATCGGGCTTCCCGAGATCAAGCTCGGCATAATTCCGGGTTACGGCGGAACACAGCGCTCGGCGAGGCTTATCGGCAAAGGGCGCGCTCTCGAGCTGATTCTCTCGGGGAACTTCATCTCCGGTCGGGAGGCCGAGCTGTACGGCGTCGTGAATCGGGCCGTGCCGCAGGGTCAGGTGGTGGCGGAGGCCAAAAAGCTTGCCTCCGCGATCGCCTCGAGGAGCCGGTGCGCGGTTAAAAACGCCATGCGGGCGGTTAGCGAGGGGCCGGCCATGGAATTCGCAAAGGCCATGACATTCGAGAGGGAGCTCTTCGGGGAGCTGTGCGAAACGGCCGACAAGAGGGAGGGCATCGCCGCCTTTCTCGAAAAGCGCGAGGCGAAGTTTACGGACAGTTGAGCCCGGTTATCCGTAAATGCAAAAGGCCGGACGGCGGAGCCGTTCGGCCTTTTTTTTGCCGCGCCGCCGGACAATTTTTACGACTTGTAGATCTCGCTTTCGAAGGTCTTGACCCAGTGTTTTTTCAATACGGCCTTGGCCTCGTCTATTTTGTCGACCTCTATGATTATGATCGCCTCGTCGCCCCTCAGGTTGATGAACGGATAAAGCGTCTCGACGTTCACCCTGGACTCTATCAGCGGCCTTAGAACGGCGTTAAGCCCTCCCGGATGGTCCGGTGTCGCGACGGCTATCACCTCGCGGGTGGTTACGTTTAGCCCGCTGGCGCGAAGCACCGTCTCGGCCCTGGACGGGTCGCTTACGATCATGTGGACCTGCACCGGATTCATGACCACGGAGGCCATGATGGCCTTTATGTTGATCTGCTCCTTCTCGAGTATGTCGCAGATCTCGTTTAGCTTTCCCGGACTGTTCTCGACCGATACGCTGACCTGGGTAATGGGCATCGACAATCACCTCGCCCTGTTATAATGAACCGTTGCCGAAGGGAAAGCCGTTGTAGCCCTCCTCCACGGCCCGGTTTGTAATCTCCACCAGCTTCTTCTTCGCGCCTAACATGTACTCGACGCTCCGGTAAATCGAATCGACTTTTATCACTTTTGTCAATCTTATAAAGGCGCCCAGCATAACCATGTTCGCCGAGCGCTCGTTGCCCAGGCCCTTGGCGATTCCGTTGGCCGGCACGGGAAACATGGTGATGTCGCCGCGGCTTATAAGCTCGCCCACGAGGTCCGAATTGTAGATCATCTGGCCGCCCGGCTCGAGCCTGGTGCTGAACGCGGCCGCCGAGGGATGGTTGAGCGCCACCACGAAGTCCGGCGCGGAGGCCACCGGCGATGCTATCTCCTCGTCGGATATGCAGATGGTGCAGTTTGCGGTCCCTCCGCGTACGGCCGCGCCGTAGGCCGGCAGGTAGGTGACCTGTAAGTCCTCGAACATGGCTGCATTGCCGAGGATGTTACCCATGGTGAGGACGCCCTGGCCGCCGCTTCCCGCGAACAGTATCTTTACCAGCATATCAGTCCCCGCCTCCCCTTTTATCGGTAAGCACCCCGGGAACGAACTCCTTCGCCATGACCTCGGTGATCCATTTGAACGAGTCCTCCGGTGTCATCTTCCAGTTGGTGGGGCACGGGGAGAGCACCTCCACTATGGAATAGCCCAATCCGTCCACCTGCACCTGAAAGGCGTTCCGGATGGCCCTCTTGGTCCTCTGGATTCCGGCCGGCCCGTTTACGGCGACACGCTCGGCGTAGATTACGCCGGGAAACTTCGCAATGACATCGGTGATGTGGAGCGGAAACCCGTCGAACTTGGGGTTACGCCCTCCGGGGGTGGTTGTCGTGCGCTGGCCGACAAGCGTGGTGGGCGCCATCTGGCCGCCAGTCATGCCGTAGACCGCGTTGTTTATGAATATGACCGTTATGTGCTCTCCGCGGTTCGCCGAATGTATGGTCTCTGCTGTCCCTATGGCCGAAAGGTCGCCGTCGCCCTGGTAGGTAAAGACGAACAGTTCGGGCTTGACGCGCTTGACCCCGGTGGCTATCGCGGTGCCCCGGCCGTGGGCCGACTCGATCATGTCAATATCGAAATACTTGTAGGCTAACACCGCGCATCCGGCCGGATTGACGCAGATGGCGCGCCTGCCTAAGTCCATCTCCTCCATGAGTTCTGCAACTATGCGGTGTACGATCCCATGACCGCAGCCGGGGCAATAGTGGGTCGCCACGTCCTTTTTATAGTAATCGGGCCATTTGTTAAGCAGTTTCATTGTTCACTCTCATCTGACGCTGGTACTCGCGGTACAGCACGCGGGCGAACTCGACCGGAGTCGGCACGACGCCGCCGGGCCGCCCGTGGAAGGCCACGCGCGCCTTCCCCTCCAGGGAGAGCAGCACATCCTCGAGCATCTGTCCGGTGCTCATCTCGAATACCACAAAATCCTCGATGCGCCGTGCGAGGTTCTGCAGGGGCTCCTTTGGGAAGGGCCACAGGGTGATGGGTCGAAGGAGCCCCGCGGGCACCCCCTCTTTGCGGACGCGCTTTATGGCCGCCTTCGCTATGCGCGCGGTGGTGCCGTAGGCAACGGCGACGATCTTCGCGTCGTCTAACATGTATTCTTCGTAGCGCGTTTCGTTCTTCGCTATAACCTGGTATTTGCGGACCAGCTCCCAGTTGTGCCGCTCCATCTCCATGGGATCCAGGATAAGCGATGCCATATAACGGCTCGGCCCGTCTCCCCTTCCCTTAAGCGCCCACTCCTTCTCTGGAAAATCGCTGATTGGCTCCGGGAACACGACCGGCTCCTTCATCTGGCCCAACATTCCGTCGCCTAACACCATCACCGGGGTGCGGTACCTGTCCGCCACGTCGAAGGCCACCCGGGTGAGGTCCGCGACCTCCTGCACCGATCCGGGAGCGAAGACGGGCGTACGGTAATCGCCGTGGCCTCCGCCCCGCGTGGCCTGGAAGTAGTCGCCCTGCGCCGGGGCGATGTTTCCGAGGCCCGGGCCGCCCCTCATTACGTTCACTATGACGGCGGGAAGCTGGAAGCCGGCCAGGAACGATATGCCCTCCTGCTTGAGGCTTATCCCGGGGCTGGATGATGAGGTCATCACCCTTGTTCCGGTGGCCGCTGCGCCTATGACCATGTTGATTGCCGCCGTCTCGCTCTCCGACTGCACGAACACCCCGCCGTTCGCCGGAAGGTGCTCTGACATATATTCGCCCAATTCGTTCTGCGGCGTGATCGGATAGCCGAAATAGCTCCGGCAGCCCGCGCGTATTGCGGCCTCTCCGAACGTATGGTTGCCGCTCATGAATACCTTATTCACCGTACACCTCTATCGCGACCTCGGGACACACCAGAACGCACACCATGCAGCCGGTGCACTCTTTGGAATCGTCGGGGCTTGCGTAATGATAACCTGCCTTGTTGAGGTCTTCGGAGGAGGCAAGGACGCCCTTTTTACAATAGACTATGCACAGATCGCATCCCTTGCAGAGCTCCGATTTTACTACAACCCTGTGCTTTTTTCTGGCCATTGGCGATAAACCCGCATTTACCGGACTGCGCCCCGGATGCACCCGGCAGGCGGTTACCGATTGTGATTTTATGAAAAAGTATTTTATGGCCGTTTTTGTCAAAGACTTTTTGTCAACAAAGAACCGCCGGGATCGACTAAAAACAAGTACCCACCAAAGGGACGTGCCCCACTTGGGGAAGGATGATTAGCAGTCGAAAGTTCAAAGTTCTAAGTTCAAAGCTGAAAGAAAAGCCATCGGCATCAGCAAAACCCCCTCCGGGGGTGGCGCAACGCGCCGGGGGCGTTAGTCTCGAAGCTCTGGAGTAGGCTAAAGGGAAAACCTACTGACAATCCTGGCGGCGCCTCAAGATAACAATCTTAAGCGATTTTGCTTTGACAGGCTCGCCCCGGGCGGGCTATTGGATAGCGTATGATAAACATTCGAAACGCGACCGAATCCGACCTCGACGCGGTCTGCTCCATGGAGAACGAGTGGATGCCCTCGCCCTGGAGCCGCCAGGGCTTTGAGAGTGAACTTTCCAATTCCTTCTCCCACTTCCTGGTGGCCGAGAATGAGAATGGAATCGCCGGATACGCGGTGGCCTGGAGGGTCGCCGGAGAGCTGCAGCTCAACCGGATCCTGATACACGCATCACAGAGACGAAGAGGAATCGGCCGCGCGCTTTTGGAAAACCTTGCGCGCCGCCTCACCCCCTCGCCCCATTCGAGGATATTGATCGAGGTGCGTTCGAAAAACCTGGAGGCGCGCTCGTTCTATAGCTCGGTGGGCTTCGTCGAGACTGGGCGGAGAAGGCGCTACTATGGCGGCGACGATGCGGTCCTCATGGAACTGAAAATCAAATGAAGATAAAAGACGCGCAATTTCTAAAGAGCGTTTTCGCCGCTTCGGCCTTTCCGAACCTGCCCTATCCCGAATTCGCCTTTATGGGCCGCTCTAACGTCGGGAAGTCCTCGCTTATAAACATGCTCACTGGCAAAAAAGACCTGGTAAAGACCGGCTCGCGGCCCGGAGTGACCAAAAGCGTCAACTTTTTCATTATAAACGGAGGCATCACATTCGCTGACCTGCCGGGATTCGGCTATGCTAAGCTTCCCGAATCGGTCCGTGAAGGTTTTCTCCCACTTATAAAAAGCTATATCCGGGACCGTGACCGGCTGCGCCTGATGTTTATGCTGGTGGATATCCGGCGCGTGCCCGGCGACTTCGAGCGCGAGATGATAACGCTGCTCACCGAGCGGAGGGTGCCGGTGGCCGTTGTGGCCACGAAGTGCGACAAGCTGGCCCGGGGAGGGCGGGCGGCCTCGGCGCGCGCGATAGCGAACGCGCTTTCGGTCGGCGAGGATTCGGTCTTTTTTTCCTCGTCCAAAACAAACCTCGGCAGGAGGGAGATGCTCTCCTTGATAGAAGAATTCTGCGGGAATAGAGGCCTGGACTGACCCGGGCGGAAATACGAACGCATAAAACGGCGCCAAGCGGCGGGGCGTCCTCAGTACGAGGTCGATTGTTTGAGGAATTCGTACATCTGGCTGTCGGAGTCCTTTATTCCCCTGGCATAGGTCTCGGCGATGGATAGGAGGACCTGGCTGAAATACTCGAGGTGCGGCACCAGGAACTCGCGCTTGAGGTTGTTACGCACTGGGAAGGCCGTCGAGTTCTTTACCTCGCCCAGTTTCCGACCGTCGAGGAGCTTTTTGCCGTTTAAGATATGCGTAAAGATTATATCATCGGTACCCGCCGCTGTGGGCGTGGGGTCCACAATGATCACCTGGGTGGAGAGGCCGCCGTTGTAATCGCGTTCCATGATCTCCGATTCCACCTTCGAAACACTCGATCCCGACGAATATATTCGGATGGTCTTTTTTTTGAGCCGCGTTACCTGTCTGGTGAGCTCGTCCCTTTCGTAGCTGTGGCGCTGTATCTCTATATATCCGTCCGCAAGCCGGTAGCTTACCTGGTAGGGCACCACCCGGATGTCCTTGGTCGACATGAGTTTGTATCTGACGACTATATCCTCTATCTTCTTTCCGAGCGCGACGATCCGTTCATCGAGCGCCCTACCCTCGCTGTCCAGCTTCTCCGAGGTTAGCGCGCTGCCGCGCTCCGGCTCCTTCTTCTCCTGAGACCAGGCAGTCGTATTCGTAAGCACCGCCGCCGACAGCAGGCACACAAACATCGTAAAAGCTTTTTTCATCGCAATATCCCCCATGAATCCGCCCCTCGACGATTACCGGGGCGTTGTAGCGTCCGAATGCCGCCGGGCATGGAACGATCCGCGCAAGCGGTTGGATAATATCACAGGGCCGCAGTGTTCTTCAACCATATTTTACACTGGACCGGGCCTCCGGTCCAAGAGATTTTGGTATCGCGCCGGCCGTATTATCCTTTAGGACAAAATGGCCGATAATAAGGCATAAGCCCCCGGGGCCCGGTGCGGGCATTCCGGTCATGGACACGGTGACCCAATGTACAATATTCTGATCGTCGACTTCACCCCGTACCGCGAGACGATCGCGCGCATGTTTACGGAAGCCGGCTATAACGTCGAAAGCTGCGAATCGGCCTTTGACGCCATGGCCCGGCTCAAATCGAGCGATTTCGACCTCATCGTATCCGAAGTGGAGCTGCCGGGCGACAACGCCTTCGACCTGTACAATTATATATCGAACTACTATCCCTTCATCCCCGCCATCATGGTCACCGAAAAGGACATCGATACCTTTTTCGAGCACATCTTCCGCGAGGGGATCGGAAACGTGCTCCACAAGCCGCTTAGGGAAAAAGAGCTGGTAAGCCTTGCCCGGAAACTCATCACCCGGAAAAACATCTTCGGACTGGAAAACTACATGGACGTTCCTGCCGAAGACATTATGAAGATTCGCATAACGGCCTCCGGCCGGATAAGGGGTTCAATAGCGACCCTCATGAAGCAGCTCGATGAATGGGGGATAAAGGTGCGGAACAAATCGGTCCTCAACCTCATACTCAACGAGCTGATCATCAACTCGGTCTATCATTCGCACGGCTACACTCGCGAGAAGGAGGAGCGCGTCCAGGTGACCCTCAAGAAGGGGGAGTTTGTCGACCTGTTCTTCGCCCACAGCGCGGACGCTTACGGCATTTCCATCACCGACTACAAGGGCGAACTGACCAAACATAAGATACTGGACAGCATCAGGAAGGCCGTCGAGGAGTCGCAGATGATTCTTCGCGCGTACGAAACAGGAGAGGAGATATCGGACAAGGTCTCCGAGACCGGCCGGGGCATCGATCTTGTGAGAAAGCTCACATCGGAATATTATTTCGTAATAAGAAACAAGGTCCGAACCGAGATCATCCTGCTCTTCGACCGGGAACCGCCGGAGCACTTCGAATCGCATTCCTCGCTGAAGATCATCGAAGACCCCAACTGACCGCCTTCGAGGCGGCAAGCGCCGCGGCCACGCACACCCCGAATCCAAGCGCAACGTACCACAGCCAGAAAATCGAGCTAAAGGCCATGGCCGATACCACGGCGAGAACCCCGGCAAAAACCCCGAAAAGGGCCGCGCGCGGGTCCATGCCGTCGGTGAACCTGCCCAGAACGAAGATCCCCAGTACCCCGCCGTAAGTCACCGAGGAGATGGATAGTCCGACCTCCACCAGCGGGTTCTTCGAATCGTGAAATAGCACCGAGACGCCGATGATAGCGAGCGTCCAGAAGAAGGCGATTGCGCGAGCCGCGGCCACTTTACAGCGCTCGGAAAGCCGGCGCTCCTTGAGCCTCAGCAGGTCGAGCGCGGTCGATGATGCGAGCGAGTTGATGGACGAACTTAAGGTCGACATGGCCGCGGCGAAGATGCCGGCGAGCATTAGCCCCCTGAGTCCCGCTGGCAGATGGTTTACGATAAAGTATGGAACTATCGAATCGCTCGAGTCGAAGTGCCGGCCCCCGAACAGCGCCTTGATGAAAAGGCCGAACAGGAGGAAAAGCGCTATCTGCATGATAACCAGAAAGCCGCTCGCTATCATGGCCTTGCGGGCCGACGAGGCGTCGCGGCAGGACAGGACGCGCTGAACGATGAGGTGGTCCGTGCCATGCGAGGCGAACGAGAGAAACGCCCCGCCGACGATGCCGGTGAGAAGGTTGTACGAGCCGAAAAGCTTCGCCGCGCCGCCGCCAAGGCCGGAGGAGACGAAGGCCAGATCGGCGGAAGGTATGAGGGCGAACACGCCGCCGAGGGAGAGCGAGAGCTCGTCCATCACGCAGTACGCGCCGAGCCCCACGCAAAATAGGTACAGCGCGAGCTGCAGGGCGTCCGTCACGATGACTGAGCGGATGCCCCCGTAAAAGGTGTAAATGAACGTAGCCCCGCCGATAACCGCCAGGGAAAGCCTGTAGTCCCAGCCGGTCATTACGGTAAGCGGTATGGCCGTTGCGAAGAGGCGTACGCTGTCGGCGAAGAGGCGCGTTATGTGGAAAATGACCGAAACCACGCGCCGCGACGTCCGCCCGAATCGGCGCTGGAGGAATTCGTACACGGTTTCGTATTCGCCCTGAAAGTATCGCGGCAGTAGGAAGGCGGCCACAAGCATCCGGCCCGCGAGATAGCCGAAGGTGACCTGTAAAAACCCCGTTCCGCTCGCATAGGCGAGCCCCGGAATCGAGATGAAGCTGAGACTCGAAGTTTCCGTGGCGACGATGGAGAGGCATGCCAGGAACCAGTGCACCGAGCGGTTTCCCAGGAAATAATCGCTTACGCTCGAGCCGCCCGAAAACCAGAGCCCGATTATATTGATAAGTACAATATATATCAGAATAACGGCGATATCGATGGTCATCGGGTTTTATTCCGCATCATCCCCCCGGCGGGACATCGATGCCCCCGGGCTCACTTGCGCGCCCCGATAGCGTGCCTTATGAAATCCATCATCCCCTTAATAACTCGCTCGTCGTCCTCGAGGGCGTCCTCGCCCACAAAGGTGCGCAGACGCTCCTTGTAATACTCGGAGGTGTACGAGAACTGCATGAGTACGATGATGTTGTCGATGCAGTAGGAGGCGACGTGCTCGTCGATGGAGGGGTCCACCAGGCCCTTCTCCCTGGCCTCGTTGATGTAATGTCTGTAAAATACGGCCGAGATGTTCTCGATCTTGCGGGACAGCCGCGCCGAAAGGTGCGCGAGGCTTTCGGTGGTGATGTCCTGGTATAGCTGGACGAAATGCGGATGCGAACGCGAATGTTTCTGGGCTACGCGGATGATCGTTTCGAGTTTGTCGAACAGGTCGCCGTTGGACAGATCCGCTCCCGCAAACGCCGCCTCGAGCAGCTTGTATCCCTCGTCCACTACGGTGAGAAAGAGGTGCTCCTTGCTCGAAAAGTAATTGTACATTGAGCCTATGCTGATTCCCGCCTTGTTCGCGATGACATTTACGTTCGCCCCGTTGAATCCCTTTTCGGCGAATTCCACGGTGGATATCTTTATTATCCTCTCGCGTTTCTTGTCCGAAATTTTGTCGAAGGTATCCTTGTGGTATTTCCCGGAATTTTCGTCCGGGGTTCGTTTCTTTTTAACCGCTCTCATTATCGCTCCCTTGTCTCTGATCGGTCACGCGCCCTTCGAGCGGGCCGTGCCGGAAGTCCGTGGTGAGTATACCATAATCTATATCGGCAATCTATTTAAGCGCTCCTATGGAGGCGCACAATCCGAGGAGCACCTCCCGCTCCGCATCGGCGATCAGGAGGGATGAGGAGGCGCGAACGGCCTCGTCGACGAGCCTGCGGTGCATATCCACGGCCTTATCCAGCGCGCCGCTATCCCGTATCATCCCCCGTATCTCGTCCAGGTCCGACGCGGACTTTGCGGCCTTCGTGAAGAGGGACTCGAAGCGCTTTCCTTCCACAGGCCCCAGGCGCTCGATCGTATTCTGCACGAGAACCGTCTTCTTGCCCTCGAGTATGTCCGAATCCGCCGACTTCCCCATCTCGGCCCTGTCGCCGAAGACGCCAAGTATGTCGTCACGCACCTGGAAGGCGTGGCCGAGCGGCAGGGCAAAGCGCCCGATTGCGCGGCGCTCGCCGGCCGTCGCCGCCCCCGCGAGCGTGCAGCCCATCAGGAGCGGATAGTAGACGGTGTAATAGGCTGTCTTCATCATGCCGACCTCGTGCGCCGCCGTATCGCCCGCGTGAAGGGAGCGCGGCATGGTGTTTACGATGTCGAGGATCTGTCCCCAGGCCGTACGCTCATAGGTGTCCGCGAAGAGGCGAAGGAAGCCGGTCTTGGCCTCCGCCCCTATCCCGGCGCCGAGAACGAGCCGCAGGGCGTCGCAGAACAGCACGTCCGCCGCCACCAGCGCGACATCGGACCCCACGCCCTCGTTTATCGTACCGCCCGAAAAACGCCCTTGCATCAATAGGTGAAAGGCCGCCCCGCCGCGGCGCACGTGGGAGCGGTCGATGATATCGTCCTGTATGAGAAGGAACGAGTGCATTAGCTCGAGCGAGGCCGCCATCGCTATGATCGCCCGCATGGCGGAGTTTTCGCCTCCGTATCCGCGGAAGGCTGCGATGAGCACGAGCGGGCGGACCCTTTTGCCGGGCCGCAGGCAGTACTCCGCGAGATCCGACCAGATCTCCGCCATGAAGGGATGTTCGGCGGCCTTTTTTTTCCCGGAGAAGTAATTCTCTATTGACAGGTCAATTCGCGGGGAATACTTATCAACGAACCGGACAAAATGCCGCGCCTGCGGCGCCGGATTTTTCTTCGTCTCTTTCATTGTCTGTAAAGCTGCGGACCTCATGTCGGGCGTGATTACGAAGTGGGGAGCTTAAAGCGGGCCTATGATCGTGTCAATAGATTTTCATGGCGCGGCGGCCGCATGAAAAAAGCGGTATTTATCGCGCTTTCGCTCGCGCTTCTGGTGCGCCTGCTTTTCGTCAACGATTATCGGTTTGGCCGCTTCGTTCCGCCCCTCCACGGCCCATACCCCGAGAATTCCATAAAAACCGCCGCGCCGGACCCGGAACCGCGCACCCCGCGGTATCCTTCGGTACTCCTCTTTATTCTCGACGGCGCGACGCGCGACAGCCTGTACGATCCCGAAATCTGCCCCGAAATATCGGCCCGCTGGCAAAGGTTCGGGCTCCGCTACGAGAACGCCCGAGCCATGGTTCCCACCGTGTCGGCCCCGAATTACGCATCGATCTTGACAGGCGCTCCTCCCCACATGCACGGAGTCGTCAATAACGAAACCCGCTCGCGCGCCGGCAGCAACGCGCCAACGGTGTTTCACTCGCTTTCCAGGGTCGGGCTTAAATCCGCCGTTGTGGGATTCGAATGGTACAAAGAGATGTTCGGCAAAGAGGCGCTCTACGTCCCCGCCGAGTGTTGCGAGCGGGACGACCCGGCCGAGGTGGCCCGCGCCGTGGAGACCATGATCCGCCGCAATGATCTCCCCTATTTTACGGTAGCTCACTTCCTCTCGCCCGACAACGAAGCGCACGCGACCGGGACCAACAGCGGAAGGCGCTATCTCTCTTCGATCACGCGCATCGACGGCCTGCTCGGCGGGATATTCCGCCTGCTCGATAAAAGGATTCCCGGCGCGCTCGTCATAGTGGCCTCCGACCACGGCATGAACGTTGACGGCAACCACGGAGGGACCGACGACGCGTCCATTGCCGTTCCGCTGTATCTTTTCGCGCCTTCTCTGACCGGCACAAGCGTCTCGCGGACCGTTTATCACGCGGCAATCGCCCCAACCGTGGCGGCGGCCGCCGGCGCCCCCCTTCCCGCCCTTTCCGCCGTTCCCCCGCTTGTCGAGGTACTCGGCAAAGACTATGGACCTATCCTTAAGGAATCGATCGCGCTTCGCGAGCGCATGGTCGCCGCCTTCCGATTCGTGAACCCGATAATCCCCGCGCCCCGGCTGACCGCCAGGGAGGATGATGCCCGGCTCGACGAACGCCTTACGGCCGCCATTCTGGAAAGACCGCAGCGCTGCAAGGAGACCCTGCTTTTGTACCAGAGGCTTATCTTCTCACTCGCGCTTTTGCTGCTGACCGCCATGGTAATGCGGCGGCAGACCGCCGGAACGGGAATGCTGCTTCTCGTAAACGGAACAGTGGTGGCCGCCGCAGGGGTTGCCATGCGCATCATATACTCGGCGCACATCCACTCCGCGGCCGTGGCGCTTTACGCTGTGATAATGGTATTCGTAACGGCGCTAACCATACGGCTTATTCGCGGCAGCCCGCTCTATCTTCAGTTTAGGATTCCCGGCGCGTTTTTGGACGTGTTCGCCCTGCTCTTAATAGAAACCGCCATAATTGGCGGGTGTTTTCTGCCCGTCTTTACATTCGCTCCCGACGAAAATATTTTTGGCGTACGCTTCTTCGGCCTTGCTCTCTGGTCGCCCCTCATACTCCTGCTCCTTATCAAGCTTGCGGTCGCCATCGGTTCGCGAGGCTTTCTAGTCGCAGGAACGACCACGGAATCCCCACGCTCGCGGGGATGAACGCGCCCGTCGGGGGGGTTACGCCTTTTCTTTTTAGGCGCGGAGAAAACGAGGATTCGCATGGGGCCCCATGCAGGGGTGAGGCCTCCCTGCCTCGTTGGGCTTGGTTCTTTCTTTTTCATCGCGGAAAAAGAAAGAATCAAAGAAAAACGCGCCCTCAAACGCCGGGGGGCTTGCCGCTCAAGCGGCGCGGAGCCTGGGCTTTCCGCATGTATGTATCAAAGGCAATTCGGGATTATCCGTCGAAATGTTTCTTTTCGTTTTTCTGTCGGTTCTTCCATGGACTTTCTGTTCGGCTGCGGAAGGTCCCTCCTGGACTATCCGACCGACAGGATGTCGGAAGTGTCGCCTGCGCCAGGACGGCATAGCGGGCGACCTTGCCTCGCGCGCATCCGTGCGCGCTGCTTAATGAATGTTCGATGTGCCGGCCGGTGTGAGTCGGTATCTGGCAGGCGACATTAGCCTAAACCCCCTCCGGGGGTGGCGCAGAGCGCCGGGGGATAACAGTCGAAAGTTCAAAGTTGAAAGTTGGAAGCTCGGCATGAGGAAGCCTTTATGTTTATGCCTTAGAACTTGTTCTACCTGGCCCCCCCTCTCATTTCTTCCGATCTAAATGGGAGAGGGGGCCGGGGGGGTGAGGGCGGTAAGCTTCCTCCTCCGCGTCTTAAGATAATAAAAAACCTTAAGTCCCACCTTTTTAACGCAAAACAAGTGGCTTAAAAAGCGGCAGAGATAAAAGGCCCACCATCGGAGATTAGGGTGTTCGAAAACTCTGCAAGATAGACCTTCAGGGTATACCATTTTTTTCCCTGCCTTTTAAATTGGCTTAAATCATGGTAATTTCATCCTTCTTGCTTAACGGGAAGAAATCACTGAAAAGCATGGAGGCGCGGCTTGACCGACTTCCGGCTTTCGGCTTGCTTGAAATCTGAATGAAAGGATCCGCCCCGGTGCACGGTAAGTTTGGAAGCCATATACGCACCATATCCCGCACGGACATTTGTGTAGTATGTCAATTGACCTTGACTTTTCAGACGGGTGTATGATATATTATGCGGAATATACAATGATATAGTGAAAAGCAATATTGTATATTTTTATTCTCTCGACGGCTTTTCATTATTATGGCAAGGCTTAGATATATTGACGCATCCCTCACGGGCGTGTGGATTAACCACGCGGAGGGCATTTCGCCGACGACGAAAACGATAATTTATATTGTATTTCCAATCCATGCTTTAAAGTAGGATTTATGAAGGCGATTAAAATAAACGCCAGAACGGACGAGTTCGGAATAGCGGAAATCAAAGTGTGCACGGATACAAAAAACTCCGACGTCAATCTGATAGTCGTGGTTGAAAACGGTCATGAAGAGGGAAAACCCGAAAAAGGAAGAA
>Ga0302246_1000110_pt1 | contig 81491 bp, 71 predicted proteins | sample AAG_UR_Trp_MG_FD_193533 | JGI IMG/M metagenome (GOLD analysis project Ga0302246, IMG submission 193533) | Enriched activated sludge microbial communities from anaerobic digester in WTTP, New Holstein, Wisconsin, United States - AAG_UR_Trp | ecosystem: Engineered > Bioreactor > Anaerobic >... | reverse complement strand
CCGTTGATTGAGGAGATCCGGGTTGGCGGCCAAAGGGCGGTGGTTAGGAGCAACCACCGGAACCCTACAAACAACAAAACCGGGCCACCCCAATGGAGTGCCCGGTTTTGGTCATGTCTGGCTCCCCGTATGCAACCCTCTTCATAACCGTTCTCTTTCTCCCGCCGTTAACCGAAAACCTTCAATATCAACGGGTTATCAAAGATCAGGCGGTTCCCGGCGGACCGGAAGCGGCGTCAATGTCGATTTCCCAATTACTCTACACGACGCGAATGTCGCAAGTCGAGTCGTGAGCTTGTCGCAAGTTGTGTCGCAAACCTGTCGCAAAGATCACCTCCTTTCCAAAGGACCGTTCAAAGTTCCCATACAACCTCGCAGGCCAGGTATTCGCTCAGGACCATTCGTACAATCACCCCGCCTGTTTCGGACACTGAATATCGGTAACGCCCCGGTTGAACCACGACCCAACCTCCTGAGAGCGGGAGTCGGTCCGGAGATTTCCCGAACGCCCTCAGGAACGCCCGGCTGCCGATTTCCGGCCACAAGTCGGTCTCGTCATCGCCGGCGACCTGCTCGAACGCCGATCTTTGGTCATCGCTCAATATCTGTAGGGGCGCAAAACCGACTATGCTCGGTTTCTCCAGTTTCGGGTACAACTCATATGCGGCGTGCCCTCTTGCGAGTTTCAGGATCACGTTCCGAACCCGACCAGCCTCCGGTTCCCATATCAAGTCGTCCGCCTCATCTTTTTTCCAAGCCCCCTCTATCCTCAATTGCAACGCCGGATTACCTTCCAGAATGCGCTTGACGTTGGGACGATGAAGATCAGAGGCCTCTGCGCCGCCGTGGATGACACAATCCAAGAAGCAAGCCAGATATTGCTCATCCAGCGAGAACGAAGAGTTGCACTTTTTGCAGGCACCGACGACCGGCAACTCCGGCGGATAGGGTTCATCCAACAGGACCTTCGAAGGAACGTGGTCGCGCGTATCCGGATGGGTGCCGCAATAAACGCACATGCCGGTGTGGCGTTCATCAATGAATAGATGGCGCGGGTCCATCATTGCCCGTTTGTGCAATCTGATTATCCTGAGTCTTCTGCGCAAGAAGATACGAGAATTTATCTCTAATCAACTTCTTGCGCTCTTCAATGAAGTCTTCGAAGCGGTCGATCTTCCAAAGGTCCTTATCCTTCGGTACCAAGTGCATGTCGAGGTAGCTTTCCGGCTTGTCGGCGAACCAGACTTCGGGCAGGGTATCGGATTTGCCGCCAGCTCCGTTCTCCGCCTGGGTCAACAACATGCAGTTGGCCAACTGGTCGCGCGAATCCTGTTTGTATTTCACGATGCTGAGCCGACCCGTTTCCGGGCTGACGGCTTTGATCTTTCTCAGGGCGCTCTGCGGAAAGATGTGGTCGACTTGCGGAAGGTTGTTGTCGTAAGCAGGTGTGTAATTGAACTCACGGTACCACAGATTGAAAAGCAGATGGATCGAGTCGGAACCGTAACCCATCTGCCAGAAGCGATCCTCGGTAAGTTCGAGACTTCGTCCTTTCGAACGGATGGCGTCGAACAGATGATTGAGATCGAAGCCGTTCCGCTCCCTGATCTTTCCGACGCAGTCGTCGATGAGTTGGTCCGGGGTTCCGCTGAATGCGCCGCTGATTAGAGCACGCAGCAGGTAACTGTCTATCCCCTGCGCGGCCTTCCAGTTATCCGGAAAATGATAGCGGGAATAGACCAACGGAATCAGGACAAGATAGGACGGCAAGGCTTTGTCACATCGGATGAAGGTTTTCCCGCGGACGAAGTCCAGAACGTCTTTCAGCGCTTTCGTGATGTCCTGCCACCTGGTTTCGATTTCCTCCCGCACGCCCGGTTTGCGGAACTTCGAGACCTCATAGCGTGCGCCTTGGTTCAACAGCGTAAGGCATGATTTCAAAACGAAATCACGAGTGAATGCGAAGCCGTGGCGGTTGAGGTCCGACAGGAGGTCCTCCATCTGTTCGTCGGCGCGGTCCCAGCTTGAGCTCAGCAAGGAAAAAAGCAGATCGGATTTGCCCAACCGGGTGCCGCCGGAATTAGCCCGTATAAAGACCTCCACAACGTCGTCTTCGGTGTAGAGTTCGGCGTTTTCGGTGCTGTCGAGCTCCTGGTATGAAATCCCGTCGTCGGAATGAAAAGTCTTGAATACGATGCCGACGTGGCGGCTGATTTTGCGACGTTCATCAGGGGAGAGTCCGCGGCCCGCTTTGGCGATCAGGTCCTCCGCGGCGGTAAGCGGATCGGCGGTATTGAAGACCAGGTCTTTGAATCTGATCCACGGAAAGCCAGCTTTGCCTGCGTCGAGAAAGGCAAACCTGAACTTGACGTCGTCCGGAGCGGACACCTCTCCGCTTAAAATGTCGAGGAAAAGCTCCCGCCCTTCGTAGCTGCCGCACAGACCGATGAACAGGCTTTGAAGTCTCTGCTGACCGTCCAGAACCAGACATTTCTTCCTGCCGTTTTCGGGGACGTAAAAATCGCTCAACCGGAGCTTGCTGCGGTAGTTGTCGATGAACTTTCTGTGGCGGACCTCAGCCTTGGTCTTCCATATCAGCAGAGTGCTGATGGGGTATTCCCTCAGAATCGAGTCGAAGAGACGGCAGATCTGGTCCTCGCTCCAGACGAACGGCCGCTGGATATTGGGCAGCCAGAAACCGCCGTCCTCGTCAGGATTGTTTAAGAAGCTGACGATCTTCCGCAGGGAATGTTTCGGTGTCTTCATTATTCAGCGCCGCCTCCATCACATTGCACATTCTTATCCCTTGGGCGGATATGGGTCCTTTCCGTAGGTGTGCTCGGTCTGAATCGTCATATCCTTCTTGTGGATCACCACCTGCCCGAGCTCCTGGTTTTTCGCAAGTTCCTTGGCTCGATCCACAGCCTCCGCCTTCGTATCGTGGCTGCTGGATGCTCTTGATGCCTTCTCTTCCTTGACCTTCCAGCCGCCGTCGGTATTGGGTGTCACATGGTAAGTCTTGCGCTTCGACATTTTCATACCTCCTGATTTGAGTTGGCTTTCTCTTCGTGCCCGCGGACCGCTGCGAGTATCCGATCAATGCATGCATCGAAATCCTCTTCGACTTCATGCTGCCACAGGCGGATCACCGTCCATTCCATCTGCCGCAGTTTCCGATGGTTTGCGGCGTCCCGTTCCCGGTTCTTGTTTATCTTCTTTTTCCAAAAATCAGAGACCTTGTCCTCCCAGGAAGGGAATCGGTATCCGTGCCAAAAATCGCCGTCCACGAAGACTGCGACCCGAGCCTTGCTGAAGACGATATCCGGCCTGCCGGGCAGTTCTTTGACGTGCTTGCGGAACCTCAAACCTCTCCTATGAAGCGCTGACCGCACCCGCACCTCCAGACTCGTATCCTTCCCCTTGATGCGGGACATACAGTAGCTGCGCTGTTCGGGTGTCAGGTTGTCCGGCATCAGTCCTGTCCCTGATACAAACTGAAAGCCCTGGCCATCTCCCTGCGCCCCGGCAGGTGGAGCTCGGGGGGAGTGGTCGTGAGGACTTGAAAGCCTTGCGGCGTTCCGGGGCAGATTTTCTGGAAGTCGCACTTGGAGCATTTGTCGGGATGCGGTCGCATCGGAAAGTCCGACGCGAGAATTCCTGTGACCGCCCATTCGATGTTTGCGAGTGCTGAATCCACCGCCTCCTGGGTGATCGGCACTTCAACTCTCTGGTTGTCCTTCAGAAGATGAACACTGCCTGTTCTCGCATTCTGCCCGAGAACCTGGTCGGCGGCTCTTGCATATAGTTGAACCTGTAAAGCAAGCTCGGTCCAATCGAGGTCGTCGTTCTCACCCGGCGTCTCTCCGCCTTCCATCGTTTTGAAGTCGATGATCTCGGCCTGGAGGATATTTCCATCGTCATCCTCGTGGAGCAGGAGATCAATCGAGCCGGTGATGACGCAGTTGGAGGCCGGAATCTCAAATACCGCTTCAACCTGTCTTTCGCGCTCGAAATCCCCGCCGAAGGACGCGACGTAATCCTGTGCGATTTCCACCGCCCGATTTCTCGAATTCTCGTAAGCGCCCGGTCGGTTCACCGGATCGCCGCTTTGGGGAACGTGCTTCAAATGGAATGTTTTCAGCACAACCTGCTCCACTTGGTTCTCCGCCGGCGGAGAGTCCGGGTGAAGCTCGTGAAGCTTTTGGATCGATGTATGAACGGTCCGGCCGTAACCGAACATTTCGGGGACGACCGGGTTGAGACCGTAGCGCTCCCGAAACTGATAACTCCTGGGGCATTGCAGGTAGTATCTGATCTCGGTGAAGCTGGTCGGGTAATCGGTATCCTCGACCCTCCGGCGCGGCGGAGCTTGGAGAAGACCGGCCGGAAGACCTGCGGAGTTTTGAACCACCGCCGGATGGGCCGCAAGCTGCAACGCGTAGGGAGACCGGCGGGCTGCCCGTCTGGCCTGCGGCAGACTCTCCGCCCCGCTTATGTAAAGATACCGTTCGGCACGCGTCGCCGCGGTGTAGAAGAGCCGGATTTCCTCATCCGGGGTGCTCTGGTATGCACCGCGGTTGATCGCTGCAGCCATGACCCCCGGCGGCAGCCATCCCGAATAGTTGCTCCTCCGTTTGGGGAACCGATGCGCTTCCACATCAACCACGAAAACGCAAGGGAATTCGAGACCTTTCATCTTGTGAACGGTCGACACGGTGACGGCATCGGGTCGTTGAAGCACATCGTCGGTGGAAACATCGTAACCGGTCTCGGCGGCGTTCTGCAGAAAGTTGAGGACGTCCGAAAAGCGTTGTCTGGAGTCCACGCTCATATACACCGTCTCGACGTCGAGAATCATGCGGCTGAAAAGTCCGATGTCCCGCATGACATCGTCGCTGAAATTCGTCCGTGCGATGTTGAAAGCTTCCAATAGATCGTAGACAAGCTGTTGAGGATAGAGTCGGATTCTCGTCGAGCCTTGCGGACGGTGAATGCGGCGGCTCCAATCTGTGAGAACACGGATCAGGGCATTGAAATCCGCGTCGGGAAACGCAGGCAGCACCTCGCTGTTGAAATGCTGTTGCACCGTGGTCCGGTCGAGCGGGGTATTGCGGAGGAGTTCAAAAGTGCTCCGCAGAACTGATGTCTGCGGGCGGTCGAAGGGCCCTCCGCCGGCTTCCAAACTGAAAGGAATGCCGAGGGTCTCCAGTGCGGTCGTAAACGCCGCATGTCTCGGCGTATCATCCTGCTCCGCCTGACGTGTCGAGCGCATCAGAATCGCGAAATCTGCGGGCGTCAAACCACGGACGACGCCGTTGTCATCATAGGCGGTGCCCAACAGATCCCGGATTCTATCCGCAACCCATCCCGCCTCGGCGGCGCGGTCCGGAAACCACATCACTCTGAAATCCTGGGGCGTCCGATTCGCAAAGGCCGCCGGATTTTTCGGAATCCGGCTCGGGCCCAGCATGGCGGCCGCGAAGGCGTCCGAAGCCTGGACGATGGGCTCCGTGCTGCGGAAATTTTGGGAGAGGGTGTGCACGCTGCAGCCGGTATAGCGTCGTTGAAAACCTAAAATGTTGCTGACGTCGGCCCCCCGCCATGCATAGATCGACTGGTCGTCGTCCCCGACAACAAAAAGCGTCTGCGAGCGCTGATGCAGCAGTCGGATCAGCTCCTCCTGACAAGGGTTGACGTCCTGGTACTCATCCACCATGAGGTGACGCAAATTCCCAATGCCGTTTTCCACGCCGGCTGCATTGGAACGGATCGCCTCGACCACATCCCGGATCATCAACGAGAAATCGATATATTGATCCGCCCTGAGACCGTCCCGAATGCGGGTGAGCAAGCCACCGATGTCTTGATCTTCGGCGGCGACCGTATTGAAGTCCAACAGCTCGTCGTTGGCGGTCTTCCATGCATCCGACGCCTGCTTTACTGTGTCGAAATAGCTGTTGTTCCGTGCGCGCGGTCGGAAGGATTGAAGACCCAACCGGTGATAACGCGAAATCATGTAGAGTTTGAGCCGGTTCTCGTCAAGAACGTCGTACTGTCGATACGTTGCGTCCATGTCGCCCAGTACGCGCTGGCAGTAAGAGTGGATGGTTCCGATATACATCGCCCCCATCACGGTGGGATCGAGTCCTGCGGTGGCCAGGGCTTGAGAAACCCGGCGCTTGATGGACTCGGCCGCCTTTTCGGTGAACGTAAAGGCCACGATACCTTCGGGCGGCTCATTCTGGGCGAGGAGTCTGGCGATCCGGTAGGCCAATGTCCTTGACTTGCCCGAGCCGGCGCACGCCAGACACAAAACCTCGCGGGCGGTATCCACAGCCGCGTCGTATTGCTGCGGCGTCAACTCGTTTCTCAAGATCTGGTCGATACTCATGTGAATTAAGTCCCTCTCTTTGATGGTCACGTCCCGGTGCTGTTCCGTAGGACCCGTTTGATGCTTCTTCCGTGTGCCGCGATGAACGGCGGCGGCAGGGCGTTGCCGATCATCAAGGCTACGGCGGACTTGTTTTCGGTGGTCGGGAACTTGTACCGGCGTGGAAAACCCTGCAGAAGCGCCGCCTCGCGCATGGTGATCGCCCGGTCCTCCTCCGGATGCAGGAACCTCCCCTTTGACGGGTTGAAGCATCCTCCGGTGATCGTCGGAGCCGGTTTCTTCCAGGCCATGCGCCCGTAAACATCCTTGAATCCGTTGCATCGCTTGTGGCACTCGAGCTGGAATTCCTCCGGAAGGTCTCTGCGGCTTCCGCCGTCTTTCGGGATAAGCCGGATGACATCCAGAACTTTCGGGGTCCGATTCTCAGGCATGTCATGCACGGGGTCCCCGCTTTGACCCGCTTTCGGCAGCCCGCCGATCGCATCCTCAACCGTTTTCATCTTGGCGGCTTTGCCGGCGAAAGGAATTGTCACGCCCAGCCCCGCCAAATAGATCAACCTGCGTCTCCTCTGCGGAACACCGTAGTGGGCGGCGTTCAATATGCGATGCTCTCCCAGGTATCCGAGGTTCTTCAACTTCCGGCGGAAAGCCCCGAACCGTTCGTCGTCCGCCAGCCCAGGGACGTTTTCCATCATCACGGCACGCGGCCGGAGAGCCTCCACGAACCGTTCGAACTCCAGCAACAGGTCGTTTCTTGGGTCATCAACCATGAGAGCCCCGTTCAGGGTCCGCATCGTGGAGAAACCCTGGCACGGCGGGCACCCCGCCAGGAGATCGAGTCCGCCTTTCTTCAATCCGAGCGTGTCGAGCAGTTCCTGCGGATCAAGTTCTCTGATGTCCTTTTCCCATAATGTGACATCGCGATGGTTCGCCTTGTAGGTCTTGACGGACAGCGGATCGACGTCCACCGCACCCAGGACCCTGAATCCGGCTCTTTTCAACCCGACCGTCAGTCCGCCGCAACCGCAGAACAGGTCGACGGCCGTGGGCTTGCCGTCACCGTTTGGACGGAGTCCTCTGCTTCGTTTCGCCTTGCCTTTCATCGGAAAAACCTCCTTTTGTTCGAATAGGCGCTCCCCATGAGCGTTTTCAGGAGGTTACTTACCGATGGGCCGACTGAACCGCCGGCTTCATCCGTGGAATGGAAGCGGTTTGTCCCGGAGGGATCGCATGTTGGTTTTAGGGTATCCGTCGCTTCCGGCAGCATCCATTAAATCTCCAATGTCTTGAGCACAGCCCGGTCTATGTCGCCGTAAAACACCACGTCCAGGCGTTCGATCACGTCCTCCGGCAGTCCCGCGAACTGCGTTTTGTTGGAAACGGGGACCAGGGCGCGGAGCGCCCCTGATTCAAGCGCCAGTTGCAGGGGTTCGGTGATCGAAGCCGGACCTTTGATGTTCCCTTGGATGGTCAGGTCGCCGAGGATCACCGTACCGGCCTGCACATGACGGTTGCGGACAGCGGAGATGACGGCGGCGAAAAACGCAACACCGCAGGGACAGTCGATGCGGCCGCCGGAGAGGTCCACGGCTTCGGCATAGATGTCCTTCTGCGCCAGCATCTGTGTGAGCCCGAGCTTGTCTTTGACGCTCTGCAGATAACTGAAAGCCCGGTTGAGGGATTCCTTCAGCGATTTTTCAAGGCCCGTCGGGGTGCGGAGCTTGCCCGTGCCCGCCGTCAAAGTGACCTCAAGCCTGAACAAAGCGACCTTGGCTTCGGAATCCACCGCGGCCGTGTAGACCGTTCCGGGAGGCAGGGGGTCCTGCGAAATGACTCCGGCCCCCCCTTGCTCGGGGACGCCTACGGACCGCTCGGTGTCGTCCGCGAGATCGATGTATGAAAAACTGGTCTTATAGAATTCGAACGAGCCGCGTTTCTTGAGCTGCTCCTTGACCCGGCGACGCCCCTCCATGGCCAGTTCGACGTACTCCGTGAGCTCCTCCTTCGTCCAGCCTCCGCCCGGATGGAGGATTTTGAGAAGGCCGCTCACCGTTTTCTTCGTCGCTGTGGCGTCCCTGCCTTCAACATGCGATCCGAAACGGAAGACCCGCTCGGCCTCGTCGAAGCGGTTCTGTTTTCTGAGCGCCCGGAACGCTTCGGCCAGATAGTCGGTGACAAAACCGTAGTGGACCGTGAGCATGTCCTTCGAATTTTTCGGAACCTCCCAGCCGGGCAGGTAGAAGTGCATCCGGTCGAGCAGCGCCAGATCGAATTCTTTCGGCAGCGGCTGGAAAAGGTCCGTGGCCGAGTTCCGGACCAGGCTCTCCACCGGTTGGTTCAGGTTGCCGATGAACACCAGGGACGCTTCCGCCAGCACCTGGGTGACCCCGCGGCTGAAGCGGCCGTTGGCCATGTAGTCCTTCATGATCTGGACCGCGTCGGGATCGGTGATTTTCATGCCGCCTACTTCGTCGAATGCCACGACGTCCCAGTGCCCCACGAGCCCGACTTGTCGGCGGGCGTTGTTGTAAAACAGGTTCGCGGTGCTCGCCTTGCCTCCCGAGAGCAGCATGCAGTAAGGGGACATCTCGCTGAACGCGTAGGATTTGCCTGTGCCGCGCGGACCGAGCTCGATGAAGTTATAGTTTTTCTCGACGAAGGGGATGAGGCGGGTGAGCAGGAGAATCTTCAGCCGGCGCTCCATCCGCAGCGGCTCCAAGCCGACGCTCCGAAGGAGGAGATCGATCCACTCGTCCCTTGTCATTCCGCCCCGGCCTTCCAGGTATTCTTCCAGATCGAACCGGGCGAGTTGGATGGGTTTCAAATCGACGATATGGAAGGGACTGTCTTTTTTGCCCTCTTCGGACAGCCTGAATTCCACGTCGATGATGGCCCAGATGCCGCCCTCAAGCAGCCGTTCGTACCGTCGGTAGAATTCTTCGGCGATGTGTATTTTGGCATAGCCGAAGTGATCCATGGAGGCCCAATATTTGTTCTCGCTCGGGAGGAAGCGGACCTCAACGCGGTCGATGAACCGATGCCTGCCTTTCTGCTCGACCATGGACTGGGCCTTGTTCGCCTCGTCGTGGCGGAAGTAATTCGTCGTCAAGGTTTCTTTGACGGCGTCCACGCCGATGCGGATTTCCTCGTCGTTGTCCGAAGCACAGTATTTGCCCAAGAGATACTCGAGCACATAGGACGGTACGTTCTCGCCGCCCTTGATCTGGTGCAGAAGGTCCTTCCGCACCACTTTCCCGGCGAACACGCCCGTTGCTTTCTTGTCCAGGTCGTCCTGTTGCATTCCGGTCTCCTTAATCGAGCATCGCGTTCTTCAGCTTCCGCTTCGCCCACACGACGCGCGTCTGCGGGTCGCTCACCCTGATTTCGATCTCCGCCCCGTCGAAATCCGGGTCGAGCAACACAGGAACGGGCGTTTCTTTGCCCGCCTGCAGGGTCACCTCACGGGTCTTCTCGTCCCGCGCCTCGCAGTCGGCGGCCTCGCCTATTACCTTCGCTTTCGTTCCCGTGCCGTCGTAGGCCTCGATCTTCACCCGGGCGGCCGTGCCGAACATGTCGCTCTGGAGGTGGAATTTCAGACCGATAACCCGGCTGGTGAATTTGTCCGACCGATAGCGGACGTCGATCTCAGGCTTGCCTGCGGTTGTTTGTTTCTCCCGTCCGGCCCGGAAGACGATCACCGGCACCACCGCCTCTTGAAGACTCAGTCCGCCGTGGAAATAACCCTCGCCCTCCGAGAAGACGCGGAACCCGATGGGCAGGCAGACTTCCTGCACATCTCCTTGAATCCCCACATGGCCCGCCTTCAGGGTGACGGTTCCGGCCGATCCGGAAAGGCCCGAACCCAACCGGCAGCGGCGCTTGTTCTCCAACCAGCCGCCCGGAGGCGTCTGGACCACATCGCCCGCCGGGATTTCCGGCAGCATCATGTGGCCGTGGTCGGCGCTGATCACCACACGGTCGACCCCCTGGGAAACCGCCCACCGGACCGCGGCTGCGATATCCCCGATCACGTCTGAGAGGTAGCGCCGGGCGCGCCAGGCACCGAGGTTCTCGGCCACCGTGTCCGGGTCCTGGGTCCGCACCACAAAGAGCTCCGCTTTCTTCAGGTTGGCGGCGGCCTTTTTCGGCGAGCCGAGCAGGTCGTCCAATGTGGTCTCGAAAAACCGGTCGCCGTAAGTGTCGGCCAACAGCTTCATACGGTCCGCCGATGTCTTCAGCAGGCGGGTTCCGAGGGCCGGGACAAGGCCCCCGTCTTTCTCCACAAGCCGGAGCATTCCGTCCGCACCCGGCATGAGCGCCGCCATGCCGCAGCCGGTCACCGTCGGGACAACCCCCGCGGCGTGGCTGACGTGGACTTCGCCCGTTCCCGCCAAGGCCTCGCCCAAATCGCGGCCCATTTCGTAGCGGAGGGAATCCACCATGAAGAACGCGGTTTTCTCGCGGCGTTCCAGCAACGGGGCCACATGTTCGTCGAAAATACGGGTCTGCCTCGACGCTCCGTCCGGCGGCCAGCCCTCCGCTTGAACCGCCGCGAGGAAAGCATCCTGCAAGGCCGTGACGGCTTCGCGGTAGTGACGACGACAGAGGTCGACGACCGGGGCGATGACGTCATCGTCGGTGCAGGCGGTGAGGGCGGTTTCAAACAGGCGCGACGCCCGGTCGAGGTCCGACCAACCGCCTTCGGTGTAGGCGTTCATCAAATCCGTGAGGTTCTTTTTCCCGGTCAAGCCCCCCGAAACCGCGGCGGCGGATTCGATCATGGCGGCCGCCCTCTCAAGCGCCGTCCAGGCCGGCGACCTCTGCGGGTCCCTCCGCCAAATCGACCGTTTGCGGTTTTCGATCACCATTCGTGCCGCCGCCGGGTCGCCGGTGACGACAAGCCCGACCGCGCGGCCGAGCAGACGCCGTTCCTCGAAGGGGAAGGTGTCGCGTTCACCGGGGTCGAAATCCTTCGGCATGAGGTCCGGCAGGCGGAGTCCGCTTTCGATCCCCATCGCCAGTTCGACATAGGTTTCACGCAGACCCGTGTCGCTGCGCATCCTGTCGCAGGCCGCATAGACCACGGACTTCGCTTCGACGCCGGCGCGCGGCACGGCGCTCAAGGCGTCGGGAACGCTTTCCGGAAGATCGAACACGAACTCGCTGAAAAAGATGTATTCGGCGGCTTTCGGCCTCAGCACATTCCAATCGCGGCCGCCGCCTGTGTGTTTGAACCCGACGGCGGCGGCGAGCAACCGCAGCAGCTCGTCGACGCAGCCCGGCTTGGCGGCGGCTTCCTTTGCTTTGGCCGTGTCGCACAGGGCAGCCGCGATGATTTCCGCCGGGGTTTCCGTCCGGAAGACGTCGTTCAGCAGCGGCCAGCGCTGCGTCTTTTCCAAACCGTCCAGAAGGGCGATGTCCGGCTTCCCCTCGCGGAAAAGCCTTGTGATCTCGTCGGCCTTGCCCGGCATGGCTTGTTTAGCGAGAGATTCAAGATTTTCGGGCTCCAACGAAGCATGACCGAAGCCGATACCCACCCTGGCATAAACTTCGAACGGGTCCAGCATCATTTCTTCTTCGCTCACCCCTCTGCGGCCGGGGACGTAGATGAGCAGGCAGCGGTCCCGTTCCGAGGGGTTCTCGGATTCGTTCATCAGCCGGTAAATCTCGTCGGCCCGGCGACGGGTCTTAAGGACGGAGGCTTCGGCGGACAACACCTCGCAGTTCGGCGCGTTGAACTCCGCGGCGAAAGATTTGAAGTCCCCTTCGGCGTCGTACCAGACCACGATGCGGCGGTCGCCCAAAAGATCGACAATCTTCTTGTGCAGGAACGAGGTGAACTTCATCGGGCGGCCTCCTTTTTCCGACGGCCGCGGCCGCCTTTCTTCTTGGATTCCGGGGCTTCGACCTCGCAGAGGTCCTCAAGCCCGTGGGCGATGGCGATGGAGCGGTCGCGTTTGCAGACTTCCCGGACACGCTCGGGCCATATCGTGTAGGCCAGGTGCGCCCAGTCGTAGTCGCCTTTCTCAAGCTTTTTCCAGCAGTCCTCTGTGTCCTTGGCCCAGGAGCGCAGGCGGAAAAGCTTATGCAGCGGCGCGGCGTTGATGATCACGCCGTCGTTGAGGTCCGGCTTGTAGGGCAGAGCCGCGATGCGGAGCAATTCCTCGCGCAGGTCACGCAGCTCGCCGAGGAACGCGCGGGCCTCGTTCAGCCGGTCGGTCAAACGGGTCGCCTCTCGGCCGGAGGCGGATTTCAGGTCGTTCTCGATACCGCCGATTCCGCGCTCGACTTCGGATATTTTGGGCTCGACGTATTTGTTGACCGCCCCGTAAAGCGTCTGGTTGTTCAAGCGGTGGTAGTAGAGCCAGATCGTGTACGATCCCGAGGCGGTGGAGAGCGGCCAATAGATCGGGGCCTTGCGCCGGCTCTTGGAGTAGCGCTTCAGGTGGTCCTGGAAGAAGCCGGAGGGCTTGCGGAACCAGTCGCGCAGATCCCGTACGCCGAGAATCCCGCAGGCCTCCTGTTCGATCTCGTAGGCCTTGTCCTTCCAGAGCAGGTCGAGCACCTCCCGGACGCGCCGGACGATGTCGTCCCGGTGCGGCTGATTGCCGTTGAAGCCGGGATCCTCCACCAGGATGCCGTCCCAGTTGATGCGGAGCGGGTACTCGGAATCCGGGATGGTCGGCTTCGAAACCGAGCCGTCCGGCGGCAGGGTGTTCGCATCCGGCCGGGCCCGGAGCCACGCCTCGCTCACGATGCCTGCGGGCTTCGCCGGCAGGCCGTCCGGCCCCACGAGCATCCCGGGCGGGCAGACCGGAAGCGGGTCGAACGGGTCGGGCAGCTTCGGCGCCAGCGACGGGTCGATCGCCATGCGGACATCCCAGCGGCCGAAAATTACGCCAATACACCAAGAAAGAAGTTTCACTATTGCAGTTGGTTTCGATCGGTCTGTAAGGACAGCCCCCTTTTCAACATCGTCAAAAGAAGCAATGGCTTCTTCTATGAATGCCTTTGCATCTTTCTCAAGATCCAAAGCAGATTCAACAAGCATGTCGATATTCTGAAGGGATCTTTCAACGTTTTCACTTAGGGCAGCCTTTTCTCTCAGACATTCTTCCAATCCTCGGCCGTTTGCGAATTCCGGAGCGACAAATATTCTTGCCTCCTCTTCCATGGCAACGAGTTGAATCAACGTTTCACCCGCAATCTTCGCTTGCTCTATGATTCTTGAGGAAATGGACTTCAAATCATCTATTGGAAATGGAATTCGGGAAACGATGCCTGGCTGCCAATGGTGCCCATCATAATACTGCGCGGCTACGGCCCTCGGTAGCCTTGCGTTCAAGTACCCTAGCGCCAGCCACGGCATTTCCGCTTTATTATAGAATGCGAGCCCTTGGTTTACCGGCGACGTAATCTGCCCCAAAGGCATAGCTTGAAAATACAAACATGATGCCACGTCGCTCCATCCAATCTTGTATTTATTAATCGAGTCCTTAACGCGCCGTGACCCAGTACATAAATAATGTTCCTGTGAAGCAAAATCCCATCTCGCTATATAGGCAGAATCTCTATAAAAAGGAAGATTGTCTCCCCCCTTTGCAAATGAAATCCACTTGCCTTTTGCTTGATCCCTATATGGTACTTCCCACACGGCTCTAACAAATCTATCATCGTTTGAAGTCTGCCTTCCTTCTGCGGTAGTTCCAACACATTCGCCAACTTTTGGAGCTTCAACAAAGAGCTTTTCAAGCCGGGGCGGGAGTGAATAAAGAAGCATGCATCCTGGATACCTTTTCATGCGTTCCAAGCTTCGCACACAACATGCTGGATGCCTGTAAAACGTCTCCGAGAAAACTTCGCGTAATGCATTTTCCTTCTCGTGAACGCTACGGAGATCAATAAAGTGAACATTGGCGCAAGATGAAGACTCGTTTATTAGAACGTATGCAGCGGTCCTGTTGAATGCGTCATCTAATACACCGAACATTAGGTCTAAGAAGACGACAGGTCGAAAACACGGGAAAATAATCTGCTCTCGCAAATGCCGAAATGTAGGCTGAAATGCCCACATTCTTTCGGTTAGAGCAGCGCACAACCCCCGCTTAAGCAGTAGCTCTGAAGCTCTTTCTATGAAAGCGGCATATAGATTACCACGCGTTCTTGTGTAGAAGTTGTTAAGAATGCGCTTGACTCTTTCTGTAGCGTCACCATAAGGCGGATTCATCAGCACGACGTCGTAGCGCTTCCGGCACAGGTCGATGAAGGCGAAGCCGCGGGCGGCGTCCTCGGCGAACAGGCGGCGGCGCAGAACGCGGCCGTTCTCGGCCCGCTCGGCGTATTCCTCGAGCGCCGTCAGGATGAGTTCTTCCGCCTGGTTCCAGAACTCCTCGTCCGTGATTTCCTTGACGTCGAAGAGCGTCCTCTGCTCGGGCTTCGGCCGGGCCAACTCCGGGAAGAGCACGGCCTGTTCCGGTTTCGGCCCTTCAAGCCACTGCTTCTTCGCCTCCGCCACGGCGTCCTTGATCTCCTCCTCGATCTTGAGGAGCGAGCCCGCCTCGCCCGCGAGCTTCATCTTCTCGAACACCTCGTCCACGATCTGGCCCAGGACCCGAGGCTTGAGGCCGGCGGTGAACTCGCGGCGCATGTCTTCCTCGCCGGGCATCGGCTCGGCGGTGACGATGCTCGATCTGGCGATGCGCGGCCGTTCCGGGGCCTTGAGGCCGAGATTTTTCCAGGTCTTCTGCGCCCGCAGCCAGAGGGCGAGGGCGGCGATCTGCACCGCGCGCGGGTCGATGTCGATGCCGTGCAGGTTGTACTCGACGATCATCTTCGGAACCTGCCGTCGCAGGTCGTCGAGGGTCTCGAAGTCTTCCCTGATCGTCCGCCCTGTGGCTTCCGACTTCGGGCTGTCCGGGTCGCCCCAGGCTTCTTCGTAAATCTGTCCCAACAGGTCGAAGGCGTAGAGCAGGAAGTGGCCCGACCCGCAGGCCGGGTCAAGGATGCGCAGATCCCGCGGGTCCTTCTTCGGTCGGTGCTCGATGTATACCGGACGCTTGAGCAACTCCTCTTGGGAAAGGTCGGTTTCGTCATCCTTTTCGGCGGGAGCCTTTTCACCCGGACCGAGGAAAACCTCGTTCGGACGCCGCACAAGATAGCGGCACTCCTCCCTGAGAGCGGTCGAGCCTTTGCGCATCTCATACCAAATGCGCCCGAGGGTGTTGTCGGTGAGGAATTCGACCACGTAGCGCGGGGTGAAGAACTGGTTGCGGACCGCCAGCTCCCGGCTGTTCCGCGGAGCCTGGGACGCATCCCGCATGGCTTTGCGTTCTTCGGGCGGGTTGAAATATTGGTAGACCCAGCCGATGGTCTCGTCCTCGGTCCAGAGGTGCGTCAGTTCCGGTTTGTTCAACTCGGCGAGGACGTCTTCCATGCAGCGTTCCGAGGGGAACACCGCCGACTGGGGCGTCATCCGGTCGAACAGAACGCCCAGGTCGAGGGCAAGTTCGTCGAACATACATTCCAGAAACACCCGGTAGGTGTCGTAACGCCCGCCGAGCGCGCCGCCGGAGATGCGCTCGAACATCTGGAAACCCGCCGAAGTCGTTCCTTTGCGGACGCATTCTACGACCAGTCCACGCTCTTCGCACAGACGCAGGGCCGCCAATCGATTGAGGGCGGTGAAGGAGATCTCCAGGACCATCCGCTCATAGGCGGCCTTGCGGCGGTCCGAATCCTGCCCCGCCGCGCCGGCGGTGTAGTGATCGAGAAGATCGCGCAGACGGCGGGCCGCCGCGTGCTGATCGGGCGACAGGTGCGTCAGCTTTTCAAGCGGCAGCACGACGCCGTCCGGGTGCAGACCGAAGACTCCGCGGAGCTGATCGGTGACGTCCCCGGCCAGCCGACGCCGGCAGGCTGCGACGGTCTTGGCCAGCAGATTCCGTGTGTCCTTGTCGAAGCTCATCAGCGCCCCTTGATCCGTATCCGCTTGTTCGATTTCAACAGCCCGGCCAGCTTCTCCCGGATGCCGGCCAGCCACGAATCCAAATCAGCAGGTGTGGACAGGACGATCGGCTGCAGGAGATCACCGGGGTCAAGCACCTCTTCACCGTAGCCTTCGTCCCTTTCCTTCACCTCCGGCGGCTCGGGCTCCGCGGGGCGTCTCCGTTTGATTTCCGCTTTCAGCTCTTCGATCAAACCCGGCAGGGTCCGCCGGCGCACCAACAGGGTCTGCAGCAGCCTTACGGGGTCGCCGTTTTCGGCGGTCGGCGGCAGGTCGCATGTAAGCTTGGCCGCGATCTCCCCGCGGTCCTCGTCCAGCAGTTTCGTCCAGTCCGGTTCCGTTTCGAGCCCGGTGAGGGCTTTCTTGAGGTCCTCTTCATACGCGGCGCGGTCGACCGCATATCTCTTTTCCGTGCGGTCCACGGCGGATCTGATTACGCCACGCAGTTCGGGCAGTCGCTCGAAGAACCTTTCACTCGACAGCACTTCCTCCGCCGCGGTCCTGTCTTCGGCGCTCAGGAGGTCGTTCACGGCACCGGGGAAGAGCCGTTCCAGGTCGGCCGAAGAATCCAGCACCGACCGGGCGTTCCGCACGTCGGCTTCCGCCCCGGACTCAAGGGCGTCGAAAACAGCCTTGGCCCAGGTGATCTCGTCGGGCAGCGCACATTCCGTTCCGCCGAGGGCCGAAGCCGCTCCGCCGGCGTCGCCCTTCAGCAGATCGGCCGCGTCGGCCAGCAGGCGTTGAGAGCGGCTCTCGCCGGGAAGGCTCAGGAGACGCAGACGGTCGGGCAAAGCCCCGAGTTTTTCCAGAAGGTCAGGTACGTGCAGCCGGACGGAGCGGCTGATGTGGTCTTCCAACGGCAGAACTTCGTCGCCAAAGAGGGTTTCCAGACGCCGGGCGGCCCTGTCCAAAGCTTCGGGGGGCAGCTTGGCGTCGCGGGACGATACACCGATCCTGTTGAACGAGACGGTGCTTTTGACGGCTTCCACCGCCTGCGGTCCCGCGGTGCGCACCGGTCCTCCCGCGCCCGGGACGTGGAACTCGATCTCTCCGGTGCGAAGGAGAGCCGCGAACAGGTACCGCACGGTGTCTTTGGTCCATCCATAGGGCGGCGCGGAAAACAACTCCTGAAGATAGGAACCCTGGAGCCTTCCGGAACCGGACTCGGCGGTCTTGGTCCGGAACACCCTGATGACCTCCGCGAGCACCGGGGCCGCAGTGTCCACTCGAGGAGCGCCCTTGCTTTTGACCACAAGGCCGAGAGGGTCGAGGTCCTTTGTGATGCGGTCCATACGCTCGACGCCGAGGAACTTGGCCGCCTCGTCCGTGGAAGGCCGGATCGGGGCCAGATGGAAATGGGGGAAGACTTCCTTGACGGCTCCGGCCAGGACCGAGCGCACAGCCGCGTCCAGGGTCTCGCCGGCTTCACGGACGGGGGTCGGCTTGCCGCGGAAGATGAAGACGCCTTCCAGCATCGCCTTTTCCATGGCGGCGGCCGTCCGCTCACGGCAGCGCTCCGCCGCCCGGCGTTCGGCGCGCAGATACTGGGCAACAACGTGATCCGCCGCCCGCTCGTCGACGTCGCCGAGAACTTTTTCCGAGCGCACGATTTCGGGAAGGAGTTCCTCTACGGTGTCGTCGTTTTTCACCAGGAGGACCACGGTGTTCTTCAGTTCCACCTGCGTATTGGTGGAGACCAGGAATTCACCCCGCTTGCCGTCCCAGAGGGCCGGGTCGACGAATTCCAGACGCAGTTCGACATCTTCGGAGCCGCCTACGACCGGCGTCCGGCCGAGTTTGACCGATGACCTGACTTCCTTGATGTTCTCCAGTCTCGCGGCGGGCTGCACCCGGAATAATGAATGGTCGGCGGTACCCTGTTTGAGGATGTCGATCCTTGCCCTCATTGCTTCGCCGGACGTGGGCGCGTAGCTGTTGCGCTTGTCGCGGATCGGTTTGACGGCGTCGCTCAGAAAGACCCAGCCGCCCGCCTGAGGGTCCTCGATGAGGCCGCATTCCTTTTCGGATGCGATTTTCCGGAGAGCCTCCCGCACCTGGTCGAGCAGCCCGGGAGACCCGATCTTTCTATAGAGCAGCGCGGCGAGATTCTCCGCGGTACGGGGGAAGGTCTCCACGGGTTGAAGGGCGGCGACCGCCTTGGCCACTCTGGTTTCGAAGGCGGTCGGCCCGAAGATCTTGGCTGTCTTCTCCACCCCCCCGATGACATGGGGCAGGACCTTGGCGATGTCCGCGCGGAGGGTGTCGTAGAAATCGTCCACGCAGGCGAGCCCGCCGATCTCCCGGTCGGCGAGCTTGACGGCGTCGGCGCCGAGGACGCGGCTCTTGTCCACCAGCACGTCCTGGATGACCCGGATCGCCGACCGCAAGCCGATGCCGCCGGTGGAACGGGCGAGGGTCCGGATGAGTTCCAGCAGAAGGTCGAAGTGCTGCGGCAGAAACGGATAGAGGCGCGTGAACGTTCCCGAATCGGGGTCGCCCTTGAACAAGGCCGTACCGGAAAGGCGGGTGTGGGTGACCAAGGACTCTCCGTGTTCTTTGAACAAGGCTTCCAGCTTCTTCCGCCCCTCCTCGGATTTGTCGAGCAGACGCCGGTGTGTGATCTCACGGATGTCGCTCGCGTCGAGATGGATGGAAATCGGGAAGCGGTCCCGCAGCTTGTTGAGCTCAGCGGAGTTATGCGCGGCCTTTTCGACGATTTCGCTCAAGGTCTGTTGGCCGGTGGCGGCGATCCAAACCTTGCCTTTGCCGAGCTCCTTGAGATTGCGGGCCAGCCCGTCGAGGTTGAGGATCAACTCGCCGCGGGGGGCGACGTACTGACCGGCCTCGTCCACAAGGAGCAGAATGTTTTCATGCCCGGTCTTGCGCCTGCAGATGTCGATGATCTCACGCGCCAGGTCCCGCACGTCCCTGGCTTCCTCGAACCGCAGTCCGCGGAAGCTCTCCGGCGTGGGGAAATCATCGGGCAGGACCTCCGGCACGATCTCCGCCGCGCGGGCCACGCCGATCAACGGATCGTTGTGGATTTCCTCCCACGAACTCTTGTAACGCCTTCGGTATTTATCCTTGAACTCATCGTACTTTCCGCGGCGGTCGAGTGTGAACTCGAGCTGAGCGGTCTTTTTTTCTTTGGAAAAACCCGCCCACTGAAGCACCTTCCAATAAAGCACGGTGGAGACCGGGGCGGCGGCGCTTTCGGCGAGCTGCTCAGCCCCGAGATCAAGCAGCACCACCGCCGTGGGGTGTTTCTTGGAGACGGTGCGCAGTGCGGCCGGAATCTCGTTGCGGGGGAAACGGTCGCAAAGGAGATCAAGGAAGGGCTTGCCGCCGACGGTACGCATCGGGTCAAGGGACGCGCCGAGGTATTTGGTGAACGAGCTCTTGCCGCTGCCGTAAAAGCCGGATACCCAGATGCCGACCTCGGTCACCTGACCGCCCCGGACGCCTTCGCCGAAAACATCGAGGAACTTGCGGAAGCAGGACTCGATGTTGTCCGTAACCTCGTATTCGGCGACCTCTCGGGCAAGGCGGTCCTCCTCCTGGGCGTAATAGTCGATGACTTTCTCAATAGTCCTGTTTATGTCACGCCTGAAGTATTCGTGGATTTTCGTCATCGCTAAAGGCCTCCGATAATCGTCGAGCGGTATCCGCTGTCTTCTTTGTAAAACCCGAGGAACTTCAACCCGAATTGGCCGCTTCGTTCACCGGGGTAGAATATGATCGTGCAGACGGTGACTTTGTTATGCAGGTACTCCTCGATGACGCGCGTTCTCAGATAAGGGTGCAGAAGCTCGGCTTCCGTCAGGAAGACGATCGTTCCCTCCGGCGCGGATGTAATCGCTTCAGTGACGCGGCTGATCAGCTTGTTTCCCTGACGCAGAACATCACGGACCGCCTCGTTGATTTGGTCGGCGTCGGCATCACTTTCCAGATCGAGCCAGATATCCCATCTTCCCGACTTATCCACAATGTCCCAGATAACATCGGCAAGAGAAACGCGGCGGACGTCACGGCCGGCCTCCTGTCTGATTCTCGATATCAAACGGGGAAGGTGTTTCTTGACGGTGAGCATCATTTCGGGCGGGTAACGGAAGTAAAAGACCGGTGCGCTCTTAGCCGGATTGAGCGCATCGGGGTCTCGGATCTTATCGAGCAGTTCGTTGAATGCGTTATCGAGCGAGTACATCGATCAGCTCCTCAATGGATTTGACGACCCAGGTGAAATGCACGACCGAACCGGCGCGCTGAACGATCACCCCGCGGTGTTCCCCGATGCCGTCCAGACGCTCCACCACCTCCGAAGGAGTCATTCCGAACAGCCCCCAGTCGAGATGGTTGCAAAGGGAGGAGTCCGTCACGCCGGCTTCATTGAGTTCCTTGGCCAAGATCGCGACCCCTTCATCCGACATGCGGTAATTGACGATCTCCCTGCGGCCCCGGACGACTTCGCGGAGGAATCCGACATCCCGCAGGAGACCGAGAACGCAGCGGGCGATGCGCACCGACACCTTCTCCGACCACTGGTTGTCCAAACGGCCGTCGTAATGTGCTTCCGACAGAAAAGAGAGCATCGGGTCCGTGTCCATGACGGGTCTTCCCCTGCGGGCGGCGGGCCAGTATTCACGTATCGTGAAGTCATAAACCAGGGGGTCCTGACGCGCCGCAAACACGAACAGGAGTTCGGTGAAAACACGCCCCGGCAGGCCTGATGCAAGCACTCTTTGAAGAATCCGTGCGGGCTTGTCGCTCGGTCTCAAGAACCGCGGTGCAAACACCCTCCTGACGACGTCGCGGGTTCTGTAGGCGGTGGAGTTGCCGAGAAGCCCTTCAGCCTGGACCCTGCGCGTGAAGTCATCGAGCGGTTCATCCGGACGCCATTGTTCGAGGAGACGCCGGGTCTCTTCAATCATTCCGGCACCCTTGCTGATCGCGGTCGAGTATTTCCGCTGTACTTCTTTATCCATGGTCATGGTCATCCACGGCCTCCGTCCGTAACGGCCGTGAAATAGGGGAAGCCGGGTTTATTCCGAGCAAACGCCGCATGGTAAACAGCGGCGGTTTTCCTGATTCCCACCGTTGTCATAATGTCCTTGTCGGTGCCGATCTTTCTTGCTCCCGGAGCGGCGTCCGCTCTCTCGCCGCCGCACATCGGTGCGAGCAATTTCATCAACTCCTCAGGCCGCCCCATGGCGTTGCGCAATGACGGGAAGAAATCGTCGGCCGGGTCCGGAGGCATTCGATGGAGTTCGGTTTCCAGGGATTCGGGCAGTCTGAAGAGGTGGTACACACCGACGCGTCCGACGGCGCGGTCATGAGCGTCACCTGCAGCCTTCCCTGCTGCGTGGACCGCTGCTTGAAAGGTCGTCCGCGGATACAGACGTTCCAAGAACCTCAGCCCGGTCTCATTCATGAATTCGGTTTTCCACCATGCGGGAGAGGCCGACTCGCCGAGGGCGAGGACAACGGCACGCAGACGGGGGAATAGAAGGTGCAGCGGCTGTTTGTGCGTTTCGTTTTCGGTCGTCATCTGCGGTCACCCTCCGGAAACGTCAACTTGCCCTGACCGGTCATTTTTTTACAAAAGCTCTCCAGTTGGGCCTTTGCGAGCTTGGAAGGCTTGGATAGACCGTTCTCCCATCGGTTGACGGTCGCATAGCTGACGCCGAGCTGCCGGGCCAGGTCTTCCTGGCTCAAGGAAAGCTGACGTCGTATCTCTTTTACCAATGCCGAAAGACTTCGACCTTCTGTGTCCATTCGCTGCACCTCTCGTCTGAATGACAGACCACGGCCCCTGCCCGAATTTAATAGCGTATGTTATATCGTTCGCAAGAAAAAAGCAAGAGAAATCTGCGGGTTGATCGAGTCGGATTTCAGGATCGCCATTTGCCGGACGGAAGCGGCTTGAAACCGAGATATTCATTTACATCAGCAACATAGAGCCAGACCGGGAGCCCGGTTCCGTTTGCCCGGACAGGGACCAGGACGCGGCGGTAGAGGCAGGGACCGCCGGGATGAAACCCCTCCAGCCGGTCGATGGCCGGAAGGCGGTTTTCGGGATCGTCGAAGGTCAGAAGCTCCCCATACACGGGGCCCCAGGGCGCGCCTGTGCCCTTCTTCGGGAGCCGGTCGGGGGTTGGCTCGGGATTGGACATGCGGGCCGTCACCTGCGCTTGTGTGGCCACGTCGGCGAGCGGATTGGTGGTCCCGACGGCGAGGATATCCTCCTCCGGGACCTCCAGGACCGGGATTCCGGAGGATGTCTCGAAGAGGCGGCCGCGGACCAGAGCGTCCTCAATGGCCAGGACGCCCCGGCAGAAGCGGTCGTGGTTCCAGAAACCGCGCTTCAGGGTGCCGTAGACGAAGAGTCTCAGTATTCCGTTTGTGTTCGGCTTCAAGGGTTCTGTTGCGTTCATTGCCTGGTTCATGGGGTTCATTGGAGTGTCTGTCATGGTTCCGCGCCCTTTCTCTCCTGGGCGACGAACTCGAACGGTTCCACCGAGTACCCGGCCAGGTCCTCGCGCCGGAACACCACCAGGCTCATGGGCGGGACCGCAATCTCACGCCAGCCTTTTTCCTCCGCCAGCACGGCGTCGAGGTACGCCGGGTCCGACGCGTAGAGAACCGCTTTGCGGCGGGGATGCCAGCGCAGTTCCAACGGCCGGTTCCCCTTGAGCACAAAGACGGTGCCCGGGTCGGTCCGGCAGGCGATGACGGCGGTGATCTGACCCCGGCAGCGCCGGAGGCGCGCCTTGAACCGCTCGATATCCATGGCCCCGTCCCGGGCGGCGTTCGCGGCCAGGCGGAACAGAATCTCGCTGTCCACCTCGGCGAAGCGCCGCATCTTCCAGCGCCGGAACAGGTAGTCGGCGTTGTAGATGGTGCCGTTGTGGGTGCCGATCACCTCCCCGGCGCGGATCGGGTGGTTGTTGCTGTTGACCCGCTCGTCCCCTCGGGTGCGCCACCGGGTATGGCCGAGCAGAAGCGTGGCGCGGTTGTTTATGCCGGCCAGGAGTTCGGCGAAGGCCTTGTCCGTGACGAACCGCTCGGCCGTCACCGGCCGCTTGAAGAGCCGGTGTCCGCCGTCGGTGTCGAGCCATGCCGCGCCGGTGGCGTGTGGTCCGCGCTCCTCGCTCAGCAGCAGCAGGCGGGTGAAGAGCCAGGCGAGATACTCCCGCTCCTCGGCGCGTCGCCGCTTATTTCCGAAGATGACTCCCGCGAGCCCGCACATCAGGATTTCCCTCCCTGCGGATCGACGATGAACCCGCGGAAGACGCCCTCGGCGTATTCCTTCGGATGCTCCTCGATCCAGCTCGCGGCATCGGGATATCCGAGCTCCCCGGCCAGCCGGGCGACGACCGGCCGGTCGAGCATGTTGGTCTGCCCCGAGAGCCGGACCGCGTCGATGCCCTGCCAGACCAGGGCGGGAATCGGTATCCGCGCGGGTTTGTCGTCCTGCACCTCGGCAAGGCCGTGTTTGATCAGGGCATCCAGGAAGGATGCGGCCTTTTCCTCCGGCGTGTCGCCCCGGACCGCCAGCTCGACGCCGGACAGCATCTTGGCGTTGCGCAAGACCATGTCGATGTAATCCTCGAGGTCCCGCTGGTCGGAAAAGAGCGAGGCTCCTTTCATGGCCAGGACCACGTCGGTCACCGTCGCCCCGGTGAAGATTTCGCCGTCGCCTTCCAGCGGCTGACCATTGAGGGCGGTGTTTCGAATCAGCACTCTCATGACGCGCCTCCTTGCGTCCCGATGGTCTCGTCCCCCGAAAACGCCGGAGGCCGGGTTTCGATTGCGGATTGCGGATTTTGGATTGCGGATAAGGTGTTGTCCGGCTTTGCCCTGCCGCGCTTGAAGGCCGAGTCGCCCGGCAGGGCGGCGATCAGATGCTTGCGCGCTGTCTTGAACTCGTCGCCGATGAGCCCCAGGTGGAGCAGGAAGACCCGGAAGTCGTACCGGGCGCTCTGCGGATCGAAGGACCTCTTGCGGCTCGATGCGGCACGGCCGTTGAGCGCCTTGGCCGCCACGGCGAGGACCAGTTGGACGTAGGCTTTCACCTTGCCCGCGTGGAGCGTCCCCTCGAACCAGCGGAACTCGACCGTGCCGCGGTACCAGACGTTGTGCAGGTTCACCCCGTGGTAGCGGGTGCTGTCGTAGTGCTGGGGCTGCCGGTTGTGGTAGCCGTACCAAATGTGGTTGAGCTGGTCCCTGGTCCTGGGACGGCGGCGCTCGATCTGTGCGATGAGATCGTCGCTCACCGGTTTGCTGTAGTTGCGGCGGCGTGTCTCGTTCACGCCCAGGGCGGTGAGAATGAGCGCTTCCTGTTTGTAGACGATCTTGGCGAGGTTGCCGAGGGTCCGGCCGTCAAAGGCCGTGGCGTCGACGTGGACGTGGATGCCGCAACGGTCGTCCACCTTGGCTCCGCAGGCCCGCAACGCCCGGACGACCTCCTGGAGGACGGGGATGTCCTCGTAGGACAGGACGGGGCTCACCACCTCCGCCCGCAGGTGGACCGGCACATTGATGAGCGAGCCGTCGGATACCACCTTCCATACCCGGCCGTGGTCGTCGGTGACCTCCCAGGGGTCGAAGCTCCCCGGGCTGCCGATGTGGCGGAACTGGCCGCCCACCACCGACTGGATCGCCTGGGCGACCCGCTCGCGCGTCCGTTTGACCGTCTCGATCTCGATTCCGAAGTTGATCCGGCGTAAGTCCATGGTCTCTCCTTGCTTTCTGTAAGCCCGTTCCCGGCAAGGGATTGGCTCTTGTGTTCACACACATACAGGCTTCTTTCCGAACAGAAAGCAAGGCGAATTCGACACATAACCCCTTTGATTCCAATGGTTTATGTACATGCGGCCGCAACCTGCGGAAACACGCGGGGTTACGGGAATTCCCGGCGTCCGAAGAAAAGTGAGGTGTTCCGGGAATCAGGTCTGCTTCCAGATCGTCCCGGTGTGTTTTTCCCACTTTCCGCCGCCCGCGAGGTCGGTGTTGAACCACTCGTCGCCCATGGACGGGGCGGGGATGGCTGCGTCGCGCTCGGCCTGGGTGCCGACGCCACGCCGGACAGATTCACGCGCAGTGAGACCCTGACCGAGCCGGTCCGGGCCGAGCAGGTCGCTCCAGCCGAGGGCCGGTGCCCGCAGACGGGAAACGAAGGTCCGGTAGGCGGTCGCATCCTTGGCCGCGCGGTAAAGGAGCAGCGAGCCGTCGGCGTCCCGGACCTGGCTCGGCGTGTAGCAGCGCTCGAGGTATGGCCCGCTGCCGTTTTTGAACACGGGATTGATCTCCGCTTTGCGCCAGTGGACGCGGTCCCAGGACCATGCGTAGCCGATCCCGGCGTTTCCCGCGGAGCCCCCGGAGTAGAGCATCCACCATCTCCCGTCGGGAAGCCGCTCGACGTGGGCGGAGGAGACGTAGCCGTTCGCGCCTTCCCATAGCTGTGGGTCGATCAGGCCGGAGAGGATCGGGCCGTTTCCGAACAACTTCCATACGACCGCGTCATTGGAGCAGGCCAGACCGAGGCTGTCGTTGCCGCCGGTGGAGGCGATGAAATACATGGTGTAGCGCCAGGTGAAAGGTCTTCCTTCGACCGAGGTGGACAGCGGGTTGTACCAGAGGAACGACGGCCCGTAATGGCCGCGGTTCCAGACCTGGACGCTTCCCTCGGTGACCAAGTCGCCGGAACACGGGGTGTCGCCCGTGAACGCGGCGGGGTCGACCGACGGATCACAAACAGCCGTACGCAGACCGGCCATGGCATAGGGCTGGTTGGGAACGTCCGGATTCCAGTAGAGGATGCGCAGCCGGTCAGCGGTCTCCAGGGCGCAGACCACGTGATAGCCGTTGGCCGCGATGCCGGTGACCTTTTTCTCTTTGTCCCAGGCGAGCCCGTTGTCGGAGAAGGCGCAGCTCATGCCCGCTCCGTCGCCGTAGTAGGCGATGAAGTTCCGGGGTCGGGTCCCGTCGTGGAAAGCGCCCGGGAACCGGAGGACGCGGACATAGTAGGCACGAGCGGCCGTCAGGGGCAGAACGTGCGGGTAGCGGTGGTCGAACACCACCGGCGGCAGCCCCTCGGGCGGTTCAGCTCCCGAGGGGACCAACAGCAGGCCGAGGTCCACGGCGCGCAGCAGGTCCGGGGTCATCGCCTGAACGACGGCGGCCTTTCCGGACCCGAGCGTACCCGTAAGCCCTGGCAGTTCCAGAATCGTATCGGTGTTGCTCTTGATGGTGATGCTCATGGTTGGTTCCTCCCGGCCTGCGCCGCAAGCGCTGCGGCGGACAGGTCTTCATGCAGGTATCCGGCGTCCATCAGTTCCCGGTTGATCCGCCCGGCCTCGATCTCCTCCCGCTTGATGCGGGCCATGAGTCCGGCGAACGCCTCGGCGGCGTCCGGCTCAATGCCCTGCCGCTCCTCAATGCGCCGCAAGCGGGCGTCCAGGTTGGCGAGCAGATCGAGGGTGTGGTCCCGGAGGATTCCGTCACGCTTTTCCTGTGGTGAGGGGATGAACTCGGTCAATCCGCCTTGTCTGCGAACGATCATGACGTTCCTCCGATCAGCTCAGCGTCGCACCGAGGGTGTGAATCCTCGGGTACACCAGGTTGTTGCCGGTCATCTCCGCCTTGTAGCGGACCCTGTTTCCGTTCGGGTCGGAAAAGGTCCTGGTGAGCGTGTACTCCGTCCACTCCTCGTCTATTTTGCGCGTCGTCAGGATCGACATGGCTTCCCAGGTCGCGCCGCCGTTATTGGAGGCGAACCAGTTGATGGTCGTCCCGCTCGGGATGTTCATCTGGGTGTATATTTTGGTGGATGAAACGCCCTGGGTGAGCTCGTTTTCCCGATTAAGGTACGTGCCCGTCGGGTTGTTGAGATACCCGATGAGGTTCACATCCTTGTGGATCAACGCCGGAGAGATGTTGGCGGCGTTGCTGGAAAAAAGCGCCCGGACCAGCACTTGACTTGCCAAGTTGGGGAGGCGCTCCTCCTCCGCGGGCACGATGGCGTCCCAGAGGACGCCGCCGTCGGTGGAATACTCCCAAGCGATGCCGGTGCCTTGAGGGACGGATGAGTATTCGTCCAGGTTCAGATCGCTGAACTGTACGCCGGTGATGGGCTGGAAGCGCACCTCTCCGCTGGGCTGAAAGTCGTAACCATAGATTTTCATGGTGAGATCGGAGCCGTTGAGCGGGGTCCAGGTTTCGGCGTTGGAGCTTTCCAGCAGCACGCCGGCCGCATAGGTCTGCCGGGTGATCACGCCGTTTTGACCCAGTTGCCCCAGGGTGGCGACGCGCATGCGGTAGTTGCTGCTGTTGGTAAGCAACACGACGGCATAGCTGGTTCCCGCCTGCGCGTAAAACGGGTTGGCGAAGACGACCTTGGTCTCGACGTTCAGACTTACGTCGCCAGGGGCCAGGACCTTTTCAGCGAAAATCACGCCGTTGGGCAGACCCGTGGTGACGCCGCGGATTTGGACCGTGACCGGGATGGACGGGTCTTTGGCGGTGAAATACAATCCCACACCGGAGACCACCTTGTCCTCGGTGAAGCTGAAGGTCTGGGCCAGAGGATCGTTGCGCACGGTGACGATCTGTGTACGCCAGACCACTTGAACCACGGGCACGCGGATGATGCGCTCCTCGACGATGCGTTCGATGCGGGTGATGACCATCGGATCGTTGATCTGAATGCCGGCTCGGGCGGAATAGAGCCCGTCGGTCATTTCCACGATGCGGTTGCCGTTGCGCGCGTTCTCGGGGATGACGAAGGACGCGCTCACGCGGCCCGCGGTGTCCGCGTGGACACCCGACGCCACCACCTGGCCGTCGCAGCGGATGGTCACGTTGTTCGCGTTGGACTGAAAGTTGGACCCGACCACGGCGATTCCGGTCTGGCCGCGCCTGCCGATGTTCGGCGTGATCTCCACTGAGGCATCGGGTTTCTCGAACACGGCGTAGGGGTTGATGTTCTTGACCTCGGACCAGTCGGTCTGCTCGACGAGCACACGTTCCGTGGCCGGGAGCAACGCGAGGCTGCCCTTGAACAAGGCGTTGCTCGCCGAGGGATTTACCGTGAGCACGGTGGCCGAGGCTGTCCTGGCCGGTGCGGCGAAACGCCGGACCCGGTCGATGCGGGCGCTCCACTCGCTGTGATAGATGTCGGACTGGGCGTCGTTCGAAAAGTCGTCGGAGTAGACGCCCTTCTTGGTCTGGGCGTCCCGGTTCTGCAGCTCGTTGTTCATCTGGAACTGGGCGTCGTTGTATTTGAGGTCCTCGACGTCCTTGATGATCTCGTGGATCTGGTCCATGGTGACGCGGGTCAGGCCGAAGTTCTGGACCGTCAGGTCCACCGAATTCGGCGGACAATCGACGCTGCAGAGTCCGAGCGTGCCTTCCGGGACGATGGGCAGCTTCGGCCAGTCCGCCGGAGCGCCTTCCAGCCGCTTGATCTCGCGGGTGGTGGCGTAGATGATGTCCCTGCGTCCGACGTAGTAGTCGTAGTCGATGCTGCAGTTGGAGCCTGCCACCGGCTCGTCGCCGATATTGGCGCGGCCGAAATTGATGATGGAAAGGTTGCCGGGCTCGACCTGCACCGGGGACATGGTCAGGCCGCTCGTGTTGGAGGCGGGCGGGTTGCCGCCGACGATCACATCCACGCCGTCGTCCGTGTACGACGTGACCCCGGCGGCCACGTCCTTGAGCCGCTGAAAGTCCGCGCGGGCCGCGTTTTGCGTGCCGCGATAGATGCGGTAACCGGTCGCGCCGCTGACCGGAAGCCAGGAGAGGCGGTTGATTTCACCGGCCGGGGTGTCGCGGGACACGACCTTGGCGGAATCGTACTGGGTTTCGCCGGCGGCGCTCTGCGCGGTGACCAGATAGAAATACTCGTCAGCCGCGGGATGGCCCGAACGTCCGAACCAGCCTCCGTCCACGTAGTCCGTCCCCTCGATCATCTGTTTGGTGTAGGTCCAGCGGACGGTGTAAGTCGTGCCGATGGCGGGCTCGTTGCCCGAACCCAGCCAGTCCACGTAGTTGCCGGACTGCTGCCAGTCCGCTCCTTCCTGAAAGACCGTCGCACCCTGGCTCACCTCGATGATATCCACCACCGGGTTGGGGACGAGCAGGTCCTCGCCGCCCCCGACGGAGCCGCGGGTGATGTTGGAGACGATCTCCACGATGGCCTCGACCTGAGTGGTTTCCTTGAGAGGCGTGTTGTTGAGGGCATAGCGCCGGGTGCCGACCACGTAGGTCTTCTGTTCACCCCGGACCGATTTGACCGCCGTGGACTTGGGCACCAAGGTGGTTGTGGGCAGGTCTTTCTGCAGGCGGAACCCTTGGATATAAGCTCGGCCCGCGTTGGTGATCACCTCGACGTTTTGGCCGTCGTTGTCGCCGATGAAGCTGTCGAGTCCCTTGACCAGATAACTGCCGGCCTGGTCGTAGGTCCGCTCGGCCAGGTTCTGGAGCAGCGAGTTCAGCCCCTCGGCGGCCGCGAAGGCGAGTTGATCCTCGGTGATCGACGCCACGGTGATGCGGCTTCCGGGCAGTGTCCCGAGCAGGTCCTGCAGGTAGAGGTTCGATTTTTCGCGGACGGTCGCCGTCACGTCGCCGGTTTCGCGGTCGAACTTGTGGACAGCGACCACCTTGCGCTGGGTCACGTTGTTCGGTAACGCCTCGCCGCTCGTGTCGTGATTCTTGAGGGATAAGACCCACTTCTCACGCTCGGCGGTGGGTTCGCCGGTGGCGGGGTTGATGAGCACGGCGTCCTGGTTGTAGCCGTAGTTGTACTTGAGCAGTTCGACATAGACGTAATCCGCGCCGCTCGTCTTGGCCGGGTCGTAGGTGAGCACCGCGCCGGGCACGCGCTCCAGGCAGCCGTCGATGTAGACCAGCCCCTCGGCCACGGTGAGCACGTTGGCCGCGACCGTCACGCCGAAGCCGCTGACGATGGCCCCCTCCTTGAAGAGGATGTCCGCGAGCTTCCTACGCTCGTTGTTGATGATGTCCTGCTGCTCGTTCAGTTCCGAGTCGAGCAGGTCCCGGTCCTGGTGGTAGCGGACCCGCTTGTAGTTTTTCGCCGGGTCGAACGTATCGCGCGAGATGGACATGGTCTTTCCTCCTAAATCTTGATGACCCCGACCAGCTCCACCCGCGTGTCCGAGGTCTTGTTGAAGTCGGGGATGTTCTTCACTTCGTACAGATAGCCGGGATCGAGCACCTCACCGGTCGGATTGGTGTCCGGGTGGTAAACGCCGTTCGCCGCATAATCGGACTGGAGTCCGGCGATGTAGGCCACGTTTCCGCCGAAGAATCCGTATTCCCGGATGGTGATGCCGTTGGCTTCGTTTTCCTCGAAGCGGAAGAAGACGCCGATGGTCTGGGTCTCCTCGCCGGTTTCGATGTAATGGATGCCGTTGACGATGAGCGTCCCTTCCGGGTCCTCCTTGAGAAAGGTGCGCTTGTACTGCTTTTTGCGGGCCCGCTCGTTCTTGAGCGCTGTCTGGTCGATGTCCGGAGCGGGCGGATTGACGGGATCGGTGAACGTGGCGTCCCCGTCACCGATGGCGCAGTGGGTGATGCCCTCGATGGGGTCTCCCATGAGCAGCCGGGCGGTGAGGATGCGGCCCGTTTTGACGATGAGTCCAAGTGACATTGCTATTCCTCCTTCAGGTCTGGATCGTGTGGCCTTCGCGGATCAGCACGGCGAAGACGGTCTGGCGCGATTCCGCTTGACGGGCTGTTTCGCGCACCACAAGCTGTTTCAAGTCCGCCGTCCGCTCGACCTCGGCGAACACCGCGCAGCAGGTGTCGCTCCGCCGTTCGACCGGCCGGTGAATCCGGACGGCTGCGTCGGAAAGGGTTGTCGGGAAACGGACCACCCATCCCCGCAGGTCGAAGCTCCGCAGGACCGGCCGCACGATCACGGTCTGGATGTCGGCGGGGGCGTCCACCTCCGCCGTGATCCTCAAGGCCGCATCCGTGTCGCGTCGGATTGTCCGCGTTTCCGATGCCGCGCCGACGGCCTCGAAAACGACCGCCGGGAAGGCCGGCATCCGGGCGCGGTTCATTGGAATCACGGGGCCCGCGAAGGGCGCTACGGCGAGTCGATTTCCGCTACGGATTGCCACGTCTCAACCTCCCGGTGATTCTGTTCGCCTTGCCGACGTTGCGGACCACCCGGAACATCGGGGTCAGGCGTCCGGCGTTCGCCTCGATCTCCTTTTTGTTGCCTTGCCTCATCGCCATGGAATCACTCCTTCACCGCGCACCAGCCCGGACCGGACAGGTTGAAAACCTTGTAGGTGACTCCTCCGAGATCGAGGACATCTTCGGAGTCCGTGATCCCGCCGCCGTGGGCGTAGACCTCGATCAGTTCGCCCCGCAGTTCCTTGTAGGCCGCCGTCGTATGGGCCGCGAGCCACGGAAACAACGTGATGAGCCCTTGGCGCTGATCGGGATTGCTGGCGGTTTGGAAACCGCCGTGGGCCGCGCCGCAGGTGCCGGTCTGGCTGGTCGTGCTCGCCCAGCCGTCGAACTTGTTGATGGCGTAGAAGCTGCCCGGGGACTGGTAGTGGCCGACGACGACCGGTTGCGGGTCCTCGCCGATCTTCGCTCCCGACGCATAGGCTGCGACGAGGCTCGCCAGAGTGACGGTATTGGGGGACGCGACCGTATCCAGCGCCGTCACCTGGACGCGTTCGATTCCCGCGTTGTCCTTGATCAGGTAATAGCCTCCGACCCTGAAGATGGAGGCGTCGTTGACCTGCAGCGTGACCCCTGAACCCGGAGATGCGGCCGACTGCGTGACGGCGACGGCTCCGGACCAAAAGCGCTTCAGAAGGCCGCAATAGTGGCCGTAGTAGACGGCTGCGATCTTGGTCACGATGAAGACGTGATCCCTGTCCGCGTAAAACCAATACAGGAACGCGGAAGCATCCACGGTCTTGATGTAGGTGTAGCTTGTGTGGAACGCCTCTTTCACGCCCGTGTGTGTGGCCGCGTCCCAGTACAGGTAGGCGCGGACCGCGATTCGGTCCACCGCGCTGTCGTTTACGAACCGGAGGAAGATGTCTTCGGCTCCGCTCTCTCCCGGGGATGCCAGGACGTAACTGGGCTCCGCGTCACCGGAGCGGTCGTCTCGAAGCGTCCAGCCGACCGTTCCCACGAGGAAATCTTTCAGGCGGACGAGGAAATCCGCGGTGTTTGAAGCGGTCTCGGATGTGCTGTGATAGCCCATACGTTCCTCCTACAGGATCGGGTTTTCCGTACCGGTGAGCCGGAGTTTGAGGTCGGTCTTGTTTTGCACCGGCGTTCCGGACGGCACCGTGCAGCGACGCCAAAACGAAAGAGTCACGTCGTGGGCCTTGTCTCCCAGGTTGAGCGGTGCGCCTCCGACGGCGGTATCGAGGCCGGCCTGTGTCAGGGCCAGCGCGTACCAAGCCGACTCGTCGCCCCCGGCGACATCCACCGGTTCGATCACCAGCCCGGTATAGTCGTACCCGGAGTAGACCGCGGCACCCGCATTGTGGGCGGCAGGGGTTGTGCCGCCGTAGCCGCGTTCCACGGCGAGGACGGTCGTCCCGCCGCCGCTCAGGATGCGCATCTGTTCGTCGTCGACGATGATGATTTCGCCGTCGCTGAAGCGAGGCGCGGAGAGCTGGAGCGAGGTCGCCCCCGATGCCAGGGCCGCGGCGAGGGTCGTCTGTTCGTTGGCCACGAACAGCTCCTTGTCTTTTGTTTCCCCGTCCGTTCCGTTGTAGGTGTCGCCATCGGGATTCGTGAGGTCCCCTTCGGATATCCTCTGGGTCAATATGATGTCTTCGTACAGATGTATCGCCATCGATCTCTCCTATGCCGCCGGCCATTGCGTGACCGTGTATTGGTTCGCCGCCGCCTCGAAACCGGCGGTCGCCTGGGCGTGATCGTCCCGCTGGCGGAAACGCCAGCGAAGGCAAGGCTTCGACCTGCGGAAGCCCGATCCGTTGAGCGGCATCGAGCCGAGCCGCATGGGCCGGGTCCGGTCTACCGACAAAAGCAAGCCGGTGTGGTTCAGCCTGCGGCGGTTGAGCAGGAGCGTCTCCACGCGTCTTCGGCGCGGAATGCCCGTGTCCACGTCCATCTCGAAGGATGCGCGGGCCTCGGTCACATAGGCGTCGGTTAGTTCGGCGAGGTTGAGCGCCTTGTTGTTCAGGGAAAAGCCGGGCCTGCGGGCGCGCCAGCGGTCGACGACGTCCCATGCGCCGGATACCTCCGACCACTGAGCGTCGGCGTAAGCGGTGATGAAAAGGTGACGGCCCACGGCCGCGCCGGAGACCTTGTCGTCCCTTCCGAGCCTCGAATGCCCGACGCGGAACCAATGGGAGAGCCGTGACCGCTTCCCGTACCGGTGCGTGCGGCGGTCTCCCGCGAGGTCGGGCGCATCCTGGACGGCTTCCGAGAGCAGATCTTTCTGCCGGAACTTGACCCGGCAAGACTGCGCGGAACGGTTCAGGCGCGAACGATTCAGTTCCTGGCCCGCCAGCCGGATGAACGAGACGCCCGGTTCCACCGCGGGCTTGGTTTCGATCTCGCAGCAAAACGCCGCACGCCGTTCGCTGATCCACAGGTTCGGCAGACGTTCGGCGTTGAGGTCGCCGGTGTTCAGACGGAACCGGGGCGAGCGGCCATGCCAGCGGGAGACGCACACCGCGGCTCGCTCGATGTCCTGCATGAGCGTGGTGCCGTCGGTGATCCGCCACCAACCCCAGGTTTTGTTCTTGCGGGTGAGATGGAAATCCGTGTTCAGGGCGTTGTGGTTGACCACGAACGTTTCATGCAGATGCCCGAGACACACCCGCTCGACGACCTTCTTGATGACCGCCTCGAAATCCGACTCCATGGACAGGAGCGTGTAGAGCCACTGCAGGAAGAAGACCCGCGTCCCCGCGGGATGATGGAAGGGCAGCGCGTCCCGGACTCCCTGGACGAGGTTGTCGCTGTCGATGCGGTAGACGCCCAGGCTGTAAATCAGTCCCGGCAGTTTGGCCCGTCCGACAACCGAACGGCGGTTCAGGCGCAGCGCCTTATGGAAAGTCTCCTCGATGCGCCCTTCCCACCCGATGTCAACGAGCGAGCGGCCGATGGCGGGGATGGTGCTCTTGCGCCGGTAAATCTCCACGGCCTCGCGTATGAGACGCCGCTGGGCCGCCGCGTTTACGGTGGGATCGAAGCGGTGGCCGACGATCTCTCCGAGAAACGGCAGGAACATCTCCTCGCAACGCCCGACGTCGAAAATCTCGGGGAAACGCTCGGCCAGTACCTTGAGTTCGTCCAGGCTCGCGGCCGGGACCTTGAGAAAGGCATCCAGATCGCCGGACTCATCCCGTTCGCGGTAGAGCGGCGGAAGCAGGTCGATGAGTTTCTTTTCGAAGTAGGAGGACATCAGGACGCCCTCCGCACGTCGAGGTTGACCTGACCGAGTGACGCGATCTGACCGGCGCGGATGTCGATGTCCTGGGTCGGCGTGTACATGCGCACATGGCTTACGCCCCGCACGCCGTCCAGAAGCGCTACCAGATCCGAGAAATGAACCGGAGCGCCGAAGCTCATGCGGTCGAAGGCGAAAAAGTCCGCCAAGGCCTGTTCGACGCGGCTTCGGACCAGGTCGAGGTCCTCGCCGGCATAGGCGAACACCTCGGCGTCAATGGAGACCGGCCGATAGACGGGATCGAAGAGGTTGATCTCGACGGTGATGACCTTGCGCGATTCCAGGTATTCGGCGAGGTCCTGCTTGAGAAGCGTTGACGGCGGACCGCCGCCGTCCGGGGCCACAGCCAGGTTGACCTGGTAGTAGCGGATGTTCTTGCAGTCGTTGACGTCGAGTACCTGGGCTTTGGCCACGCCGGGGAACCCTTCGGCCAGTGCCAGGTAATCCTCCTTGGTGACCGCCTTCCAGAGCGAGCGCACCTCGGCCGGGGCCTGTCGGCGGGCGTGTTCCAGCGTCTCGCGGTCCGCTCCGCCGGTCGCTGGGACCGGGTTTGTTACCGCGAGAGGAACCAGACCGCCGTCGAGGTAGATGGCCGTGAGAAGCTCGGTGACGAGATGGGGACCCAGGTTCCCTTCGGCCCCGAGAGTTTCGAGGTACTCGACGCGGATTTCCGCGCCGGAGTCGGGAACCGCTCCGCGCAATCCGTCGCCGAAGACGATCCGGGTGATGTCCAGCGCATCGGTCTCGGCCATGAAGTGGCGCGAGTCCGAGCCGCTTTCCTGAAAGTGGGAGACCTCGGTCCATTCCTGGTCCTGTACCCACACACGGATCGACCCGTGGGCGATTTCCTTTCCGGCCAGGATGATCGGATCGCCCGTTTCCCCGTGGGCAGTGAAGTTCTCGGTCTTGCGTTTCCCCTGGCGCGCGCCCGCATCGACGCTCGTCCGGCTCCGAGGGATCGTCGCGTCTTCGGCCGTCTCGAACACGATGTCGTTTTCTTCCAGACGGGCCCTGCACGTCGTTCCCGCCGGGATCACCAGGTCCGCGTCGAGCGGCGCGGCCAGGGAGAAACGCAAAGCGGTGGTTGCGGCCACCGGCCCGTCGAGCCGGTAGCTGATGAGTTTGCAGAGGTTGATGACGTTTTGCCGCTGGCGGGCGGTGGGCAGGAAGGCCTCCGCCGCCTGGGCGTCGAGATAGTAGGCCAGCATGTCGCCGATGCCGCAGAAGAGTTCCAGCAACACCACGCCGAGGTCGGACGCGTTGAAATCCGTCCAGCGGTCGGTGAGCTGCGGCACCCGCGCCAGCAGTTCCCGGCGCAGGGAGTCGTAGTCCTTGTTCGTGTAAGCGATGCTCGCTCTGCCCATTTCCGTTCGTCCGTTGCGGTTCGGTCACAAGTGGTCCCGCCGGACGAGCCGGACGAGGACCCGCTTGTTACTTACCGGCGACGGAGCGGAACTGTCGGGGCGGAGCGGATTGGCGCGGTTCGCGGTAAAAGGGATAGACCAGGTTGCCTTCCACCTGGCTCCGGATGACGCGATAGGCGATGCGGACCGGGAGAAGGTTGCGATCCTTGTTCGCGGGGGAATCGTCGAAGGAGACGCCGGTGATGACGACCCGTTTCTCCCAGCGCTTCACGGCGTCGATCACGTAATGGCGGATCAGGCCCTTCAGCACCTCATCGTTCGGCTCGAACACCAGGTCCTTGAGTTTCGAGCCGAATTCCGGGCGCATGAACCGTTCGCCCGGCCGGGTGCCGAGAATCTGGAGGATGCTCTCGTGGATGTGTTCGTGTTCGGTGGAGGTGGCCGACGAGATCTGCGCGCCACCGGACCGTCGATGAAAACGGAAGGGGAACTTAAGCCCGCGTCCGAGGAAATCCAAGGCCATCAATCACGCTCCTCGCAGATGCAGGCGGGCACGCTATCCGAACCTGGGTTTCCATTGGAGCCATCGTCGTCCGGGAAATGAATGACCAAGTCCAACCCGTTCGCCATGGCGACATGGATCGTGCCGTCGGCCTCGATGACGCCCTTGTGACCGCTTTCCACGGCCGTAAAGCCCTTGGCCCCGCCGGGCACCAGACGAACCTCGACATCCTCACCCACGCCCTCGATCCTGGAAATGCCGAGCACCACCGAGGTGCCCGCGGGGTTGCCGATCATGGCCGCGCGCTCTGGCTGGAATACATCCAGACGGTAACCGCCCGGCAGCTCGATGCGGCAGCGCCCCTGCGCGGTCTGTATCGGATCGATGTCCAGGGGAAGCCCTTCGATTCCGGCCGCTTCGTGGGTCACACGCACCGCCTCGGGCTTGAGCATCAGCTCCCGTCCGTCGGGAAGCGTCACCACGCCGCCGCGCGCGGGTTCGAGAAGGGTCACAGAGCCATCCATACCGATGGCCATGAGTTTTCCGTCCGGTCCCACCCGAACCATGACGCCGTCGGCGAGGGTGAAAATGCGTCCTCCGTCCGGAAGATCCCTCAGGGCGGTGCCCGCCGGCATGGCGACGAAGGGGTCGAAGTCCGGCGGCATCGGTTGATCCACGACCTGCATGTATTGCTGCGCGCTCTCGGCGTGCGCCTCCAGCACCGTTTGAGCTTCCGCCCGAAGGGCTTCGGAGGCGTCGTGACTCTGCTGCAGAATGCCTTTGATCTCGGCCAGGCCGTCTCTGATCTGTCGGAGATAGGGCTCATCACCATCGCCGTCCGTCACGCCGAGACCGGCCGCAACCAGACGCGCCAGCGCCATAAGTTCATAGTGGGATTCCGATGAACTCGTCTGCTCGATGATCGGCCCGCCGCCTTCCTCTCCGTACCCGTAACCGTATCCGTTTCCGACAACCATATCCCGTCAACTCCCGATGGGTATGAGTTCGATGTTCTGCACGAACCAGCCGTCGAACTTCTGGTAAAGGCCGTCACCCGTGTCCCAGAGAAACCGCAGCGTGACCGTGCCGCCCGTGAATTGAGACAGGTCGATGGTCACCGTCCTTCGCGGCACGGGGTACGGCTGCAGCGGAGCGCCGTTCATGTCGTAAGTGGGATTGAAGCTCCGCATAAACCACCAGTCGACATAGAACTCGAGCCGGTCGAAATAGGGTCCGTCCACGCTCTCGATCTCGCCCCAGACGTCGAAACGGAGGAGGTAGTCCCGGTCCAGGGTCACCTCCGATGCGAGCTCCCCGGTCACGCGGATATTGCTGCCGGAAGCGTCGTACCAGCCGGAGAAATAGTAAAAGTGCCAGGTTCCGTCCGGCAGAAGTTCCACATAGCCGGACGGCCTCCAGTCGAGCACCGCCGCGGCTTTGGGCTTCTCCACGTCGACCTGGATGTATCTGCGGGATGACACCACCTCGCCCCGGATCGCTTCGGCCACGATGATGGTCGCGCCGGGTGTCGCGCCGAAGCGCAGCACACCGTTCTCGACCCTGGCGATTTCCGGATGGACGGACTCGAACCGCACCTCGCCGCCCGGCGAACCGATGACGGCCACCGGGACCGCTTGTTCCGTCTCCCGATACGGTTCCCGGATCAGAGAGGGTGCGACTTCCCAGAAGGACAATGGAAGGTTATGTGGGATAGTCATAACCATACCCGTCGTACCCTCCGCCTCCGTTTTGACCGTAATCGACGACCTCCACCTGGATGTAGCGGACGCTCTCTCGATTCTCCGAGTCGTAAACCATGACGACCGTCGCGCCCGCCTGCCAACCGAGGTTCAGCCTTCCGTCTTCGTCCACCCAGGCGATGTTGGAGTCGGCGGATTCGAACTCGATCTGTCCGGTGGGAGCGCCGCGCACGGAAAGCGGTATCGTCACCGACCAGCCGGTGAGCGACACCTTCACCGCCTTGGGGAAAACGTCCCAGTAGTGAAACTGCGGTTCCTCGAAATCCATCCTCGGTCCTCAGTCGTTGGTGTTCAGGCTGCCGGTCACGATGATCGCGCCGCAGGCCGTGATGTCGCCGATGCGTGCGTTCGGCAGCCCTTCCGTCGCGGTGTCGAGGCTGCCCGTTACGATAGGGGTCACGCCATGTCCCGGTATCGGGCAGACGTGCAGATCGCCAAGCCGCGCCGCGGGTCTTCCGTTGACGACGGTGCGAAGCGCGCCGGTGACGATCACGCCGCCGTGACTGGAGATATCGCCGAGTCTCGCCTGGGGTCTTGCCATGGTTATTTTCCCGTCAGGACGTGGACCAGAAAGCCGACCACGCCGCCCACGGCTCCGCCGACGGTGAGCACGAGACCGACCACTTTCCACATGGTCTCGACGCCCATCTTCTCGTTCATGCCCGACTGCAGGTTCTTGATATCGTCGGTGTGGCGGCGCAGATCGTCCTGGATGCTGCGCACCAGAAGGTCCACGTTCTCCTTGTCCGACTTTTTCTCGATTTCCCGTTCGATCTTTTCAAGCCGCGCCTGGATTTCCCGGCGGTGGTCTTCGAGGATGCTCCGGAATTCGGCCCGCCAGGATTCGAAGGTCCGGGCCAGCATCCGCTCGCTCCGGTTCCAGTCGCACGGGGCGCTGTCATGTCGGGTTTCATCCATTCGTTTTTCTCCTTTTCAGCGAAAAACGTCCGCGTATCTGCAGATCGATCTCGAACCGGTCGGACAGTCCTCGCCGTTCCAACGCATGGAACACAGCGTCGCGGGCGCAGTGGATCTGCTCGATCCGCATGCGCTGGGAGATGGAGTCCGCATGGATGCGGTAGTAATAGAGCGGTCTGCGGACGTGGCGGACCTCGGTCAGCTCCGCCATACGCAGGCAGAGGTCGTAGTCCTCCGCGCAACGGAAACTCTCGTCGATGCCGCCCGCCGCGTCGAAGGCCGAGCGCCGCATCAGGCGGAAATGGAAAGTCATGAAGTCGAGAAGCATCCGGTCCTTGGAGAAGGGAATCCGGCAGCGGTTGCCGTAGCCGCGTGCCTTGCCGTCCTCCCCGATGGTCACGTAGTCGGTGTAGACCAGACCTACAGAGGATTCCCGGTCGAGAACCGCGGCGGTCTCTTCCAACGCCGTCGCGGCGAGGATGTCGTCGCTGTCGACCCAGCCGAGGTACGGCGCGGTCGTCTCCGCAATCGCGGACTTGAGCGCCGGGGTCCGGCCCAGATGCATCGCAGCGACGACGCGCACGCGGTCGTCCAGCTTGGCGTAGTCACGGGCGATCTCCAGTGTCCGGTCAGTGGAGCCGTCGTCCCAAACGACCAGTTCAAAGTCCCGCCGGGTTTGGGCCAGAACACTTTCGACCGCCTCGGCGAGATAACGCTCGCCGTTATACACGGTCATGACCAGGGATGCCGCGGGGCTTGTCGTCTCGTTGTTTGTCATGGGTTGATCAGCACCTTGTTCGTCGAGCGGATGACGATGTTCCCCATGACGGCGTCCATGAGGATCACGCTTCCGGATTTGTCCGTGGCTTGGATGCGCTCCTGTCCGGCGGCCGCGTTCATCACGACGACCTGGCCGGCCTTGTCCGTGAGACGAATCATCTCGGTCCCGGCGGTGGAATCGATGAGGATTTCCTGCGTGCCGCAGAGACCCCAGATGTGGACCTTCTCCTTGCCCTTGGTGGTGTCGATGAGAATCTTCTGCCACCGGGCGCGGGATTTGTCGCAGGACTGGATATGGATTTTCTCCTTGTCCTTCCACGCCTCCCAGCGCACGAACTGGCGGCACAGATCGGTGATCTCGATCCGGGCCTTCTGGTCCTTGATGTCCGAGTCGATGTCGAGTTGGTCGCCCTGCTCGGCGTCCTTGGTCCCCCGGCGGCGCGCATTGCCGGCCTGAACGTCGCGCTTCACGCGGCATTCCATGTGGAGAATCTGCCCCGCCCGGTCGATGACCTTGAGGAACTCCTCCTCGTCCCGGTCGTCGAGAACGATGGTGTGACCGGTTTCGGTCTTGAGAAGAACCTTGCGGCGTGGGCAGTAGTACGGCGGGTGACCGTGGTGTTTCTTGTGCTCCAGGTCGTCTTGCCGATCGGGCTTGTGTTCGAGCTTGTCCTCACAGTCGGTGCAGGTCGGATCGGAGCACAGGCGCTTCGATTCTTCCGGTTGTTCGCCGGGGTTGGTCTTGGCCAGCCACACGCCGGACCAGATCGGGTATTGGACGTTGCCGCCCTCGAACTCGGCCCAGACTGAAGCCCCTTCCTCGGGAATGAGAAACACGCCGATGTCTTCGTTGCCTCCGTAGGCAAAGCAGGGCCACGCCCATTCCGACCAGTTCTCCTTGCCGGTGCCGAGCACGGCCGGGATTTCGAGTCGGCAGCGGCCGAGCCGCTCCGGATCGTTGTTGTCCCGCACGAACGCCCGGTATTTGCCATACCAGCGGTTCTTGTAGCGTTCCTCGTGCTGCCGGTCCTGTGTCTCGATCACGGTCCGTCCTCCGGATCACTTCAGCGGCAGGAAGCCCCGCAGCACCTCGCGCACGATGCGGGTGACGGTTCCGTCCGGCGTCTTCTTCGGATCGGCCTTGGCCACGGCATGACGTAGGGCGTCCTGGGCTGCGGCTTCGAGCTTGAGTTCCTGGCCGGCGACGCCGGTCTTGACCTCTTTCGCTCCGAGCCGCTCGATGACGCCGATCACTGCGTCCAGAGCCGCGGCTTTGGCCCGACCCCAGGCCGTGAGCTTGATGACGGTGAGGAGCGTCACGAACAAGGTCGCGATGAGTTCCTTCTGGTCCAGGATAAAGGTCAGAATCTGTTCAAACTGCTGCATTGCGGTCACCTCCGTTGGTTTTCATCGCTTCTTCGAGCGAAACGTATTTCCCGTCGAGGTGCCCCCAGCGGGCTCGCCCCTCGCGTATGTCGACGTGAATGAATCCCCGCTCCGGATAGACGCCGATTCCGCCCTCGCGGAAGGCGTCCACCCGCTCCGCGAGTTCGTACATCCCGGCGACGGACAAGCCCTTGATCACGATGTCCGCGGCATGTCCGAGCAGATGCCGGCTCTGTTTCGCTCCGCCCACCGCCCGGTTGTGATCGGGGCAGCGGTACCCGCTGGTCACGCGGACGGGAGCGCCCGCGAGGTCGCGCAACTCCTGGAGCGCATCCACCAGGGGTGGATCGATATCGGTCTTGCCGCAACACCGGCAGGCGAACTCGCTCTTCGAGAAATTCCGGCTCAGATCTCCCATGTGCTTTTCCTCCTTACAGCCTCCGCCCGCTGTCCGCGTCGATGGTCACCATCGGCGGCGGCTCTTCCTTCGGTGTGGGCGGCGCTTCCTGGTCGTTCTGCTTGCCCTTGGCCTCGTCCGACTTGTCGCCCGCCCCTTTGCCCAGGGCGTTTTTCTTGAGTTTCAGTTCGCAGTGATATCCGCCCTCGCCGAAAACATGGCGGACCGAATGGCAGTAGTAGACGCCCGAGAATTTGCGGCCCACGCCTTTGACCTCCACGTTCTGCTTGGCGCGCAGCGCGGGGATGCCGATGGTCACCGCGTCGGCTTCCACCTGGCGGAGCTCGGCCTCGCGGAACTTCCCCTCGGAGAGGTCCTGTGCCGGTTCCTGTCGCGGCTCCTCGTGGAAGCCCTCGGAACGGTCAAAGGTGGGGACCACCTGCCCGGACTCCTGCTCCTTGTAAGTGCCCTCGCCGGTGTTCCCGTCCACCAGGTAGGTCCGCTTCCCCAACGAAGTCCGCTCCGGGGTGGTCTCGTTGTTGGCCTTGTGCTCGACCGGCTCCTTCTTGCGCGGGTCCACGCCCACGGCCTTGGTCTCGACGCCCGCTCCCTTGGCTCCCTGTGATTGCGTCGAGGGGCGGAAGGAACGCAGAACGCCCTTGCGGTCGGTGAAGTACTCGAGGATCGCGGCGGGCTTCTTGTCCAGATCGCGGGGATGGAAATGCAGCTCGTCGTCCTGGATGTAGAAGACGTATCCGGTGACGCCGTCGCCGTCCTTGTCGCGCGCCTTTCCGGCCAGTTCCTTGAGGAACTGCGCGTCGGAGACGTTGCTCTGGGTTACGCGCAGATGGCGGCCCTTGGTGGGCGTGACCACCGGAGTGAGGCCGTTGGCCCCCGCGATCTCCTCGGCGATCTCGGAGTAGAGGATGCCGGGAGCGGGCTTCTGCCAGACCTTCTGGTTCTCCTTTCCGGCCAGCTTGAAGCCTTTGTCGTAGGCCTTGATGCGAATGGTCGGGTCACCGTCCTCCGGAAAGTCGTAGTCGATATCCTTGATGACCGCCTTCTTGCGCGGCGAGAGGTTGCCGACATATCCGAAACGGGCGACGATCTCGTTGCCCTCTTGGAACAGGGGATCGTCGACGAACTGGAGGTTCCGGTCGGTGACCGCGAGCTCCAACACGTCGAGTTCCTCCTCGTTGTCCTCGAAGACGAACGAGGTGATCTCCTGCGTGATATCCGCCGAAAGGGTCTGCCCCTCGATCTGAATCACAAAAGTCGGTTTGAATGTGTCGATGTCCATGCGCCGGTCTCCAGTCGGCCCGCCTAAAGGACGGACTCCACCGGATACTTACCGGCGCGCGGCGCGAGGTGTCGGGATGGATGCGTCCGGAGACTCAGTCCAGAAGCCGCATGCTGACGTGTTCGACCGAGGGGATGCGCAGGATGGTCCCCGGCGTCAGTTCCATGGGAAAGAAAATGTCGTTGTAGTCGCAGATGACCCACCAGAGATCGGCGTGTCCCAGATAGCGATGGGCCAGCAAATCGACCCGGTCCCCCTCGATCACCGTGTGAAACCGGTCGTCGGGCCGGGGTTTGCTCTCGATGGCCGGACGCGTGCCCAGGAAGTCTCCGTCTCCCGACGCGTAGAGAATGGATGCCGCGTATCTGGATCGACGTCCGATCATCCGCGCACCTCCGAATAGTCCACGGACTGGTCGATGTACTCCTCGAGCATCACGTCCACTTCGGCGTGCTGGGGCAGCAGGTTGTCCCGGTCGAACATGTGGAAGAACCGGGCCTTCACCTGGCGGACGACGCAGAGCACGCCCGGGTAGAGGTCTCCGAACATGAAAATCACCCGGTGCGGGGCGTTCTTGAGCATGGTTCCGGCGTGTTCGGGATAGAGCAGGGAGCGCAGCCAGTCCACCGACTCCTTTACGGACCCCTTGAAGAAGACCAGCTTGAAGCCGATCTTGCGCGGCTCGCCGGCCACGTACTGGTAGCGGGGATGGCTCATGCCCGGAATCTTGATGGCCGCGTAGGCTGTGCTTTTCTCGTCGACGATGTCGTTCGGGTTGTACTGAAAATCGAGGTAGTCGCCCGTGTCCACGTCCACCAAGTACGCGGTGATCTCTTTCCGGTCCCAAGCCACGGCTACAGCACCTCCAGTTCGACCACGGGCTTGCCCAGACGCCTGGCATGATCGACTTCCCGGCGCATGCCGTCGGAAAGACCGTCGCCGGTGAACACCCAGACCTCGTCGCAGCTCTCCATGAACGTCAGGCCGCAGGCGATGCCCGCTTCGCGTTCGGAGGTCTTTCCGTCATCGAGGAAGCGCGTGTAGAGCAGATGCGGCGCAAAGGGCGCGCAACCGCGTTCCACCGCCTTCCGGCAGAGACGTTCGGCGGTCGCCGTGTTCCGGGGAACGTCCCCGGCGTACCGGCTGCAAATGAATATCCGTTTCATGCGTTCCTCACAGCGTCTCGTAGTTTTTGATCTTGCGCTCGCGCAGGTCCCGGTACACGGAACGGGCCACCTGCCGTCCGTCGAGCAGTGTGGTCACCGACACCTCGATGGGCCGCTCGCCGAGTTGCTCCAGCTTCGCCAGCAAGGATTCGAGCACCGGGCGAAGCGTCTCCCCCGGAGGTGCGGACGGCATGCCGGACTCCGGACCGAGCGCTCCTTTGGTCTCGCCGAGAAGACGGGCCTGAGCGGTGGGGAGAGAAGCGGCCGGTCGCTCCATTGGAACCGCCGCTCCGGTGCTTTCCAGGGAAGAGGCAAGCGTCGGTGCTTCCGTCGCCATGACCGGTGTGAGCGCCAGGGTTCCCGCCAGCATGGCGGGAGCGGCGATCTTCCCGGTCAGCCCGGTCATGAACCCGAATGCGCGGGTCATGGCCTCGGCGGGGGCGGACGCAGCCTTGGTGATACCTCCGGCCAGGGTCTGAATCAGCGCAGCGCCGCTTCGGGTCAGGTCCGCGAGCGGGCCTTCCTTGGCATCGGAGAACGGCAGCAGATTCCGCACGAACGAAAGGGCCGACTTGGCCGCCTGGTACGGCGCGCTCACGGCGGACTTGATGCCGTCACCCACCGCGGTCATAAACGCCCTGCCGCTTTCGAACGCCGAGCCCGCCAACGAGGACACGCTGGACGCCAGAGACCGGAAGGCGCTCGATGCGGCGGTCTTGACTTGTTCCCATGCGGACGATGCGGCCGATGCCAAACCCTCGAACGGGGCCTTGGTCCACTCCCAGGCGCTCTGCGCCATGGTCTTGAGGCTTTCCCATGCCGTCGACGCCGTGCCGGTGATCCGGCTCCAGGCGGAGGAAGCACTTCCGGCGATCCAGTCGAATGGTGCGGAGAGGAGCGGCCAGGACGACTGGAACAGCGAACCGATCCGGCTCCATCCACCCTGCAGAAGGTTGGCGATTCCATCCCAGGCTGCGCCGGCTGAGGTTTGAACCCGGTCCCAGGCCTCTCCCGCGGAAGCTGCGATCCACGAAAAGGGCGCACTGACCACCGACCAAGCCGTCCGCCCGATGTCCCCGAGGCTCCCCCAAAATCCGGTTGCGGCGCTTGCGATGCCGTTCCATGCGGTCCCGGCCGCGGACTGCATCCATTTGAAGGGCGCGGCCAACACACCCGAAGCTCCACGACCGAGTGCTGTGAGCCCGTTCCAAGCGCTCGATGCCGCAGTGCCGACAGTACGCCAGACGGCGGACGCGGTCTCCGCTCCTTTCCTGAACGGCCAGGTGACCGCGGAGAGAATGCCGCCTCCCAGGCTTTTCAAACCGTCCCATACCCAGCGGACCGTGTTCAGCATTCCCTGCAGCGCCAGGCTCAGCACCTTGCCCGGAAGGGCGAGGACGCCGAGCATTCCCTTGGCCAGCGTCTTGAGAACGGCTGCGCCGGAAGTGGTGAGGTCCGACAACGGACCGGTCTCCGCGTCTGAAAAAGGCAGCAGTCTGCGGAGCCACCCGAGAGCCTTCTTGAGCATCTCGAACGGATAGGTGACCGCCGACCAGATGCCTTTTCCGACGGATACGAGAATCGCCTTGCCCGCCTCGAAGAAAGTAGTGTCGCCGGATAAGAATCGCCGCACCGCGCCGAAGACATCGGCCAGCGTCCGGACCAGAGGCAGGTCCATGAAGGCTGCAGCCAAAGCCGATGCCGCGGAAGCGAAAAAACTTCCGACGGCGGAGAAGAGTCCCTTGATGAAATCCCAGACACCGGCGATCACGTCCCGGGCCCAGCGGAACGGCGTGGCCAGGAAATCAAAGACCGCGCCGCCGACGGCCTTGAGCCCGTCGAGCACGGAGATGTCGCCGGTGAGGACCTGCCAGACTGCATAGACGACCCGGGCCGCCATGCGGAACGCCTCGACCAAAAGCCGGACCGGCAGGAAGAACTTGTAGACGAACTTCCCCGCCTCGATGAAGGCGGTGACGATGGTCTTGCCGAGCCAGACGACCGCGCGCACCACCCAAGCCACCACAGTGATGACGGCCGCCAGGTTGTAGATGACGAACTTGAGGAGATAAGCGCCGACCTTGGCGATCACACCGAGCACCTTGCCGAGTGTCTCGCCGAGACTCCGGTAGGAGGAGGCATCGGCGGAAGAGGCCGCCAAGCCGAAGATTTCAAGGACCGAGAAAATCGCTTTGTACAGCATGCCGTAAGCCTGCATGAGCGCCCGGACCGCGGGTTCGAGAATCGCCCTGATCTTTCCGAACGCGTCGGAGAATGCCTCCCACATGCCGGTCAGAAACTGGCGCACCCGGTAGTAGATGCGGAAGACCGTGACCACCAGTCCCATCAGTCCGGCCTGTTCGAGCTTCTGGGCCAGGTCGGCCGACATGGTTCCGGCTCCGCCGGAGAGCGAGGTGACGAGCGCCCGGATTCCCTGGAATACGAGTTGCACCTTTTCCCATGCGCCGAGGATGGTGTCCCTGATGCCGGCGAAGTTGGTCTCCCAAGCCCGTTTGAGGAGATAAACGGCGAGCACCACACCGCCGATGATCGCGACCACCGGAAGGAAATATGCCGCGAACATGCTTCCCACACCGGCGATTGCCGCTCCCATGGCGGCAAGCCCCGCCTTGATGGCGGGGAGCATGAGGCCGATGGTCCCGGCCGCGGCGATGACTCCCCCGACGACGACCAGCACGGCACCCAGGGCCATGGACAAGGTCAAGAGGACTCTGGTCAACCCCGGCATCGAACGTGCGAGCTTCTGGAAAAACAGGACGGCTTTCGATATCCCCTGGATAACCGGAGTCACCACCGGCAGAAGCGTGCGGCCGAGGATTTCAGCAAGGTTTCCGACCTGCTGGCGCAAAAGCTGGAACTGACTGCCGATGTCCATGTTCATGGCCCGCGCCATTTCCTCGGTGACGGCGGTGCCGCTCTTCATCGCCTGTTCGATGGTGCGGATGTTGCCCTCCAGGGACTCCATTCCCTGGGACATCTGGAGCAGAAACTTCACCGCCTCGTCGGAGCCGAAGGCCTTCTTGATCTGGACCTGTGCGGCGGCCTGGGTAAGGTCCGGAAAGCGTGACTTGATCTCCTGAAGAATGGGGATGACCCCCTTGAGCCTTCCTGTGGAATCCACGAAGGACAATCCCAATTGTTCACCGGCCTCGGCCGCCTTCATGATGAAAGCCTTGTAAAGTGTTCCGGCTTCCGAACCGGGCATGGTGGTCTGCAATTGCCCGAGAATAGCCAGTTGTTCCTGAAGCGGGATGTTGGAAGCGGCGGCGACCGCGCCGATGTTTTTGACGGCTTCAGCCATCTGCGCCCCGGTGGTCTTAAAGGACGCTACGGTCTGAGCCATGGCTCCGGAGAAAGCCTTGGCCCATTCCATATCGGTCATGCCCGACATGATCGGTTTGAAGATGCCGTACCCGGTGGTGAAGGTGCCGACCATCTCCTGGATGCTGGCCTTGGTGGCCTTGGCGGTGAGCGCGGCCATGGCGGAGAAGGTGCCCACGGCTTCGTCGGAGAGGCTCGACAACGCCGACTTTACGTCGTAGGCCGCGCCGATGAATTCGGCCTTGCTGTATCCGGCCCAGGTGTTGGTGAAGCTCTCGGCGGCGTCCTCGAGAGCCCGAAGGTCCTTGATTCCGAGTGACGCCATTTCGCCCAGGGCTTTCTGGGTCGCGGCGGTGGAGGCGATGAGCCCCGCGGGCACGGCCATGAGCGCCAGCCCCGCGCCGATCATCATGGTGCCCTGTTGGATGCGGTCGAGGTTGCGGGTCATCCGCTCGCTGGAGGCGGCCACCGTCGCGTCCAGCGACTGCATGGACGACTGGACCCGGGCCGCGTTCTGCGAGAACGCGTCCTTCATCGAGACGATGACGCCGAGTCCGAGATCTCCATTCATGTGCGCCTGCGCTCCATTTCTTCACGCTCAAAAGCAAGCTGCCGCTCCAGTGCCTCCACGAATTCGCGGCGGACCGAGAGCGGCAGCGCCCGTGTTTCCGAGAAACTCCAGTGGAGCCCGCCGTAGGCGAGGAAAAACGCGTCCCTTACAAGCGAACTCCGGGAAACAAAAAACCCGGTTCAGCCTCCAGCCGGGTGCGGATGCGCGTCCCGCAGGATTGGCAGTCGGTCTCCACGGTCGTGTCGACACCCGCGTCCACCCGCAGCATTTCCTGCCGGAGGGCGCTGCGGTCACGCATTGACATATCGTTCATGAGCTTCTTGGTCGGCTGCGCGCCCGCCACGTCGATGATCCGGATCAACATGGCCGAGGAGATGGAAGGCTCTTTGAGTGCGGCCAGCCGTTTCTCCTTGTGGCCGTCCAAGTAACCGAACCGGACCTTGCCTCCGGAACCGGGCAGCGTGAACGCGAACTCCCGTTCCTCTCCGTAAGGCGTGACCTCCAGTTCCTCGAGGTTGACCGTGACGGCGTTCGCCGCCCGGCAGGCGGTGTTCGGGCAGGTCAGTTCCAGCTCGACCTCGTCGCCGAGCGAGATCTGACGAAGGCGCACCAGAATGAACAGCCGGTCCCCGGAGAGGAGGTCCAGCACATCCTTGACCGTCGGTTCGTCGTTGTCCCCCAGCCGCACGATGCAGTTCTTGAGCACCTGGTTCACGGCGTCGCCGGTGCGGATGAGACGCTGGTTGGTGAGCAGCTCCTCCTCGGCTCCGGTCATCTCCCGGAGCTCGATCTCGATGCCGCTCGGCAATTCAAAGGTGTGCATGATCTACCTCCTCGGATCAGGTCCAATACTGGAAGCAAATGCTGAGCTTCTCGATGGTGTTGTCCGTGTTCGCGCCCTCGAGTTCGTCGTACTCCAGGACCTTGATCCACGCGCCGTGCAGGGTCCACCGTCGCGTTTCGTTGCCGGTTCGGTCGTAGCGGACGAGGTCGATGTCGCGCATGTAGTCGTTGGGCAGGCCGCCGACCACGGCGTTGACGTCCACCTGTTTCTTGATCCACTCCCTGGCGGCCTCGTCGGAACCGTCCTGGAGAATTCCTTTCTCCAGGGTGATGTCCTCGAACTTGACCCGTCCGGCCACCTTCTGGTCGAACATGGAACCGGCGGGCGCGAAGGCCACCTCCTCGAACTCGGTCTTGGGTTCCTGGCCCTTCTTGAAGAGCGCCACGTCGAAGCCGTTCACCTCGACGGCGAATTGCCAGTTCTGATACAGACTCTTGGGCATGTTGCCGCTGCGCATGACTTACCTCCTTACCCGGTCTTGAATATCTCTTTGAAATCTGCCCCCGTGGCGGTGAGCACGAAGTTGAGCTCGATGAATTCCGCCGTTTTGGTCGGCTTGACGAAGACGCGCGCCACGAGTTCGTTGCGGTCGATCACGGCCGGGGTGTTGGTCTCCTCGTCGCACTGGACGGCGAAGTCGTAGAGACCGCCCTTGTCCTTGATGTCCTGCATGAAGGGGTTGATCAACCGGATCAGCGCCCGCCAGGTCTGCGGGTTGTTGGGTTCGAAGACCACGAAGCGCGAGGATTCGGCGATGGCTTCCTCGATGAACATCATCAGCCGCCGCACGTTGACGCGGTCGAGGGCCGAGGGCTGGCTTTGCAGGGTCTTCTGTCCCCAGATGTTGATGCCGCTGTCGGGGAAGGAAGCGATCACGTTGACACCTTCGGGATAGAGGACGTCCCGCTCGCCCCGGCTGGTCTTGTAGCCCAGGGACAAGGCGTTGAAGACCCGGCCGCGGTCGATGCCCGCGGGCGCGTACCAGACGTGGGTCTTCTTGTCGCTGCGGGCGTAGCACCCGGCCACGGCTCCGCTGGGCGGAACGAGCTTGCGCTTGCCGGTCACCGGGTCGTTGATCTCGATCCAGGGATAGTAGAGCGCGGCATAAGACGAGTTGAAGGCCCCGTGGGAATACATCCCCTGGCCCTTGCGGAAATCCACCGCTTCCAGGGGTTCGAGGTGAATGGGCGCTTCGGCGAGAAACATGAGGTCCTGGCGGTTTTCCGCGTAGGTGATGCCGGCGTGGATCACCTCGGCGGTCGTGACGCCCGGAGCCATGACCAGATTCAGCGCGTCGATCTCGTCGAAGGCGTAGAACCCGGTGTGCTGGGAGGGATCGCCGGAGTAGTCGGCATCGTCGAGCCCGGTAAGACCGTCGTCTCCTCCAGAAAGGTCGAACACCCCGATCACCGGCCGGTCCAACGGAAGGCCGGATGCGGTTCCAAGGTCCTCGACGGTGATGAAATCCGACCGTTCGTTGACGACAAGCTCTACATGGTTCGAAGCCGCTTCGTCCATCGAGAGGTCCTTGAAGACCTCCACGACCTCACCTTTGTGGCGGACCACCAGGTTGAAAGCGCCGCTCGGATCGAGAGAACCGTCTTCGACCTGGACGGAGAGACGCTCGCCCCAGGTTCCTTCGTCGGCCGCCCGCACCTTGAGCGTGTCCATCGCGTCCATGCCTCCGGACAAGTTTGCCGAGGCCGCGGCTTGGACGATGCCCGCGTCCTGCGTGTCCGCCGTGACCAGCGCGGAGGCCTCCGCAGAACCGACGACCGCGGCGACCACCTGGTCCGCTGTGGATACAGGATCACCCGCGCCGTCGGTCGCCAGGTTCACGGTGATTGCTTGTCCCAAGACCTCGACGGAGAGAGGCGTATCGTTTCCCGAAACGACGAATTCGACGGAGACGGCGTTTCCCGCGGCCCCCGGCTGAATCGCCCGCCACGCGATTCGATCCGTGCCGACGGTGCCGGTTGCGAGTGACGCCGTCGCCGCGCGCCGGTCCTTGAGGATAGCTTGCGCCTTCACGGCGGTCAGGGTGTTCCGGTCCGTGGGGTCGGTCAGATGGGCGATGCGGTTCACGAAAAGGACGGAGCCGCCGTTGTCGAAGAACGCCCTTGCGGCGTAAGCGAGGTATCCGGCCTGCAGGTAGGAGCCGAACTTGTTGATGAACTGCTCCCAGCTCGTGACCAGAACGGGCTTGTTGATAGGGCCGCGTTCGGCCACACCCACCATGCCGCAGGAGGAGGTGGATATTTGCTTGACGTAAAAGCTGAAGTCGACTTCACGGGTATAGATGCCCGGTGAAAGATACGTGCCCATGGGTTACCTCCGTTTCCGACGTTTGCCGCCGTTTGCGCCGGTGTGTTCCGTCTCGGTCTCGACCGGCTCTTCCCGCGGCGTCTCGGGTTCGGGAACGGTCGGCGGCGACGGCGTCAGCGACACGAAGCCCCGCTTTGCCGCGGCATCGATCTCGGGGGAAATGTCGTCCTCTTCCAGCGTTCTGCGCTCGCGGGGATTCAGATGAAGCCCCCGGCCGCCTCCCGCCAGGTGGAACGTGAGCGGTTGGAACAGAAGATTCTTGATTTCGATCACAGTGGTTCCTCCTTGTTTCATGGGGTATGGAGCCGGTCCTCCTCGACGCCGTCCCGGAACTCGAACCGGCGGTCTTTGATGAGCGGGCCCGTTTCGACGAGGCCGTCGTAAACCGGGCAGTCCTCGATCCGGCAGCGGCCGCTGCTCTGGCGCAGGTTGGACAGGTTCACCCGTCGCAACCCGCCCAAGGGGACGATCTCCGTCAGGTTGAGGGAGCCTCGGCCTTCCACAGTCAGGACCGGGTGGAGCTGATAGAAACGGGCCACCCGTTCCTGGAGGTCCAGCAGATCGCCTTCATGGCCGGCGGTGACGATGACGTCGAAGTCGAGGTGGTAGAGCCGGGGATGCCGACACTGTTTATAAACGAGGTTCGGGACATTCTTCTCCACTATGTGGGCCATGGTGCGGCGGTCGCCGTTTTCGACCAGCGTCGGTCCCTGCAGGATCAGGCTCGGGACGTTCGGCACCTCGAAGACGTCGTCCGCGGCGACGAGCACCGCGTCCGGGTCGATCTCCGCCTTGATCAGGCGGATCAGGCTTTCAACGACTGTGCGAACGGTTTCCAATTCCGGTTCCTCCGGCTCAAGCGAACGTTTCCGCTGGATACCTACCGGAGCCGGACGGGAAGTGTCGGCGGGGATCAGAGCGCGGCGCGGATGGCCTGGCGGTAGTTCTCGATGATCTGCTCGCGGTACTTTTCCATGGTGGGGTGCAGGAATGGACGGGGTGGGATGACGATCACCGCGCCGTTGGGGTGCTGGATGGTGGCTCCGTATTCCATCACCGCGCCGATGTTCACCAGGTCGTCGCCGTCCTTGTTGACAGTGCCGCGCAGGAGTCCCACGAAAGCCCGGTCCGAGAGGATGCGCTGAGTGATCGAATTGACGAGGAAGCCGGTATCGATCAGGGCCTTGCTGGAACCCTTGCGTGCGATGGTGCTCTCGGCCAACTTGACGAACGCCTTTCCGCCGGGAGCCTGGGACCGGATGCCGCGTTTGATCTCGCGGACGAGGAGAAGGGCGTTCTTGATGGTCGCCTGCCGGATCGCCAGGGCGAGTCGGGCTCCGGGATTGGCGGCCAGCTTCGCTTTCGCCTGTTCCCAATCGCCGAAACGCTTAACTCCCATGGATGCGCACCAGCTTCAGCACCTTGTGGGTCACGACGCCGAAAAGACGCTCTTCCACTACGGTCTGAACCCGAAAAACGTCCGCGCCGCTTTTCACCCGGTCTTCCGGTCTCACATCCAGGGCAGGGAGCACGCAGGCCGTGGCGTCGATCTTGTTGGCGAGGTCCTCCGGCGGCGTTTCGATGAACTCGAGCGGAAAGGTCTCCACTTCAGTGAACGATGCGTCGTCCGATCCATACAATCGCTCGCCCGGAACGGCGCGCAGCAGCGCCGCTTCCTGCCCGCATGCCAGGATCAGTTCTCTTACATCCCCGGCGGCCGCATCTTTCTCGGGATCGCTCAGCAGGCTCACAGCTCAAGCTCGCTTCCTTGATCGTAAATGACCGGTCTGAGTACGCCGGGCGTGATGATGTAGTCCTCGGGAGATGCGGCGGCTCCCGGTTTGATTTCACTCAGCCGCTGCTTGTACACGGCCTTGAGGTCTCCCTCGAGCCCGGCCCAATGCTCGGGCTGTTTGGTCTTGTCCACCCTTTTGTCGCCGCTGGAAAAGGCGAACGCGTTGGCGGTCTGTGCCCGCATGACCTGGCATGCATGAATCTGGCCCAGCAGGAGCAACAACTCACGCGGCTCGCCTTCAGGCTCCGGAACCACCTCTTCGTTCACGACGGACACGGAAAGCTCCAGGTCGCGCGCCAGACGATAGACGCCTTTCAGGATGCAGCGGGAAAGGACGTCGTCGGTGAACAGCTCGCCCTGGGGATCGGACAGATCGGTCCGGAGAACGGCGACAAGATCAGCCAGCGCCACCTTCCACCTCCGTCAACCGTTTCTTGAGGGCGTCGATCACCGTTCGTCGTTTCTCACCCGCCAAGTGGGCTTTGAGCTTGTCGGGATCACCCTCGGTGCCGATCCGGGAGATGGCTTCGGTTGCGGTAAGCCCAGAGAGGTCTTCCTCTTGAATACTGGTCGTGGGGCTTTCGTCCTGTTTCCGGTGATCGTCCTTGCCGTCCATTCGCGCGAGTCTTCCCGCGGACAACGCCGACTCCATCTGAGGGGAGATCGACTCCGCTTCGAAAGCCTGGCCCGGGTCGAGGCGCAGCTTCGCGTCGGCGATGATCAAGACTCCCGGCCGGATGTTCTTCAGTTTCACCGTCACGGTTCACCTCCGTCAGCCGAGAATTTTGATCTTGGCGAGAATGTCCGGGCGGGTGATGCCTTGCCCCAGTTCCGACCAGACGAGCCAGCCGGTCTTGAAGCGGGTCTTCTGCTCGATGGCTTCGGTCTTGAGGCTCTCGCGCACCGGCATCTTGCCCACCTCTTCGTCGGGGATGAGCAGCACCTCGTCGATGGCCTGCGCGGCGGTCAACAGAATGCCGCCGGTCCCGTAGTTCTTGATCAGGCCCTTGGCACGCAGCTCGGCCTTGGTTTCCGGGTCGAGGTTCCAGCCCCGCAGGTCGTTGAAGCGCCGGCCCCGCATGACGATGTATTTCACCGTCAACTCGAGGTCCTCGATGATGGAGATCGCCTCGTTGAGGGCCTCCTCGGTGAGGGTCGCGCCGGTCACTTCCACGGTGTTGGCCGCGGGCACCGCCGCCGAAAGCACCGTAATGGTCCGCTTGTCGATCTCCTTGCGGATTTCGTCCGCGGCCGCGGTCTGGATGTCCATCAGGGTGCCGATGTTGCCGTTCTTGAGCACCGAAACGTCGACCATGGGAGCGGAGTGGATGCGGTTTGTCGGGAACTCCACTTCGTCCTTGCCGACTTCCTGCTCCTGAGCCTCGCCTTCGGTGGAAATCCAGTAGGCCTTCACTTTGGGCTTCTTCTGGTAAAGAGGACGCTCTCCCTTGGGCAGAGTGTGCTTCGTGAGCAGGAGCGAAGAGATCTCCTTGCGTTTGATTTCCTGTTCGATGGGCTCGGCGATGGCCGCAGCCAGCGCGCGCATCCCTTCCGGGGACTCGAGCGCCTCGGACATCAGGCGCGCCATCGTCTCCATGTATTCCTGGCTGTGCACGTTCATGCGGGTCGTCTCCATATCGTTTTCCTCCTGTAATCAGATAAGCAGCCGGAACTTGATCGTTCCGCCGGAGACGGAGACGGCCCGGGCGATGACTTCCTCGCCCGCCTGCACGCCCGCGGTGAGTTTCCCGTTGGCCGAAACCTTCAGGTCGTCGCCGGGATTCACGGTCCCCTCGAAGACGTCGGTCTCGTAGACGCCGCCCATGCAGTAGATGCCGGGCATCTCTCCGTTCTTGTAATCCTTGATCAGAATGCCGAACGACTTGGCCGTCGGCGTGGTGTTCACGGCGAAGAGGTCGTTGCCGACGATCCTCACCACCTGGCCGAGTTGGCCGTCGCCCTGCAGGTAGCCGTCGCCGTATGCGAGGCCCCGATGATTGGGATTGATGAAAGCCATGGTCATTCCTCCTTTGTCAGTTGGTCAAAACCGGTTCTCCGGTCGCCGTCGCCACTCGCTGCCGGTAGGCTGCCATGAAGCCGCTCTTCAGCCGGTCCTCGAGGCTCGTCTTTTTGTCTTCCACGTCCTTCGGACGGACGCCCGCGTCGCTGCGAAGAGGCGGATCGTCGCCGCCGGATGAAGCCTTCGCGGTTTCCGCTCCGGCTCCTCGGTCCTTGGCGTCCTTGTCGTCGGCGTGAGCGCGGGGCCCGGCCTTCATCATCCGCTCGAAAGCGGCTTCGCTGGCGGCGAAGGCGTCGTCGGAAAGACCAGCCAGACGGATCAGCTCCTGTTCGCGATCCTCGTCGCTCTCGAATGCCAGCCCGCTCTTTTCGATCTTGCGCAGAAGCTTCTGGGCTCGGCTCCGGTTTGCGGCTGCCTTTTTCTCCGCCTCCAGTTCCTCGAGCTGCTTCTGCAGCGCGAGAACCTGCTGTTTGAGTTCCTTGTTCTCCCGCTCCAGTTCCTTGAGCCGGGTCTTGTCATCCGGCGCGGTCCCGCCGCCGCCGTCGTCCTTCTTCTTGGCGGCTTCCACCGCCCGTTCCTCGGTTTCCTTGTGTTTCTCGTCCATTGTCGGACCTCCTTCAGAGTGGGTTGTCGAACCATCGTTTTCCGCCGCGGCGACTTTCAGGATGCGGGCGTTTTCGTCCGCGCCTTTGCGGTCGAGGAGCCCGAGCCCGGTGAAAGTGACGCCGTGGAGGATTTCGTAGACGGGCTGCCCTTGGAGCTCGCCGCCTTTGTTCTTGCGCAGGTGGACGCAGTAATCGCTCTTCGAAACGACGCGTTTGCCGCAGATCGAGCACTCGCCTTCCTCGTAGTCGCATTCCATGGAGACCTGGGAGATGATCCCCTTGCGGATGAGCTTGTAGGCCAACTGCGCGTGCGGGCTGTCGGAGACATAGAGTTCGCCCGCGCACTCGATCCGGCCGCCGCTTTCGTCCTCCACGTAATCCGCCCCCACGATGCCGCCGACGATGTCGGTGAAATCCTGGGAATGCTTCAGGTCGATCTTCTTGTTGACCGCCGTCATGTAACGGGCGGCCAGTTCGTCTGGGGTGAAGTGGTCGCCGTTCTTGTTCGTGCCGGCCCGGCAGAGGATGAAGGTGAACTGCGGATCGCCCGCGGCCTGGTCCAATGCCGCCGCTTCGGTCTGGAGCCCGGTGAACGTATCGAGCGACAGCTCTACAGGGAACGAGGTGTGACATGCCGCCGGTGCCCGCGTATCCGCTTTGGAGCGCGCCGCACCGCGTGATTTGGAAGCGACGAAGAGCAGTTCCCGGGCGTGTTTGCCTTCCCGGCCGATGTCCTTGGCGATGTTGTAGTCCACCTCCATGCCGCGGACACGGACGAGACCGTAGTGCTCGGCGAATATCTCCTTGATTTCCTCTTCCCGCGGGAAAGCCCGGTCGCGGTACGAGAGGAGCACCGTGCCGTATTTGCCCCGGGCGTCGGCTGCCATCGTCTCCATCAGGGAACGGATCGATTCCTTGGTGTAACGCGTCCGGGACGGATAGTTGCGGCGGGGATTGTCCTGGAGTTCCTTGTCCGCCCAGCGGGTCATGAGACCCTCGATGAAATGCAGGGAGTCCTCGTAATCGTTGCTGCCGAACTCGGTGACGTAGGGCGGGTCCAGATACAGAACGTCCGCGCCGAATCGCCGGACCGCCTCGGCCGCATCCAGGTTGAACGCCTTGCACTCTTTGCCGTTGTCGAAGACCAGCCGGTTGAGCTGGCCCACCGAGCGCCGGAACGACTCGATGAACTTGGACAGCGGCGGATTGGAGAGCTGGGATTGCTCCAGGCTGGCATCCGTGTCGAGATCGGCCCGGCGGTGCATCTTGGACCGCGAGAACTGACCGAAGGCGCTCTTCGCCTTGACGGTGGTACCGAGCGCGGCCAGCGCCAGATCTTTCTTGTAGCCGTGAAGCTTCTGGATGTTCGCCCAGACCTGGTCGAGCCACCGGAGCACCGGCTTGGTGTAGTAGTAGCCGTAGAAGTGATCGACGATAAAGGTGCCCGCGTCCGCATTGGGGGCGAGGATTCGGTCCACGTCCTCGTCGCTCAGAGTCTCGCTGGAGTTCTCCACCACGGCCCGCGCCAGATGGTGGGGATACCGCAGGAGATCGTTGGCGATGACTTTCAGCCCTTTGCGTTTGAAGTGATAGGCGACGTTGGCCCCGCCTGAAAAAGCATCGAGGATGCTCTCCGCGTCCTTGGGAACATGGCTTTCGATCCAGCCGAGCATCAGGTATTTGCTGCCCATGAAACCGGTGACGCGGACCGACTCCGCTTTCCCGGCCTGGCAGCTCAAGAGGTCCAGCGATTCGCCCAGCGGCGCATCCGCCAGAGCGATCAGGTTCTCCTCCACGCGCAGGGCGGCATCGACGGCCCGTCCGGCTTCGTGCTTGTCGATCCATTCCTTGGCCTTTTCCACGGTCCAGCCGTCCGGGTTCTTCTCCGTCTTGCGGACGAACCGGTAGGCCTGCAGCACCATGGAGCGCGGAATGCCGCCTTCGGGCACGAACTCCTTCTTCAAGCGTCCGATGATGATCGCCACGCCGTCGACGCCCTCCAGGGGCTTGCGGCGGAAGCTGTCGGGTTCGAACTCGTCCGGGTTCCGGACGCGGTAGCGGACCTCGTTCTCGGTTTCCTCCCAGACGGCTTCTGCCCGTAGGCTGTCCTCTGTGGACGCCTTGGCGGACCGCTCCGCGCCCTCGGCTCTGCGGCAGATGAACAGACGTTCCTTGGCGTGGGACGCCTCGCCGTGCCGGGATGTGATGGCGTAATGGTGATCGTGGGAGCGCATCGACGAATCCCGTCCCAGGGAGGCGATGATCCGCCGCATCTCCGATTCGTTCGGATAGGCGTGGTCGCGGTATGAAATCAGCCAGTGCGGGATATGCTTGGCGTTTCCGAGGAAGGACTCGAAGAACTCCGCGGCGTTGGCGCGGGTAACGGTCTTGTGGTCGGTCTCGTAGTGCTTGGTCTTGGAGTCCTCGACGAGGGTCAGCCCCTCCCAATAGGTCATCAGCCCTTCCACGAAGTGGTAGGATTTCTCGTAGTTGGTGGTCGAAAACTCCGTGGCGTAGGGCGGATCGAAATAGGCCAGATCGGCCTTGGCCTCCGGCAGAAAGTCGTTGATGTCCTTGCGGGATGCCTTGCACTCCTTGCCGTTGTCGAAAACGAGGGCGTTGATGCGGGCCACGTTCTTGCGCAGCCGCTCCTTGAATTCCTCCGGGGTGTCCTCGCGCTTGCCGTAGCGGGTCGACGACGAGAAATGCCCGAAGCCGCCCTTGCCGGACATGCAGGTCTTGCCCAGGGCGAAGAGAGCGATGTCTTTCTTGAAACCCGAGAGTTTGTCGACGTTGGCCCGGATCGTGTCGATCAGGCCGTGGACGCCCTTGGCGAAGAAGATGTCCTTGAAGTTGTCCCGGACGAAGGTTCCGGCCTTCGCGTTGTCCGCGAGCAGCGCATCCAGGTCCTCATCGGAGAGACGCACCTTGTCGTTTTCGATGATCGCCCGGGCCGCGTGGTGGCAGTAGCGCAGCCGGTCGTTGGCCAGGACCCGCAGGCCCTTGGTCTTGTACATGTAGGCCACGACAGCCGAGCCGGAAAACGCGTCGACGACGGATTCCACCCCCTCCGGCGTGTGTTTCCAAATCCAGTCGACCAGCTTCTGCTTCGAGCCGATGTAGTTGGTGATGTATTTAGGCCGCTCTTCCGGCGACGGCTCCTCGGCAGCCGCCTCGGCCTGGGCCTCGAGCGCCTCGAAGTCCAGGTCCAGGGCGGCGTCCGTTTCGAGGAGGAACGCCAGCCGTTCACGGTCGGTTGCGAAAAGCTCCATTCGGTTCTCCGGTCATGTCGCGACAAATCCGGTTGATGCCGGTGAGCGGTCGGCCCGTGCCCGGGGTGAACCCCGATATCAGGCCGAGAGCCCTGTCGCTTGGATACCTACCGGAGACCGTCGGAAAGTGTCGGAGGGGGGATCAGGAAACGCGACCCGACTTGATCCGGTCGATGACCGACCGGGCGCAGACCTCTGGGGAGGGATGTTCGTCGGTTTCGACCACGGGACCGCGCATGCCGCGATATTGGGAAAGAGTGCTCTGGTGGTAAGCCAGAAAATCATCAGGGAGGCTGCGGACGCCTTCCTCCACCAGCCGGTTGACCACCCACTGAGCGTCTTCCTCGGCGTCCGCGTTTCCGGGCAGGAAATCGATCACCAGGTCCAATCCCGGTCCCGGGCCCTGAACCCAGACGCCGATGGGTTCGTAGCGCGGGTTGCGGATACGGTCGCGGAGCGCGTATTCGATCATGTATCTGAGCTTCATTCCCATTCCTCCGCAATGCGGGTGTGCTCGGTCAGAAGCTCCGCGTCGATCCGTTCGAATCGGTCCCGATTTCCGGCCTTGTAGTCTCGCCAGCGCTTCCAGTCCGCCGCCTCGTTGGGTTCCTGGTCAGGGAAGATGAGCTCGATGTGGAACCTGCGGTCCCGATCATCGAGCAGATCGAGCAGGTAGGTGTCGTCCTGCGACCAGGAGACGACCTTGATGGTGTGGGCGTGTTGGAAGCCCTCGTCGTATCCGGAGAGCCGGATGAGAAGCCAGAAACCGATGCGCGTCAAATTCCCGCCAGCGTCGAATTGCGGGGCCACGCGGGTCACGGTGAACCCGTCCACGATACCGAGCCGGACCGGCGTCCGGCCTTTGTCCGCCAGCGTCATCCAGGAGCCTCCGGTGTTGAACGGCTCGAAGAGTGCTTGCAGACGGGCTTTTTCCTTTTCGATGAACTCTTTCATGCTCACCTCACCAGTACGATCTCCTCGATCTTGCGGCCGTCGGGCAGCTTCATGATTTTTCGGTTGCGGAAGACCTCCAACAGCCGTTGTTTTTCCCGCTCGCTTCCGACCACGATCACGTCGATGTTGTCCAGCAGGGTCACCGAGTACTTGAAGATCGTCTCGTTGCTACCTCGGCGGGCGAACTGTTTCCACTCCTCGGGCGTGCTCCCCCGGTGGTTCGAGACGTATTCGTCCCTCACCCGCCCGAAGGCGTCGTGGTCGTAACTGATGGCGTCCATGCGACGGAGCATCCGCTTCTTGAAGTAGAGCCCCGTGTCGGACGGCCCTCCGGCCGTCGGGAGCTTCTTGATCCGGGTGAAGAAATAGCTCGCGCCGCCGGTGTCCATGTCCGCTTCCGGCGACATCCCGCCCACCGGCACCCCGGCGCGCAGCTTCTCGACCGTGCTTACCATGGCTCCGTTGTTTCCCAGCGCCGCGTCGATGAACGACGCCACGTCCTCGCCGTTGGTCAGCCGGTGATGAAGGCCGTATCCCTTCATCTGCTTCTCGATGTCCGCGTCGGAAATGTCGAAGCGGTATTGATGCCTGTAGCCTGCTCGCTTGGCGGGATTCTTGAAAGCGGCCTGGTATTCGCCCATGGGGTCGTAGCCCGGCATGCGGGTGATGTCTTTCACTCCGAGCCGTTTTTCCCAGAAGCCGCGCATCTCGCGGATGCGTTCCTCCTTGCTCGCCGCCCGGCGATCAAGGTCCTCGACCAGCCGCTTGTAGTCCGGCTCTCGGTCCACCTTGGCGAGGTAGGCTTGCTTGTGAAGATAGAGAAGCTCGGCGTCCTGCGGCGTGGCCGCACCTGCCTTGATGCCCAACGATTCCATCCGTTCCATAGCCCTTTCGAGGCTCTTGACGTCCGGCCTGTCTGGCAGGACCATTTCGAATTCCCCTTGCTGGGCGTAGAGGTTCTTGTCCGACCACGGGCGGTAGACGGCGCGCGTGCCGTCGCCGAAATCGATTTCGAACTGCTCGCCGGCCTTCATGGCACGACCGCGGAACAGCGCCGAGTTGTCCGCCGCCTCGTCCACGACAACGAGTTCGCCGTTCTTGAGCTCTCGTTTGGCCTGAAGCACCTTCGTCCGGCGCACGGTGAAGGGAACCTCTTTGGGTTTCTTTTCCGGCGCGGCATGTTTCTTGAGATATACATCGAACCGTCCGGCGACCGGTTTGTGTTCACGGGCTGCTTCCTGGACCTTCTCAATCCAGTCGATGTAGCTTCGGGCCATGGCTTGTTCGTCGGGATCGTCCGAGTCAGCCAGGCGCTTCAACGCCTTCAGATGGTCCGCAGCCTTTTTGAGCGTCCCCTGGTTGTACTGCTGGTCCGTGGCGTGGTGGTTGACCGTTTTCACCGCGGCCAATATGTCCTGGGCGAAAACGTCCTGCGGCAGCGCTTCACCCACCCGGGCGGCTGTGGTGTCGACTCCCGCCTTGCGCAGCGCCTCAAGAAGCTTTCCCTCCGCTTCAGGCCGAACCTTCATCTTGACCACGGTCCGCTGCTTTCCCTTCAAGGTCTCGACGAAGACCAGGGCGTTCTGATCCTCGATGTCGTCCTCGTCGAAGGGTAGCACCTTCCCTTGCCAGCCGAGGGAGCGGACTTCCTCAAGAAGCGCCTCCTCGGTCGGCCCCAAACGCGTCTTCGGCAGCGCCTCCAACACATCCTCGAAACGGAAGTCCCGACGGCCCAACACGTCCGCATAGAAGCCCTCGAAGTCGCGCCGAAGATTCCTTTTCCGAGCAAGTGCTAAATCGTAAAAGGCTTGCTTGCGGGATTCGTCCCCTCCGAACCGTCCCTCGGCATAGGGACGCAGAATGGCCAGGTAATCCTCGTCGGCGATCTTCTCCGCCTCGCGGATGTAGCGGAGAGTCGCCGCGGGATCGATTTTGACCTTGCCTTCCTTGGCGGCGCGGAAAACCGTATTGTAAAAGGGCTCTTGTTCTCCGTACTTGGAGTTCGGGTGATAGTCGACGGCCAGGCGGTCCTCACCCAGGTATTTGAAGATCTGCCCCTTGTCGATGCCGTAGACCTTCCCGTCACGAGCCCGCAGAAATTGCTTGGCATGGCCGTCATGATTGGAGATCAACCAGTCGACGACGTGCTCCCGCTGAATCTGCTCGATGTCGAGGGTGGTGAGGTCTGCGAGGTCCAATCCGGCGAAGTCGAAACGCTCCTTGAGGTCGGTCCGCCACTTCTGGATGGAGCCGAGGCGTCCATTCAAGCGGATGGTGCGGACCTCGACCGCGTTCGGATCGATGAGGCGTCCGATCTTGTAGGCGACTTCCTCTCCATAGGCGATGAAGTCGTCGCCGGAACGTTCCACCGGTTTGAACAGCCAGCGGTCGCCTTTTTCATCGGTCCAGAACTCCTTGCTGTGCGCGCCGCCGACCTGGGCCTTGCCCGCGGGCTTGAAGTTCCCCGGCTTGCCCTTGGCGATCCATGCCGCGTCCGTCTCCTCGAACTGAGCGCCTTTCTTGGTGAAAACCGGCGGGGACGGTGGCGTTGGTTTCGGAGTCGGCGCGGGCTTCGCCGATTCCGGCGCGGCGGCCTTCTTTTTGCCGCCGTGCTTTTCCAACCAGGTGGCGTGTTTCGTTTCGATGCCGGCCTTGGCGGCCTCGATCTTGGCCGGGTCGGTCTCCGTAAGCAGAGTGACCAGTTCGTCCTTGTTCGCCCACTGCCAGTGCTTGAGCTTTGTGTCCTTGGCCAGGGTCTTGAGGTCGCCCACCTTCATGGCCGCGACCTGATCCTGAAATAGCTTTTTCTTGAGGGCGAGCTCTTTGGCGTGTCCTTCGAGTATCTCCTGCGGCAGACCGTGCGAAGCCGCGAGCGCCGATTCCGCATCTTTCACCGCCGAGAGGAAGTCGGCGTATCCTGCGGGGGACTCCGGCACGATCACCTTTGCAGCGGTCTGTTCGACAGCCTGTTTCGCCTTGTTGATTGCGGCCTTCTCGGCTGCTTCGAGAGCTTCCTTCTTGGCCTTTTCCGCCAGTTCCTCACCGGCCGCCTTTTCCAGCGCCTTGACAAGCTGCTGCTTGTTCTTGAGCGGGCCGATGTGGTGCTTCTTCTTGGCGTCGATCAGGGTCGCGCCTTGGAGCGCCTTGTGATCGACGCCGGGTTCCAACTCGTCGAGCAGGTCGATCACGTCCTGCTTGGTCATGTTGAGGGAGACGCCCTTGGCTTTGGCCATCTCCTGCAGCTCGACCACGGTGAGGTCATGCAGCCCGCCGCTCGGCGGAATCTTCTTGAGCTGGTCCGCCAGTTGCTGCGCCTGCTTGAGGGACGCCTGTTTCTGCGCCAGGAGTTGGATCAGGTCGTCCTTGGTGCGGAGCAGGCCGATCTTGTGTTGTTTGAGCTTGGCGTCGAGGGCGGCTCCGGAGAGGGTGGAGTGGTCCACGCCCGGCTCCGCCGCGTCGAGCAGATGGATGAAGTCGGCTTTGGTCCGGGCGATGGAGACGCCGTTCAGCTTGGCCAGGGTCTGGAGTTGCTTCACGCTTAGAGTGTTCAGGTCGGCGATCTGTCCGCCTTCGAAGGCTGCCTTGAGCTTCGCGTCTTCCGCCGCCTTGGCCTTCGCCTGCTCTTCGATGGCCTGGGGCGGGATGATGCACGCGGCGGGTTCAGCCGCGGCTTTCGCCCCCAGCTCTCCTCCGCAGATCACCAGGGGCCAAGCGACCACGCTTGTGCAGCGGCAGTTGGGATGGGCCGGTTGCTGGGGAAAGCGGTTCGTGTCGAACACCTTGCCGTCCAGCGGCCCGCAGACGGGGCAAACCCGCTCGTCCTCCATGGTCATCCATTCGAGCTTCCGAACTCCGACCCGGTCGTGGAACTTGAGTCGCCCCTGGTTATGGGCGCGCAGGACCTCCGTGCGGGCTATCACCTCCATGCGATACTGCGCTTTGGTGAACACCTTGGAACCGGCGTAGCGGAAGGACTCAGGGTTTTTCACCACGCGCCCGAGGTCGCGGACGATGTCCTCCACGCCCTTGCCGGTGACGACGCCGCCCATCACGACCCGTTTGATGCCGTCGGCCAGCTCGCGGTTGACGTCGCCGGCCAGGACCAAGTTGTAGTTGGTCATGAAATCGAGGGCATCGGTGTCCACCAGGGTGAACACTCGGGCGGCGAGCTTGTCGATGCCCTCCGGGGTCAGGTCACGATAGAAGGGAAGCTGGGCCGCGGCGAATTCGTCGATGCCGCGGTAGACGCCCTGGCGGAAGGATGTCTTGGCCGTCTTCCGGAAAAGCAGCGTCTGCTCCCGGTGCAGCCGGCTCGTGGTCTCCTGGATGTCGGCTTGCAGTTTCTTGAGGCCTTCGAGAGCAGCGAGTTTGTTATCGGGAAGGGAACCGAGGCTCTTGTAGCGGAGGATGGCGCGGCGCACCTCCTCTTCGGCGGCGGCGAGCATCGCGGTCAGATCGGCGACCGTTTGCTCCGTATAGAGATTGCGGGCGCGGACACTCTTCTCCGTGGCCAGGCGGATGGCTTCGGCTTGGGAGAGGGGACGTTTGGCCGCGAGCGCACCGATCATCCCCCGCACTCCCGGCACGCTACCTGCCGGGACGTCGGTTCCTTCTCCCGGTCGGAGCCGCGTTCCATCGCGGCGGTCTTCAGGTCGAAGAAGCGGCAGACCGGGGTGTCGAAGGTGGTTTCGTTTCGTTGGACCCGGCAGTGGTTGAGATCACCGTCGAAATGCACACAGTCATCACAGACGGCGGCGATGCTTGCGCGGGCGAACGGCCCGGCCCACGATGCCTCGGCGCGACTTCCCGTCGGGTTCTTCGCCGGATCGAGGCCGAGCATCTCCTGGGCCGTCTCGACGCCCATGATTCCGGCGGTCACCATATCGACGATGGGCTTGATCTGCTTTTCGTCGAGCATGTCCACCGAGCGCTTCTCGGTCTCCCGGTTGGCCGCCTCGATGTCAGGGTCGAGGTCCATCTTCAGTTGCAGGCTCGAACGGCTGATGATCTTGCGGTCGTAGAGCTCGATGAGCAGGCGCTTGAAATCGACCGCGTCCGAGGGATCGAGGTCGTTGAACAGGAACTGAAGCGTCTTGTCTTCCCAGCCTTTGATCTCCAGCCAGTCGTTGAATATCCAGTTCAGAATGATCCGGGCTGCCTGCTTGATCTCCCGGATCATCACCAGCATCTTCTGGAGACTCACCGATGCCGTGGCGAAGTTCGGGCCGTCCCCGGTCACCAGCGACCGCGAGAGGCCGAGCGCCACGACGATGTCCTCCTTCACTTCCTTGACCTTTTCCTCGACGTTGAGGACCTGCCCCTCGGTGCCGTGGGTCTCGACCGTGACGTAGAAGGGTACGACCAAGCCGCTCTTGAGGTCCATCTTGTTGACCATGTCCCGGACCTGTTCGAGCATCTTCTGGTCCGGCATGACCATCTTCTGGCCGAACGCGCCGCCGACTTTGAGAAGCCTGAAAGGCGTGGCCCAGCGCTTGGCGATGGCCTGTTCGGCCCGGCGGTAATCGCGGAGAAGTTCGATGGACTGGAACGCGGGAAGGACGAGCGAGTTGCCCCGTGGCGAGAAGGCCGGCGCGTCCCACTTGAGGTGGAGCACCTGCTCCACGGGAAGGTCCAGTCCCTTGTCCGCGGCGGGATTGTCTTCCGGCGTCTGCCGGGCTTCGACGAGCCGCCCTTGAGCGTACTTGACCTTGACCGAAACCGGGTTGACGCAGACCAGTTCCTCCAGGTCCTTGCCGTCCTTGGTGTAGCGTTTGAATCCGACGGCGTCGCCCTTGACCAGAAGCTGGAGAATCATGTCCTTGACGAACTCGGAGACGCCCAGGCGGTCGGCGACATCCACGGCTTCCCACTTCACCTTCTCGTCATCGCTCGCGATCTTGATCTCGTCACCCACGGCGAAGGTGCGCCAGGAATTGACGCAGTTCTTCACCAACGGCTCTTCGAGGTAGTACTCCCAGGCCTTGCGCGCCCGCTCCTCCCAGGAGGCCGGGATCGCTTCGGAGGCGTTGACCTTGCTGAACACAGACGGGTCCAAGGCCGCGGCGGCTGCCAGAGGAACGAGCACCAGACCGTCCGCTGAAAGCGGCGTCGGCTCAGCGCCCGATCCGGACGCCGGGCTGTCGGGTGTCGGGTAGCTTCGTGTTTCCACCGGGGTCCTCTCTGTTTCTTGCCCTTGTGGGCGCGACATTCGCGCCGTGTGGCGGGGAAAGCCCGCCCCTGGGGTTATCTACCGGAGGCGGGGAAGGAACGTCGGTGGGCGGGTTGTTCGGGCTGGGGAGGTCAGACCGTATCCGGAAATATCCCTTGACACTTAGAGACCAAACCGGCTATATTTATTCCCGGATAAGGCAGAAACCGGAAAGAACCATGGCCAGGAGTGACCCTATGATAGAGACGATCAAATCCATCATCCTGGATTTCCAGGAAACCCGACTGGAGACCGGGGTGCCCCGGCGTTTGCGTATCGAGGCGGTCCACGGCAAGGCCGCCGTCTGCATCGGGGTGCGGCGGAGCGGCAAGTCGACATACATGTTCCAGGTTATCCAGCGGCTGTTGGACGGTGGGGTTCCCCGGCAGAACATTCTGTATCTGAACTTTTTCGACGACCGCCTCCACAACCTGCGGCAGGACAATCTCGGCCTGATCGCCGAGGCCTATTACTCCATCTACCCGGAGAAGAAAAACACCGAGACGATCTACTGCTTTTTCGACGAGATTCAGGCAGCCCCCGGTTGGGAGCCCTTCGTCGACCGTTTGATGCGCACGGAAAAATGCGAGGTGTATCTGACCGGTTCGTCAGCCAGAATGCTGTCGAAGGAGATCGCCACGCAGATGCGCGGGCGGGCGCTTTCGTGGGAGATGTTTCCGTTTTCGTTCAGGGAATTCCTGGACTACAAAGGAATCGCGAGCGAGGGCGCGCTGTCGACGAAAAAGCGGCTCCTCGTTCAAAAGGCCTTCGAGGAATACTGGGAGGCCGGCGGCTTCCCCGAGGTCGCTGGCCTTGGCCGGAACCTGCGGATCAAGACCCACCAGGAATACTTTCACACCATCCTGTTTCGGGATTTGGTCGAGCGCCACGATGTTTCACACCCGAAGGCGGTGACCGATCTGGCGCACTGGCTGGTGGACAACACCGCTTCGCTTTACTCGGTCAACAGTCTCACGGGCTATCTCAAGTCGCTGGGCCATAAGGCTCCGAAGTCCGCGGTGTCGGACTACCTGGAATGGTTCGAGGACGCATATTTCCTGTTCACCGTGCGCATATTCGACCCGTCCCTCGCGCGTAGCAACACCAATCCGAAAAAGGTCTACTGCATCGATCACGCACTGGTCATTTCGGTGTCGTCGGGAATTCTGGTCAACTCCGGCCATCTCCTTGAGAACCTCGTGTTCACCGCGCTCCGGCGTCTTCATCCGGAAATCTACTATTACAAGACCAAGGCCGGCCGGGAGGTCGATTTCATCGTCCCGATGCGAGGCCGGCCGCGGATGCTGGTCCAGGTGTGCGAGTCTCTGGCGGAGCCGCAAACGCGGAAACGGGAGACTGCGGCCTTGAGTGAGGCGATGGCAGAACTGGGTCTCTCCACCGGAACCATCGTGACCCGGAACGAGGACGAGCGGATCGAGGCCGGCGGCGGGACCATCGAAGTGGTCCCGGCATGGCGGTTCCTCCTCGAACTGCCGGAATCTACGGAATAGCTGCATGAGATTCTTGCTGATCAGCGACACACACGGAAGGCTCGGGGTGATCGACGAACTGACCGACCGGGTCCGGGCCGATGCCGTGATCCACGCCGGGGACTTCGGGTTTTTCGACGAAGGGAGTTTCGAGCGCCTCTCGGACCGGGAGCTTCGTCTTCACGTCGCGCATTCCGATCTGCCGCGAACCGAACGGGACCGAATCCTGGCGCTTTCCCGAAAGGACATGATCAGAACGGCGAGGGAGCACCGTTTGCTTGGCGCGTTTCAATTTTTCCTCGAAGGGATCGAATCGTTCCATGTTCCCGTTTACGCCGTCTGGGGAAACCACGAGGACAAGGAGGTCGTCGAGCGGCTCTTCCACGGCGATGTCGCTGTAACAAACCTCCACATCCTGCATCACCGGCGTGGGTACCGGGTCGGACCGGCGTTTATCTCCGGGCTCGGTGGAAATGTGCTTCCCGGCTCGAAGATGATGCAACGGCCCATCGCAGGCGGCGGAGGGAAGATATGGAGCGCGCTTTCCCAGTTCTCCGATTTGATACAAACCGTCGAAAGGGATGCGGCCCCGGCCATGGTGCGCATCTTCGTTTCCCATGTCAGCCCGGGAAAGGAGCCTTTCGTGGAACTTATCGGTGCCAGGACGAGGGCGGATTTCACCGTCAGTGGACACATGGGAGCGCCCGCCAGCATGGTCTGGAATGCGTTCGCGGTAAGCACCGTCGAGGAAGCGGAAAAACGGCTTCGGGATGGTTTCGACGCCGTAAGAGAATCGTGTCTGGACACCGCCAAAACGGATGCTTCATGGGTTGCCGAGACACTCGAATTCATCGGCCGGGTTCCGGAAGATACCATCGACCTTGGAAGGGGCGTCAAAGCGCCCCGCTGGTATCGGCGGATGACGCATATCAACCTGCCAGACGCTCATGTGGGCTACGCCGTCCTCGATATCGACGAGACCGGCTCGAAGCTCCAGACCTTCCTCAGATAAAGACCGGCTCGGTCGTAAGCGGTACCAGAGAGACCGTCTCCTCGCCCACTTGGTTGAGGGTTGACTGCTCCCGGGCCAGCATGGCGCAGCGCACGGCGTCGATGACGTGGTCGTTGCCCTTTGAGTAGACGATGCGTCCGTCGTGCAGCGTGTAGGTGTGGGTGATGAACTGGTCCTCGATCTCCAGGTCCTCGATGGGGAACACAAGCTGACGTCGCTGGAGCGCCCCGGCGATAAGACTGGTCATGAATTCCTTGGTCCGCTTCCTGACCTCGTGGCCGTCGCGCACGGCCAAGGTGGTCATGCCCCCGAAGTCATAACCGCGCAGCCGCCCCTGAAGAGCCAGGTCTTTGTACTTGTCCAGGGTAAGCAGTTCCTGCACGACGGCCATCCCGTTGCCACCGTTGTCCACGCCGATGCCTGCGGCGGTGTAGTACCTGTCCAGGAGTGCGATGGTCTGGGCGATGTGGGGATAAGCCACGTGCTCCATGCGGACCCGCAGGATCAGCTTGACGATCCTCCGCTCGGGCAGTTCGATCTCCTGGAACACGACGATCTCCGTCGGGTCGTTGGTGTAGCCCAGGTCTCCGCCGATCCAGAAGACGCCGGTCCGCGGCATGAGATTGAGCAGCATCTCCAGGCGGTCATGGGATTCCTCCTCGGTGGCGCAGCCGCGCAGTTCCTCGCCGGTGACGACGACCTTCTGGTACTCGACCACATCCTGTCGGCAGAGATTGAGGTGCTCGATGTTGAACGCGCCGTAGGAAGGCTTGCCGTGTTCGCCGGCCACCTCGTGCTGCCAGCCCGCGCTGTCCCGCCCGCCGTAGAACTCCAGCAACTCGGCCTCGCGCTCCTGGGTCCACGCCGGGTTCAGCCAGGAAGGCCAGCGGAACACCCGGAACTGGGTTGAGCCGGTCAAGCGGTAATAGGTCGTGTCACGCAGCCCGTTGGGCGTCGAATAGATGCGCAGTCTGCCGCCCGACTTCAGGCACTGGCGAAGCGCTTTCCAGGCCCGCTCGGTGAGCCAAGCCCCTTCGTCAACCCAAACCCGGTCCACATGCAGTGAGCGGAAAGCGTCGCCGTAAGCCCCGGCGGGACGGAAGTAGAGGATCGCGCCGTTGGTGAATTCGAGCCGGAAGTATGGTTTGCGGTGAATCTTGGGCTTGCCGTATTTGGTGAGAGCCACACTGACCATGAGGTCCGGGTTGGCGTCGAGCTGGAACTCGATCTCCTCGATCAGCGTGTCGAGATGCCCTTGGTGGGGCGCGGCGACGAGTCCCTGGCAGCCGCGGTTGGTGAAGGCGAAATGCAGGGCGTCGGTGGTGATGCAGACGCTCTTGCCCACATCGCGCCCGTCGAGGTGGATGATATTCTTGTCCGGGCAGAGCAGGTCTTCCGCCTGGTGCGGCCAGTAGACCCGTTGTCCCCCGTCGCGGTTGCGCAGGTATCCCTGTCCCCAGAGGACCGGGTCCGCCAGGGTCTCCGCCAGTTTGCGCTCCTTGGCGGATATCCGGGCCATCAGGGCAGCCTCGACCTCAAGACCGACCCGAGGACCGTGCCGACGATTTCGGCCAGAATGTGCTGGACGGCGAGCATCCCTTCGCGGTCGCGGATCACCCCTTCGATATCAGCCGCGGCTTGATCGAGCTCCTCCCACTCGGGGTAAGCCTGCCGTGCGGTATCGAGCCGGGCCAGGGCATCGTCGATCTTCCCGGCAGCCAGCTCCGCGCCGATTTCGACCAGTTGCCGTCCAGCCTCGCGGACGGCCTCGCTGTTCCGTTCTAGGATTTCTTTCATTGCTTGTCCTCCTCCGGTGTTTTTTCCTGCCCCGATGCCCAACGGTCCAGGGCGTCCAATACCCCGGCCAGGCGGTCACCGATGCCGGCCAGGCGCTCCCGGTCCGGGTGCTCCGCGTCGGCCAGGGCCTTGTTGGCCTCGGCCACGTACTCCGGCATGTAGCGGTTCGCCGTGTGTATGGCGTCCTGAATCCGCTGAGGCGGCCTGGCAGCGGCGCAACCCAGCAGGGATGCCGCCAGACTCGCCGCCAACAGCGCCTTCAGGATCATTGCGATCTGTCTTCTCATGATTCCCCTCCCGGCCCGCCCGGGGCCTGATTGTTTCTCTGGAATGTGCATGGAACGCCTTGACTTCCGGCGCACGCGAAGCCTGTATGTGAATGTGCGTAGAGCCTTGATTTACAAGGACTTGAGCCGTTTGAGAGGAGGTGCCGAATGCGAGTTTTAGACGTCGGGACCGTCCGGTCCGGGAAACCTGAACTCAACGAACGAAAGGAGAACGAGTCATGAACGAGACCCTGCATCAGGCCGCCCAGGCCTATCTGGAACACCTGCGGACCCAGGGGAAGAAGGAGCGGACGCTCTACACCTACGGCAAGGACTTCGAGCAGATCGAGGCCTTCTTCGGTGCGGAGCGCAAGCTGTCCAGCGTCCTCATTCCGCACGTGGGAAAATTCTTCAAGTCCGATGCGTTGCTCAAGCTGCCCAACGGGCGGGAGCGCTCCGCGCCCACGGTCGAAAAGACCAAGCGGGTGCTCCGCATGTTTCTGATCTGGGCCAAGGAGACCGGCCGCATCGACAAGCTGCCCCTGCCCAAGGACACGCCCATGGGCCGCAGCGCCAAGAAAGGAGGAGAGCGCGATGACAAACACGACGCCATCGAGGCTCCGGCTGCTGAGCAGTCCTGAGCCTTCCAGCGCGCGGCCCGGTTTCATTGACGCCTTGGAAGCCTTCGGCAGAAGGCTCGCGGCTGAAGGGCGCTCGGAGAACACCATCAGCGCGTACCTGCGCGACCTCTCATACTTGTCAGACGCGATCCTCCGGAGGCATCCGGGGATCGTCCCGGAGGAGGTGACCAGCCCTATGATCGACGAGGCGCTGACCTCACCGGAGGTGACGATCTCGGCCGGAGGCGGCGTCCGCTCGCCGGCGTCCATGCACCGGTTAAAGGCGGCCGTCCGGTCGTTCTTCACCTGGGCCGAGCGGAACGGGATCGTCCGGGAGAATCCGGCCGGGTCGTTGACCCTTCGCAGGCTTCCCCGGACTCCCCCCAAGTTTCTGGCCGAGGCCGAGAAGCGCCGTCTGTTCAAGGAACTTCGCGGCAGGGCATCCTCCCTGGCGATCCGGGACCGCGTCATCATCGAGGTCTTCCTCGGGACCGGCATCCGGCTGCAGGAACTCGTCGACCTTGACATCGAGGACGTGGACCTCGACGCCAAGCATCTCCGCGTGCTCGCCAAGGGCTCCGTCCCGCAAGTGAAGTTTCTAAAGTCCACTCTGCGCTCCCTCCTGCGGAGTTACCTGGTCGAGCGCCGACGCCGGGGCGACGGCGAATGCCGGGCTCTGTTCCTCTCCAACCGCGGGGAGCGGCTCTGCGAGCGGCAGGTGGCCAGGCGGCTCGAGTATTGGCTCAAGGCCGCGGGCATCGACAAGAAGCTCGGTCCGCATGCGCTCCGGCACACCTTCGCCACCCACCTCTACAGCCGGACCGGGGACATCCTGGTGGTCCAGCGGGCCCTCGGTCACCGGGACCTGTCGACCACCCAGGTCTACACCCACCTCGTGGACGGCGCGCTGGAGGACGCCCTCGAGCGCCTCTGATCCGCCGCCGCCCATGGAAGCCAAGCGGTCCACCCGGGCCGCTTTCCCGTTCCCGCCTTCGGACAGGCAATGACAGAGGCAAGAGACAGTCAGCCTACAGTCGCGTCCCCGAACACATCCGCAGGCAATGATGCGGGCAGCATCGGAGCCTTCGGGAGCCGGGCGGAAGCATTGATAGAGAGAACCTTCCGCCGACCGAGGTTCTCGGAAGGTCAGAGAACACGTCTTATCCGACATTCCCAGTCCGGGCATGGCCGAAAGTCCGCGTGTTTCGCGGATCGCTGCATGGCGGGCGGTGGTGTTATCCGACCTCATTTCCGTGTTTTCCCTCTTGCGGTCGTTTTCCGGGCCGGTTTCTTCTGCGACTCCGCCAGCTTCTCAAGCAGAGCCGTGGCCCACTCAGCCGGCGTCGTCTCCGGTCCCTGGGATGCCTCGCCCTCACGGGCGATCTTGGTGGCCTTGAGGTCCTTGAGGTGGCAGCGGATCATCCGGTCCAGCCGCTCGGCTGCGTCCCAGTCGCCGGACTCCTGCGCCCGGCCAAGCTTGAGGAAGTAGACCGCCACCAGCTCGACCTGCATGAAGTCAGAGCTCTTGTTGAACACGAAGTCCTGGTAGAGCTGGCCGATGATGGCCTCGAAGAGAGGACGCTCCTCCGGAGAGAGGAAGCGGTCGGCGTAAATGCCGTGGCGCAGGCTGTTCTGGTTGCCAGGGACTGCGCCACTGCCGGTCCGTGCTTTGGCGGTCTTGCGGACCTCCTGCTCGGACGCAGCGTTGCGGTGCCAGCGTTTGAGCTGACCCGCGTCGTGTTTTCCGATCCTGTCTTGGGCCTGGTCGTCTGCCATGGTCACCGCATTTTTCGTTTCGGCATCTCGGGGTTCGGGGCGGAAGGCGGATTTCGCCCTCTTCAGGGGAACCTCCCTCGATATCTACCGGAGCGGATCGCGATGCGTCGGGATGGATTCCTCGCGGCTCTGAGCCACGATCTGGCGCACCCGGCGCGATGTGACGCCGGACAACCGGGCGATTTCGCGGGTAGGCACGCCTTGTCCCTTGAGCGCCAATACGAGCTTGCGGCGTTCCTCGTAAAAACCCACGTCGCTCGGCACCCAGAGGAGACCGGTGAAATGCCGCCGGACGGTGTCGAGCACCTCGGACGGCAGAACGTCCCTGGCATTGGCGTAGGGCCGTTTCATGTTTCCGGATTCGTTCTCTTGAGCCATGGTTGATCCACATCGGGGTTGTGAAAACGAAGACGGTTCTCCCGCGGTGGCGGGCCGACGATCTCGATGTACTGCCGGGTCACTTGGCCGATGCGTTCGTTGGCATCGACGAAACAGACGAGTCCGTAGTCTTCGCCGCAGGGGAAGCGGAACCGTCCCCGGTTCTGATAGAGCCGCGCCTCGGACCAGTCGAGGGAGAGCGCCTGGTCGCGGATGGCATCGACCTTGTCGATGGCCGATTGCGGGACCTTCTCCGTAAAACGCCACTCCCCGTCCTTGGGGTAAAGGTATTGCTCGACAGCCGGTCCAGGGGGACATGCAACCGGAGAGACGGGTGCGGCACAAGCGGGACGGCTCTGGGCGGCCGGGTCAATCGCCGGCGGAGGATATGCCTTGGGATCGAGGCTCCGAACGGCGGCGAGAAGCTCGTTCTCACCGAAACGTGCGACCGCCCATGCATGGATTTCGTTGAAGCGGGTTCGCAATCCGTCGAAGGCGGCGGAATCGAGTCGTCCTGCCTCCAGCGCTTTTTTGGCCAGCGCCATCTTGTGCCGGAGCCAAGCGTAGTATTCCGGGTCCAGACGGCGATAGCAGACGCCGTCCATGCCCACGTCCCGCGCGAAGTATCGAGGTTTGTCGGTTTCCCAGGAGTCCAGATTCGTGGCCGCATAGAGGGCGGTGCCGTCGGGATCGGCGGTTTCCTGCGGACCGTTGCGCTCAGCCGGTTCCGATGTCTCCGGCTTGGAGACATCGACCGACGGGTTGCTCGTATCGACCGGGGCTGATCCTCCGGCGGTCTGTTGCATCATGAGTTCGAGAAGGCTCACGTTCTCTGCTCCAATCGGGTGGTTTCCGTTCATGGGATACCTACCGGAGCGGGGTCCCTGCCGTCGGGATGCGAAGGTGCGAAGGTCGATGAATGCGGTTCGAACCTTCGCAGGAACCTTCGCAGTGCCGTAGCTGATTGATATTGCTGATAGATATGAATAAAGAATGCGAAGGTGCGAAGGATGTAGAGAGGGTCACTCCCGCGCGGACCGAAAAAAAACAAGCGGTGATCCCTCGGGAGACACGGGATCACGACATGCGGTATTTTTTTCTGAGTAAGGGGATGAACCCCTGAAACCCTTCGCACCTTCGCAGTGTCGGCTCAACAGCTTGATATGACGAGGTTTACGGGTGCGAAGGTCCTTCGCGGTTTGCGAAGGGTACCCTTCGCACGGGAGAGCATCGTCAGAGGAAAGAATCAGACGAGATACGTGATGTCGTAGGTGGCGGTGCGCCGGACGGAATGTACCGACCGGTTGACGGCGATCTCGAACCCGGCCTGGCGGATGGTGTCCAGGTCGTTCGAGAAGCGTTGGGCGAACTGCTGCACCGAGTTCATGTTGAAGGACAGACCGAAATCCTTGGACAGCCGTTTGACGGCCACGAACAGATCGCGGGCCAGAGCGCCCTCGACGGTCGTCTCGCTCCGGAAATCGAGCTGGTAGCGTTCGAGGAAGGCTGCCTTGTTGGTCTTGGCGACGTTCAATGCGGTGCTCTCCCGGTCCGCCTCGAGTGCGTGCCGGTAGGCCTTGAAGAGCGCCGCCAGGCAGGTGGCGATGGGATTCGACTCGCGGGCGGTCTCGAGGCTGACGCTGTTGAGCGTGGCGATCCGGCTCACGAACTGCGGATGGAGTTCCTCCAGCGCCCGGTCGATCACTTCCTGTCGCTCCCCGGCGAGCATCATCAGATACATGAGACTCAGGTAGTCGTTGCATCGCCGCTTGCTGTGGTTTCCGAGGCTTCGGTGCAGGAGCCGCATCACCTTCTCTTGAGCGCCGGCCCGGAGCATGGCCAGCAGGTGGCTCGTGCGTTTCATCAGGGAAGAGACGATCAGATCGCGGTGCTCCCGGAGAGCGGCCAGAATTTTGGCTTCGAGGAAACAGTCGCTCGCCTGCTCGTCCATGTCGAACCGGATGATGAACGAGCGGGACAGGATTTCCGCGAGTTCCCCTCCCAGGGGTTCGATGCCCGTGGTGTTGAGCAGGCACTTGGTCCGTTCGATGACCGTCTCGGTGTCCGTGCCGCTCTTGCGCTTTTCCTTGGCGATGCCGGTGATGCTGGTCAGGATGAAGGTCGTCAGGTCCTCGGTCATCTGTTTGACCTCGATGTTGTCGAGGACGATGAGGGGGTTCTGCGAGCCGTCGGTGTAGTTGGCCGCGTCGGTGCTCTTCTTCTGCTGGGGCTCGCCGTAGAGCAGGGCCGAAATCAACTTGCTCGCGGTGGTCTTGCCCGATCCCGCTGGCCCTTCGAACCGGGTCATGGGCCTCGTGCCTGCGAAATCGATCAGGAGGAAGCAAGAAAGCCAAGAGAGGATCAGCACCCGATCCCCCGGCGCGCAGGTGAGATTGTCGAGCAGCAGCTCCACCAGGAGCCGGTCGGCTTCCGCGGGTGCGGCTTCGGGAAGGAACCGGATCGGTGCCATCTTCCGCGAACCGTCCAGGATGACCCCGTCCGCGTTGCCGCCGTTCTTGAGGATTTCGACTCCCTCCGGAGTGATCTTGGCGATCTCGTGGTCGGCGTTGTTCAGGTTGAAGTAGACCGTTTCCCTGGCCACGTCCGTGTGAAGCCAGGAAAAATGCTCCCGCACCTGTCCGCGCTCCACCGCCAGGTTTGACAGCACCTCATAGAATGTCCTGCCGCCGCCGGTGGTCTGCACCATCCCGGTGTGCTTGTACATGAGCGACGCGTAGAGCCGCTTACGGCCCCGGTCGGGCGTGTCCATCCACAGGATCGTGTCCTCGAAGAACATGAACGGCTCGCCCTGGGGCGTGCGGAAGAACCTGGCCCCGTGGGCGGCGAACCATTCGTAGGCGGCTTCGGCTGCGAGGGTGAAGTCGGGCGAGCCGCGTTCTTCTTCGGTCGCAAGCAGGACTTCCTCGATCCGCGCCCGGCACGATCCGGGAGATGCATCCGATGATCGCTTTTCCCGCTTCCGTTCCTGCCTGGCCTTAGACCTCTGCTCTTTCTGCACCGCCCGCACTTGCTCGCGCAACGTGGCCAGCGAGAGTCCCGTCTTGCCGAACCGCTCCTGAATGAGTTTCAGATGGCGGTTCTGCTCCAGCGGGGTGAGGTGTGCGGCTTCGCGCAGGATCGGTTCGAGCAGCCGGTTGCGCTCCTCCTCCGAGACGTCGGTCGGCAGATGCGAGATGCCGAACTCCAAGGGCGTTTCGGCCTTCGCCATCAACTCTTCGAAGTCCTGGGCCGAGTGACCCGCCACGAAGTAGTCGTTGACATCGATCTTGGCTTCGGAGAGCAGGCGCTCGGCCTCGCGGATTTCCTCCTTGGTCCGGCCGTCGAGGCGCTTGGTCAGTTCGCGGGCTCCCACCGCGGCGTCGAGACCGAACCGCTCCCGCAATTCCCGGCGGGCGTTCTCGCGTCTTTCGTCCAGGGGGAGAACCGCAAGCCGGGTCTGTATGCGGTGCTCGGAAAGGACCGCCGCCGTCTTGAGCGCGCCGTTCAACCCGGCCTGGGAGATCTCGTTGTCCTGGCAGACGTAGACCGTCTTCACGTTGCGAAGGCGCGGCAGAAGCCGGTCCCAATCCGCTTCGCGGATACGGACGGTCACCGGCGACACGGCCGGGAAGCCATGTTCCATGAGCGAGATGCAGTCGGTCACGCCCTCGGTGATGATCAACCGTTCCGGATCGGCGAGCAGGCAGTCCTCGTTGTAAAGGTGGCTGTTGTCGATGCACGGGGCGATGTGCTTGCGGGTGTTTTCGTCGTGGACCGGGAGCTTCTTGTATTTTCCTTGCTCCCATGGCTTGTCAGGCGTCCAGGGTGTCTTGCGTCCGATCATGAAAACGACGCGGCCGCGGCTCCAGTAGGGAAACACGACGCGCCGGTCGAAGAACGGATCGAGTCCGTCTTGGTTGGTGGGACGGAACGCGCCGGATGCCGCCAAATCCCGCGGGGAGAAACCGCGTTCCTTGCAGGTCAACTTTCGGACGATTCCCTCGTCGCCGTCGTTGTCCGCATAGCCGATGAGGAGCCTGTCGACCGTCTCCATGGACAGGCCGTACTTGGACCGAAGCCATTCGAGGACCTCGGGGTTTTCCTTGAGCCGCCCGTGGTAGTGTTCCGCCAGGGCCGTCAACACCTCATGGACCCGCAGTTCGACCAGGCGCTGGGCCTCCGCTTCCGCCAGTTCCTCCGGCGAGAGTCCGTGCTTGGCCAAAGACGGCAGGCCCACCTTGGCCGCGAGGAAATCGCGGGCATGCTGATGGCTCTCCGGCATGGGGCCGGACCGGCCCCGCGTCACCCGGCCCGACTGGATGAACTCCACGAGCTGGAGCACGTCGCCGCCCACGCCGCAGCCGAAACAATACCAACCCTGCTTGTCGAGCATGACATGGAGGGACCGGTGCGATTGGCTGCTGTGGTTCGGGCAGTCGCATTGGAGCAGGCGGTCGGATTCATGCAGGACGTGAGCGCCGAGCAACTCCCGCGCGACCGCACCGATGTCGACCTCGGTGATCCGCCGGTAATACTCCCTCACGTTGTCCTGACGTTCGAATGCCATGCGCGCTCCGCTCCAAGAATGTCCATTCGCTACCGACCGGTCGTCGCGGGGACACGGGATTCCTCAAGGCGACCTGCATCCAGCAGGAGGGAGAGGAACGTTCGGCGGTCGTCCTGTTTCCTCTTTCTGGCGCAGTTCGAGATGCCCCAGCGGTCCCCGACGAGGACCGTCGTCTGTCTGGCCCGCGTGACGCCGGTGTAGAGAAGGTTCCGGTGGTGCATGAAGGAGTGGGCCTTGTGGACCACCACCACGGCGCATGGAAACTCGGAGCCCTGGGCCTTGTGGATCGTCAGGGCATAGGCGAGCTGGATGTCCTGCAGGTTGGGCGAACCGGCCTCGATCTCCACCGGGATGCCGTCGAAGTCCACGCTCAGAGAGCCGTCGCGGCCGACGTGGAGAACCACGCCCATCGCGCCGTTCATGACTCCGATCTCGTAGTTGTTCCGGGTCTGGATGACCTTGTCATGCGCGAGAAACTTGGGCCGGCGACCAGGGAGCGTCGGGGGCGCTTCGACATTCCAGAGTCTGCGCTGCACCAGACGCTGCAGCTCGCAGTTGAGTTCGCGTGTGCCCAGCGGGCCCTTGTGGGTCGGGGTCAGAAGCTGGACATCGCTCAACAGGTCGAACCCGAGGCGTTCCACGAGCACATTTTCGAAGAGGTCCAGTATGAACCGCTGCGCGTCCCATTGATCGGTGAACTGATCCACGACGTACCAAGCGCGGCGGCCGGAGGGTTCGGCGTCGCTCGTCTTGCGGACCTCGCCGTTCAAGACGGCGATGCTGTTCTCCTTCAGGATGCCGGCCTGCCGAACCACCTGGTCGAGGAGCACCGTTGGGACCATCCGCGACTGGACCAGGTCCCGCAACAGATTGCCCGGTCCGACGGGAGGCAGTTGGTTGTGGTCTCCAACCAGCACCACGGCGGACCGCTCGAGATCGATGCTCTGAAAGAGGTGCCAAGCCAGGGGCACATCCATCATCGAGACCTCGTCGACGATGATCACGTCTGCGTCGATAGGATCGTCCGGTCCCCGGGCGTAGTCCTTGCCGTTGAAACCCAGCAGCCGGTGGATCGTACCCGCTGGATGGCCGACGACCTGTTCGAGACGCTTGGCGGCCTTGCCTGTGGGCGCGGCCAGGATGACGCGCAGTCCCTGTTCTTCGTAGACGCCGGTGATGGCGGATACGGTGAAGGTCTTGCCGCTGCCCGCTCCGCCGGAGATGAGCGAAATCGAATGACGAAGTGCTGTGACGGCGGCCTGCCGCTGACCCGCGTTGAGCTGCGGCGCGGTTTCCGCGACCATGTCGGGCAGACGGTCTCGGTCGGGGAAGTGCGGGTTGGGCGCTCCGCCGTTCCGGAAGACCTTTGCCAGGTACTCCTCCATCGCGCGGATTTCTGGCTTGGCGACCAGGAACCTCCCGCCGTGGGAGACGCAGACCAAGACCTTCTCGTCGATGAGCCGGTCAAGCGCCTGCTCGATGCGGTCCCGGCTGTCGAGGACGTCCATGACCAGCAGCACGTTGGCTTGATCGACCAGCTCCTCGAACTCGATCCAGCAGTCGCCCTGGTCCAGCGATTCGTTTACGCAGTGGAGAACACCGGCCCGGATACGCGCGGGGTCGTCTTTGGCGGTGCCCATCTTGCGGGCGATCTTGTCCACGCGCTTGAACCCGAAGCCGCGGACCTCGCGCACGATGATGTATGGATCTGCCTTGAGCAGTCCCAGCACGTCGTTGCCGAACTTTTTGACCAGGCTCGTCACCTGGTGATGGGTGAGATCGAAAGCGGCCAGCCAGGTGACTGCCTTGTTGGTCTCCCGCGTCTTGAGCCACTCCACGCGGAGCTTTTGTACGGCGTCCGACGACAGCCTTGCAGCCTCGGCGATTTGTCCGGGATCGTCGGTGATGATCCGGTCGAAATCATGACCGAAGCGTTCGGCGATCAGACGGGCCTTGACCGGGCCGATGCCTTTCATCTCCGGGTGGTTGGCCAGGTAGTTGGCGAGACCGTCGGCGTCCAGATCGAGGTCGTATTCCATGCCCTCGACCTCGAATTGTCGGCCGTACTTCGGGTGGGTCACCCAGCGGCCGTTCAGCACGACCGGTTCGTTCTCACGGGCGAAGAGCCGCCCGGCGAACTGCACCTCGTCGCCGTCGGCCGTCGTGAGACGGCCTGCGGAGAACCGCGGCCCGGCGTAGAAGACCGTCTCGATGCGGCCGCGGACGGTTACGGATTGGTTGTTTGATCTTGTTCGCATCGTCTCGATACCTTCCGGTGATACCTGTGTAGAAATTCCTCCACGAACCGGCAGGCAGCCTGCCGGTCGGAGCAGAAAAACACCGGGATGCCGAAATCGACGACGATGGAAAGCAGTGCTCCCAGGACGGCGTTGGGATGCGCTCCGGAGCGGTAGCGGGCTCCGAGGATGTCCCGGAGGTCCGCTTCCACCACGACGCACGCGGCGTCGTACTCGCAGAGACGGCGCAGCTCCCTGGTGAACCGCTTGCGGGAACGGATGACGGTGGAGACGAAATCCTCGAGGGTCTTTCGCTCCACCGCCACGGAATCCTCATGCCCCTCGACAGAGTAATCCCCGGCGGGGAGGGCGCGGCGGACGACCTCCGTGCAACCGGATTCAAAGGCGTAGGGTTCCTGCTCCCGCGTGTCGACGACGACGGTGACCCGGTCCACGTCAGAACGGGGCCAGGGCGTTGCGCGCCGCCGAGTCGTATTCGTCTCCGCCGTCTTCGAGCACGATGCGCCGGTTGATGTAGACGTTCTCGTTCTCGCCGCGCGTGCGCTTGGTGATCTCGAGCTTGACGTTGATGAGCTTCTCCAGGTTGGCCGGAAGCTCGGAGAGCTTGTCCAGGTTCAACCCGCAGGTGTGCAGGTCCGTCTTGAGCCACTTGATGTTTTCGCGGGTGGCCATGACGTTGTTGCGCCACAGGAGCCTGCCCCGGAACTTCGGGGCGAGGATTCGCAGCGTCCACTTGAGCATGGGGTTTCCCGAGGTCTGGGCCCGGGTCAGCTCCACCCGCTCGACGTTCACCTGGTACTTGCCGTCCGGGATGGTCTCGAACTCGCGTTCCTCGACCTCGGCATGTGCGAAATCGTCGTCGAACTGCGCGAGGTCGATGTCCTCGTGACCGCGAGGCTCGTCGAAATGTCCGTAGTCTTCGTTCTGCATGGTCTGTTCCTCC
>Ga0302246_1000108_pt1 | contig 81909 bp, 64 predicted proteins | sample AAG_UR_Trp_MG_FD_193533 | JGI IMG/M metagenome (GOLD analysis project Ga0302246, IMG submission 193533) | Enriched activated sludge microbial communities from anaerobic digester in WTTP, New Holstein, Wisconsin, United States - AAG_UR_Trp | ecosystem: Engineered > Bioreactor > Anaerobic >... | reverse complement strand
TATCCACTCAATATGATAAGAAAGATTGATGTCTTGATAGACAATCAGATTGAATGAGTGCCAAACATAATCGCAAGCCAGACAATGATATGCAAAATCCATTTGAAATAATCGTTATATTTTCACCTGATTCATCATCGTTTTATCAATTTGCAATTCAAAATTCATAACTTGTTCCACTGATAACGATTAAGAAATCCATTTGAAATAATCGTGATATTTTCACCTGATTTAGCTTCGTTTTATCAATTTGCAATTCAAAATTCATAACTTGTTCCACTGATAACGATTAAGAAATCCATTTGAAAAAATCGTGAAATTAATTTTGAAAAAATCGTGATATCGTTTTGAAAAAATCGTGATATCGCAGACCACCAAAAACGCCGATTTGAAAAAAATTTGATACAATTTGAAAAAATAAGTGAGAACGCATACAAACGCTCTTTCTCCAATAGATAGAGTGACCTGAGATTTAGCTTGACACGGAATAGCCGCTTGAGAAAATGACATACAGGGTTGGAACGCTTATGCTATCCATCCTCAAAAAGATATAGAACTGCCGCAAGACGGGAAAGATAGCTACGCGAGTTAGCTATTTTTTTTTCTGCGAAGCGAGTGAGAAAAGGGGAGAACTCATGGAATATTACCGTGCGCGAATTGAAGAGATTGCCAAGCGCGTCTGCTCAGATATGCATCTGGCGGTGTATGACATTGAGGAAAAAATGAGCGGCAAAGGCCGGATCATTACTGTCTATCTGACCAAGGTAGGCGGTGTGACCATCGATGAATGCGCCCTGTTCAGCCGTGCTCTGGGTGATGAATTGGAAGAGCTGGACATTATTCCAGACCGCTATTTTTTGGAAGTTTCCTCGCCAGGCATCGAGCGCCCCCTCAAGCTTAAGAGCCATTATGTAAGCGCCATAAACGAGAAAGTTGCAGTGCAGTGGGATGATGGCGAATCACGCCAATCGGCAATGGGAACGCTTACGGTGGTGGATCAGGACAGCATCACTCTGGACGACCGCGGCAATCAGGTGGAAATACCTTTCAAGGCAATTACCCGGGCCAAGACAGTGTATCTGGCAGAGGCAAAGAGAGAGAGTGAAGGATGAGCGCGAATTATATGGATGCGGTGGTGAAGCTTGCCGCTATCAAACAGCTTGATAAAGATCTGATTCAGGATATCATAGTTGAGTCTATTACCGGCACCCTGGCCAAAAAACTGGAGCCTGAAAGTGAACTGGAAGTGTTTGTGGAAGAACAATCCGGAATGATCAAGGCGCGGTTCAAATGCCTGGTGGTGGAAGTGGAGACCAAGTTGGGCGAGATGTCTCTGGAAGAGGCCAAAAGAGAACATGACCGCTACGCCGAACTGGGGCAGTATATAACCAAGACCATGGCCATGAGCGAGTTTGAACCCAAATTGGTGAAAATAGCTCAAAAAGCGATCCAGGACAAAATCCGCCAACTCGAAGAAGAGAAGATCCAGAACGACTTCAACAAACAGAAAAACACCATTGTCACCGGAAAGATCAAATCCATAGACGACAATGGCGGATACAGAATAGATATTGGCTACACCGATGCCTTATTGCCCACGGATGAGCAGATCGAAAACGAATTTTACCGCGTGGGGGACAATATCAAAGCCTATGTGGTCAACATCCGTACTCATCAGTCGAATGTGACGATAATCCTTTCCCGCACAAATCCGGAGTTCGTTAAAAAGCTATTTGAAGCGGAGATCATGGAGATTTACGAAGGGAAGATCAAGATCCTGAAGATAGTCCGTGAACCGGGTATCCGAACCAAGGTCGAGCTTCAATCAGTAGATCCCAAGCTGGATCCGGTTGCCATCTGCATCGGGCCCAAAGGCACCAAGATCGACAGCATCAGGCGTGAACTGCATGGCGAACAGATCGATATAGTGGTGCATGATGAGGATCCTGAGCGGATGATAGCGCAGGCGCTGGGTATTGAGAACATCCAAAGGGTGATCATCGAGCGCAACCGCGCAGCCAGCGTGATTGTGAGCGAACAGGACAAAGTGGTTGCCATCGGCAAACAGGGTAAAAATGTAAAATTGGCCGCCAAATTAACGGGCATGAAGATAGACATTTTTACCATGGAAGAGTTTGAAGAGAAAATGGCCAAGGAACGCCGCACTGTGAGCCACGTAACAGACTTGGACGGTGTGACCGCCAAGATCGCCGAGGTCTTGCGGCAGGCTGGCTACACCTCTGTGCAGGATATATTTGCGGCTTCAGTTGATGAACTCTGCAATCTGGAAGGTTTGGGCCAAAAAACAGCGGAACGCCTTAAGGAAGCGGCAAAGTATTTCTGATGCCTAATAAAAACAGCAGCATGGGCCATAAGCCACAGCGAACATGTGTGGTTTGCAGAAGCAGAAAAGAGCAGGACAGCCTGCTAAGCTTCATCTTGCTTTCCCAGGGGATCGTCTTCGATCTCAGGCGCCGGCTGCAAAAACGCAAGTATTACGTCTGTCATTCCCGGCAATGCCTGATAGGACTTGACAAATGGGAACGGCAGCAATTGAAGCGAAGATTCGCCATAAGCAATCATAAACCGGTCTTTTCGGCAGCCGCGGCTGCGATTGGGAAGGAGAAGCGATGAACGCAAACCATTCCTATGCGGAAAAGATCATGAACCTGATGCAATTTGCCCGAAAGGCAGGTAAACTGGTTAGCGGAACTGATGCCTGCCTGAGAGGCATATACTCTCACAAAGTGCATCTGGTGGTGATAGCCGAGGATGCCTCGGAACGGACTTTCAATAGAATTAACAACGCCACAAAAGATTATGGCGGCAAGATACAAGTGATCAGGCTTGGTTTACAAGCCGGATACAGCGCCGCTCTTGGCTTGCCTCTGACTGCTGTATTTGGGGTCGGGGACAGGCAATTTGCGGACAAGATGCTGGAGTATTACGCTGCCGGCTAAGCGTGGAGGAACAATAGTGCAGATACGAGTACATGAACTTGCCAAGGAATTGAAGATCAGCACCATGGCATTGAGAAAACATCTCACCGATATGGGTGTGATGACCAAGAGCCATATGAGTCTGATCGATGTTGAAGTTGCAGACAAGATCCGGATGAAATACAATGAGCAGATGGACATCGAAAAGAAGGCTGAGAAAGAACGTAAACGCCTCCATGAGATGCGACAGGCGGCAAAAACCGAGCAGGCCGAGGAAGAATTGGAAGCCAAAGCCAGAGCGGAAGCAGCAGAAGAGACCAAGACCCCGGAACCCGAGAAAGCAAAGCCGGAGCCAAAAGCGAAAGCGAAAGCGAAAGGTAAAGCCAAAAAACAAACTGAAGCTGAGGGAAAAGAGGTTGAGGCAGAACCGGTCGTTGAAGCAGCCGCCGAAGAAGCTCCTCCGGCGGAACCAGTGCCTGAACCAGTCAAAAAAGTGAGACCTCCCAACCGCATAATAGTTCCTTACACACAAGCAACTCCAGTGGTAAAAAGAAGGCCCCGCGAAACATCCCGCGGCAAGCCCGGTCAGGAAACTCAAAGGTCTGCCGGCACTGCCAGAGCGGATACAAGACGCAGATCTGAAGATTCCCGGAAAAGAACTGGGGCTCCTGAACTTCCGCCCACAATCGAACCGATCTCCCTGGATATGGGTAAGGAAACCGAGAGCAAGAAATTCGGTAAAGCCAAGATTAGCCACGATGAACTGGGCGAAAAGAGCAAGCACATCAAAGCAAAGGTTGACAGCAGCAAAAGGCCAAGGCAAAAGTCTGTCCTGCCTGTTGAAGACGATGCCGCTATAACGCGCAGTATCCGCAAAACCTTGCAGAAAACACCCAAGCGCAAGAAATACCATCGTGAGGCGCAACAGGTGGAAGATATCGGTTCTACGGAAGTTGTGATCCGCGAGTTTACATCTGTGAGTGAATTGGCCAAGATCATCAATGTGAGCCCGGCAGAAATCATTTCCAAGTTCTTTATGATGGGTCAGTTGGTGACAATGAACCAGAGGCTGGATCGCGACTCTCTTGAGATGATTTGCGACGAGTTCAAGGTGGAATTCCGCTTTGAAGATGAGTTTGGTGTGGAACTGATTGATCTGGAAAAAGAGCAATATCAGGATGTCGAAGAGGAACCCCGGCCGCCGGTGGTGACCATCATGGGGCACGTTGATCATGGTAAAACGTCTGTTTTGGACTATATTCGCAACACCAATGTTGTGGCGGGAGAATCAGGCGGAATAACTCAACATATCGGCGCTTATCAAATCGAGATAAACAAACATAAGATAACGTTTTTGGATACCCCCGGCCATGAAGCCTTCACAGCTATGCGGTCAAGGGGAGCCAACGTGACAGATATCGCGGTAATCGTGGTTGCTGCCAATGAAGGCCTAAAACCTCAAACCAAGGAAGCCATTGACCACGCCAAGGCGGCTGGAGTGCAGATCATAGTCGCAATCAACAAGGTCGATCTGCCTGACGCCAACGTGGATCGTGTGGTGGCGCAACTTCTGGAATATGGAGTGCTTTTGGAGCAATACGGAGGAGAGGTGCCCTGGTGTAAAACCTCTGTGGTTACAGGTGAAGGAATCCTGAATCTGATTGAGATTATATTGCTAACCGCTGAGATTATGGAACTGAAAGCCAAACGTAAGGTTCCAGGCTCGGGTGTTGTAATTGAGTCGGAAAAAGATACTCGCATGGGTTCTGTTGCCACCATCCTGATGCAGGAAGGTACCATCGGTAAAGGTGATATCATCGTGTGTGGGGCAGTACATGGCAGGATCCGCAAGATAGAGGATGAGCGCGGCAATGAGCTCAAATCTCTCAATCCCTCTGACGTGGGCAGAATTTACGGGCTGAACGACACCCCCAAGGCAGGCGACTTCCTTAACCAGGTGGACAGTGAAAAAACCGCTCGCAATATCAGCTCTGAACGCACCCTGATCCGCATGGAGCGCGAGAAATTCCAAAACAAATCCAGTCTGCAAAACATCTTTGCCCGTATCAAGGACGAGCAGGTTCTCGAGTTGAAGATTATTCTCAAGACCGACACTGACGGATCTTGCGAAGCTTTGGCAGACTCATTTCAAAAGATAAACAATCAGGAAGTAAGGGTGGAGATCATCCACAAAAGCGTGGGTGGAATCAACGAGGCTGATGTCAGCCTGGCCTCCGCTTCCGACGCAATCATCATAGGTTTCCATGTGCGCGCCAACCAGCAGGCAAGAAAACTGGCCGAGGAAGAAGGCGTGGAGATCAAGATCTATCAGGTGATCTATGACGCTATCGAAGATATTCACAAGTCTCTGGAAGGCATGCTCACACCGGATATCGAGGAAGTTAGCATCGGCGCAGCCACGATCAAGCAGGTATTCAAGATCAAGAAGGTGGGAACCGTCGCAGGCTGTCAGGTGGATCGTGGAGTGATTCGCAGCAATTGCAAGGTCAGGCTTTTCCGCAACGATGTGCAGGTGGTTGAGGACGAACTTGCCACTCTCAAGCACTATGCCAACGATGTTACGGAAGCCAGGGCAGGCACCGAATGCGGATTGTCTTTGAAAAACTTTACCGATATCAAGGAAGGCGATGTGCTGGAATGTTACATCCTTGAAGAGGTAGCCAAGAAACTCTAATGAAATCTTTCCGCATACCACGCTTACAAGAGGAACTCAAAAAGCTCTTCAATATCACGCTCAGTCAAAAACTGCGGGATCCCAAGCTGGATTGGGTTACCATTACTGACGTGGTTCTTTCCAAGGATCTCAGATACGCAAAGGTCTATTTTTCCCATTATATGAATCCCGCATCTCATGAGGAGATCAGGGAGCAGTTGATAAAGACATCAGGCTATTTTAAAAAACAAATTGCAGGAGCTCATGTTATGAGGACAATTCCCGAGCTTACATTCTTCTACGACGATACAGAAGACAGAGCGGAAAAAGTCGACAAGCTGTTAGCCAGAATCAAAGACAATTATAATGACGAAGATGCTTACGATCCCGATATAGATCTGGATGATTATCTCGATGATGATGAGTATTACGATCTTGATGAGGATGAAGATCTCTACGACGACCTGTTGGATGATGAAGAAGAGGATGACCAAGAGGACGAGGACGAAGACGAAGATAAATAGGTATTTGCCCACATTCATATCCGGGATTTGGTTCGCAGATGCCCAGTAGCTGGATCAGGCTGCTAATTAAATAGAAACATATACAATATCAAGAACATGAAAGATACAGGTAAGCTTAAAGAAGCCATCAGCAATCGTTTGCTGAAAGGTGGCAGGATTGGTATAACAACCCATATTGCACCTGATGGAGATGGATTCTGCGCCGCTTTGGGTTTGCAAGCACTGTTCAAGGCAAAAGGCATAGCCAGCGAGATAGTAGTTGATGACACTAACTTGGAGCGTTTTTCATTTTTAATGGCAGATGCCAACCTTGTAAAGTACACTTCCGGTAGTGTCTATGATTTGCTGTTGGTCTTGGATTGTAACAGCTACAGCCGGGTAGGCGAGCGCGAGGAAATGCTCAGACAGGCCAGGCAGGTGATTGTAATAGATCACCATGTGCCAGAAAATGGAGTAATCGAGGCTGATTATAGCCATGTGGATATCGACAGTGTCTCTGCGGGTGCCATTCTGTTTCGTATGTACAAAGATGATTTGGCAGAATTGCCTGAAGATACCAGAATCCACATTTGTAAGTGCTTCTATACCACTATCCTCAACGATACCAATAATTTTACGAACTCAAACACCAACGCGGAAACTTTCTTGCTGGCTTCGGAACTGACTTCCATGGGTGTGGATGCCCATGATCTGCACCGCAAATACTTTCTCAATCACTCACCCTATGAAATGAGATACGTGGGCGAGACTCTGGCTGGCATCAGGCTATACCACTCGGATCGAATTCTGATCATGCACAGCACTCTGGAAATGCAACAAAGAAATATGATCAAGCCCGATTCGATCATGAGCGTGACTCGTTGGGTCCAAGGTGTGAAGGGAGTGGATGTGATCGCCTATCTGCGGGAAGATGCGGAGGGATCCTTCAAGTTGAGCTTGCGCTCACCTGTTCTGGATGTCAACAGAATAGCAGTGGCTTATGGCGGCGGGGGTCACAAACAAGCTTCTGGCGCAAATCTGAAAGGAGATTTGGCCAGGCTCGAAAAAGAACTTCTGGCTACCCTGGAAGAAGCATTGCGTCAATATGACTCAGCCAGATAGAGGATTTATCCTTGTAAACAAGCCAGAAGGGATCACATCATTCGATGCGATACGCTCTCTGAGGAGAAAAACAGGCATCAGGCAGATCGGCCACAGCGGCACCCTCGACCCGCTTGCCACCGGACTCCTGATCTGTGCCTTGGGGCCCTACACCCGGCTTTGCCGCTATATTGAAGCCTGCGATAAAAGCTATACTGCCATCGTTAAGTTTGGGGAAAAGACCGATACAGGAGATAGGGAAGGCAAAGTGACCGGGAAATCTGCTTCTATTCCTGAACACATAGATGTGGAAGCAGTCACCAGGGAAGTGCTGGCTCTAACCGAGTTGGAAGTTCCGGCATACTCGGCTGTCAAAATTCAGGGAAAACCAGCCTATGCGTTGGCCCGTCAGGGTGTGAGCCTAAAGCTTGCCAAAAGGCCAACCCATATTTCTTGTTTTAAGATACTTGAGTACAGGGCTCCATTTTTAAGCTTTGGCTGTACTGTGTCCAAGGGGACATACATCAGAAGTCTGGGAGAGTTTATTGCAAGCGTTGCCGGAACAATAGCCCATACGGTCAGTCTCTGCAGGACCGCCATAGGCGGTGTCGCCTTGGAGGAAGCAATCGCCCTTGATGATCTTAGCCCGGATAACTGGAGCGGAGCTCTGTATCCTGCCACAAAACTGCTGGCTAATTATGAGGCATATTTACCAAGTGAAGACGAATTGGCTATGTTAAGAAATGGCCGGTCAGTGGTAATGGCTGGTCCCGACAACTCCGAGATAATGCTCTTTGGAAGCGACGGAGTTGTGCGTGGTGTGGCCCAAAGACAGTCTGATATACTGGCTCCAAAGATAAATCTGAAGCAGTAGATAATGTGTAGTGTATTGAGCATCGGCAACTTCGACGGCGTGCATCTGGGTCATCAGAGGATTTTGCAGCGTTTGGTTGATCTGGCCAAACAGCAAGGTTGTCGTTCAGTGGTCTTTACTTTTGATTCACATCCGGCTTATGTTCTGAACCCCGATGCCCGGCCTGAGACACTCACCCCGAGGGAAGAGAAACAGCATCTTCTGACCACCCTCGGAGTGGATAAGGTGGAGTTTATCCACTTTGACAAACGCTTTGCCCAACTTACCGCCAAAGAGTTCCTTGAGGAATACTTGATTCCAGAATTCAAGCCCAGGGTCATAGTGGTTGGCTACGATTCCCATTTTGGCCATAACCGGGAGGGAGATCATAAGTTTCTGGCCAGGTGGTCTGGACAGTATGGTTATAAGCTGGAATACATCGAACCGGTTGAGCATGAAGGTGTTCCGGTGAGCAGTTCCCGCATCCGCGAATTGCTCCACGAGGGCAATCTGCAAGAAGCCAACAGCCTGTTGGACCGTCCTTATACGTTGCTGGGAAACGTGGTGCGGGGATACGGCAGGGGGCGCGCTCTTGGTTTTCCCACCGCCAATATGGAATTGGCAGACCCACATCAACTGGTGCCCCGCTCCGGAGTATATCTCAGCAAAGTCCAGATCAGGCAGGGCGAGTTTTTTGGATTGACAAATATAGGTGTCAGCCCAACCTTGCGAAATGACGACAAGACCATTATCGAGACATATTTACTGGACTTCTCAGATCAGATCTATGGCAGTCCTCTTGCCATCAAACTGCTCAGATATCTCAGGGAGGAGACGATGTTTCAAAGCCAGGCGGAGCTTGTTGCTGCAATGGAAGGCGATTTAAAGCAGGTAAGAGCTATGCTCAACGAGGCAACATGAAGCGGTATCTTATTATCCTGTTTGTTCTGATCTGTGGCAATTGCCTGGCGCTGGTGTGTTTGCCCGCAAACGGCGAAAGCGTTATGGATGCACCCCATCGCGAATACGAATTTCACTATCATAACAACAGTGATGACTACCATTTCTACGGATCAGATGTATGGGCTGTGCGATTCGATTTCAAAGCGGCATATCCCAATCTCGATATCTGTGAATTCTCTGTCAATAAAGCCTTTATCTACCTGCCTCAAACCGGAGATTCCATTACGGTGGACCTGTACAGCGACGCTGACGGGATCTTGGGTAGCAGGATCACTGGCACCAGCACTCTTGCCCAAAACAACTACCTGGTATTGGTCTTTCCCCAGGTGGTTCAAGCGGAAGCGCTTTGGCTCAGGGTTCGTTACCCCACCAATTTTAGCAATCGCTTTGTAAGCGCTTCATCCGGCTCAGGCACGCATAGTTATTACTGGAACACCAACGCCATTGAGCCTTATTACCAGAGCTTTGCGGCTGCAGGATTCGGCGCGGAATTGCTGTTTGGCGTCGGCGGGGAATTTGTGCTTGGCAGTCCTGACCTGGAGCTTGTCCAATTCGACTTGGAGGGAGAGCTGTCGCCCAATCAGACGGTTTTCCCCGCATTCACCATCTATAACCACTCTGATCAGCCGGTATCAGATGCCGTGGTGAATCTCAATCTATATTCTCCCAGTGCCGGGTATTCCTTCTTTGATCCCATCCAGATAGGGGGGACGATCCAGCCTCGCTCCATATTTATTTACAATTCCTCAAGTGCCGGATCAGAAGAGCATCAGATCACTCTGCCCGAGTATCCCCTACAGCTAAAGCTGCGGGCAAACCTGAACAGCCCCAGCCTGAGCGACGATCCGCAATTCAACAACACACGGATCATCCACAGATTCAGTTTTGCGGAACCTTACCCCTGCCATCTGGTGGAGAATTTCCTTTCCAACACAAGCCTCGCAGCCATATTGGGAGCTCAAGACCAGCTTGACTTGCAGGGCTTGGAACAACTAAACTATTTCCCCAACCTGAACGATTCCCTCTCCAATGTGGCGTCACAACTCCGCTTCAATTGGTATGGCTTCAATTCGTTGCCGCGGACTGTGTTGAATGGCGACCACCAGATAAACGGTTACAACACCAACTATCAGAACCAATATGCTTTCCTGGCGGATCAGGTTCTTGCAGAGCGTACCTTTGTATCATCGTCAAATTGCGAGTTCAACTACCTGCTGATAAGCGACCAGTTGAATGGAGAGATCACACTGCGCAATGAACAGACCATACTCTACAATTCACCCACAGAATACAATCTGGTAACCAGCTCAAAGCTCTTCGCGGGCTTGTTCCGGAAGGTCGATCTGGCTGGCAAACAGCGGTTTGTGTTGCAGAGATGGCTGTTGCACGCAGAACCGCTGGGTGGAACCCTGCTTGCTGGTCAGGCTTTGTCGCATAGCTTCAATATCCCCATGAATAATCTGAGCCTGGCGGAACTGGCACAGGACTATCGTGTTTACTATTGGCTGCAATTAGCTGATGGGCACAGAATTATATACTCAGACTGGGCGGATTTTGACAATATCGTATCGGTGGATGAAGAACTGCCAGGCGCTCCCCGGCTGCTGATCAGCTCCAATCCGCTCAGAACCGGATCGGAAATGAAGATCAGCATGCGGGGCGGCCACGCTCTGGATGGGATAAAGGTTTACAATCTCAGAGGCCAATGCGTAATGAATTTGGCAGATCGCCAAAAGGAATACACACTCAACGCTTCCAATTTCCCAGCCTCCGGTGTCTATCTGCTCAGAACGGGCTATACAGACAGGCAGGGGCGCAAACAAAACAGTGTAAACAAAATAATAGTGATTAAATAGAGGACATGGAACTGAACACAAAAATATCTGAACTGCGGGAATTTCTTGGTAAGGAGATCACCAGTTTTTATCTGGTAAGCGAGAAAGAACTGCGCGAGGGTAAAAATGATTATTTCCTCCGCTTGAGGTTACAGGACAACAGCGGCAATCTGAACGCCTACATCTGGAAAGACGCCCAAAAAGAGGCGGATAATTTCTCCGAAGGAGACGTTGTTAAGGTCAGAGCCACCGTTACCAGCTATAAAGGCCAAACGCAACTGAACATCTCCAGGATTCGTTTTGCAGACCATTCAGAATACAATATCGAGGAGTTTCTGGTGGTGAGCCAACATGATCCCGAGATGCTGGCTGAAAAACTCTTCGCTTTTGTGGACAAGGTGGAGAACACGTTTCTGCACAAGCTCCTGGAGAATATCTTCGGCGACAAAGAGCTGTTCGGGCGGTTTTACAATGCGCCAGGGGCAAAAACCTGGCATCACAACTACCTGCATGGCCTTATGGAACACACAGTGGCGGTGGCAACCATCTGCGACTTTGTCTCCGTAATGTATCCGGTAAATTATGACCTTTTGATAACCGGAGCGCTGCTGCACGATCTGGGTAAGGTGTGGGAGTATTCTTCCCAAGCGGCGATCGAGTTTACCGATGTCGGAAGACTGGTTGGCCATTTGAGCCTTTCCGACCAGTATATCTGTGAACGTGCCAAAGAGATAACGGGTTTTCCAGAGGAAGTTTTGCTCAACCTGCGGCATCTGATACTCGCGCATCATGGCGAATATGAGAAAGCATCAGTGCGTCTGCCGCAGACCCTTGAAGCCCTGGTACTCCACCTCTGCGATAATCTGGATGCACAGAGCAAGGGTGTGGCACAGTTGCTGGAATCCGCCGCCCCAGACGCCGTTTGGACCGAATATGACAAGCTGAACAACCGCTACTATCACGTCACGAAAATCTAATCGATGTTCCAAACCTCGGTATTGGCCAGCGGATCAAAGGGCAACGCGATACTGGTGCGCAGTTCTGAAGCGGCGGTATTGCTCGACTCCGGCGTGTCCGCCAAATCCATTTTTAACGCTCTGGACAACCTGCGTGTAAGCCGTTCCGAAATCAAGGCGATCATCATCAGCCATGAGCATTCTGACCATACCCGGGGGGTGGGCGCCATCTCCCGACAGCTCAAGATACCTATCTACGCGAATCTGGACACTTACGAGCGCTGTGCCGAAAGGATTGGCAGACTGGCAGAACCGGTACGATTTTTTGAGACTGGGGACAGCTTTAGCGTCGCGGACCTGCTTATCCATCCCTTTGCCTCATCCCACGACGCCGCCGACAGTTGTAACTTTACGTTCAGGATCAAAAACGAGGGGGAAAGGAAACTGGGCGTCGCGACCGATTTGGGCTATCCTTCAGCTCTGTCTGTCAAGCAGTTATCCCATTGCACCACCCTCGTTTTAGAAAGCAACCACGACGAGCAAATGCTCATGAACGGGCCTTACGACTGGGCTTTGAAACAGAGGATCAAAAGCATCAAGGGACACCTGTCCAATGTGCAGGCAGTGGGTGTGGTGAGCCAGGTCTTGCATCATGGGCTGGAAAACCTGGTGCTGGCTCATTTGAGCGAAACCAACAATAAACCCGATCTGGCCTGGGAAACGATGAGCAGTTATCTGCAATCTATCCGCAGTGAGATCAGGCTGATCGTGGCAGACCAATACCAGCACACGCCTTTGTTAAACGTGTAATATCGATTCACTGTAAGCGATATGGTATCAGTTCGCTATCACCGCCGTAACGTAGTAAAAGCCTGGCGATAACGAGGCCGCGTTGTTGTGTGTCCACTGCGATTGTGTGATCGAACCATCCTCTCCAAAGACCGTGAAGGGGCCTGCGGGGCCGGTGGCACAATAATAGACCAGATAATGGTCCACGTTCACCGGATTGCCAGCCAGATCAAATGCAACGTCACCCCAATCCAGAAAGATATGCGTGCCGTTTGTTGTAATGCTCAGGTTTCCCGGGGCTACGGGGATTCCGGCACCCGGGTGAATGCCAAGCTTGGCGACAAAGATATTTTTCGTTTGTGTTATCACATTTTCGTTAAGTATAATGCTCTTTCGCTTGTGTTTTTCGTAATTGGCTCTCTTGCCGCATGAAGTCCAAGAGCCGACTTGTCTGGTGGCAGTTTGCAGCCTGGTAAGGCTCTTGAACTCCATGCTGGCCGGGTTTGGAGTTCGAGCCGGCAAGATGGGTTTCATGCTTATGCCAGTCCTGAAGCCGGCTCGGACTTCAAACATTTTTTTAAAGACCTGCTCCTGGGTCAGACGGTTCACGCAGATCAGCGCGGATAACAGGCGCGGATTTCAGCGGATTGGGGTTATAAAGGGTGCGGTTGCTTTAGGGGGTCTGGTGGTTGTTTATAAAAGACTGGATCCCGGGTCAAGCAAGCTTGCCCGGGATGACACAGTATATAGCTTGGCGGACTTGTTTCGTGGCCTTCTTTTCTCCATTTCACCTTCAAATATCCTGCTGATCCTGTCAATCCTGTTATCCGCGTTCTATAATCTTTTCCACCATTCCACCTTTTCACTATCATAGAAAAAGAACGCAAACAATATAGTATTACATTCACCAATAACACCAGCAATATTCTGCATATTCCTTCATAGCGCCCTCCCTTGCTGCTACTGCATTTGGTGCCATCATCCTTAGGTCATCCCTCACCAAGTTAAGGATGACCTAAGGAAAATATAGACTTAGCCCACCCTGTCAAATGAGGGTAAAGAGGTGATCAATCAACGCTCATTAAATGTATAAAGGTTATACAAGGCAATAGCGGTGCGCAAATGGTCACGTGGCTGATACTGTTTGGTTTGCATTATTATAACTGGAAATCATTTCACCACTTCATCTTTCCAGGCCATTTCAAAAGACTGGATCCCGGGTCAAGTCACCCCACCAAACCGCTACGCGATTTGGCTAGGACCCCGACAGCCCGGGATGACATAGTTTTATAGTCGGGTTTGGTTTGTTTTGGGGTGTGCCGTCCTCCGCGTCCGCCGCCTTCAATCCTGATTAGCGCACCAGAATCTTCGCCAGGGCTACTTCCAGGTCACCGTTTTTGAGGTTTTTCTTCCAGTGGGCGCGCAAGCGCAGCTCAGGCACCAAGGCCTTGTCTCCGCAGAGGATGTAGCTTTCACTGGCGGGGCATTTCTGTTTCAGAAAGTCACCCAGTTCATTGTAAAGCCGTTTAATCGAGTCTTCATCGCCCAGCCTCACTCCATAGGGTGGATTGGTCACGATCAGCCTGCCTTCCTGCATATCCAAATCCTGGAATCTGGATGCCTTTAGTTCCACCAGTTCGCCATAGGGAAGGCTGGCAAGGTTTTGCCGCGCGATTTCCACATTTCTGAGCTGAATGTCAGATCCCTGGATCAGTCCTTCCGGCAGGGGTTTGATCTGGCTGTTGGCCGCTGCGCGGATTTTGTCTAACTGTGTCGCGTCATAATCTGGTAGAAACTGGTAGCCGCTATCCTTGCGCAGATAGGATGCCGGGACGTTGCAGGCGCTCATCAGAGCTTCCGCCAGGATGGTGCCCGATCCGCACATGGGGTCCAAAAAAACGCGGCGCCTGTCCCAACCGGAAAGGTGCACCAGCAGCGCGGCCAGGGTTTCCTGCAGGGGAGCGGGTCCGGCCTGCCTGCGGTAACCGCGTTTGTGCATGCTTTTTCCACACAGATCAAGCGATATGGTGGCTTTATTGTCTTTCAGGTGCAGATTGAAAAATAGATCCGCGTCCCTGGTGCTGAAATCTGGCCGTTGGCCGCTCCGTTCCCTGAAACTGTCACAAATCGCGTCTTTCAAAAGCTGTCCGGCATAGAGGGAATGGGTGATCTTGCTGCCACTCACGTTGCTTTGGATGCCAAAGGTTTTTTCCACAGGAAACAGGCCGGGCCAGTCGATCAGTTCCCTGGATTTTTTGTAAAGCTGTTTCTCGGTGTGGCATACGAAGCTTGCCAGGGGCGCCAAAACCCTCTGTATCAGGCGGGAAGAGATGATGATACGATACAGGGCCGCTTGGTCGCAGCAAAAGCTAAATCCTCTGGGAACGGTCTGCAGGATTCTGGCTCCCAGGCCAGCCGCTTCATCCGCGGCGTGCCGCTCCAGACTTCCGGTCACGATGGCAAAGTATCTCTGTTCGCGCAGGTATTCATATTCGTTCATGCCCTCACTTTGGCGCGGAGCCGTGCCTGTCAATTAAAAATCTGAAACTGACCGATAGCCGAGATACCCGAAACCAAGGCCGGTTAAGCAAGAGAAGGTTAAAGAATCTGGTTTTTCGCAGCATTATCCAATCGGGAAAGCGGTCAAATGCCCCGCGATCAAGGTAGGGCTTGAAGCAAAGGAAAAAAATATTTGTTGACAGCATCAGAGAATGATTTATCCTTGAATGTATGTGAGTGATATTTGCATGTTTTGCATAGATTTTTATTCGAGTTACAGCTTGTCTTTGATCAAGTTGTTATGTGTCAACAAGATGACACGTATTTTATGTAGCCCCAAAGGAGCTTGCAGATGAAAAAGGCATTATTTTTGATCGTTGTGCTCTTCAGCGCGATGTCTGTTTTTGCGCAGAGCAGTTTTTTTGAATCCGAACTGGCACGCAAGACAGACCCCAAAATTCTTGAGTTGATCAGACAGAATAAACAGGGTCGGACGGCCCCTACCTTTAACTTTGATTCCTCTCCCTACAATCTGCCGGACGCGGTCGATCTTGCAGACCCACAGTGCGGGCAGTTCAATGAGGATGTCCCCTGGTTAAAGGATTTCAGCCGCCATATTGACAATCCCGGCGGCAATCAGATAACGCTGTCCATAGTGGGTTCAGAGCATTTCATCGTAACGCAGCCAGAGCCAGGGAATCCCCTGTTGCTGCGCTTTCAACCCCAACCTGCCAACTGGTATGGTTCGGAATTGCTGATCATTACTTTGACGACAGTCGATGGCAAGACCAGAGAGGTGATCAGAGCCGAAGACGCCGCCGTGATCCGCATCAATGTGGCATCGGTGCCTGATCCGCCGCTTTGGAGCAACCTGCCTGCGGGCAACATCTTCCAGACTCCGGAAGAAACCGCGCTGCTGATAGATTTCAGGCAATTCGTGGACTGCGTGGATTCTCCTCCGGATAGTTTTGACCTGTTTATCGCTCCGGCTGAATTCCCCATCACGGTTTCCCAGGAACCCGGTTCAAACGGGCATCTGGTGACCTTTACCCCGCATCTCGATTACTTTGGAATTGCCACCTATCAGGTGACGGCGGTTGACCGTTATTCCAATGCCCTGAGTAGCCAGGAGATACATATCCATGTAACCCCGGTCAACGACCCGCCCCAAGTGACCGGAACGCCTGACACCGATCAGCTTTACCTGGATTTGAATGAATCTGTGCAGGCTTCGGTGATTGCTACTGACCCCGACGGCGATGAACTGACTTATGCCTGGCTGCTCAATGGAGAGCTTATATCCACAGGGACAAGCGTTGACTACGTGTTTACCCAGCCGGGCTATTTTAACCTGGTCTGCAATGTATCCGATGGCACCGCTACCGTCAGTATCAGCTGGAGTATCTCTGTAAGGCCGGCAGGGCCAGGTTTTGATCCCGCTTTCGGCACCTATACTTCACCGATATACGTTACTATTTCTGTTCCCGCGGGATTTGAAGGAGCCACGATCAACTATACAACGGATGGTAATACGCCAAGCGCGGATTCGCCGGTTTATAGCGGGCCTATCCTGGTGGAAAGCCTTGCCGATCAGGAACATGTGGTGACGATACTGGCTTCATACACACATCCCGATTATCCCACTTCCGCCGTTTGGGGTGGGGAATACCGGATCACCGGCACTGTTTCCGATCCTGTGATATTGCCTTCCGGTGGCTTGTATTACACCCCGGTCGAGCTGTCGATTTCCAGCAGCAACACAGGGGCAGCAATCTACTATACGCTGAACGGAGAAGACCCCCAGGCTGGCGATCCCGGCACTTATCAATACACAGGCCCGTTCATGCTTCCCGGCTCGGGAAACATTACGGTCAAAGCACAGGCGACACGAGCCGACTGGTTGCCAAGCGCCGTGGTGCAGGAGCTGTATCAGATCACTGGCACTGTCGAGATCACATCCCATACCATGACCCCGCCTCCTTTGCCGGACGGAGAGTTTTACCTTGTGGAACCGGGGGAGTCTGTGGCCGTGACCATTGCTGATCTTGCCCTGCAGCCAGCCGATGCGGTTTTATATTACACCCTGGATAACAGCCTGCCAGGTCCCGACAACCCAAACGCTTACATCTACACTCCGGGCAGTTCCATTCAGTTCACCAATCCCACCTGGATCAGCTTCAAAGCATATCTGAACAATTGGCTGCCCAGCCAGACCGTCAGCTATTACTACGATGTCCGCACCAGGGTGAAAGTCAACACATTTGCTAATGGGACTGTTTTCGATCCTGTCCCCGGATTGAGCACCACACCCGTAAATGTGAGTATCAGCACCAATACCGCGCCTGCTGGCGCATCCATATATTACAGCCTGGACGGGGGAGACCCGGATGAGCTTACCGGGACGCCCTACACGGAGGCAATCTCCCTCTTTCAAAGCACAACGGTCAAAATTATTGCCTACTATCCGGGGCTGTATCCCAGCGTCATCCACTCCGGTTACTTTGAGATCACGGGAACCGTGGCAGCGCCGGTTTTCGACCCTCTGCCCGACAATTATGACAGCCCCCTGGATCTGAGCATGAGCTGCTCGACTCCACTGGCGGATATTTACTATAGCCTGGATGGCTCCGAGCCAGCCCAGGGTTCTCCCTCCTCATTCCTCTACACTGGACCTGTAGCCCTCGGTGTGGGAGAGCATTTTGTGCGCGCCAGAGCCTTCAAGGCAAACTGGGATCCCAGTCCGATCAGCGAGGGCCAATACAACATCAGTGTCTTGCCTCCGCCGGTGTTCGATCTGCCGGAAGGCCTGTATTACGAACCGATAGTGGTTCATCTGTCAGTGCCCACCGTTGATGATGCATCCATTTATTATACCACAGATGGAGCGGATCCAACCCAGGGCTCAAACCTGTACAACCCATCCCTTGGCATACCTGTGGGGTCTCAGACAACCATGACCATCAAAGCCATTTCTGTGAAGACGGGTTGGGCGACCAGCGCGGTCTCACAGCGGGAATACCGGGTGACCGGTACTGTGGCTACGCCTGGTTTCAATCCAGATGGAGGAGTTTTCACCACCGCAGTGTCGGTGATTATCTCATCTTCCACACCCGACGCGGTGATCCGTTATACACTGGACGGGCAGGATCCCAGCATGGAGTATGGTTCCACCTATGAGGCGCCGCTGACGATCAGCAGCAGCGCAACGCTCAAGGCACGGGCTTACAAGACGGATTGGCTGCCTTCGGAAATCCACGGTGCCGTTTACACAATTTTTGGCAACATCGCGGAACCGGAATTCACCCCCGGAGCCGGAACCTATACAGCCCCTGTGGAAGTGTATATCTCGGTTAATCCCCCGGATGCCTCAGTCTATTACACCACCAATGGAAGCACGCCCTCCGAAAGTAACGGAACTTTGTATGTGGCCGGTAATCCTATCCTGATCAGCGAAGATACGTTGTTGAAAGCAGCAGCGTTCAAAACTGGCTGGAACCCCAGCAGTATAGCCTCCGCGCAGTATGTGATCACGGGCATGGTCAGTTCTCCCGTATTCAGTCCGGGTTCTGGCCAGTATGGCGCCGCGCAGACGGTGACAATATCTGTGAATCCTCCCCAAGCCACCATCGTCTATACCCTTGATGGCAGCGAACCGACTCTGACCAATGGAACAGTATATTCAGGACCCCTGACGATAGAGACAAATACGATAGTTAAAGCCTTTGCCTGGCTGGAGGGATGGGATCCTTCCCCCGTTGCGGTGGCGTCCTATGTGATCAACGGCGCGGTGGGAACACCGGTCATCAGCCCTGCCGCCGGTTATTACAACACTCAGCAGCAGATCAGCATCACAGCGTATCCAACAACAGCCACGATCCGTTATACCTTGGATGGCAGCGTGCCAAGTGCTGATAACGGCGCGGTGTATTCCGGTCCCTTCACCATCAGCCAATATACAATGGTGCGGGCATACGCATATCTGGACAACTGGTTGGATTCTGACGTGGCAATGTCTGAATACTTTTTTGTAACCGCCAATCCGGTGATAACGCCTCCTTCAGGCACCTATGCCGACGCGCAGGTCGTGACAATCGGAGTGGCAACGGCGGGAGCCAGTATTCGTTACACTCTGGATGGAAGCGAGCCTACGGCCACCTATGGCCTTGAATACAGCGGGCCGTTCACGGTCTCTGCGAGCGGCACTGTCAAAGCGATAGCTTACAGAACCGGCTGGATAAGCTCTAATGTGGTGACCAATACCTATCTGATCAATGGTCCTGTCGCTGATCCCGTTTTCAGTGTGCCTGGAGGCGACTACTTCTCCAGTTTCTCAGTTGGAATCACGGTTTCGCCAATGACGGCCAGCATCTATTACACTCTGGATGGTAGCGAACCAAGCAATGTGTCCGGAATCCTCTATACAGCGCCGATAGAAATAAATGAGAATACAGTCGTCAAAGCCAGGGCGTATCTCGCCAACTGGTTGCCATCCAATGTAAGCAGCGTGACCTACAACCTGCATGCCAGTCCTGTGAGTTTCAATCCTCAGGCAGGCAGCTACACTACCGCCCTGTCTGTGCAGCTCAGCACGGTAACCCCGGGGGCCACGATCAGCTATACGCTGGATGGATCGATACCGGTTCCCGGTGTTAGCGCTGAGTTTGATCCCGCAAACCCGATCCATCTAACGGACGACGCGACCGTCAGAGCAATAGCCTCAAAACCTAACTGGTTCAATTCTCAGGTCACCTCGGCTGTATATGTGATCGATATTCCCCTGCCTACTGTGGCTACTCCGCAGATCCTGCCTCCAAGCGGTGTTTATGTTACCCCGCAGACAATTACCATCACAACTGCAACAGCAGGGGCAAGCATTTACTACACAACCGACAATACTGAGCCGAGTCCGGTCAATGGAATGGTTTATACAGGCGGTTTCGTAATCTCTGACGATGCCATCATAAAAGCCAAGGCTTTCCTGGATGGTTATAATCCTTCTTTGACAAGCACCGCCCAGTATATCATTGCCATACCGGTGGAAACCGTTGCCACCCCGCAGTTCGATCCGCCTGCCGGAATCTACAACCAGCCTGTGGATGTGGTGATCACCACTGCAACTCCGGGCGCGACGATACGCTATACCATAGACGGAACTGAACCGTCTGCGGAGATTGGCACATTGTATTCAGGTCCGGTCAACATCACCGAAACGGCTACTGTGAAAGCGATTGCCTTCAAGACTGGCATGAATAACTCACTCATATCCAACGCCAGCTATGTGATCAATATTGTCATCCCGACCGTGGCAGCGCCCATGTTCTCGCATCCTTCGGGCACCTATCAGGAGCCAATCTCGCTTACCCTAAGCTCCACCACGGCTGACGCTTCTATCCGCTATACCACTGATGGCACCGATCCTTCTCCCACCCAGGGAATCTTGTATGGCTCACCCATTGTGATTCCCGGGAATAGCTCGTTGTTCATCAAAGCGATTGCCTACAAGGATGGCTGGCTGCCCAGCTCGATCGTATCGGCCAACTACAATGTGACCGGCTCTGTAGCAGCAGTGCAGTTCAGCATTCCCGGCGGGATCTATACCAGTGCGCAGACTTTGGTGTTGAGTACTTCCACCGCAGGAGCTTCCATACGTTACACTACCAATGGAGCTGATCCGACCGAAACTTCACAGCTATATAGCCTGCCAATCCAATTACCCCTGAACAGCCAGACCACTGTCAAGGCCAGGGCATACAGGCAGGATTGGACTCCCAGCCCGATAACCCAAAACACCTATACCATTACTGGTCAGGTGCAGATTGCCGCACCGCAATTCAGTGTTCCTGCCGGCACCTATACCAGCCAGCAAGTTGTTAGTATTGGCAGCCCTCAGCCTGCGGGCGCGGTGGTGCGCTATACCATAGATGGCACAGACCCCACCGAGGCCTCGACAGAGTATGCTGAGCCAATAGTAATACCATTGAACAGCACCTTGACGCTCAAAGCCAGGGCATATTTGGAAAACTGGTTACCATCTCCGGTGTATTCAGCAAGTTATCAAGTTACTGGCCAGGTTATCCTTCCCGCGGTGCTCTTCAACCCGCAGCCGGGAATATACCAGACAGCTCAGATGATTACCCTGAATCCAGCTCAGTTGCCGACCGACGCTGTTTTGCGCTATACTTTGGATGGCAGCGAACCCAGCCAGAATTCCCCGGCTTATCAAAACCCCATCACCCTGCCCCTGAACAGCCTGACCACCATCAAAGTAAAAGGATTCAGGGCGGACTGGATACCGAGCGAGACAGCCCAGGGAACGTTCCAGATAACTGGCCAGGTGGCTATCAACCAGCCTGTATTCAGCCCTGCCCCTGGCGTTTATACCACAGCGCAAAGCATTACAATCAATACCGCCATACCGTCGGATGCCCAGATTCGTTATACCACAGATGGCAACGACCCCACTGAGGCTTCCACGCTCTATTCCGGACCCATTCAACTTGCCCTCAATTCCAACCTGACTCTCAAGGTCAGGGCGTTCAAGGCCAACTGGACTCCCAGCCCTGTCTATACAGGTGTATATAGCACAACTGGTTCAGTAAGTATAGTGGAACCGGTTTTTACACCCGCGCCAGGCACCTATAGCACGCCTCAGCTTGTGTCGATCAATACCACAACCCTGCCTGCCAACGGAGTGATCCGCTATACAACCAATGGCAGCGATCCCACGGAAAGCTCGCCTGTTTACAGTGCGCCGATTTCCGTTGGTACCGGCAGCTCAGTGACCATCAAGGCTCGCGCGTATCTGGCCAACTGGACTCCCAGCCCGGTATATACAGGAGTTTACACCGTTACAGGCCAGGTAACCATAACTGAGCCTGTATTCACTCCCGCGGGAGGCACTTTCACGACAGCCATTTCGGTGACCATAAACACTTCAACCAATCCAGCGAATGCCACAATCCGTTACACCACCGACGGCAGTGAGCCCAACAGCTCATCTGCCGTATATTCCGCCCCTATTCAGGTAAATCAAAGTACGACGATCAAGGCGAAAGCCTTCCATGCCAACTGGCAGGACAGCGAAACATATACCGCCAGTTATGTCATCACTGGCCAGGTGGCAATCGCTGAACCTGTGTTTACCCCTGCGGCTGGCACTTACACCACAGCCCAGAGCCTGGTTATCAATGGTAATGTAGTCCCTAATGGAGCCCAGATCCGCTATACCCTGGACGGCAGCACGCCCAGCACCAGTTCCCCTCTGTATTCAGCGCCCATCCAACTCGAGCTCAATACCAACTATCAGGTACGGGTGCGGGCTTTTGCAACGGGTTGGGATCCAAGTCCAGTTTACTCGGCCAATTACCAGATCACCGGCACCGTCGAGATTCCAGAGCCTGTCTTTACTCCTGCGGCAGGAACATATACCAGCGAGATACAGGTGGTTCTTAACACACAGACACTGCCATCAGGGGCAACACTTCACTATACGATAAGCTCTGTGCCGGACGGGCAGGAACCAGATGAGGGGACTCCGGTTTATACCCAACCCATCCAGCTCTATTTGAACTCAAACAACTTCATTAAAGTGAAAGCTTTCAAAACTGGCTGGACTCCCAGCCCAACCTATACAGCCCAATACATCATTACTGGCCAGGTGCAGATTATACCTCCCTACCTGACCCCGGCTCCCGGAGTATATACTTCGCCACAGACTGTTTCCACTTCGGGATTAACCAGCCCCAGCGGAGGCACAATTCGCTATACAGTAGATGGAAGCACACCCATGGAAAGCTCGCCGGTGTTTGACACACCCATCCAGATTGGTTTGAACACCGTGGACTTCACGATCAAGGTCAGAGCCTTCAAGGATGGATACATACCCAGCAATGTGCATACGGGAGTGTACACCGTGACTGGACAGGTCCAGCTCGCGCAAGCTCCCTTCACCCCTGGGGCTGGGATTTATCAGACAGCTCAAACCGTAACCATTGCCGCGCCAATCCTGCCAGCTCAGGCGGTATTGCGTTATACAACCGATGGCAGCGAACCAAGCGAGTTATCGCCAGCTTATGTAGCTCCCATCAACCTGCCTTTGGGCTCGGTTACCACCATCAAGGTCAGGGGTTTTGCCCAGGATTGGCTGCCCAGCGAAACGGCTGAAGCACAATACACCATCACTGGAACGGTTGCCACGCCGCTGATCTCGCCCCCGGGTGGAGAATATGCCACCCCGCAAAGCGTCACGATCAGTTGTCCCACGCAAGGTGTGCTTATCCGCTACACTCTGGATGGCAGTGACCCGACTGAAAGTTCAGCCCTCTATGAGGAGCCCATCATCATCGGCAACTATGAAACCAACAAGGTTGTTAAAGCCCGCGCCTTCAAACAGGATTGGATTCCCAGCGCCATAGCCAGCGAAACCTATTCTGTTTTACCCGCGCCGATTTCTGTGAGTGCCTACTCCTATTCAGGCTACATCCGCCTGCTGTGGGATATCCCGAACCAAAGCAGGGCTTTGCAGGGCTTCAACGTTTACCGCAGAAGAAGCACGGAAACGGGCTTTGCAAAGCTAAATACCGCCCCTGTGAACTCTCAGATGAACGGGCTATACTACTACAACGACTACGATATAGACATGAATGTGACCTACGAATACCGGATAACGGCTGTCTATGACGGACAGGAAAGCCCGCCCAGCCAGGTTGTCACGGAGTTCTACCAGTCAGCCGGATTGGAGATCAGCGCCGTTTCCTGCGCCTATCCCAATCCTGCCGTGGACAACACCACCATCAGGGTGGTGCTCAACCGCAACCAAAATGTGCAAGTATCAATAACAATCTACGATTTCGCCGGAAAGAAGATCAACAGCATCATGGTTCCCGCGATCGACAACAACCTGATCGAAAGAACCTGGGATCTGTGTAATTCCAATGGCATCAAAGTTGGCCGGGGCACTTATTTTGCCCGGGTGGTGGCAAACGACAACGTGAACCGCGCCGAGCATGTGATCAAGATTGCGGTGAAATAAGGAGATTACCATGAAAAGAAACTATATAAACAACTCCGTTCTTTGCATAGCGCTCTTGCTGCTTGCCCTGCCTTTGTTCGCTGCTGACATGAATAACTCTGGTGCGGCTTTTATCCGCATGGGAATCGGTGGCCGGGTGCTGGCCATGGGCGAGGCTGGAGCGGCGATCACAGACGACATCGGGTCAGTTTACTGGAATCCCGCCGGGCTTGCCCATCTGCGTGATTTTGAGGTGGGGACGACCTACAACTTCGGCCTCGACTTTGACCGCACCCACACCTTTGCCGCCTTCGGAACGCGCCTGCCCCTGGGCACGGTCGCCTTCTCATGGGTCAATGCTGCTGTGAGCGACATCGAAGGCTACGTGGATGCGGATACACCCACTGGCACTTTCTCCGACAGCGAACACAGCCTGGCTTTCAGTTATTCCAACTATATTGGCAGACTCAGCTTCGGAGTGACCCCTAAGATTTATCTCAGCACTATCGACGGGGAAACCGAGCAGGGCTATGGCCTCGATGCCGGCCTCAAGCTTGATCTTGGACGTTACCTGCAACTGGGGACGATGGTTAGGGATATCACCGGTGAATTTGCGGAAGACAAAGTTCCCTGGCAGGTATCGGCAGGATTGGCTGCCAATCCTTTGGGTGGCATCACTCTGGCTGCCGAAGTCAAGATGGAGCAGGATGAAAAGCCTTATCCCTGCCTGGGTGCCGAATACTGGACTGCCATCGGCAAAGACCCGGAAGCGGATTCCAAGCTCACAGTTACCAAGGTCAGCGAGAAAAGCTCTTGGGAAGACGCTCTGGCCAATCTGGAAACCGGAATCCGCCTGGGCTATAGCAATGAGAGGCTCTCTGCCGGAACAGGCTTTCGCTTTCGCAACCTGCAACTGGACTATGTGTTTAGGTTAAATCGCCACGACTTGTTTGCCGATGACCACATCATTTCAATGATCCTCAGATTCTGAGGATTGGAGGGGGAAGCTCAATGAAAAAGTTATGTCTCAGCCTGCTGCTTCTGGCTTTGTTGGCGGTATTGGGAGCGGTGCCGGGCGAACGCTACGCGCGTGAAGGACTGGACCTCTTTCAAAGGGGTGAATATCAGCAGGCGTTGAACAAGTTTCTGGCTGCCGATCGTTCCGCCAATGGCACCGTGGCCGATTATCATTACTGGCTTGGCAAGCTCTATCTGGCCGTCGAGGACTCTGTCAACGCGAGGATCAGGATGCAGCGTTGCCAGCAGGCTGGCGAAAGCCGGTATCTGGAGGAAGCCAGGGAAATAGAACGTATTCTCACCCGCCAGCGCAGCATCTTCAGTAAAGCAAAACTGCGTCCCATGCCAGACCACTTTAACAGCCCCAATTCAGATTACGGGGCAGTGGTCTCCCCGGATGGCAGATACCTGTATTTCACATCCATGCGCCCAGCTAAAAAAGCCAAGGAAAACATCTGGCGCGCGGAGATTTTCCGCACGGGATATGGCCGGCCGGAACTGGTGGAAAATCTTTCCACAGATAAGAATGAGTCGCTGGGCAGTTTTGGGGAGGCAGGCAATCTGGCCTGGATTGTGGGAAACTTTGAAAAGAACAAGATCGACGGCGACATCTATTCGGTCGATCTGCGTGACAGGCAGGCGGTTCCGGTCAATGCCACGCAATTCAATTCCTCACAGGTGGAAACTCACCCGATGTCCTTCAGGGACAATCTGATGTTTTTCGCATCATCCCGTCCTGGCGGTTATGGCGGCATGGACATCTATGTATGTGAAAAAATTGGAGGACAATGGACAGAGCCGATCAATCTGGGCCCCGTCATCAACACCAGCGCCAACGAGCAGACTCCATTTTTGGATTTTGACGGCAAAACACTCTATTTTGCTTCCAACGGTCACGCCGGGTTTGGCGGATACGATATTTTTAGAGCCTATCGATTGGGTGCAGGCTGGCAAGACTGGTCTGTGCCAGATAATCTGGGAATGCCTTTCAATTCTGTGAACAATGACCGCTATTTTTACCGGATTCCCCTCAGCAATGAAGCCTATATCAGTTCAGACCGCAAATTGTCGGACTTTGAAAGCATCTACCATCTGACTCTGGAATACGCTTTGCCAGCCAGCTATCTGGTGAAGGATGCCAAATCCGGCCTGCGCGCGGTAGAAATCGTCCCCATCCAGGCTGGAACCAAACCAAAGGCCGAAAGCGTCAGTCTTTGGGACAAGCTGAACCAAGGGTTGGAGGTTCTCGATACCGGGCTAAGGCTTACCGAGCCAAAGGTGGATTTGCAGAGGCCACCAGCGGATGGCAGCGATGAAAATGTTTTGCCTCCTGTGGAATCATATACTGGTGCGTTGGAGTTGATACCAGCCACCATACAGATCGATGGCTTGGTGCAGGATGAACAGGGTAACCCTTTGCCGGCAGATGTCGAACTGGTTTACACCCTGGAGGGTGAAAGCGTAAAAGAACTTACAGCCGCCGACTCGGAAGGACGATTCTCCTTCCAGGCGCCCATCGCCTCCACCTTCAATCTATACGCTAACCTGGATGGCTATCTTTCCCACGGGGAAGAGTTTACTCCCTCCGGACACGAGGAATCGATTCAGGCGCGCCTGGTGCTAAAGAAACTGATCAGCAACGCCCCTGTTACGTTGAACCCGATCCTCTTTCAGTATGAAAGCTCTCTGCTCGACGCGAAGCAACAGCTTATGCTCGATGAACTTATCGTGGCAATGCTGGAAAACCCCGGGCTGAAGCTTGTGGTCAAGGGATATGCCAATGACGGGGGTTCCAAAGCCTATAATCAGGAACTGTCGGAAAAGCGTGCCGCGGTGGTGGCTGAATACCTGATCTCCAAAGGCCTGTCTGCCGAGTGCGTTACCACCGAAGCTTATGGCAACAGCAAGTTTTCCGGCGCTGCCGAGGCGATTGACCGCCGGGTGGATTTGGAGCTTTACAGGTAAATAGCTATAAACACCGCTCTGCTGTGATGGTTGCGGACTGATCCTTTGCCGCAACCATCCCGGTCGCGAAACACTCGAAACATAGGATGAATCTTCCTGCATGGGAAATACTATTCTTATCAACAAAACCTGGAGTCTGTCAAGTGCCATATCCTGCCGCTCATAATGGGCTATCATTTGCAATTACAATATGTTATCCCATCATCCTTAGGTCATCCTTATAAATTATAAGGTTGACCCCAGGAAGACCCACTCCGGAGAGGGGAATGCAAATGAGGGCCACCCCCTCATAATATATAGGTGCTACGATAAAACCGTGGATAGGTGAAACGGTGGAATGAGGTGAGCGAAAACAGCGCTGGCAGGTCATTTGAGGCCTGTTTTCACGTGCAAAAAGACGAGAATCCTGGCGTCTGAGTCAGGCCAGCTCCGTAACATGCTGTTATATAAGCAGATAAAAATCGAAAAATAGCTGGGTTTATTCTTGACAAAAAACCCATATCTGATTTTTTAGCAATCAGATATGGATTGGTTTTTATGTGGGGCGGCAACCAAGCTGAAAATCAGACAAAACAACAGTGTAATATTTTAGGAGACAATATAATATGACAGATAACAACTACACTGCAAGTAATATCAAGGTCCTCAAGGGCCTTGACGCGGTGCGTAAAAGACCGGCAATGTATATTGGCGGCACCAGCGAACGCGGTTTGCACCATCTTGTTTATGAAGTGGTGGATAACGCGATTGACGAAGCACTGGCAGGTTATTGCGACCAGATCAAGATAACCATCACCAACGAAGGAGAGGTCGAGGTCGATGACAATGGCCGCGGAATTCCGGTTGATATGCACAAGGAAATGAACATTCCCGCTGTCCAGGTGGTGATGACGGTACTGCATGCCGGAGGGAAGTTTGACAACAATTCCTACAAGGTATCCGGTGGATTGCATGGCGTGGGAGTATCGGTTGTGGTGGCACTTTCCGAGTATCTGGAAGTGCGCATCCATATGAATGGCAAGATTCACTATCAGCGCTACGAGAGAGGTGTCGCGGTTACGGGACTGAAGGTATTGGGCGAGACGAACCGTACCGGCACCGTGATCAAATTCAAACCTGACCCCACTATTTTTGAAACATTGGAGTTCAGTTTCGATTACCTTACCACCCGTCTGCGCGAACTGGCCTTCCTGAATAAAGGTGTGCGCATAATACTAAAGGACGATCGCAGCGACCGGAAGCATGACTTTAAATATGACGGCGGAATCGTTGAGTTTGTGAATTACCTCAATCAAAACAAGAAGCCTTTGGGAGCCAAACCGATCTATATCTCCGCCACAAAGGAAGGCCTTGATTTTGAACTTGCGCTGCAATACAATGAGGGTTATCAGGAAAACATCTTCAGCTTCGCTAACAACATCAACACAACCGAGGGAGGCACGCATCTGAGCGGTTTCAAAAGCGGCCTGACCCGCGCGGTCAACACCTATATCAAAAATGCCGACCTGTTGAAAAACGAAAAGGTCAGCCCGTCGGGCGAGGATATCCGCGAAGGGCTCACGGCTGTTGTCAGCATTAAACTGACCAATCCGCAGTTTGAAGGGCAGACCAAGACCAAGCTGCAAAACTCTGATGTGGAAGGCTTTGTGAACTCGGTGGTCTATGAGAAACTGATGACCTATTTTGAGGAGCATCCGGCCGAAGCTAAGAGCATTACCCTCAAAAGCATCATGGCGGCAAGATCAAGGGAGGCTGCCCGTAAAGCAAGGGAACTGACCCGCCGCAAATCGGTGTTGGAAAGTGGCTCCCTGCCTGGCAAGCTGGCTGACTGCACGATAACCGATCCTTCCAAGACTGAGCTTTTCCTGGTTGAGGGAGACTCCGCGGGAGGCAGCGCCAAACAAGGACGCGACCGTTCGTTTCAAGCCATACTTCCGCTTTGGGGCAAGATGTTGAACACCGAAAAGTCCAGGGTGGACAAGGTGCTCAACAACGATAAGATACAGCCGATTATTCTGGCCATCGGAGCCGGCATCGGACAGGATTTTGATGTGAGCAAGATACGCTATGGCAGCGTAGTGATCATGGCTGACGCGGACGTTGACGGCGCCCACATCAGCACCCTGCTGCTCACCTTTTTCTACCGCTATATGAAGCCTCTGGTCGAACGCGGACATGTTTATATTGCCAAACCACCGCTGTTTTTGGTGCGCAAAAACAAGCAGAAAAGATATGTGTTCACCGAGGAAGAGCGCGATGACGCGATAGCGGAGTTTGGTGAAAAAGGGGTATTTGTCCAGCGCTACAAAGGATTGGGTGAGATGAACCCCGAACAGCTCTGGGAAACCACAATGAATCCTGAAACGCGAACGATGATCTCCGTTAAAGTGGACGACGCCATCGAGGCCGACCGCGTCTTCACTATTCTGATGGGCGAAGAAGTGGAGCCGAGGCGTGAATTCATCCAGGCCAACGCCAAGTATGTGCAGAATCTTGATATTTAAAGGGAGCGGAAGAGAAAAATGGACGACAAGACAAAGATCATCAATGTACAGATAGAAGACCAGATGCGCCGGGCTTACCTGGACTATTCCATGAGCGTTATAGTATCCAGGGCGCTGCCGGATATCCGGGATGGCCTGAAGCCCTCTCAGCGGCGCATCATATACGCCATGCACGAGTTGAATCTCTCGCCTGGCGGGCACTTCCGCAAATGCGCCAAGATCGCTGGCGACACCTCTGGTAACTACCATCCCCACGGCGAACAGGTGGTGTATCCGACCCTGGTACGCCTGGCCCAGCCCTGGAATATGCGCTATCCGCTTATTGACGGACAGGGTAACTTCGGCTCCATCGATGGCGATCCGCCTGCAGCCATGCGTTACACCGAGGCGCGTCTGCAGAAAATAACCCCTGAAATGCTGGAGGAATTGGATAAGGACACGGTCGATTATACCTCAAACTACGATGAGACCCGCAAGGAACCTGTGGTTTTTCCCTCCCGCATACCCAACCTGCTGGTTAACGGCTCATCAGGCATCGCGGTTGGAATGGCTACCAACATGCCTCCCCATAATCTTACCGAGATTTGTAACGCCGTGATTGCCCTGATAGACGATCCTGATATCGAAACCCTGGATCTGCGCCGCTATATAGCGGGACCGGATTTCCCCATGGGCGGATTTATCCTGGGAGCCGAAGGAATCAAGGATTATTTCCAGACCGGCAGGGGCCGGCTGATTCTCCAGGGTGAAGCGGAACTGGTGACCGGAGCCAACGAACAGGAGTCCATCATCATCAGATCCATTCCCTATCAGGTCACCAAGACCCTGTTGATAGAAAAAATAGTGCAGTTGGTGAAAGACAAGAAGATCGAAGGCATCAGCGACGTCCGGGATGAATCCGGGCGGGATGGCATGCGGCTGGTGATCCATGTGAAGCGCAATCATGATGGCGCAACGGTGCGTAATCAGCTCTACAAATATACCCAGTTGCGTTCCACCTTTGGCGTGATCAATCTCTGCCTGGTGGATGGCGTGCCTCAGGTTGTAAGCATGAAGGACATGCTCAACAACTTTATAGAGTTCAGGCATGATGTGGTGTTGCGCCGCACCTTGTTTGAACTCAAAAACGCCCAGGACCGCCTCCACATCCTCGAAGGCCTGCGCATCGCGCTTGACCACCTTGACGAAGTGATTGCCACCATTCGCGCGTCTCAAACCCCTCAGGAAGCCAACGAGCAACTGCAGGCGAAGTTTGGCCTGTCAGAGATACAGGCCAAAGCGATCCTGGATATGAGGTTGCAGCGCCTGACAGGCTTGGAGCGTGAAAAGATCGAAAACGAGTATCAGGAACTGTTGAAGCTGATCTCCCGCCTTCAGGCTCTGGTGGAACACCGGGAGTTGAGGATGGAACTGATCAAACAGGAAACCGCGGAGATTCGTGACAAGTTTGGCGATGTCCGTCGCACCAGGATCAAGGAAAACTACACCGGGAATCTTTCCGATGAAGACATGATCGCCGATGAGCTGATGGTCGTGACCATCACCCACGACGGTTACGTGAAACGCCTGCCCGTGGATACATACAAAGTGCAGGGCAGGGGCGGCAAAGGGCTTACCGGCGCCAATCTCAAGGAAGAAGATGCAATCCAGTATATATTTGTGGCTTCCACTCACTCACACATCCTGCTCTTTACCGATCACGGGCGCTGCCACTGGCTGAAGGTCTTCAAAATCCCGGAAGCCGGACGCACCGCGAGAGGCAAGGCAATTGTCAATCTGGTGCAGTTCCAGGACAAGGAGAAGATCAAGGCTCTCGTGACTTTGAGACAATTCCATCCTGAACAGAATATCGTTATGTGCACACGCAACGGCACGATCAAAAAGTCACCTGTCTTGGCTTACAGCCGTCCCCGCAGTTCAGGAATCCTGGCAATCAAGCTGATGCCGGGCGATGAACTGATCGACGCCCGCATTACCTCGGGCAACGATGATATAATTCTGGCTACTAAGAACGGCTATTGCAACCGGTTCAGTGAAAAGGATTTCCGAGCCACGGGCAGGTTTACCCGAGGAGTCAGGGGCATCAGATTGCGGGATGAAGACTATGTGGTATCCATGGGGGTTATCTCCCAGGACGATATCATAGCCAATGGTAACGGCAATGGGAAGACGATCCTGACCATCAGCGAAAACGGTTATGGCAAGAGGACTGCGATCTCTGAATACACCACGACCAGGCGTGGCAGCAAAGGTGTGATAACCCTTAAGACCACTGAACGCAACGGATACCTGGCAGCTCTGATGATCGTTGACGACAGCGAAGACCTGATGATTGTGACACAGGATGGAATGATCATCCGGCAGAAGATAGCCAATATTAATGTCATCAGCAGAAACACGCAGGGAGTGCGCCTGATCAATATAAACGATAATGACAAGGTTCGCGACATCACCGTGATCCAGGCAGACCCGGATGAAGAAAGCCTGGATAAGGAAGTTGAAAAGCTAAAATCTGCCCCTCACCAACAGGAGTTCATTCCGGAAGATGAAACCCTGGAAGAGGAAGACTCTGAAGAAGAAATCGATATCGACGAAGAAGAACCGGAAGAAGAATAAACCCAAATAACATAAATACCCCCTTTCTTTTACGGGAGGGGGTTCTTGCAGGTACAACTATGAAAGCACGCAATTCTTGCTGGATGAGGGTGGTTTTGTTAGGAGCCTGCATTGTTGGAAGTCAGTCGAGCAATAAAAGCCTTGACAGATTTGGCATACTGTGTTCAATGAAAGACAAACTGGTGGAATGCCGGTGAAAACGAATTTGGGAGACTCAATTGTTACTACAGAAGTACTTTGAGACCAGGTTGGGTAAGGTTGAAGCCAACCTCAAGCATTTCGTTGGGACAGCATCTGGACCAGCTAAAGAACTGAAGAAAGCCATGCGATACGCTGTCTTCAGCGGTGGAAAACGCTGGCGTCCGCTATTGTTACTGGCTGTGTATGAGATGCTGGCAGGCGCAAAGAAAGCAAAGGGATTCCAGGACGCGCTCAATGCAGCCACGGCGGTGGAACTGATACATAACGCGTCGATAGTGCACGATGATATGCCCATGGTTATGAACAGATCGGAGCGTCGCTCCAGTCCGGCTTTGCATCTGAAGTTTGACAATACTATCGGAATCCTTGCAGGAGACGCTTTGTACACCTTGGCTTTTGAGGTGCTGGGGTATATCTCGAATCCCCAAAAAGCTCTGGAATGTCTGAGAATACTCGCTTTGGCTGCTCAGACCTATGGCATGATGGGAGGACAGATAGTTGCCTTGGAAAGCAAACGCAAGGTTATGAAGATCAATGTGCTGCGCTATATTGATATGAAGAAGATAGGCTCGCTTTTGCAGGCTTCCACCGATATGGCTTGCGTGCTGGCTGACGCAGATGATGACACGCGTCAGGTGATGAGCACGTATGCCATGAATCTGGGTATGGCCCATCAAATGATAGAAGATATCGTGGCAGACTATAGCCGGGGCAGCGACGGGCTTGATTTTGACAGCGAATACGTTCCAACCTCCAGAAACACATACACCGGTTTACTGGGTTTTGACAAGGCCCGTGCTGCGGTGGAAAAGCTTTTGGACGATACTAACAAGATGATTGCACCCTATCCGCATAACGATGTTTTGCTTGAGTTTGTGCAAATGATCAAGGAGAGAATGCCCTAAGTAATGATCGATGTTCATTGTCATTTACTCCCCCAAATAGATGACGGTTCCGATAGTGCTGAGAAATCGCTTCAACAGATGAAGCTGATGGATGACGGGGGTATCACGGATGCTTTCCTAACTTCCCACTTTATGCGCGGCTTATACAAGTATGACCGCTCGGATTATGATGATAAGTTATCCGCCATGCAGGCTAAGTGCGCGGATAATGGTTTGAAGTTGCACCTGCATGCCGGATTTGAGATATTTGTCCAACCCAATATTCTGGCAGATATTGAGAAAAATAACCTGGTAATGGGCAACTCGCGGTATATAATGGTGGAATCCGACTTGAACGGGTTGCCGGAAGATTTTTACAATTACATCTTTCCCCTCCTGCGCAAAGGATACAAGCCGATTCTGGCTCACGCTGAACGGTATGTGAGTATAATGAAGCACCCCCGGGACGCGCGGCATCTGATCGGCAACAATATCTATATTCAAATCAATTCTGGAAGCCTGTTGGGGCAGTATGGTGAAAAAGTCCGCCAAACAGCGTGGATTTTGATGCGCAATGGATGGGCTCATTTAATTGGATCTGACGACCATGCCCGGGTGCCATACGGATCATATTTTAAAGCTTTGGAGCTTCTGCGGGATGATCTGGACGAGCATGTGGTGGAACTGCTGTCCACAGAGTTTCCGCAAATGATCCTGGACAACAAACCCATACCCTACAAGTATGTGTACATACAGCCGAGCTATTCCCATTCCCATCGCCGCAAAAAGAGCCTTTGGCGCAGGATATTCCATTAAATGCCGAGGCTCTTGATAACAGGGGTCACCGGCTTGATCGGCAGGTCGGTGTTGCGTTCGATTCTAGCCGAAAAACTGGACTTTGAAGTCACAGCTTTGGTGAGGCCGTGGACCGAAACCAAGCGTTATGCAGAATTCCAAAATGCCGTTGAGATTGTCAACCTGGATTTGGCTGATATCCCTGCCCTGAAGGATTACATCTGGAAGAATCGCTTTGATTACATCCTTCATATCGGAGCGTTACGCGGAGGACGCAAGTTTTCACGCGATGAATATCTCAAAGCTAATCTGCATAGCACCGAGCAGTTTGCGGAGTACTGTCTGGAAAACCGCGCCAAGCTGATCTTCTGTTCTTCAGTGGGAGTTTTTGGAGCCATTCCTGAGGAGTTGCCTGCCAACAACGAGACTGAGCGAAATCCCGATAACTATTACCACTATACCAAGATAGAGTCAGAAAAGGTTATCAACCGGGCAGTGATGAAAGGCCTCGATGCAGCCATTTTGCGGCCTTCGATTACCTATGGCACGGGAGACAAGGGGTTCCCCTATCAACTGGTGCGCCTGGTCAGTATGAACAGGTTTCCCTTGATTGACAAGAGAGTGTGGATCCATCTTTGCCATATTGACACGATCACTGCGGCTTTCACCTGGCTGCTGAAAAACGAGTTTGCCCCGGGTCTGAGCCTGAATGTTGCCGACCGTGACCCGGTTCAACTGAGTGAGTTGGTGAACTTTATCTCACGCCAGGTGCACGGCGCCAATTATCACGGGCTCTTTCGCTTTGACCGTCGCTTTTTCAGGATGGGGGAATGGCTTGCCAAAAAGGTGAAAAACGAGCTCTGGGTGAGCCGCTTCCAACTTATCTCACGCTCCTGGTTCTACCAGGTGGATCCTACCTATGAGCTAATGCGCCTGCCGGAAACCTTCACCATTCCTGGAATACAGATCGTTATCGCTGAGTTTCTGGAGAAATAATGGCCATTCCTATCATCAACGACTGGGAAAAATACTTCACAGATCCCCATGAGGGATTGGGTTCTTCATATGAGCGGGTGGTCATAAATAACCTGCTGAAAAGAACTGCTGATCGGTATGGGGTGAAAAGCGTTCTTGAATCCCCCTCTTTTGGATTTACCGGCATCAGTGGCATAAATCTGCTCTTCCTGGCTGATCTTGGTATTCGGGTCTATTTGGAAGATCATGATGAACGCAGGCTTGAGCTGATAGGCAAGCTATGGGGTGAACTGGGGAGACCTCTGCAAACTGCTTACAACAGAGATTACCGCAAGTTGGACTATCCGGATTCCAGCATTGACATGTATTTCTCGTTCTCAGCGTTATGGTTTGCGCAGGATTTGCCTTGCTTTTTGCGGGAAGTTAGCCGCGTTACGGACAAGGTGATATTCATCAGCGTACCAAACATCACCGGGCTCGGATATAAAATGCAGATCAAAGACTACTCTCCCCAAAAGTATCCTGATCTGCGCCTGGGTAATATCGACCGCAAGTCTATTATATTTATCCTGAGCAAGTTAGGCTGGAAACTGCGTGAGGCGGGCTGGTTCGATTGTCCTCCCTGGCCGGATATCGGTATGGCCAAGGAAGATTTGCTGGCAAAATGGCTGCCGGCGGCGCTCGGTTCCCTGATCCGCAAAAGAGGCAGTGCCGTCCGCAGAGCCCCCTTGTCGATACTTGACCACTACGCGGGCAAAGATCCTGACTTCTCTGCCAGGATGATGAAACATAATTGGCTGGAGAAGTTCGCGCCGCGCGTCTGGAAGAAATATTGGGCTCATCATTACCACATGGTCTTTGATCGAGAGCGGAGATAAGCGGGTCAGGATGAAATTATCCCGCAAGCGTCTGCTGTCTTTGCTTCTGGGGCTTGCTGTCGGTCTGCTGTTGCTTGCTTTGTGGTTGAAGTATATTGATATCGACCTGCTGATACGCAAGATCGAGCAGGTGCGTTTGGAACTGGTGGTCTGGGCATCGCTTTTTTACCTTGGGGCTTACCTGATCCGCAGTCTGCGCTGGAATCTCCTCTTGCGAAAGGATGTGGCGCTTTCCTGGGGACGCACCTGGCTCTACAGCATGGGAGGCAACTGGGTGAACTATGTTATTCCCATCCGATTGGGAGAACTGGTCAAGGCCTGGTTTATCAAGCGTAACCATGGAGTTCCGATCCTGAGCGTCTTGCCATCCATTTTTATAGACAAAACATTCGATACTGTGGGCATTTTCTTTGTGTTGGCCATGCTTCCCTTTTTGGGTATAAAGTTTTCCAGCGGTATGATCGCGTTGCTTTCCTTGCTTGCCCTGGTTTTTGCCCTGTCGCTGATCGTGTTGCTGCTGGCTGCATGGAGGAAAAAGGGGGTAGTGGGTTTTATCAAAGGTTTGTTTGCCTGGTTGCCAGGGTCTGCCAGGGACAAGATCAACCGCTACATCGAGATATTTATCAGCGGACTGAACGTTTTTGAACACCGTTGGACCAGATTGCTCTCCGGGCTTGCCCTCACAGCTTTGGGGGTGCTTTTGGACGGACTTTATTTTTATCTGCTTTTTCAGGCGTTCAGCGTGCAATTGCCTTTCCTGAAAGTGCTGTTTGGCTACACGCTGATAAATCTGTCTTATGCTCTTCCCCAGCCTCCGGCCCAACTTGGAAGCAATGAATGGATGATGATCATTATCTTTTCGGTGGGATTTGCATTGACAAGACAGGATGCCTCCGCGATTATGGCGTTCGCCCACATGCTTACTGCCTTTTTGATGAGTGTTGTGGGTATTGCGGCAATCGCTTTGAGCGGCCGCCAGATAATTGCAGCTATACTTAGTGGAGATAAGATTTATGAACAGTGAGACAATGATACAACGAATTACAGAGCTGAAGACGGCAAAAGACGAATTGCTGAAACAGATCAGGAAAACCATTATTGGCCAGGATAAAGTGGTTGAGCAGGTGCTTATCGGGCTTTTTGCCAATGGCCATATGCTGATCGAGGGAGTGCCTGGCCTGGCCAAGACCCTGCTGATCTCCACCATTGCCAAAGCCCTGAATCTGAGTTTTGGACGCATCCAATTTACTCCCGATCTGATGCCTTCGGATATTACCGGTAGCGATATTCTGGTGACTGGAAGCGTCACCGGAGAGCGCGAATTCAAATACATCAAGGGCCCCATCTTTGCAAACATCATCCTGGCTGACGAGATCAACCGCACTCCTCCCAAGACACAGGCGGCTCTGCTGCAAGCAATGCAGGAGTATCAGGTCAGCAGCGGAAACACCACCCGTCCCCTTGATCTGCCATTCATCGTGATGGCCACCCAGAATCCCATCGAGCAGGAGGGAACCTACCCCCTGCCGGAAGCGCAGCTTGACCGCTTCATGCTGTATATCGGTATAGACTATCCCTCCTATGAGGAGGAGCTGGCAATTGTGCAATCAACCACAGGATCCCAATTGGATGAACCCCAAGCTTTACTTTCCGCTGAAACGATCATCCAATTTCAAAACGCCATCCGCAATATGCCGCTTTCTAACCATGTGCTGGAATACGCCGTAAAACTGGCACGCAGTACGCGCCCCGGCGATCCCGGAAGCAAAGCTGAACTCAGGAAACTGATCAACTGGGGAGCCGGCCCTCGCGCCAGCCAATATCTGGTATTGGCGGCAAAGGCCAGGGCAGCTTTGGATGGAAGGCTTACCCCGGCTGAAGAGGATGTGCGCGCAGTGGCGGTTCCTGTGCTCAGCCACCGTATCCTGATATCTTTTGCTGCTGAAGCGGAAGGGATCAAAGTAGGTGAGATCATCAAGCAATTATTGGAGTAACCATGAAAATCTACTCCCTCATCATCCTGTTGCTCTGCCTGATAGCCGCTTTGTCGGCCATCGACGACAGATATCTTTATCAACTGGCTCACTTCAAAAACATCCAACCCTATATGGTTGTCTGTAGTGAAGACCAGGTTGTGCTTAGCAGCCAGAATTACTTGTGGGCCTATTCCATCTTCAATCCTTTGCAGCCACGTTTGGAAGGAGTGTTCCATTCCGCTTTCCGGATAGAGGATGTGAATGTCCTGGGCAGCAATCAGATCTATATCTGCAGCACGGAGCCCACCAACCAGATCAGCAGCGTTGACACCCTCTCCAGCCCAGGCAGGATCTACTTTACCAATCAGATCATCGGCGACAGGATCACCCGGGAAGGCTCGATCCTTTATGTGGCGGATCGCTTCAAAGGGATCGACATTATCGATATCGGCAAGGGTGGAATGCGCGAGATCAAGTCCACATTTTCTGAAAAATGGGGCATCCGCGATTTTATCGCCCAATACCCATATCTATATGCCTTGAACGACTTTGGCCTGGTAACTGTGGATATCAGCGACCTCCAGTTTCCCATGAGCATGGGTGTCAATTACGAGATAGCGGATGCCACGGTGCTGGCCAAAAATGGCGACATCGCCTGGATCGGCGCGGGTAAGAAGCTTCTGGCCATAAACATGAACGACCTCAAACATCCCAGATTGATCTTTCAAACCCGGCTTTCCAATGATATCCTGGACTTGGAGATCAAGGATAACCGGCTCTTTGTGGCGCTGGGAAAAGGCGGGGTCAAGATTTACAACATATCCAATCCCTTGAAAGCTGAAGATCTGAACACGATCTATCCCCCCACCACCTCTGTTTACGACGTAGCTTTGGACAAGGATCTGGTTTTCCTCGCTCTGGGCAAGGACGGCTGGATGATCTACCAATACAGATAGAAGCGGAGTTTTACCATGCGCAAAGTGTTGATAGCAAGTTTAGCGATCCTTGTGTTGGCTATTATGGGATGCAAAACCAAACAAAACCAGCCTGAGATTGTGGATTCTTTATCGGTACCGGTCTCCGAAAACCTTCCCGCGGGGGAGGATATGGCTCCCCTGCCAACCACTGTCACAACCCTGGAAGAAGCGGTGGCCTTGTTTGAGAAGGCTAAGATCAAATCCGACATAGACATTGCCGTTGAAAAACTCAGGATGTACAGCTATCGCAACCAGGGGGAAGCGCAGTTTTATCTGGGCAAAGCCTATCTGGAGGGCAAGGGAGTGGATAAAAGCCAGTTGGAAGCCTATTATTGGTTCACCATTGCCGCCAGAAACGATTACGTTCCAGCCAAACAAAAGATCAGTACTATCCACCAGCATTTCAGCAAAAGCGATTTATTTGAGATTTCAAACAGGGCTGACGACTGGTTTGAAAAATACAAAGACCGTCACTAATGGCCTTGCAGTGACAAGGACAACAGATTTCAACCGTCTGCTTTGTCGCTCAGCTCGATCCAGCGCTGTAGCTTGATATCGTGATCTTGCTGCAGTTCTTCCAGTTCCCTACTGATTTTTAAGTAGTCAAGATGGCTCAGGGAGGAGTTTTGAGCCGTCAGGCCCGTTTCCAGTTCTTGGATCTTCTCTTCCAGAGCCGCAATCTCCAAGCCCAACCGTTCAAACTCCCTCTGCTCGTTGTAGTTCAATCCCTTCTGGACCCTCTTGGGTCTGGCCGCGGTGGCTGACCGTTCCCTTTCCTCCGTCTCTTCCTTTTGATACTTTTTCACCAACAGATAGTCGGAGTAATTGCCGGGGAATTTGCGTATCGAGGTACCTTCAAAAATAAAAAGATAGTCAACCGTGCGGTCCAGAAAGAAGCGGTCGTGGGATACTACCAGCAGGCAGCCTGAAAATGCGTCCAGATAGTCTTCCAGGATTTCCAGGGTGCGGATATCCAGATCGTTGGTGGGTTCGTCCAGAACAATGAAGTTTGCCCCAAACATCAGAGATTTGAGCAGATACAGGCGTTTCCGCTCACCTCCGGACAGCGAGCCCAGTTTTTGGGTCTGCATCTTGCCATCGAACAGGAATCGCTTGAGCATTTCCGCTGCGCTCACTTTGCTGCCGTTGCGGGTTTTGATCACCTCCGCGTACTGGGCGATATAGTCATACACGCTCAGGGCGGGATCGAAGCTTTCATCCTCCTGGCGGTAATAGGCAAAGTGGGTGTTCACTCCTACCTTGATCTTTCCCTGGTCGGGTTCGACCTCGCCGACAATCATTTTCAAGAGTGTTGTTTTGCCGCAGCCATTTGCGCCGATGATCCCGATACGCTCCAGAGCCTGGAAATTGTGGTCGATATCCTTGAACAACACTTTGGATCCATAGCTTTTACCCAGGCGGTGCAGTTCCAGGATGGTCTTGCCCAGGCGGTCGGTCTGAAACGAAATATCCAGATCCTGGTTTGAGATCAGGTAGGATTTGGAGAGCAGTTCCTTCACCCTGTCCACATGGTTCTTAGGTTTGGTAGCGCGGGCTCTGGCTCCCCGGTTCAGCCAGTCCATTTCTTTTTTCAGTTGCGCCAGACGGCGGGTTTCCTTTCTCTGGGAATCGGTTGCCCTGATCATCTTACCCCGCACATACTCCGTGTAGTTGCCTTCATACAGGTAGCATTGGCCATGATCCAACTCCAGAATCCGGTTGCAGACCGCGTCCAAAAAGTAGCGGTCGTGAGTTACGAAGATCACCGTTTTTTTAGTTTCTGCCAAGTAATCCTGCAACCACTCTATCGTGTCCAGATCAAGATGGTTGGTGGGCTCATCCAGTATCAGCACATCGGGTTCCTGCACCAGCACCTTGGCCAGATCGGCCTTGCGCCGTTGGCCGCCAGAGAGGAGGCGCAGGGGTTTTTCGTATTCATCGATCCCCAAGGTGCTCAGAATAGCTTTGTAGCGGTGCTCCTCGTCGTTCTCAGCAGTGACCGCTTGCTCTGGCATAATGTATTCCAACAGCCGTTGCTCTTCATCCAGGGGGATGTCCTGCATCAGATATCCGACCTTGATCCCTTTGCGGAGGATGATTTCTCCCGTGCTTGGAGCCGTGAGACCTGTAAGCAGCCTGAGCAGCGTGGTTTTGCCACAGCCGTTCACGCCTACTACCCCGATCTTATCCTGAGCGTGGATGCCAAAGTTCAGACCGGAAAAGATCACTTTGCTGCCGATCTGTTTGGAGATGTTGTTTAAGGTGATGACGACTTCGTTTTGCATGTAGTCCCGGTACCCAAGTTTGGCGTCCCTGAGGCGATTCGAACGCCTGACCTTCACCTTCGGAGGGTGCCACTCTATCCAGCTGAGCTACAGGGACGCAAGTTATCCTGAGCAGGATTTTGCAGGCTCATATTCTGTCAACCACTTTTGGGATGTGAGTGATTCCTATAAGACTGGATCACGGGTCAAGTCACCCCAACAAACTGCTTCACGCTTTGGCAGGTGCCCCGACAGCCCGTGATGACATATAATATAGCTTGATGGACTTGTTTCGGGAAACCTTTCCACCATTTCACCATTCCACCTTTCCACCTTTTCACCAGAAAACGAATAGGACGCAAGCAATTTAGCGTTACATTCGCCAAATACAACGGCAACTTTCTGCATAATCCTTCATAGCTCCGTCCCTTGCTGCTACTGGCTTTGGTGCCATCATCCTTAGGTCATCCCTCACCGGGTTAAGGATGACCCCAGGAAGACAGAGACTTAGCTGCCTCTTGCGAATGAGGGCGAAAAGTCCCCAGGCAAAGCGATACCACCGCAAAACATCTCCACTTTTAGTGCAAAAAGCCCGGCAGATAGCTCCACCGGGCAGGGGTCTTCTAACTGGATAGTTTAGATGAAGTCTTTGAGTTTGTCCATGATCTTGTCTTTCTGCACCAGGCCGATCAGTTGTGAGGCGACAGCGCCTTTATGGAAGACCAGCAGGGTGGGGATGGACATGATCGAGTACTGGCCGGCTATCTCGGGTGAAGCATCGATGTTGCACTTGACAACCTTGACCTTTCCCTCCAGCTCAGCAGCCAGTTTTTCCACTGTGGGGGTGAGCGCTTTGCAGGGTCCGCACCAGGGAGCCCAGAAATCCACCAGGACGGGGAGTTCAGATTCCAGTACTTCGGCGGCGAAATCTTGTGAACTTACTTCTTGCATTGTTTACTCGACAATAGCGAGGATATCGCTTTTGGAAAGGATGAGCAGCTTTTCGCCTTCGAGTTCGATCTCTGTGCCGGCATATTTGCCATAGAGCACCATGTCGCCCACCTTGACTATCTTTTGCAGATCTTCATCGGTGCCGACGGCGATCACTTCCGCCATCTGGGGTTTTTCCTTGGCTGTATCGGGAATGATGATTCCGCCCACTTTCTTTTCCTGGACGGTCTCGGTCTTCACAACCACATGGTCTTCAATAGGTTTCAGTTTCATGTTTATCCTCCATCGTTATTTATTTTGAACTGATTATATTATAATCACAGGGGGTGCTATTAGCAAACAGCTTTTTGGAGTGCTAAGATTTGTCAAGTCCAAAAATCAGCATTTTTGCGGTTGATGTTCCTTTGTTCAAAAGCAATTCTATGCAAAATGAACATTTCCCCGGATTCACAGTGCCTTGCCAGAGCTCAGCTCATGGCGCAGAAAGCCGTTGAGCATGTAGAGCACGGTGTCGAACTCCTTGTCTCCCGGGATGATCAGATCGGCGTTTTTCTTGGTCGGTTCGATGAATGCCAGATGGGAGGGCTTGACGGTTTCCAGATATTGGTTGAGCACGCTTTCCACGCTGCGCCCGCGCTCCAGGATGTCTCTTTGCATGCGGCGTGCCAGGCGGATGTCCGAATCTGAATCCAGAAAGATTTTTAGGTCGGAAAGCGCCAGCAATTCCGGGTAATAAAGGGCAAAGATGCCTTCCAGGATGATCACGTCCGCCCCCGCGATGCACAGAGTGCCTTCGCTGCGGCTGTGGGTGGCGAAATTGTAATCGGGCACATTGACCGCTTCGCCGCGCAGCATTGCTTTGAGGTCGGAGATCAACAGTTCTGTATCGATGGAATCCGGGTGGTCAAAGTTGACCCGGGCGGCTTCCTCGCTGGGCAGATGGCTGAGATCCTTGTAATAGTTGTCGTGAGAGAGGATCACAGATTTGAGGCCTGTGATGCGCCGTCCGATGGCCCTGGCGATGGTTGTTTTACCGCTGCAGGTGCCTCCGGCGATAAGGATGAGGCGAACGTTGTTGCTTGTCATTCTTTTCTCCCTGGATGGATTCACCGCTGCATCCGCGATCTGCGTGGGCTTCGTTTTCATTGGCCGGCAAACTCTTCCAGCAGGCTTACGATCCTGGCAGCCACATCGATGCCAAACAGTTCCGGATGTTCGGCGGGCACAGTGAAAGAAGGAATCGCGGCTGGGAAATTGGAGGAGTCAACGGGCAGCAGCAGGTTCCAGCCGCTTTCCACGGTCTCGATCCACTCAGTTTCGGAGCGCAGGGTAACGCAGGGTTTGCGGATGATGTAGGCTTCCTTTTGTATGCCGCCGGAGTCTGTGAGGATCATGTGCGCGGCCTGCATAAGAGTCAGAAAATTCAGATAGGACTGCGGTTCGATAAAGACCAGATTGCGGAACCGGTCTGCATCGAGCTTTGCGAGCACGTTGCGGGTGCGGGGATGGACAGGGAACACGATCGGTTTGTCCAGACCGTTCAGTCCAGTCAGAATCCTGTCCAGGCAAGCGGGATCGTCCACGTTGTAGGGGCGGTGCAGGGTCAGCAGATAGTATCCGCCTGGATCCAGACTCAGGTCATTCAGCACTTCCCTGCTTTCCGAGGCAAGTTTAAGCCCCAGCTTCAGGCTGTCCACCATGATGTCGCCAGAGAGCCGGGCTTTGTCCAGCAATCCTTCGCGCCGCGCATTTTCTATTGCGGCAGAGGTGGGGCAGAGCAACAGGTCGGAAACGTGATCTGCCACCACGCGGTTTATTTCCTCCGGCATGGCACGGTTGAAGCTGCGCAGGCAGGCCTCCACATGCGCGGTTTTGATGCCCAGTTTTACTGCCGTAAGGGCTCCGGCAAGGGTGGTGTTGGTGTCGCCATAGACGATCACAACATCAGGCTCATGCTTGAGCAGGATAGGCTCCAGAGCTTCCATGGTCTGGGCGGTCTGCAAGGCATGGGAGCCTGAACCGACATTGAGGTTGTAATCCGGCGCGGGAATGAGCATATCCCTGAAAAAGACGTCGTTCATCTGGATATCGTAATGCTGGCCGCTGTGGATGATCAGCTCCTCGTGTTTGTTTCTTAGCAGATGTGACAGAGGGGCAAGCTTGACAAACTGGGGTCTGGCTCCCACAATCTGGACTACGCGCATGGGTTCTCCTCGACATTAGATAGTGGCGCAATAAATGTGTTTTGGCTCTTTGTGTCAAGTTTTCCATAGTTTCGACCAGAATATGGAGTAACTTATTAGAAAAAGATAGACAAATAATAGCTATTCATAAAAATGGTTCTTAGTAGTTTAGATGAAAAACAAAGGAAACAAGTCAAGATAAATGAACTTCACAGAACTGATCAGAATGTACATCACTCCCGAACGGATCAACGTAGCCTTGCGGGTGATCATTGCGCTTGGCATTGGTATTCCGGTCATAATCCTGATACGGAAGCTTGTCACCCGGATGGTCAAGGGCCGCCTTTCGCCTCAAAGCGAGCAGTTGATCGTGCGTGCGGTTTATTTTCTCAGTGTGCTGATCCTGGTGGTGAGTGTGCTCAATGAATTTGGCTTCAAACTCTCGGCTTTACTGGGAGCTGCCGGAGTGCTTGGCGTGGCGATCGGTTTTGCTTCGCAGACCAGTGTTTCAAACATCATCAGCGGCATCTTTCTGATCTCGGAAAAACCCTTTGTGGTGGGCGATTTTATTGAGGTGAACAAAATCCGCGGCAGGATAGAAAGCATCGACCTGCTGTCTCTGAAACTAAGGCTTCCGGATAACAGCTACGTAAGGGTGCCGAATGAGACCATGATCAAGACAGAGGTGACAAATGTGACCCGTTTCCCCGACCGTAGGGTTGACTTGAATGTGCTTGTGGCTTACAAAGAAGATTTGCGCAAGGTGCTGGAAGTGCTGAAAGAGATAGCCGCAAGCGAGCCCCTGGCTTTGCAGGAGCCAGCTCCCATGATCGTGCTGGAGAGTTTTGGAGAATATGGAGTAAATATATTGTATGGCGTCTGGGGCAGATCGGAAGACTTTTTTGGTCTCAGATCGAAATTGATCTTGCGTGTCAAAGAAAGCTTTGCCGCGCATGGAATAGAAATTCCCTTCCCGCATTTGTCGCTTTATGCGGGATCAGAATCAGAACCGATTAAAATTACAACGAAGGAAGTGCAAGAATGAAGAAAAAACCCAAAATCAAAGCCATCATTTTTGACCTTGATGGTACCCTGTTGGATAGCTTGCGGGATATCGCTGACAGCATGAACAACGCTTTGGCCGATAGCGGTTTACCTGAGCATCCCCTGGAGGCGTATAGAGATTTTGTGGGTAATGGGCTATTTGACTTGGTAAAAAAGGCAACGCCGGCCTCGAAACACAAACAGGCAGATCAGGAAGCGATTGCCGAACTATTCTGGAACCACTACGAAAAAAGCTGGTTTCTCCACACCAATGTTTACCCCGGTATTCTCTACCTGATCCAGCTTTGTGTTTCACGCAAGGTGAAGGTGGCGATTCTTTCCAATAAGGTACACTATTTTACCAAGAAGATGATCCGTCACTACTTCCGGGGAGTAATGATCAATCAAGGCAAGAATCCCTTTGGTATTTACAGCGGCGAACAGCCGGACATGCCCAAGAAACCTGATCCAACCCGCGCGCTGGATTTGGCGGAAAGACTGAAAACCAAGCCGGAAAACATTGCCTTCCTGGGCGACTCGGCTGTGGATATGAAGACCGCGATCAACGCTGGCATGGTGCCAATTGGAGCTGCCTGGGGTTACCGGGGCAGAGAGGAATTGGAAGAGGCGGGAGCTTATCAGGTGTTTGACACACCCACCGACCTTGCTTCCATGATCGAGAAATCACCCATCATCTGATGAAATCCTATCGCCGGGAGCTGTGGTTTAACACCACACAACGCCGGGAGTTTATAAACATCACCCAGCAGGTTGAAGAATGCCTGCGCGAAAGCGGGATCCGCGAAGGTCTTTGCCTGGTGAATCCGATGCATATCACAGCCTCGGTCTTCATCAATGACAATGAATCCGGACTGCACGCGGATTTTGAGAAATGGCTGGAAAAGCTGGCTCCAGAAAAGCCCCATTCCCAGTATGCCCATAATGGCTTTGAGGACAATGCAGATGCGCATCTCAAACGCCAGGTCATGGGCAGGGAGACCGTGGTGGCCGTCACCAACGGGAAACTGGATCTGGGCACCTGGGAGCAGATTTTCTATGGGGAATTCGATGGGAAAAGACGAAAAAGGGTCTTGGTCAAAATAATCGGTGAATAAACAGAAAGCCCCGTGGAAACACGGGGCTTCTTATAGCTGGAGTAAAAATCTATGGCGAAGTAAGTTCCTTTTTAGTAACAGACAAGTTAGGTTTCGGAGCGTGGTTTATCTAAAGTAGTAATAGATTCCTGCCTGGGGGATATACATGACTATTTCGTCTTTCCAATTGTAGGTGAGCGGCACTTCGAGCGCAAAGCGTAATTTGCTGTTATAACCAATTTCGAAGCCCGGGCCTGCTCCGATCGTCCATCTAAGCTGCTGCTTCAGATAACTTCTCTCAGATTCCCAATCGACGTGATGATTAATAACATCCACCTCGAACATCCGTTTCTGAATGTATCTGCATGATCCTCCCGCCATGATGTAAAGCTTGCCATTGGGATACTCATCCAGGGTATGCAGATAGTTTGCAGCAAACTCCAGCGCAGTTCTGCGGCCTTCAACTGTAGCCGTGTAATTTGCACTACCCCAGTGGTAATCGTCCTCATAATCCACATAATCCACTTTTTTGTTTGAGCCGGTAGTAATTGCCCCAAAGGTGCATTGAAGGCCATGATTGCCGTTTATCCAGCGCATCGAATACCCGTTTCCAGATGAGGTTCCAAAATGCAGCCCCAAAGCTGTACGGCGGTCAACATCATCCGCAAAAGCCAGGGTCGCAATGACCAATAGACTTACCACTATCAAAAGATTTCTTGCTTTCATCATTTACCTCTTGTCATTGTTACCATGCCGGAATACAAATCCTGTTTACTAATTATAGTCTGAAACAGATTGCAAGCCATAACAAATGAACCGCTTTGCAAAGAAGTTGTGGCAACCATTTCGAGTTGCCACAACGCTTTAATCCGTGCTTGGGTTGCAAAACATCCCAAGCCTATGCTATTTTTCTTCTGAATCGCTATCGGTCTGTTCCGGCTGAACTTCTTCAGTTTCCGGGACAGTAGCCTCTTCGGGAAGTTCTTCCTCGACAGGAACCTCAGGGATGTTTTCCGTGGGAACTTCCTCCACCGGTTCTTCCGGAGTGATTGCTTCAGTTTCCGGGACAGTAGCCTCTTCGGGAAGTTCTTCCTCGACAGGAACCTCAGGGATGTTTTCCGCGGGAACTTCTTCCACCGGTTCTTCCGGGGAGATTACCTCGGACTCCTGTGCTGGCGCAGTTTCTTCAGTTTCGCCGCTTTCCATCTGAGTTTCTTCAATAGCGGGCTCTTGCTCTGTATTTTCAGCCACAGGCTGGCTGGCAGGCTGCTCGTCAACCTGTTCTGCCTCGGGTGATTCAGCCGCATCCTTGGCAGCCTTTTCTCTGTCCTCATGCTTTTCTTTGCTTTTCCGCTCGGCTTTTTTCTTTAACTGGCGGGCGATCCGCTCACGCATATACTGCTCGTGCAGAGCGATGTATTCTTCCTGAAGCTTGGGATCGCGGGAGAAGAAGAAGGCTTTCACCGAAAGGATCAAACGGCGGTTTTCCATATCCAGCTCGATTACTTTGAGCGGGAGCTCTTCGCCAACTTGGAAAGCGTCTTCAGTATGTTCCAGTTTTGGCATAGCCAGATGGGAGGTTGGAATGAATCCTTCCACCAAGTCATCTCCAGCCTGCACGTCCACCAGCACTCCTTTAGGGATGAGCTTGCTGATCTTGCCAATCACCTCTGTGTTGATGGGCAGCGAGACATTCAGGTTTGCCCATGGATCAGGGTGCAATTGCTTCACGCCCAAGGCGATCCGATGCAGGGCACGGTCGATGGATAGAATGACCGTTTCTATTTCCTGACCTTTGCGGAAGACTTCGCGCGGGTGGTAAATGCGCTTGGTCCAGCTGATATCGGAAATGTGGATGAGGCCATCGATGCCATCCTCGATCTCCACAAACGCGCCAAAAGCGGTGAGGCTTTTTATCTTGCGGGTGAGTACGGTTCCGACGGGGAAGTGATCTTCAATGGAAAGCCAGGGGTTGGGATCCATCTGTTTCATTCCCAGGGAGATGCGCTTGTTTTCCTTGTCCAGTTCCAACACGATGGCATTCACCGTGTCGCCGATCTTGAGTATCTTGCGGGCATCGGTGATCTTCTTGGTCCAGCTCATTTCAGAGATGTGCACCAAGCCTTCCACTCCGGGTTCCAGCTCCACAAAAGCGCCGAAAGATTTGACGCTGACCACCTTGCCGGTCACCCGCACGCCTTCCGGATACTTGATCTCTATGTTTTCCCAAGGATGGGGTACCAGTTGTTTGAGACCCAGAGAGATCTTGTTTGTCTCTGTGTCGAACTTAATTACTTTCACTTTGACCTTGTCGCCGATCGCGAGCATTTCGGAGGGGTGATTTATCTTGCCCCAGCTCATATCGGTGATATGCAGGAGGCCGTCAATGCCTCCAAGGTCGATGAAAGCGCCATATTGAGTAATATTTTTCACCTCTCCATCCAGTTCGGCATCGACCTGGAGCTTGGCAAGCAGCTCGGTTCTCTTTTCCAAAGCTTCTTGTTCCAGCACCTGACGGCGGGAAAGGATAATGTTCCGGTGTTCCTCATCGAGGCTGATTATCTTGAAGCTCATTTCTTTTCCAATGAACTGGTCAAGATTGGGGATGGGTTTCAATGACATCTGCGAACCTGGCAGGAATGCTTCAATCCCCAGCACGTTCACGATCATGCCACCCTTGACGCGGCGTTTGATGTTGCCGTTCAGTGTGGAGCCATCCTGGGCAGCCTGGCGGATGAGCTCGATATTCTTTACGTAATCGGCTCTTTTTTTAGAAAGCGAAAGTCTGCCTTCACCGTTATCCATATCGTTGATATAGACCATGATGGTGGAATCAACTTCGGGTATTTCGCTAAGATCAAACTCGCTGAGTTGAACTACTCCGTCAGATTTTCCACCCACGGCTACCACCACTTCACGGTCGTTGACAGCGACAACTTTGCCTTCCACGATCTGGCCGCGGCGGACGTTTGAGGAGTACTCCTCGATGAGTTCCAGCATGGCCTCGTGATCTTCATCCAAGGCTTCCGGATTCACAGCCTTGATACTGACCGGGCGCGGTTTGGGCTTGGGCGCGGGCTCTTCTGCAGGGGCTTCGGGCTTGCTTTCCTGTTCTGGCTCTTCAGCAGGAGTTTCAGGTATGCTTTCTTGTTTAGTCTCTTCAGCGGGAGCTTCACACGTGCTTTCTTGTGTTATCTCTTCGGCGGGTGGTTCCGCCACTGTTTCAGGCGTTTCGGCCACGGGGGGGTCTGCCTGAGCTTGTTTCTCTAAGACCGTTTCTTCAGCGGGTGCTTCCGTTTCGGATTCTGGTGCATCAACTATTGGTTTTGACGTAGTGTCTTCCCCTTCCTTCATTTCGGGTTCCATCACCTGGGACTCGTCATTAGGGTCGGTTGGGACATGGTTTTGATCATGAGTTAACATGATTCCTCCTTAAACAAGGGAATTTCTTCGAAACGCGTTGCCGCTTCCGTATTCCCAATTATTTTCATTATTTTATTGTAAACTGCTAAAATTGTGTCTGCCGGAGTGGAAGCCCCGGCCACCAAACCTATTCGGGCGTAATCGGTCAGCAAATCGGGAGTCAGTTCCGTTTCGTTTTCGATATGGACAGAGTGAGTGATAGTCTGGCAAAGCTGTTGCAGCATGCGGGTGTTGGCACTGTTTTTGCCGCCGATTACCACCATCAGATCTGAACTTTCGGCCAGGGCCTGGGCAGACTGCTGTCTCTCAGAGGTAGCCCGGCAAATGGTGTTGAAAACTCTCAGCTCCTTCACTTTGGGGAGCAACCGCGTGACCAGGGTCTGCAAATCAGAGATTTTTTGTGTGGTTTGGCACACAATGCACAGTGTATCCCAAACCTCTGTGCCAAAATCAGTATCAGCCTGCACCACCCGTGTTTTTTCGTCGCCGTAGGAAATCATGCCCACAACCTCGGGATGGCCTGGATCGCCAAGGATCATCACCTGGCAACCAGCCATGGAGCTCACCATTTCCTGAGCCCGCTTCACATAAGGGCAGGTGGCGTCGATGATCTCGTTTCCCCGGGACAGGAGTTGTGCCAAAACCTCCTTGCTTGCGCCGTGCGAGCGGATGATGACCTTTGAATTGCTTACATCCTCGCCGCAAAGTCGGATACCTTGTTCTGCCAATTTGCCAACAATCTGGGGATTGTGGATCAGCTCTCCCAGGGTGCAAACCTTGTCGCCCGACTGGCTGGCGTCCAAAGCCAGTTGGATAGCCCGGCGCACTCCGAAGCAAAAACCGGAATGCTTCGCCAGCAGCACCGCGGGGATATCCAGACGTTTGAGAACCTGGCGATGGAGGGTAGCCACCTGGGCCGCGACGCTCATCTGGCTGGTGTCCACCTCGATGGCGTCGCTTGCTTTGGAGAGAGGCGCCAGGGCGCGGGCTGAATCGTTCTTGTCTCTCTGGATCAGTTCCCGCAGCACTTGTTCAGGATCAGCCTCAATGCCTTTCGATTTCAATTCCAGCCAACGTCTGTTGGCCCTGACTTCGGCGCTGGCGATCAAGAAGAACTTGAGATCGGCATTCGGGAACACATAGGTGCCGATATCCCTTCCGTCCAGGATCACTCCTCCGGAGGCTGCCAGCTTGCGTTGCAACTCCACCATTTTATGCCTCACGGGAGGCAGTGCTGAGATGCTGGAAGCCTGGGCTGAGATTTCCGGAGCGCGGATGGCGGCTGTGACGTCTTCAGAGCCAAGGAAAATACTGTTGGTCTCTCCTGAGATTTCGACGCGGATATCCAGGTCTTGAAGCAGAGACTGAACAGCCCGTTCATCGCCAAGGTCCACACCTTTTCGTTGCGCTTGCAGAGCGCAGGCACGATACATGGCTCCCGTGTCCAGATAAGCGTAGCCCAATTGCCTGGCAAGCAATCGCGCTGTCGTGCTTTTCCCGGAAGCGGCGGGACCGTCTATGGCTATGATCAATCTCTCTGGCATACTTTTTCCCTTGAAGTGCCAAAATTTGTGTTTGTAAATATGCGTCAATGCTTTTTTTGCTCCCTCTTCCGGCACGGGTCAGACTCATTTGCAACCTGGTGTCAGGGTGGGGTCATCCTTAGGTCATCCGTAACTTTTAAAAGGATGACCTAAGGATGATTGGATAACTTGTTGTGGTTGCGAATGATAGGAGAATGGGAGGGAGGTGGGGGAGCAGCTTGCTAACTATCTTTTTGCCTCGTTTGCCAGGAACTCATTGGGTGGTAGAATGCAGTTGTATAAGCAGATCCCAGGCTCTATTCCGCTTTCAGTTCGCGGGTCATTAGGCTAACGATGGCTTGCCTGGGGTCTTTTTCCTGGTAGAGGATTTCCCAAACCTCTCTCACGATGGGCATTTCGATACCCCGCTGGAGAGCAAGTTGATACACAGAATTTGTGGTGGCTACGCCTTCGGCCACCATCTCCATCTCCTGGACTATTTGCCGCAGCTTTTTCCCCTCTCCGATCCGTTTTCCCACATAGCGGTTGCGGCTGTGCGGCGAGGTGGCTGTAGTGACGAGGTCTCCCAAACCGGACAGCCCCCAAAAGGTTTCTGCCTTAGCTCCCAGAGCAACGCCAAAGCGCTGGATCTCCACAATTCCCCGGGTAAGCAGCGCTCCGATAGTGTTGTCGCCAAAACCCAGTCCATCGATGATCCCCGCGGCAATGGCAATGATGTTTTTCACGGCGCCTCCGATCTCAACTCCCAACAGGTCGTTGGAGCGGTAAACGCGAAAGTAGTCATTGCTAAACACTCCCTGCAGGGTGACAAGCAAATCTTCGTCTTTTCCCGCCACAACAACAGCCGTAGGCACTTCGCGAGCTACTTCCTCGGCATGGCTCGGCCCTGAAAGAGCGCAAATTTTGTGTTGCATGGCTTCCGGTAACAACTCCGCGAGGACTGCGTCCAGGGTCTGCAACGATCCCTCTTCAATGCCTTTGGCAACATTAACCACGGCCAGCAACTTGGGACTCATCCAGATACCCTTTTGGGCTTCCAGGGGCATGCTGCGAAGGGTTGGGCGGAGATATTGGGAAGGAGTGGCCAGGATGACAATGTGGGGAGAAAACTGCTCCACGCCTGCAAAATCGCCTGTAAAGATGATATCTTCGGGAAGCGTTATCCCCGGAAGCAGGGCAGGGTTCGCATGGTTTGAGATCAGATTTGCCAGATAGGTGGCATTATGCTCCCAGACCTGGAGGGAATGTCCATTGCGGTGCAGAAGCCTGGCCAGAGCCAGCCCCCAACCGCCACCTCCGATCACCGAGACGCGCATGCCCTGGGTTCCAATCCTAATTGCTGATATCTATTTTGAGATCGCAGATCAGATCCAAATCATCATCGTCATCGTCCAGATCATCATCCTCATCTTCTTCGGGATTCATCCAATCCGGGCAAAAAAGCAAGTCTTCCTCATAGTCCCAGCCATCGACATTTTTGAGGCCGAATCTTGACAGAGTTTCGTTTTCCCAGATGGTGTAGTAAACCGTTCCATCCTGTAAAGCCCATACCAGTACGGGGTCTTTGTAATGGCGCAGTTCGATCTTGGGGTTTTCCACCAGATTCACGAACTCTTTAATCTTTTTGATCTCTTTTTCTTGATTGAAGACCATTTCTCCGCCTATAGGCTATATTTCACCGTGGCAGACACTTTGTTCTCACTGTATTCTTTGGAACGCAGCACTGTTTGCAACGGTGACTCTACATTCCTGAATGTGTGAGAGTAGTCAAGAGATATATTCATTTTGGGATTCAGTAGGAAGTTGAGGCCGGCCTGTGTATTGTAGATTCTGTATTCACGATTGCCATACCAGGCGTCACCGGACTGAAAGAGACGCTCCTCATAAGACAATGCCAGAGATGGGTACCAGGTGGGGCCTTTTTTGTTATCATCAGACAGAGGCATGCTGCGCAGGCGGATGCTTCCGGTATAGATGTTGCTTTCGTATGAGCTGTCCAGGTCTTTGGCGCCGCTGTTTTCAAAGCTCCGCCAGTGATACATGGCGCCCAGGGTGAAGAGCGGGAAGCTGTGCCGCACACCCAGGCCAAGCGTGGTGGCATTGCCGTCGTATTCTGTCCAGTATTGATTGTAGAAATACTGTTCGTGGCGGGCATGAAGCTGCACGGTGGTCTTGCGCAGAGGCCTCAGGTTGAGGTCTCCCCGCCAGAGGTTCTTTCCATAGTCGAAGCTTTCCAGTTGCGACGTTCCATCGGTATCCACATAATCCCGCACATAGTTCAAAGGATAATAGCCATACGACGCCGTAAAGTTCCAATAGTAGCGGTCGGTTCGCAACCGCAGAATGACGTCCCGCCGCTGTTTGGATGTGTTGGAAATATTTTGTGAAATTGTGCCGGTCACTGATGGAGTGAACTTCCACCACTTGTAAAGCAGAGGCCAGGCCAGATCCGCTTTCAAAGCCAGGCTAAGATCGTCCGAGGTATTCACGAAAGACAGATTCTGATGTCCCTGATCGAAGCGCTGCAGGTCATGCTCAGAGAGTTGAAACACATTGTCTGAATAGGTACCGGTCAATGATACAGTGGTTTCCAACTGCGCTTGCAGCCGGTGTGATCCCAAGCCCAGAAACAGTATTAGGCTCATGATGATTGGCTTCAGGTTGCGGGGACCGCGCATGGGTGCTGGCCTTTTGGTTCCCTTATCCGTTCCAGTGCTATCGGTCTTGTCTGCTCCTGCTCCCGTTGTTCTGTTTTCGGAGAAGCTCTGGTCGGATATATTCTTTTGCTTGTCGGACATAAAGCTATCCTATTTCCTCTTGAGCAACAAAGGCTTGGCAATGAAGAGATGATCGCTGACAGCGCGCAACTCATAGGATGCGGTTCCTTCGTTGGGAGGCAGTACCAACTTCAGGCCGGTGGAGAGGTGATCTATACCTGTGGCTTTGTACTTGGTGGTGCGCCGCAGTGAAAACTCATGGTCCTGCAACTTCTGTCCATTGCGCCACAGCTCAAATACAGGCAGGCTGCGGTCAAGCAACCGGGCGCGCACATAGACCACCGCGTCGCGGCCGTTGTTGAGGTCGAATTTGAGGCTCTGGGAAGGATTGAACACATAGTAGTCGCTGCCTGTACTGTTGTGGGTAACCCGCAACAGGCCTCCATGGGCCTTCATCTGCAGATTGGGGAGTTTAGCCGGTTTGGCTGGCTTGACGGGCACTGTGAAAAACGGGCGGAAGTAAACGCTGCGGTCATAACAGAGTATCTCGATACTTTTGGTGCCCTTGGGAATGGCGATCGTTACCGGCTGGTACAGGTAAAAACCTTCCAAACGTTCTTGCAGAACCAGGTCGTGAGTGGTGCTTTGCTTTCCAATGATGGAGATCACTTTCGGTTTGTTGAGCTTTGCGATGGCGAAAGAACGCAGTTCGATGGAGCTTATGCCCTCCACATTGAGGGTCATTGATTTTTCGGGTTTGGCTCTGAAATAGTAGTAGCTATCTGTCTCTGTCTTCAGCAAGCGACGGTTGCCGGGATTATCGAAGGTTAGGGGTTTCATCTTTGCCCAGGCGCTGAGGAAAGCCAGGCACAGAGCGATAATAGTAATAAGGCGTTTGAACATCTATTCTCCGGAACTATAATTCTTCATCTGGATCTACTATGTTGGCCATGAAACGCCTGTCGCTGCGATCAAGCACAATCACAAGTATGATGGCGGCGATAAGCAAGGTCAGGCAAATAGAGGCGATCAGCACATTGTGCTTTTTGACGCTGAAGCTGGGTCCCTCGCCGGGAACTGGCATTAGGGTGGAGTTTGTCTGAAGCTTGTATTTCTTGACCCAGCGTTGAATGTGCTGGATGCTGAAGACGGGGACATTTTTACGCGCCATTACCATCATGATGCCTTCCGGGAAGAACTCTTTTTCGGCCAGTTTGCGGGTCAGTCCTTCGGTGATCTGGTTGGCGTTTGGTTCGCTGCCCACATTGGCCAATCCGCGGCCGATGTTTACAAAGAGCTTGTATCTTTGGCCTTCAGGCAGCATCTGGTCATACACAGTTTCACGGGTCTTAACGTTTTCTTCCAGGGTCGCGCCCGAGATCAGGGGCACTCCATTGCGGCGCATGGCTGCCAAAAGGGCGGATATGCCGTCATCAGCCAGACCGATGCCCAGATCGTCCTTGCCGCCCAAAGAAGCGTAGGCGCAGCCAAAATCGATCAAACCTTTGTTCTTGAGCACCGCTTCCATATCCAGCCAGGTGTATTCCGGGCGGTTGGCTCCATAGGCAGCCGAAGACAGGGAAACCACGATGGATGGCTTGAGCTGCATGACCTTAATTGCGGAATAGAGAGCCAGATTGATTGCTGGATTTGATCCGGTGATACCCACAGCTATATGGTCGCCAGGATTGAGCCCGGCCTTGTTGAATTCCTCCACAAAGATCACACCCAGGTTGGGGTTGATAGCAGCCTGTTTGTGCGAAAGCAGACCGCGGTCTGTGGTGATGGTGCTGCGGGCTTCACCGATCAGGCCAGTCTGATAGGGGTCGTTGATGGGGTCAAAGGGGATGGAGAGGCGGGTCTGCTCTGCCTTGAGCGTATCCATCCAGGCTTTCATGGTTTGAGCTGCTTCCACCTTTTGCTGATAGAAGTCAGCTTCAATTGTCACATAGCTGCTTTGAGCAATAACAAAGAGGATAAGGGCAAAAATGAAGAGCAGGATCAGCGACCAGCCGGATTTTAATGAGGGACGATACATCTCAAACCTCCCCGCCAAACACCACCATCAGCACCAGGCGCACCAGAATGGCGGCCACGCCCATGGTGGAAACTGTTTTCCAAAAACCCTGGCGTTCAAACCAGTTCGCGATCAAACCGGGGACGATGTAGCCAATGGACTGCATCTGATAGGTGTAGATGGTAATGTTATGAAAAACCAGCAAGCGGGTAGTCCATCCGAGGATGAATCCGACTAGGATACTCAAAACCATGCGTCGTTTTCCAAACATCAGGGTAAACTGACTTATTATCCGGATGATGCCCCAGGTTGCCAGACTGACGATCAGAGTTCCCAGGATCTGCATGGGTTTGTCCAGATATAAAGCCACATAACCCGGCACGACTATTCCTCCGGCTGAAGCTCCCAGCAACTCGCTGAAGATCAGGCTGACGATCACTCCCAGCCCGACTGCCGCCTGAATTACAGTTTCAATCACTTTTATTCCTCATTTCGTTTTTAATATTAGGATGGATTCTGTGCTTAAAATGCGCTACGATCTGCGCTCCATACTTGATCCTGCCTGCAATGTTGCCGATGCCAAGCACGTGTGATTCCTTGCGCGTAAGCTCCAGCACCTTGTTGTAGATTACTTCCGGCAGCGGCTCGCCCAGCGCGAACAAACGCTCTCTGGGTATGCCTGCCTGCAGAGCGTATGACTCCACCTTGTCAGGAATCTCTCCGGTGAGCAGAAGATATGAGTAATCGCTGTCTTTAACCGCATCGACCAGTTGGTGGGAACGGAACAACCTATCTTCCCGGCTGTTCAGGATTATGATTTTCTCCACATCTTTAAGATGTCCCGTGACCATATTGATCACCAGTTTGGTGGAGTTCGGATCGTTGGCGGCAAACACATTGTAGAAGTGGATGGTCTTGTCTCCATCCCGGATGACATATTTCTTTAATGCGCCAGGGTCGGGATTGGCTGTTTGCATGCCCTGCAACGCAATTTCACGGGGGACTCCCGCTTCCGCGCATACAGCCAGGGCTAACTGCACATTCTCCGCGTGCTCTATGTACTTGAATTTTGCCAGTTCTTCCTGCGTGACGTCTGTGGGTCTGATCTTGTGGATTCTGCAGTTTCTTTGCCCGGCAACCTTTTCCAGCAGGCCAAAATGCCGGTTTTCAGCAGTGTAGCACACACCTCCGCTGGGAATGGTGTTGGAAAGCGACATGGCTACGCTTTGCTCGGTTGAACCCATTTGATCCAGATGGTCAGCCCGGCAGTTGGTGATCACCGCAATGGTGCTGCGCACAAACTTGCGCTCGGTGATCCATTGGAAGACGGGATTAACCGCCATGCACTCGATCACAATGGCGTCAGGGTTATAGGATACGGCATGGCGGAAGATATACTTCTGCTCGATAATGTTGGCACCCATCAAACGCACAATCGCCGCTTCCCGTCCATCAGGCAGGACAACTCTGGGCAGAGTGCCCGTGATCTTGGCCACGGTCTTGCGTCCGCCAGCCCGCAGTCCTGCAGCGATCAGCCTTGTGACGCTGGATTTTCCCCGTGTGCCGTTAACGTGGACCCGGATTGGAATGGCCTCCACATTGCGCTTGTGCCTCCGGTACTCGAATATCCAGTGCAGAATAAGTAGTACCGTTGCCAGGATTAGTACGGTCATTTATATTCCTTTATTTAACATCAAAACTCAGGCATACCATCATTCAGGTTACCGCAATCTGTATGTGAGCAAATTCTATTCCAAGCGGAGTAACATTTTCCAGCAAGCAAAATCTCTAAAGATTAAATCTATATCCGGGAGCTGTTGGATAAAACGCTATACCTGTCCCAGCTTTCCCCGTATTCAACGGCGGCAGCATAAGCGCGGAGTCACATCCACATGAGCAGACATTGCCTGTGGAGCCTGATCTACTCGCCAATTGGTTCGTCCATCGGTGTTGTACTCTGCGGCGGCTGGGTCTCTCTCTGTTTTTCCCTTTGCTGTTGAGGAATTGGCGGGGTATTCCTGCCGTCCGGGTAGCATCTCTTGCAGGGTTCATAACCGGAGTCAATGGCATCCAGGCGGTTAATGGATACGCGTTTGCCCAATACATAACGGCAGTTTTCGGTGTGGTATTTCTTGCCTGATTTGGTGACATAGACCGTGTAGTTCTGATTGGTCAGATTTCCAGCCAGATTGCTGGTCGTCATCAACTGCTGCATGGCTTCATTACCCACAAACTGTTGATTGGTATTCTTTTCCCCGTTGATATTGACCCCAAAGAAGAGGGCCACCAAGAGGCCGATAGCGCCGACTATAATGGATATTATCTTTGTTTTGTTCATCACATACTCCTAAAGATAAACAGTTTTGGCACTTGAGCAGAGTGCTGTGTTCAAGTCAAGCAAAAACTGCAAGGAACGTTTATAATTGTGTCCAAAAGATTTCTGCCACCTGAATGAGGCAAGCGGTCTGACCTTTGCGTGGACTTTGCCCTCGCGCGCGCGAGGGAGCTAAGTCTTTATTTTCCCTGGGTCAACCTTAACTCGATGAGGGATGACTTAAGGATGATGGCACCAAATGCAGTAGCAGCAAGGGAGGGCGCCATGAAGCATTATGTGGAATGTATCGGTTTATTTATGAGATTGTAAAGGAACTGATGCCAGTTGTTTTTTGACTGGGTGCTTGATTGGGGCTTTAAAAGACTGGATCACGGGTCAAGCCATCCCACCAAACCGCTACGCGCTTCGGCGGGGACCCTGGCAGCCCGTGATGACGAGGTATATAGACTGAAGGTGTTCTAATTCTGAATCAAGTGGTCTCACCTTTTCACCTTCAAATATCCTGCTGATCCTATCGATCCTGACATCCGCGTTCTATATCCTTATCCACCCTTCCGCGGACCTTACAAGAGAATGACAGATTACAAATCGCATATATTAGCTTGATGAGAGAGAATTGGTATAATAGACTGTTCATAGACTTGGCTAGACCGCCCACCACATGCAGGACTCCATCCACTGCAATCTTCACGTCCCGGATGGTAGCCAAAGCCTGTTCCGCAGTAATCTTTATCGCAGCAGGTTTCTCCATCGCAGCCTGGGCGGACTCCGCCTCCTGCTTGACTTCGGCAGGCTTGAGACTGGCATCGCTAGTGACGAGGACGAGTTTAAAGGTTAGGTCGAGCATAGATTATCTCATTGACGAATGTGGGCTATTAAGAAAGCTTGGATTATGTAACAAACAAAGGAGATATTTATGAGTTACAAAGCTTATCGCGTCCGCGTTAAAGTTGATGCTTGTTTTGACAATTTGGTTGTAGTAGTAAATCAAAATGCAATCAAAGCAAGCTACCATGAGGCAGTATTTTATCGCCTCGTTTTCTCTATACCAGATGATGGTTTGAGTATCCCAAGTTCGAGAACAGCAACTTTCAAAGAACAACTCAGAATACTCAAAAAAGCATATGACTTTATCGACTTAAAAGCACAAAGCATCGATGACTATATAACTTCGAAAATGAAAGAAGTATATGGTGATAATTCCGACATATCCAGCGAGGAGATGCAAGAAGAATCATAACTAATAATTCCTGATCAGCAGCTCGATCTCATTCTGAAACGTTCCAGACACAGAGTACTGCGTCTCGACTTCTTCAATGATGCAACTATCGTATAGCTGCTTGATGTAAGGATCGTTGTTGTAGGATAACAGGAACTTGCCCTTGATCTGTTTCAAGGTTTCCGCCAGCTCTTCATGCTGGTTGAAGGCATCCGCGTCCTCACGTTCGTAGATGTGCTCCTTGGTATAGTAAGGCGGGTCCAGATAGAAAAATGTGTGAGGCTGGTCGAAGCGGGCTATGATCTTCTCCCAGGGCTGCTTCTCGATGATCACTTGCTTAAGCCGGTCTGAAGCGGCTTTCACCTTCTCCAAATTGCGGAGGGGCATGTAGTTGTAACCCTGATTGGAGCAGAAGTTCTTGGAGCGTGAGCCATATCTGCAGGCAAGAAAAACAGCGCAGATTCGCGAATGTAACAGTAGCTCTTTGGGACGCTTAGAGAGAAGAGATAATAGTTTTATGGATGCGTCTGGAAATCACGACCAGAAACAGGGTGAAAGCGATCATCAAAGTGGACAGCGAGTTGATGGTGGTAATCGTTCCCCTGCGGATGGTTCCTTCCACATAGATGGGCAGGGTGTTGAAGCCCCGTCCGGATGTGAAGAAGGTGATGATGAAGTCATCGATGGAGAGGGTGAAGGCAAGCAGAGCCGCGGCAATAATCCCGGGCAGCATCAGAGGCAGTTTGATCTTAAAAAAGATGGTGGCAGGCTTGGCTCCCAAGTCCATGGCGGCTTCCACCAGGGAATAGTCGAAGCCCTCCAGGCGTGCCTGGATCACGATAATGGTGTAAGATACGCAGAAAGTGATATGGGCGATCAGCACGGTGAACATGCCGGTATTGACCCGGGTGAAGTTGAAGAGCAAAGCCAGGGACACGCCCATCAGGATGTCGGGAATGACCAGCGGCACATAGATGAGGGCGAGCAGATGGTTTCTGCCTTTGAAGTGCTTGTTCTCCAGTCCCAGCGCCGTGAGCACCCCGATCAGGGTGGATATGAGGGTGGACAGCCCGGCGATCAGCATGGTGTTCTTGAAAGCTTCGATGATGTTGTCGTTTTGCAGCAGTTGCTGGTAATACTTGAGGGTGAAGCCTTTCCAGGTTGTGATTATTTTCGCGTCGTTGAAACTGAAGATAACCAGGATCGCGATGGGGATGTAGAGAAAGACTATCACGAAGGTGAACAGGGTGAGGTTCATCCCTTTGTAAAACTTGGTGATGCGCGACATACTTAGCATTACACATTCCTCTTTGCCAGTGTTCGCTTGCGGTAAATGGCATACATCGCTATTAGCATAATTGCCACCAGCAACAGCAGGATGAAGGACATCGCTGAAGCCATGGGCCAGTTGCGGGGGATGTTTTTGATCTTATAGGTAATTACCTGGCCAACATACAGGGAGCGCTGATTGCCCACCAGTTGCGGGATCAGATACGCGCCCAGGGTTGGAATGAAAACCAGCAGTGAGCCTGCAAAGATACCTTCTGCCGCCAAAGGCAAAGTGATGCGGAAGAAGGCCTTGACCTCGTTGGCTCCCAGATCCATAGCGGCTTGCAGCAGGGTGAAATCCATCTTTTCCAGGGCGCTGTAAAGCGGTAGTATCATGTAGGGCAGATAGACATAGACCATCACCAGCAATACGGTGAAATCCGTTCGCATCAGCTCCAGTGGAGTGCTGATCAGGCCCAGGCGCAGCAGGATTGTGTTGAGCACGCCATTGTATGACAAAAAGATCCGCCATGAAAAGATGCGGATGATCAGGTTGGTCCAAAAGGGGATGATAATCAGGATCAGCAGCATGTTGCGCATTTTTTCGCTTGCCCGGGCGATGTAGTAGGCCACCGGGAAAGCCAGGATCAGGCAGGCAAAGGTGGTGATAAAGGCCAGGCGGAAAGCGAGATAAAATGGGCGCAGATAGATGCCACTGAAGAGTTGGCGATAGGCACTGAGGGAAAACTTGAAACTGACATCGTAGATATCGGTGGAAAGAAAACTGTAGATAAACACTATCAGATAGGGAACCAGGAAAAAGACAAGCAGCCAGATCAGGGCGGGCGCGGTGAGAAGATAGCTGGCGAGGTCGCGCCTGCGGGAGGCTTTGGTCTGTGAACAATTTGCCTGCTTGAAAGCTTCGAGATTCATACTTCTGCCGGAATTCCTTTTCTGGATGCGCGTAGTGGCAGGCTTCGGGGCTCGACACTGGCTTCAACTCCGTCGGGCACTTCGTTGATCAGCCAGGAATCAGTATCGTGCCAGAATAGCCACACTTCCTCATCCCAATCCAAAGCTTTTTCATCAAAATAGACCCGTTTATGCTGGCTGAAGACGCGGAACTTCAAATCTCCAACTCTTACAATATATTGGGTGTGAGTTCCAACGTAGAGGATGTCTTCGATGGTGCCCCTCAGGATGTTGAAATCGTCCTGATTGCGGGGTTTGGAACGGGTGATGGCGATCTTTTCCGGCCTTAGCGAGACAGTCAGTTTACTTCCCAAAGTGGGAGGAAAGTGGAAAGTGCTGTCGATATCGAAAAACTCTCCATTACCCCTGTGGCAGCGAAGCTGGACATATTCGTCCTCGATGCCGGTCACTTCTCCCGTGATCAGATTCGTTTCACCAATGAAATACGCGGAGAATATCGAAGTCGGCCTTTCATAGATGTCGTCCGGCAGACCGGATTGGATAATGTTTCCGTTTTGCATTACAGCCATGCGGTCTGAAATGCTCATGGCTTCGCTTTGGTCGTGGGTAACATAGATGAAAGTGATACCCACCGCGTCATGTATGTTCATCAGTTCGATCAGCATGTGCTGGCGCAGTTTGAGATCAAGGGCTGCAAGCGGTTCATCCAGCAGCAAAAGCTTGGGTTCATTGATCAGAGCGCGGGCGATCGCGGTGCGCTGTTTTTGCCCGCCACTCAACTGGGAAGGATACTTGGCAGCCTGATCCTCCATCTTGACGAGGGTAAGCATCTTTCGTACACGGTCTTTGATCTCGGTTTTGGGCACCTTCCTGACGTGCAGCCCGAAAGCCACATTGTCGAAGACATTCATGTGGGGAAACAGCGAGTAGTTTTGAAAGATCGTGTTTACCGGACGCTTGTAAGGGGGCAGATCTGTGATATCCTGTCCGCCCAGATAAATGCGTCCCGTGCGGGGGATTTCAAATCCGGCAATCATGCGCAGAAGCGTGGTTTTACCACAGCCGCTGGGGCCCAGGAAGGAATAAAGCTCCCCGGGTTGAATGGTGAGACTAACATTATCGACAGCCAGAAAGCCGTCATAATCCTTGCTCAGGTTTTCTATGCGAAGTTCGTCCAAGCTTCCTTAATACTCCTATTTTACTCTTAGCAACTTTCTTGTGGCCAAGGGCTTTCCTCGTGAGCTAAGTCTCAGCAAATAAACTCCGCTGGAGCACTGGTTGCCACGCAAGTCGACACCGTCCCAATAATAATGGTTGTCACCTTTAGTCAAGCACTTATTATCAAAGGTCAGTAGCAGTTGCCCCTTGATGTTGTAGATGGATAGTTCGCAGTCTGGCACTGGATGCTTTGTGCCGATTTTTATCTCAACCTGTTTGGAAAAGGGATTGGGGTGGCAACGGATTGTCAGCCGATCAGGACTGAGAGCCGGATCATCAGCCGGCACAATATTGGAGCTGGCATACACCATTACATCGTCGATGTAAATCCCTTCTGAGTTTCCATATCTATTTGTGTATAATCTGAAACGCAGCCAGACAGGGCCGCCCAGAAAATCGCTAAGGTCGCAAGAACAAAAGAACCAGTCGTTTGAACCGGTATAGCAATCCAATAACTGCCAGGAGTTGTTATCGGCCGATGCTTCCACGCTGAGGTGGTCTCCATCCAATGAGAGGTCTGTCTTCAGCCAAAACTGAAGGTCGGCATTTTCAAATAACTGCAGGTCGAGCGGGTTGGCAATTTGGCAACTGCTGTTCATATTGTTTTGATAGTTAGCGTCGGGCGAATCCGAGAGCGACCAGTTTCCAGTGTGGCAGACAGAAGATAAGCCCCAAGTGTTTGGGCAAGTCCAGTCTGACAGGCCATACTCGAATCTATCGCCCCAAATCACGTGAGAAGAAAGTGTCAGTGTCAGTGAGGGAATCGTTATTTCACGTGTCAGGCGTAGAGTACCGTAACCGGGTTTGGATACATGTATCTGGTGCTCGCCAGGAAGAAAGCCAGTAACGGTTATCAGTCCTTGGTCGTCGGTCGTATAAGTGGCCTCAGAGTCGTTGTCCAAGCATAACTGAGCACCGGGCACCGGCTTGTGTGAAGAGTCCCGCACCATTATCTCAAGATCGAAAGGAGCCAGAGGAAGCATCTGAATATCCAGTATAGTAGGACTGTTGGGGTCAATCGAGACTGTTTGCGTAACGGTTGCGTAGCCCGGGCAGATAAAGCGAACGGTGTGCAAGCCTGCCGGGAGGAGGTAATAGTATGCTCCCCAGAGGGAATCCGATTTGATCGGAGCGCGGTAAACAGGATGGTCATCAACTTGTTCCACAAACACAGTGGCGGCAATCGCTTCGCCAGTGGTGGCGTCAGTTATGTGTCCTCGCAGGATTTTACGGTTCATCCTATTCATTAGCGCCATTGCGCCGCTCACCTGGTGCTGCACGGCAATCGGCACATACGACGCTGGCGGGATGAACTGCCGAGCCATTTCTATCGTGTAGGCAAATGCACCGGTAGTGGCATGAGTCCAGTCTTCCATGCTTCCACTGACTGGATAGAGCTCGAAAGACTGTATAGCCTCGTAACGGTGGTTTTCGTTATACTGGCAGGGTAATAAACCTGCTATCTCAGAGGCCAGGGCAACCAATTCCTGTCTGTCCGGACTTATGATGCCATAGAGATAGCCATAGGGATACATAACATACTCTCCATAAGTGTGATAACTGATTCCCGCAAGGAAGCGTTTGGACAGCAGCAGGTCTCTCAAGGCCTGGGTTTCAGGTTCGGAAAAAGCATGGGGCCCTTGATACATAATGTCTCCAATGAAGTCTGAAGCGTATACATAGCCCCACTGATAGCTGTAGTTGCGGTTTAGGTCAACTCCATCATCGCTCATTCCTTGGCTTCCATAGTCCAGAATATGGTTGTTATTGTTATCGCGAATGTTCTTTCTATGCCAGATGGAAGTTTCATCAATCACCAACTTGTGCCCATCCGGATTGAGTAGGGGCACAATCCAAACCTCGCTGCCATCAAGGATTTGGGTTACCTGTGGATCGCTGCCATACTCCGACAGCAAGTGATTCAGGATTCCCATGCAAACCTCTGTGCAAAGCGGTTCCCGGGCATGGTGTTCCCCAACGAAGTAAAACGCTGGCTCATCCTCATTGAGATGGACATTGGCAGAGACCTTGATTGCCCAGACCGCATGATTGAAATTCTGATACGCCGCTATTCCCTGCTCGGCGTAAATCGCACCCCAGCCCGTGCCTATCTGGTGAAGTTCCATCAAGGTTGGATATAGATCCTGAAGCTGCTGTAATTCAGCCAGCATTTGTTGATAGCTTCGATACCCGGCCAAGTCTTTGCCTGGCAGAATATTGTTCCGAAGCTCATTTTCCGTCTGGGTGACATATAAGGAGGGATACTCCAGGCTGAGCATTTCAAATTGTTCCTGGCTCAAAACGAGATCCAGATATTTACCAGCTCTGAAACCTGCCACATCCCAACCAGCCTGTTTGATGAACCGATCAATTTCGGAACTTTGCGGATTCTCCAACCTGACCACCATAAGTTCTGGAGACGAGGAAAAAAGTACGGAGAGAGAGAAAAGAAAGAATAAAATGGTTCCCAGAGTTTTCATAACCTGCCTCTTGGATTTTTCGGGCAAAAAAATACAGTGGGGAATGCCGGGCGGCATCCCCACTGCTCGGAGGGCATTCTATGTAGGGTCTGTAGGCTGACTTCATAATTAAAAAACCCAGCCCAGACGTCAAGACTAAAGTTGCCTGTTATATGTGATATGCTGTTGAATAATATCAACACAGCCCTAATCCATTATTAACATCTTGCTTATGAATGAGTTGCCATCTTGGGTGATTTTACAGAAATACAGGCCTGGGGCGGCATTACGTCTCCCAAAATCTGAGAAAGGCCAGCTGATAAGGTTGCTGCTTTGTGTACTGGGCGAGATGGTCTTGGTGGATAATAATTGTCCTTTCAGGTTGAATATCTTCAACGTAAAAGGGCTTTTACCTGAACTTGTGAAATCAATTGTGAAATAATTGCCCGAACTCTTTCTAAGTGGATTTGGGTAAACACGCAAACCGGTCCGGATGGACTCGGGCACATGGTTGTCTTCGTTGCCCAACTCTATGATGGGGAGACTGATCCAGGTGCCTGAAGGCGGATAGTAACCAATGTTTGGGGGTGTGGCCAAATCCTGGGCTATGAACCGGTAATGGAAGGTTTCGTCCTCGCTGGAAAACTGTGGTTCAACAAGGCAGCTCCATGCATCCGGTCCAGCCTGGGGATTGGGATTCAGGGCTAATTCGATGGGAATCTCCTGCTCATCCACCTTGTATTGCATGAGCACCTGTCCAACCTGGCAATTATCGGAAGCAGTGACAGTGAATAAGGTTGCTTGATTAGTCATTTCCGCGGGAGGGATATGATTCAACAGGGGTGGCTCGGTATCAGCTTCAATGATGAACACATGTGGATCAAAAGCAGCAGTGAAGGGATGATCGAGGGAGCGTCCGGAGAGATCGGCAGTGTGGATGAAGTAGCGGATCGTGTCTCCCGGGGCAAATCCATTCAGCAGAGCGGTATATTCAGAGGCTACGATATTGATCAGCGCGGATCTCTGCCAGGGCTGCTGATTGACTTTGTAGCACACAAATGTGGAGTCAGGATACAATGCCTGCCCGCTGTGAGCTTTAATGGTGGCATTAATATCGTAACCGGTGGCATAAGCTTTGATTCCCCACCAAGGCTGGTGGCTGATATGGATCATCTGTTTGTCGGGAATCTCGTGGGTACGGCAATGCAGCGCGTCTGTGGATTCCCAGGGCGTGTAATTGCTGCCAGGAACTCCGATCACCTCATAGCCTGGCAAAGCGTCGCGATATACTTGCAGGGCGGCGGCATCGTAGCTGCTGTTCATGATGGGCACAAAGACCCTCTTGTTCAGGATCAGGGAATTTGAATAGGGCTGGTTTTGAGGGGTGTTGACCCGATATACGCGGAAGGGATATCCCCAGGCGCAATTCAGATTGGTAAAGTAGGTAGCGGTCTGTTCGATCTCGCTGTACTGGGGATGAGAGGTCGGCACACTGCGGATCAGCACCTTGTCCGGGGCCAAAAACTTTCCCCAGCAGTCAATGTGGTCGATATAGGTATTGTTCGGATCTGGAAGCACATGATAACTTGAGATGCCCATATAGTCGTGCATTTTGGCGTTCACCTGGGCTTGGGTATATCCGCCGTTCTCTGTATAGGCTATGGTTGTCTGCGCGGCTGTGCAAATACCGTCGGTCATGTAGTTGCCGCCGGTTTGCTGGAGGTTCATCCCATAATAATTATGATTGTATTGATTGGCGAAGAGCTGGGGAATAAGGTTATCATTAGGCCGCGGGCGATTGTAGATAAAATCAACCACTCCGTACTCATCATTTCCATCAAAGATGAACCAGGGGGCATAGTCACGTGTCCAGTAAGAATCGGTGGCTGCTATCATGAAGCTGATGTTGGCCATGTTCGCCCCCGCCGAGTTAAAGGTTGAAGTAGCTTGATTCTGTTGGGACTGCGAGGAAACCAGGCAGATCACCTGGTCCTGACTGGCCAGTTGCACCACCAGACTGACCGGGAATCCCAAGGGATATCTGATCAGCACATGCGAGGCTGGTTCAAATTCTGCCACAGGCCGCACCGGGCCTTGGGGTGGATTTGTTTCGGTGAAACGGCTGGGCTCAAAAACGGTATCCGTAGGCAGATCGACATGTCCCGGCAAGAACCCCGGGATCATGACCAGTATCAGGACTGTTAGCAGATAAAAGCTGTGCTTGGCACTGAGCATATATATTCTCCATTACGAACCTAAGTTGGACGATATGTTCATACAATTTTTAAGCCAAAAGAGAAAAAAAGCCTTCATACCCGTAAGCGGAGTCGGAACTTGCAGCGTATTTGCCCTCGCGCGCGCGAGGCAGCTAAGTCTTTGTTTTCTGTGGGTCATCCTTAACCCGGTGAGAGATGACCTAAGGATGATGGCTCCAAAGCCAGTAGCAGCAAGGGCGGGCGCTATGAAGGAATATCGGAAAGGTAGTCAATTTATTCTAATCTACGCAAGTATGTCGAGTGTGTTTTTTATCTGATTCAGGGCTGGGATAACTTGGTATTCAATTGAGGAACAGAAAAAAAGGCAAGGACTTTTATCTGCTTAGCAACTTTGCAGACGAGAAGATGACAGAAGCTCAGATCATTCAGGGGGCAATAAACAACTATCGCAAACGTTGGAAGATAGAAGAGGTTCACCGTCAAATGAAGCAAGACCTTGGCTGGGAAAGTATTAGGCTGGCTAGTTACACCAAACTTAAGAATCTTAATATGTTTCTTACCTTAGCTTTGTACTTTATCTACTCTTGTAAAGAAATCATCACGAAGCTTGCATTAGCTTTTCCGAATATAATCTGCTATCAAACCAAAGACTGGGCTAAGTTGCAGCAGTTCATCTACTATCGGATCAGTCAGGTGCTACAAATCTGCTACCGTATCAGCAGGCATTACGATACATCACCCTACAGAGCAGATCTAATCGAGCCCTGGCAAATGAAAATCAGGCTGGTGTAAAAAATGGGGGAATACCCAAAATGATTTTTATTGACAGATATGTCAATCGAAAAATATGTAGTCTGTTGAATGTTTAGGATTAATCGATTTTGGTCTTTAAAAAATTGGAGTTATACGTGAGCCACTTGCAGACTTATAATATGAGAGTTTTTGATGAACGCTTGAAGTCGATATTTAATCAGCAAGCTTCTATTCAAACACTGATAAACAGATTGAAAGGTTTTTGTATCCACGATGACGAACATGGAATCAATCTTAACGGGCACACCTATTTAAAAGGTCTTAAGCGTGAGATCGCAGATTGCCTGGCTCATTTTTATGTGCCATATACCGGAGATATTAGTGAAGGCCAGTATTATTCCTTTTCGAGTGCGGTCAACAAAAAGCTAAGTTCCTTACAGCGGTTGAAATCCATCTTGGAGCAGTACATCAATGAATGCTCTAAATTGGAAAGAGATTATTCCAAGTCACGGCAGGCTTATCAATCATTGAAGCAGGTAATGGAATATACCCAAAAAACCATTACCACTGCCAAGCAAGAGATTAGATCTTATCTTTATTCTTGCTGTGAAACGATATCGGAATCGGACTACAATAAACATCTCAACAAATTGGACGCCATCAAATTAGATTTTAGTCTCCCGAAGTTTGCGGTTGATTTTCATCAAAGTCAAGGCCGTTTAACGCAAGATATCAATGCGCTAAAAAGCAGCAACCTATCTGAGCTGGAGAGGCTTCAGGCGGGTCTTTTTAAGCTCAGGGCTGATTACAGCACCATGATGAACATCAAGGAAATGCAGGTCTCGAGGCAAAAGGATCGGAAAGATAGCCCGCTGAATGTGATCAAAGCTGAGATTGAGGGTTTGATCGAAGAGATGCCCCACCAGGTTGATATTAGTGATATTGTGAGGAAGTTCAACAGTTTGAAAGAGAGTTCAGACAGCGCACTCATTCATGAATTCAGACACCTTAAAACTGAGCTGAGTCTGCGGAAAGTGAGTGTGGAAAGACGAAATGATCTTTATGACCGTCTGCAAAAGTTACTCCAGCTACCCGAATCAGAACAAGTCAGCGAAACCATCCTGAGTCTGCAAAAAGCAGTTGGTATGCCTGTCATCAAGGAAAGCCACTATGCACGTTTGTGTCTGATGTGTGATACAACAATAGCCACAGAAGAAAGAAGACAGGAAGCCAAAATAATCCGCGAAAGGCAGATTCTATACGAAAAAAACCAGATTGTCAGTGCTCTGAAGTATTTGAACTACGAGGTAGTATCGGACACCACGGTTATTGATTTTTTAGATGATACATACCTGTTTCAAGTTCCCAATCAAGACAATTTCATCAGCCTTGAATACAAGAAAGACAAGTTTTTGATCAATTTCCTAATTCCGGAGCAGATTGGGGAGTTGTCACAGACTGAAAAGGATCGCAAGGTGAGCGAAATGAGTAAGGTCTGTGATGATTACCGCAAATTGTTAAAAATTCTCTCCCAGCACGGGATCAAGAATGACTACGAGCAAATGGAGGCCTCGTTAGACCGGCTTGTTACCATTCCCAAGAAAAAGAGGGATACAGTTAAATATCTCCTACGTAAAGATAACACCGCACACAACAAAGAGCATAAGATACTAAGGGAGGATGATGATTGACAACAAACTAATAACCGTTATGCCGAGATGGACTCAGGATCTGCATAGATTTCTCGGTCTGAAATCACTGTTTTTCCTGTATGGTAACGTCTATGACTGTTATTACTATCCCCTGAACTTCAGCAAAGTTCAAAGGAAAGAAGACTTGGAGTTTTGTCTCATGGACAATCTGGCCGTGCAATTCTTGCGGGACTTTTTCTTCGATGAGGAATTCGACCTGATGTTCTATTACGATGTGATAGATGGCTTTTCGGTTTTCTCTCGGGAAGGCAGGCAGGATTTTGCGGAGTCAGTCAAACAGTTGGTTGACGTGAAAGCCAAGGAACCCAATAAGTATTTTGAAGACGATGCGGTTGACCTGTTCAGACTGATCATGGTCAACAATAGCAAATTGTGTGCTTGTGTTTACAATTTCGGTTCCAGGATAACGGCCGACCCCAAACACTTGTCCGAAAGAGAGCGTCCCATATATATGAAAATCCTAAAAGCAGCAGCTGAGACCAAACCCTTTAAAGACAAGCATTTCTTGCGTAATTGCATAGTGATGGTTTTGGATAAGCTCAGTGACGCTCCAGCTTGGTTGTTGGTCGACAACCCTCACGCCGGGTCGATTGAAATTGCCCGGCCAAATAAAGAGGAACGCAAGCTGTATTTCCAGGCACAAGCCCAGTATTACACACCTGAAGACCCCAATAAAGAAGCACATGATCCAAGACAAATCGAGAGTATTTTTCTGGATCATACCGATGGACTTTCCAACCGTGAATTGGAAAACCTTCGCTCCATCTCCTTGAAAACATCACTTCCTCTGTCAGAAATTCGCCAGATTGTTGACCTGTATAAGTTTGGTACGCGGGAAAACTTTTGGCTGAAGCTCGAAAAAGAACGAATTGATCAAGCTGAATCAGAACTCAAGAAAAGGGTTAAAGGCCAGGACCACGCAATAGATAAAACCGTGGAAGTGATCAGGCGGGCAAAATTCGGCTTGGACGGCCTTGAGCAAAGCAAGATGAGAACCAAGCCCAAGGGAGTGTTGTTTTTTGCCGGACCAACCGGTGTAGGGAAAACGGAACTGGCTAAGTCCATCGCCGAGTTGATCTTCGGGACGGAAGACGCGATCATCCGCTTTGATATGAGTGAATACAACGATTCAAACTCGGATGTCAAGCTGATCGGTGCCCCTCCCGGTTATGTGGGCTATGAAGAGGGTGGCCAATTAACTAACCGCGTCAGAGGAAAGCCATTTTCAATTATCCTGTTTGACGAGATCGAAAAGGCACATCCTAAGGTGTTCGATAAGTTCTTGCAGATACTGGACGATGGCAGGTTGACGGATTCCCAGGGCAATACCGTGTACTTTTCGCAAACCCTGATCATTTTCACCAGTAATCTGGGTATCTTCAAGGAAGATGAGTTTGGTGATCGGGTGCCCAATGTGTTATATAATCCACGCTTCCCTGAGGATCCCGAGAAAACGGATAGTTATGAGCACATGAAAGGCAAGATTCAGAAAGAAATAGATCACTTTTTCAATTCCAAACTCAACCGTCCGGAGATTCGCAACCGCTTCGGGGAGAACTTTGTAATCTTTGATTTTATCCGCCAGCCCTACGATCAAGAGATAGTGAAAATGAAGCTGAAGACAATCTCCAAAAACCTGATGAAACTGTATTCCAGCGAGCTTCAATTCAGTGATGTCTTCATTGAGGATTTTCGCAATAAAATCCTGGTAGACAAGCTAAAGGACGGAGGACGCGGGATCAACAATTGCATTGAGAGCTTCATTATCGGCAGTCTCACCTCTTTTCTCAACGACTGCGATGGGCTGGAAAACCTGAAGATAAAGGCTGAGGTTATTACCGATCAAGAGGGCAATCACAAGGTTGTCTATACATGTATTTAAACCTTAGACAGATCCTGTATCCGGTCCATAATCTGGGCCCCGGCAAGCGCATAGCCTTGTGGACACAGGGTTGCAGCATCAATTGCCCCGACTGCCTGAATCCGGAAACCTGGAATCCTGAGGATGGGGTGCAGGTGAGCATCATGCTTCTGGCAGTCCTGTTGATGGAAATCAGTGAAGGCTACGATGGGATAACATTCAGTGGCGGAGAGCCTTTTGACCAGTATGATGCCCTGGTGTACCTGGCTTCCATCCTGAAACGCAGTTGTAAACTGGATCTGCTTGTCTATAGCGGCTACACCTTGGAAGAGCTCTGCAGGGCGCATCCAGACCTTTACTTTCAGGAAGCTTTTGATTACCTTATCGATGGCCAGTACATGAGCAACGTACCAGCGGAAGATAATATCCGGGGATCTGCAAACCAGAGGATATATCAATTTTCCGCTGGCGAAGTGGTGGAATTGCCTACCCTAGCCAATGGGATTGCCTGGTCTGTCAATCTGGACACCAAGGCAATCCTCAGCGGCATCCCCAAAGCAGGGGATGTTGCCAATTTGAAAGAACTGTTAGCCCAACGTGGTATAGCATGGTATTAACAAAAGCGAAAGAAGAATCGTGAAATGATAAAATGTGAATTATGTGGATATGAGCTGCAAATAAGCAGAGAAGAGTCGAGCTCAGATACACTCACTTGCCCTGTTTGTGGTTGGGATGTTCAAGTAGATGCTTCATCTGAACCTGCGACCTCGGAAAAACCCGTCTTGTGGATCACTCAGCTTTCTACCGGTGCCAAGATCAGCCTGGAGGCCGGAGAGACGAAAACCTTGGGGCGGGAAAGGTATGGGAAGGAGATCTTCCAAAACCGGACAATAAGCCGAAAACACTGCAATATCGACTACACAGACGCTGGATTCTTTATTAGTGACCTGGAAACACCAAACGGAACCTTTCTGGACGGGCTGCCGGTGAAATCCAGAACCATGATTGAGAACGGCCAGCATCTGGTCTTGGCCAACGAGGAATATCTGGTGGAGATCAAGTTGCCGGAACTGCACGACTCCTCCGGGGAGGTCATCGCCCGTCAATCGGTCTATCTGTGTCCCGGCTGCGGTTCGGAAACCAAGTATGTCGATAGCAACGAGCTTCCAGCAAAGTGTCCTGATTGCGGACGCAGGACGGAGTTATATTAGGCGACAAACTGCCCGGCATCATTGCCGATCAATAGCAGAATTCAGGAATCGGTATCGCTCTGCATCCTCCTCACCACCCTAAAACCGACATTTGATGCGCTCTGTAAGGGCTTATCTTCAAAACTGTTGCATACCCTTTTCGTATAAACCAAGCCATTCCTATATAGCCAAGAGCCGCCTCTGAGACATCTATATTTACCAGTTTTCGGGCCGTGAGGATCCTTTGTTCCAGGGCTTGGTGGGTCTTCTTGGTAGTAGTCCCAACACATTTCGCAGACATTGCCACTGAGGTCATAAATTCCAAGCTCATTTGGCTTTTTCCGCTTTACTGGATGGATTCGATATTTTGCATTTCCTGGATGCCAGGCTACTTTGTCTGCCTTATTCGAGCCTGCGTATTGATAATTCTTTGAATGCTTACCACCGGAAGCTGCATACTCCCACTCTGCTTCGGTGGGTAACCTATATCCATTGGCGTCCCAATTACAAGTCACCTTATTTCCTGTGATCGTATAACATGGATCATACCCCTCTAGGAAACTCAACCAGTTGCAGAAGGTCGCAGCATCCTTGAAGGAAACGCATACCACTGGGCATTGATCTGTCTGCTTCTTAATGAAATTATTCCTCCAAGATGCGGTATCTGCGTGCCAAGTACCGCCTGTCCTGAAGAGCCCCAATAAGGATTGATCAGTGTAAATATAAGACCCGGCACCATCTTCTGCTTCTGTTACATAGCCGGTGTCTGCCACAAACCTGCTGAAATCAGCATAACGTGTTTCGTGTTCTGCGATGTAAAAGTCAGAGAGAATTACCTCTCGACCTTGGAAATAGTAATTGCCTCCTTCAACTTCTATCATCTGGATCATAGAGTCTTGGCCCGCAAAGTAAGAGGGGAAGAGATTTTTACCCAAATCTTTCACGTAAATGGCACTCAGACACACCAAGGCCGTCAAAATCCCAATCACCGGCAGAAAGGCAGCTTTTTTCAGCAACTTGCTTTGTTTTAGATACACGTGAAGCATGCTTCCAATCGCTATCAAACAAGCAATAATAGTGACGGCTAACTGTGTCTTGAGCAGGAACGAGAAATAGTGTTCCAACGGATTGGCCAATTGTAGAAAAAAGGCTATCACATAGGGCGCCGCTATATAGGCTATAGACAATCCTCTTAGTTTTACCGGGATCACTTTTATGCCTGTGACCATTAACCACACAACCGCACTAAGGATTATCCACAAGATTCCAAAACGATAATAAAAAAGCCGCGGACTGGTCAAAGCCAACAGATTGACAAATAGCAAGATAGCATAAAGCAGCCACTGCAGACTATGGGAAAGTGCAACTTTAGTGGCATTTTTGAACTGCTTATTCCAGTCGCCGATAAACACCTCAATTTCACGAGAGAGCATCAGCCGCCTTTTTGTGGCAAATGCTGACAAATTTACAGGACAGATGCTTGATGGCAGGTTTGGCTGCTGTTCTCGGCTCGAAACCCCTACATCGGGAGCGATTGTTCCTTGGAGTATTTCACGTTCCAGCCAAAGCACATCTTCCTTTTTCTTCAGGCTTTTACCATCTGCTGTTATTTTGTTGCGTCGGTATCCTATGTGTAAATCTAATTCTCGATAGGATAACTGTTGATCCTTCTTTTGATAGAAGATTTGAGGTCCTGCATCGGCTTGTTTGCTGTTTTTCACGACTAACAGCGGATGCAAAGAACCATTCACCCTGACAGATCCCGTCCTGATATCTATCTTCACACTCGACAGTTCAAGATCAGTGAAGTGCGAGTAAGTTAACTCATTGTCTTCTAACAGGACTATGGATTTCCAGAGAAACCCATTATAATCCAGCCCCAACAGATCATTCCTGTTTTGAAGCGCAAGAAACACTTGCAGCTCTGGATCGTTTGCTTTGTATTCGCAATTTCCCTTGAGCAATTCCCGCAGATATTCACCGATCGACTGCAGGCATAGGTTGCTGCTTATACGCATTCTCCGATCTGGATTATCCAAATATGCAAGTTGGATCACCAGTAGGTGTAACGCCTCCAGATTCCCTATCCATTCCAAAGAGAAGAAATCCAATACAGAACTTGCTTGGGGTGCGTAAACTTCCGCCAATCCGGTAAGAAAATCGCTCTCTGCCGAGTTTGTTACCCTAGCAAAATTGATCTCAAATTGGATGTTCATCAAGCCATTGACAAGGTCATCCTCTGACATACCAAGATAGTTGGCATCCAGCGTTTTTATCTTCTCGCTGATCTTCCGTTCTGAGTATTCATCGTACTTCCCAGACCAAAAGTAACCCAACAACAAGTCTTGCTTTTGCTTATCATAGCTTTGCAGCCTGATCACCAAGTCTGAATATATATCTGACAGATTGGCGGGCAGGAATTGGGCAGACCATTTCAGCAGATTGCTGTTTCTTGGGGTTGCGTTTATCAATTCGATCAGATTGTTATACAAACCACTTTCTGCGATGCTTTGCCTGATCGTAATTTTAAGTTCAGACAGTGTTGATGACTTGATAGAGTCAATGTGTTGTTCGAATATGAAGCCCAGCAGTTTCAAGCGCAGATTGAGCAACCTTTCATCTGGCTGGTAGTCGCAGGTGGTCTCAAGCAGTTGCTCCGCAGAAAAGCTCCTCCTGCCCTGCTTAACACTACCATCCTGATCAGAAGGTGTACTACCTGTATCCGCATTTTCCATGATCAGGCTCATAATGTTCAGGATGTGAGCATACTGAGCTATCTCGGGGTCGTCATCTTTAGCCGTCCTGAGCAGTTGTTTGAGCGCAAACTCCAATTGAAAAACATACTGAGCAGCTATGATTGGGTTGAAGCTTTTCAGACAGTCGCAAGTTCTAATCAGATAATCTCTAACAGCGGCGTAATGGTCTCCGGTAGCCAGCTCAAAGCTCTGACCCTCGCAGATCAGGGGCAGTCCGGGTGCGAGATAGCGGATAATGCTCTCGCGTATTTGATATTTACCTTTCAACCCTTGCTTGTTACGTATCGTTTCGATGTGTCTCGAATCCTCTGAGGACAACAGATCGCCCAGCCAGGTGCGCATCTTGTTGTAAGTGGTCTGATCTTCTATCAGGTCTGAATAGAACTCATCCGGGGTTAGACTGAGACTGTGGTCGACAAACTCATCCACAGACCTGACCACTTTGTCACGGGTCAGCTTCCACTCGTTGGCCTGCATGGACGTGCTCCGGTAAACGATGGGTGGGTTGCCACCCCTTTGCCATTTCTCGATCTGCTCCCTGCCCCAACGCTGGTTCCAGTCATCAAGCGTACAACCTTCAATCAGGCTGTTCAAGCGATGGTACTCCGGATTGTATTCGATCAGTTTCTCACGGTTTTTCTGCCGTAGTTTTATTCCATCCTTGGCTGCGACATCGTCTTCGGCAAACAGTTCGGGATAGAGCAATTCCAGCAGGATGCAGCCCATGGAATAGTAGTCGGATTTATCGCGCACAACGCTTCCGAAAAACTCAGGCGGGACATAGAAACGTGATCCCCGGATGGTATGAGTCGTGATAAATGAATTATTGCTTCCCTTTTCCTTGGTCTTGGCTGAGCCATAGTCGCCGATGACGATGTCATTCTGGCCTTCATCCAGATAGAATATATTCTGCGGTTTCAGGTCACAGTGATAGATCATATTATCATGCAATGTCCAAATCCCGTTGAGGATCTGGGGAACGATCACCTCCAGCAGGAACTCGGGGGTGTATTTCTGTTTCAAATCCGGCACAGACAACAGGTTGCCACCACGGGCGTAGGCCTGCAACTCCCAACAATAGGTGTTCCTGAGTTTGTTCGGCCCCATGCCGTAGGCATACAGACGCAGGATGTCGGCATCACCGATCCCCCTGATCCTTTCCAGAGCAACCGGGTTCGGCTCTTCGTCGAGGTTTAGCATCCGATATATCTTCAGGGCGTATTCTTTATCCCTCGGGTCAATAACCCGGTAGACGACAGCTTCACCGGTTGTGCCAGGCTCCGAGATCACGCCGGCAATGCGGAAGGGAACTTCCACACCATCAATCCTTAAGCTTAGGGTCTCACCCTCTGGCAAGATCAGGAACAGCTTGGGTTGCCCGCTCTCCTCTTCTCCAGTCTTTAGTATCTCGGTCGGAAGAGCTCCCCCATTCTCTTCCCCAGAAGTCATATTCATAATTTCGGTTTTCTTTTCGTAGGTTATGTCTCTTTCTCTTGATGGTGAGCTTTCCCTGCTTTCCTCTTCTCCAGTCTTTAGTATCTCGGTCGGAAGAGTTCCCACATTCTCTTCACCAGAAGTCATATCCATAATTTCGGTCTTATCTTTGTGCAACATTTGCTATATTCCCCTGCCACAGTTTTTACAGTACTTTCCGTACGCTATCTTAGCTCCGCAATGCGGGCAATAATTAGCTTTTAGTCCAAGGCCACCCAGTAAAATTCTTACGCCAATAATCAGTAATATCAAGATCAGAAAAGGTCTGAGCACCGCTCCCAAAGGGAGGAATTGCGAAATCAAGATTATGATTATCAGCCAGTGATACCACTTAAACTTCATCGGGCTTCCTCCTGTGTGATGAATATCGCTCCCAAATTATCCGGAGCAGAATGCTCTTGGATGATGGAATATACCTTAACCACCTTTTGCTGCAGTGATACCGGCCAGTTCAGGATAGCTCTCAACTGCTGTCTTGAGATGGCTTTCAGCAATCCGTCTGTGGTTACAATTACGATATCACCCTTATCATACCGATTGTAATAGGAATCGAAATCCAGTGTCATGTTCTCCCGCGTGGAGCCCAGATAACTGATCAGGGGGCTGTTGGAAGCCAAATCATCAAATACTTGTGGAATTGTCACCCTAGTCAGCATATCTTGTTTGAAAACCAAAATCTCCGAGTCACCCACATTCATAGTCAGCAATCCATGCTTATCCAAGATCAGACCGCAAAGAGTGGTGGCAGAAGAGCGAAACTTCTCGTCGTTTCTGTTAAGTTCCACCAAGTTGTGATTGGTCTTTAGCAGATGATCACGTATAAAATCCCGCTCTTTGCTGTTAATGACATTGTCAACCGTGCCTATTTGGTGCAGGACATATTGTGCAGCATGCTCGCTGTTGGCCATGCTGCCCACACCGTCCGCCACGAAACACCTTAGGGCGGTGTATCCAAAGGCATGTAATATGCCCTCAGCTAGCACAAGTCCATTGACATATACTCTGTCTTGGTTCTTTTTAAGAGGATTTCCCCGGGTGCAAAAATATGATACACTGAACATATTAATATTCCTTTACATTCTTACTTTGTTTTTGAACTCACAAATAATCTACTACTGTCATGAAATGCTAGAGTTATCGCCTAATATTATCGCTGAGATCGATGATAATCGGTTTGTAGCTTAGTATGGTGGAATGCAAAATCCCGCAATACTTCCCACATACCTGAGGTGGTGACATGATCTCACGCAAACTCAGAACTGGTGTAGTTTCATTCTGTTCGGACCTAGTAACATTTTCAGTGAACAGGCCAAAAGGCTTTTTGGAGGAACTGGTGACAATCGTGGTTGAGTGTTTTTGACCTAACCGTTGAGACATATATTCCGCTGATTGGGAAGAGCAATTACGTAGGGTAATCATGGTCTGGCAATTTCCTAAAATTGTGTCTCGTTCATTGTGGTCGGGGATTTGGGTCACATTCTGAAGCAATAAGCAGATTCCGGCCTGGGCTCCCCTGATCACTGACGAAACCTCAGCCAGAGAGATTCGGTTGACCAGCCTGGCAGCCTCGTCCAGCATGAAGACCAAACCATTATTTCCCATGTGTTTGTTGAACCTGCCATAAATAATGTTAATCATCCTGTTGATCATGATAGATGACAGGATCTCGCCCCGTTTGGCATCACTGAGAGGTGACCCGATAATCAGCAAGGTTGGTGTATTGCAGATAGAATTTAGATCAATAGTATTTCGGGTTGAAATCCTCCTAACCTGCGGTGTATTGAATAAAAAAAGAGCGTTCAGCAAACCGCTGACTGCTAGGGAATACTCTCCTGGGTTGAAGTTAAGCAGGTCGCTAAGTTCGTTCTCATAAGGTCGTAATACCGAAAAGTCCTTGAACAATTGCCTAATGGAATCTTGGTTGACCAATGTCCGGTAAAGGAGATCAGGTGTTTTGTCAGGTATGTCTAAATGTGTAAAGATATTCAGTAGCGATACCAACCACCGATAATCGCGGTGGTAAAAGAAGGGATTGGGGTCAGCAGGATTATCCCTTCCCAAGATACTCTGTACCGTACCCTCAATGTCCAGCGTCGAGTTTATACTTGTCAACCAATTCCAAGACAATGATCTCGGGTCAAGGCAGTCCCATAAGATCACTCTTATCTTCTGTTGGTCTATATTTGGAGTCAATCTATCATAAAGATCACCCTTGACATCTATGGTTACAACAGAATGTCCGTGGTATAGAAGATCCAAGGTCATAGGTATCATCAAGCTCTCGGTCTTTCCCGAACCAGGAGGTCCAACAATAACTACACCATAATTCAGCAATTCATAGGAAGCCTTAACAATCCTTCCCCTTTTCCCATTCGCCGATATGTATCTGCCCAAGACTAGAATAGGGTTGTTTATCCTAAGGAGTTCACTGTTCGATCCAATGCCCCTATAATCCCGGAAATCACTGTTAGGAAGGATTCTTTTACTACTGTGGCGATGATCCAAAGTTTTTGATCTAATTGATCCTCCAAGGATTGACCGAAACAAGAATCTAAAAAGGTGTACCAAAATCACGACTATTGATTTTCCCGCTTGCCAGATCGATTTTATCAATAATCCGGTTACCTTGGGAAAACCAAAGAAGATAGATAGGACAAGATAGACTAATAAAATCAATAATAGAAACTTGCTCAATCCTGAAATTTGCAGCATTTCCTACCTTCTTCTGGAGTTTCTTTTCCTCTCGATTATAGACTTATTTCTTTCTGGAATGACATTTCTGGGAATTTCATCCCCAAATCTTTTCCTGTTCTCTGTCTGAATTTTAGTCAAGGCATTCATGTCTTCACAGTAAACTTTGCCAGGCAGATGTTTGAGGTCATGAACTTTTCCATATAAGGCCCTGTGTCTCCCTTTTTCTATACGGAACTTGTTTGTCTCAGGATTCCACTCTGCCTGAATATTATTTGTATGGTCCGTATAGTGGGTTTTATAAGTCTCGTAGAGTCGTCTTTTTTCGGGATCAAGACTGTGTCTGAGGTTTTCAAAATCAAGGGATGTATATTGCTGCTCCTTGGTTAAGCGGAAGATCTCTCGCATCTGCTCAGACCAACAGGAAAATTCATTCCATGTGCGTCCATGATGGGGCCAGGTAATCTGATTGAGTTCAGTTAGCTCAATGCGATCCAGATCTATTTCCATGCGTAGTAATTTCATGTTTCATCCTCTATCTTGCAAGCTATCAAGATACTAGATACATTCTTTCTTTAAATATATCACGCTCAATCTCAGCGGATTATTGGATCTTAAGTCCTGTTTTTGCTTTAGAATTATTCATATTCAAGCCTGATTTTTTAGATGATTCTGTGTTGATGCTAATTTGCTCTATAATATTTATGCATTCATTCAAATGTCTAATCTCGGCGCGGGAATCTGGTTCGTCATAGTTGGAAGCTATACTTACTGCAATCTGCGTCCATATAAACGAAATAAAACAAATACCTGCCCACACCAATATCCCCACGAGTAACCCGACTCCGATCGACTTTCCTATCCACTCCAGCAATCCAGGAACACCTTGATCCATTTGAGAAGAACATTTCCAAACGCAACCCACGAGTGAAGCTGGAATAGCTATATATGCAGCGGTATCAAGGGGCAAGTTATCATGTGCTAAACTTATCTTCAGTTGTTTTCTTGTATCTATGTCCTTTTCTATTGAATCAATTTTATTGTCATACCCTTGTTTTTTATTCCGCAAAGATCTTACAGCACTTTCCAAGACCTCCATTGATCTGTTTTTGATATCCAAGAGTTCGACATAATTGTCAGTATTCAAAAGCGAGTCAATCTCTTCGATAATATCCTCCAAGCTTTCGGCGTATTGTAGCAGATCTGTGCTGTCTTCATCCAATTCTGCTAATCGACTCAAAGCTTCAACCCCGTCCGTGATAGCGGAAAGGTTGTTGCGAACCTGTGTTTTTTGCTCTTCAACCATTACCTTCAATCTATCACATAAGCGAGGCTTACTGTCATCCAAGTCTGTCCAGAACAGCTCTAACAAGCTACTTTGCAGTGATTCATCGCTAATAGCACGGATAGCCAGAAGATACCCATAGAGATCTATCTGTGTTTTTGTCAGGAATTTCTGTGACCAGCATACAAGATTATCGCTACTCTCGTCAGAAACCATCATTTGAATGATGTCTTGATACAGGTTCCTTTCTGCGATGCTTTGCCTGATCGTAATTTTAAGTTCAGACAGTGTTGATGACTTGATAGAGTCAATGTGTTGTTCGAATATGAAGCCCAGCAGTTTCAAGCGCAGATTGAGCAACCTTTCATCTG